>Ga0208219_1000590_pt1 | contig 13088 bp, 8 predicted proteins | sample NGESurshal072012_7_FD_184469 | JGI IMG/M metagenome (GOLD analysis project Ga0208219, IMG submission 184469) | Arctic peat soil microbial communities from Barrow, Alaska - NGEE Surface sample 53-2 shallow-072012 (SPAdes) | ecosystem: Environmental > Terrestrial > Soil > Wetlands > Peat ...
GAGCGCTTGGTCGGGATCGTGGTGTTGCGCTCGATCAGCTTGGTGAAGATGCCGCCCTTGGTCTCGATGCCCAGCGACAGCGGGGTCACATCGAGCAGCAGGACGTCCTTGACCTCACCCTTGAGCACGCCGGCCTGCAGGCAGGCGCCCACGGCCACGACCTCGTCCGGGTTGACGCCCTTGTTCGGCTCCTTGCCGCCGGTCAGCTCCTTAACCAGGTCGACCACGGCCGGCATCCGGGTGGAGCCGCCGACGAGCACGACGTGGTGGATGTCGCTGAGCTTGACCCCGGCGTCCTTGATGACCTGCTGGAACGGGCTCTTACAGCGGTCGAGCAGGTCGGAGGTCATCTTCTGGAACTCCGCGCGGGACAGCTTGGTGTCCAGGTGCAGCGGGCCCTGGTCGGAGTGCGTGATGTAGGGCAGGTTGATACTCGACTCGGTCGAGCTGGACAGCTCGATCTTGGTCTTCTCCGCGGTCTCCCGCAGCCGCTGCAGCGCCATCTTGTCCTTGGACAGGTCGGTGCCGTAGCTGTTCTTGAAGTCCTTCACCAGCCAGTCCACGACGCGCTGGTCCCAGTCGTCACCACCGAGGTGGTTGTCCCCGCTGGTCGCCTTGACCTCGACCACTCCCTCGCCCACCTCGAGCAGGGACACGTCGAAGGTACCGCCGCCCAGGTCAAAGACCAGGATGGTCGCCTCGGTGTCCTTGTCCAGGTGGTAAGCCAGGGCCGCGGAGGTGGGCTCGTTAATAATCCGGAGCACGTTCAGGCCGGCGATCGTGCCGGCCTCCTTGGTGGCCTGCCGCTGCGCGTCACTGAAGTACGCGGGCACGGTGATGACCGCGTCGGTGATGGTCTCGCCGAGGTAGGACTCGGCGTCCCTCTTGAGCTTCTGCAGGATGAACGCGCTGATCTCCTGCGCTGTGAACTTCTTGCCGTCAATGGCGACGGTCCAGTCGGTGCCCATCTGGCGCTTGACCGACCGGATCGTCCGGTCCACGTTGGTCACCGCCTGGCGCTTGGCGACCTCGCCGACGAGTACCTCGCCGTTCTTGGCGAAGGCGACGACGGACGGCGTGGTCCGCGACCCCTCCGCGTTGGCGATGACTGAGGGCTCGCCGCCCTCGAGGACGGCGACGACGGAGTTGGTCGTCCCCAGGTCGATACCTACCGCACGTGCCATGAGATCAGTCCTTGGTCTGTTCGTTCCGGGCAGTGAACCCTGCTGTTGCCCCGTCGCCGGGACGCTGTCTAAGGTTGAGCCTAGCGGGCTCAAGTCTGCCATGGTGCACTACCCCTGGCAAATGACTTGAGTCAGTAAGGCTCAACTTTTGGCACAACCGGGCCCAGCGACGAGATATTCCTCGAAGAGGGCCGCTCAGGGGGCGGGCGCGGCGACCGGGACCAGCGCGCGGCGCAGCACGAAGGAGTCGGGGGCGTCGGCCAGGACGCCGCCGGCCGGGTCGTCCTCGCCGGCCGCCCGCACCACGTCGGCGCCGGGCCGCAGGATGTCGGCCGTGACGAGCCCGCACAGCAGCGCGACGGTGGCGAACCGGGCCAGCACCGCGGTGAAGTACAGGGGCGCGCTGAGTCCGCCGGGAGACTGGGGGGCCGCCACGGTGATGAGGTAGGCCCAGATCGCGAAGAAGTAGCCGACCTCGGCGACCTGCCACACGAGGTAAGACCAGATCCGGGGCCGGGCCAGCACCGCGAGCGGAACGAGCCAGATCACGTACTGCGGCGACCAGACCTTGTTGACGAGCAGGAAGGTGGCCAGGATCAGGAAGAACACCTGCGGGACCCGCGGCCGGCGCGGCGCCGCCAGCGTCAGCACCGCGATGAGGGCACAGGCGATCGCGAACAGCAGCAGGCTGACCAGGTTCAGGGTGCCCAGCCCCATGCTGCCCAGCACCGGCCAGTGCTCGGCCTCGAAGAAGTACCAGATGGAGCCCCAGTCCGCGCCCCTGGTCGAGTTCAGCCGGTAAAACTTCGACCAGCCCGCCGGATTCGCCACCGCGATCGGCACGTTCACCACCAGGAAGGCCACGGCGGCGGACCCGGCGGTCACCCAGAACGATCGCAGCCGGCCTGCGCGCAGGCATAGCAGGAACAGCGCGCCGACCAGCACGATCGGGTAGAACTTGGTCGCGATCGCCAGGCCGAACAGCACCCCCGCGAGCACGCCGCGCTTGGCCGCCCAGGAGGCCATGGCCAGCGCGGTCAGGGCCATCGCGATCATGTCCCAGTTGATGAGGGACGCCAGGATCAGGCCGGGCGACAGCGCGACGAGCAGGGCCGTCCAGCGCCGGGAGCGCCCGGCCAGGTAGGCCGTGGCCAGCACGCCGGCGACCGCGCAGAGGGTCAGCAGGACGGCCGTGCCGTCAAAGAACTCGCGGCCCCGGATCCACGGGCTGGTGATCGGCCTGACCAGCCACGCCACGGCCTGCATCGCCCCCCCGATGAGCACCGGGTATTCCACCTGGTGGTCCAGGTAAGGGACCTGGCCGTGCCACAGCCCTTCACCGAAATACAGAGGGTAGATGTCGGTGTAGCAGTGGGCCTGGTACTGCTCGACGCCGACGTTCCAGGCTCCGGCCCGGCAGGCCGCCTTGCTGAGGAAGCCCAGCGAGCCGCCGACCAGGCTCGCGATGACCAGCGCTGTCACCGAGCCCGCCAGCGCGGCCAGCCGCCCGTTCCCGGCGGCGGCCTGCATTCGACTGCCCTGCGCCTCTGCTTGGGCCACGTCACGCTCCGTCGACAGCTGCGATCTGGGGACTGCACCGCCCAGGGGGCCGTGCCCTGACGGTCAGGCTATCGGTCGGCCGCGGCCGGCTGGGGCCCGCTGAGCGGACTGATCACGCTATATGAAGACGATCGCGGACTCCCGCGCCGCCACCGAAGTTACCGCCGGGTAGGATGCCGGGACAATGCAGTGCGGTCGCTGCCGCCGCGCGGGCCATCGGCCATGATCAGGGCCGGGCTAGGCTGGCACCGGCACCGCGCCGCCAGGCGCCGCCTGGCCTGACGACGCACCGGGAGGTCCCCGTGACCCTTCGCATCATCATCGGACTTGTGCTGACGGCGGTCGCCGCTGTGCTGGCCGGTCGCCGGCTCTGGTGGCTGAAGCGGCTCGCGATGAGCGGCCAGCCGGCGCCGGAGCGGATCGCGGCCGTCCGGGATCATCCGGCCCGCGACGCCGAAACGCAGGTCACCGAGGTGTTCGGGCAGCGCAAGCTGCTCAAGTGGACGGTTCCCGGGGTGGCGCACTTCCTGACGTTCTGGGGCTTCATTGTCCTGATCCTGACCATCATCGAGGCCTACGGCGACCTGTTCAGCAAGACGTTCGCGATCCCCGGCATCGGGACCTGGGCCTGGGTGGGATTCCTCGAGGACCTGCTGGCCGTCGGCGTGCTGGTCGGCATCGTCACCTTCGCGGTGATCAGGCTCCGCGCGGACCCGAAGCGGGAGGGCCGCGCGTCGCGCTTCGCCGGCTCCCACACCGGGGCCGCCTGGCTCGTGCTGCTGGGAATCTTCCTGGTCATCGCGACCCTGCTGATCTATCGCGCGGCGCAGATCAACACCGGTGACTTCCCCTACCGCCACGGGGCGTTCGCCTCGCAGATCGTGGGGCACTGGCTCGCCCCGCTCGGCCACGGCGCCAGCTCCGCGATCGAGACGACGTTCCTGCTGGTCCAGCTGGCCGTGATCCTGGGCTTCGGCGTCTTCGTCACCTACTCCAAGCACCTGCATATCGCCATCGCGCCGCTCAACATCCTGTTCTCCCGCCGCCCGGACGGCCTGGGCGCGCTGCAGCCGATGCGCTCGAACGGCCAGGTGCTCGACTTCGAGGAGGCGGACCCGGAGACCGACATCTTCGGCTTGGGCAAGATCGAGGACCTGAGCTGGAAAGGCCTGCTCGACCTGGCGACCTGTACCGAGTGCGGGCGCTGCCAGTCGCAGTGCCCGGCCTGGGCCACCGGCAAGCCGCTGTCGCCGAAGATGCTGATCCTCGACCTGCGTGATCACGCGTTCGCCAAGGCGCCGTACCTGCTGGCCGGATCGGACGAGGCCAGGGACAAGCTGCCCGACTCGGTGAAGGCCGAGGCGGAGCGCCCGCTGGTGGGCGACTCATCGGTGAACGGCGTGATCGACCCCGACGTGCTCTGGTCCTGCACGAACTGCGGCGCATGCGTCGAGGAGTGCCCGGTCGACATCGAGCACATCGACCACATCGCCGGGCTGCGCCGGAACCAGGTGCTGATCGAGTCCGCGTTTCCCACCGAGGCCGCCACGATGCTGAAGAACCTGGAGAGCAAGGGCGACCCGTGGGGGATGGGCGCCAGCAAGCGCACGGACTGGATCTCCGAGCTCGACTTCGAGGTCCCGGTCGTGAACGGCTCGATCGGTGACGACGTCGAGTACCTGTTCTGGGTGGGCTGCGCGGGCGCGCTGGAGGACCGGGCCAAGAAGACCACTAAGGCCATCGCGCAGCTTCTGTACGCGGCCGAGGTGAACTTCGCGGTGCTCGGCCCGGCCGAGACCTGCACCGGCGACCCGGCCCGCCGGATGGGCAACGAGTTCGTCTACAGCATGCTGGCCCAGCAGAACATCGAGACGCTGAACGAGGCCGGCGCGCGCAAGATCGTGGCGAGCTGCCCGCACTGCTTCAACACCATCGCCAACGAGTACCCCCAGCTCGGCGGGAACTACGAGGTGATGCACCACACCCAGCTGCTGGCCAGGCTCGTCGCCGACGGCAGGCTCCTGCCGGTCAACCCGATCGACGAGAAGATCACTTACCACGACCCGTGTTTCCTCGGGCGGCACAACAAGATCTACACCGCCCCGCGCGAGATCATGGACCAGGTGCCGGGGATCAGGGCCCAGGAGATGCACCGGTGCAAGGAGCGCGGCTTCTGCTGCGGCGCGGGCGGGGCCAGGATGTGGATGGAGGAGCGGATCGGCAAGCGGATCAGCACCGAGCGCATCGACGAGGCGCTGGGAACCGATCCGGACACCATTTCCACCGGCTGCCCCTACTGCATGGTCATGCTCGGCGACGCGGTGAACGCGAAGAAGAGCTCCGGCGAGGCGAAGCAGTCCCTGGAGGTCGTCGACGTGGCGCAGCTCCTGGTCCGCTCCATCGAGCGGCCGCCGGCCAACGGCGGCCAGCCGGATCCGGGGTCGGCGGCTGGCCCTGATCAGCCGGCCATGAGCCCGACCGCCCCGCCGGCTGGCTGACAGCGGCGTCGTCTCGTGGACTCCCGGCGCGCCGAGGCCTTCAGCGACGGCGTGTTCGCTGTGGCCATCACCGTGCTGGTGTTCAACCTGCTGGGGATCGGCACTCACGGCCTGACGGCCAGGCCCTACCATCTCCTGCTGAGCGCCTGGCCCAACTACTTCGCCTACGTGGTCAGCTTCCTGACGATCGGCATCATGTGGGTGAACCACCACGGGATGTTGATGCATGTCAGCCGGGTGGACCGGCGGCTGCTGGTCATCAACATGGTCCTGCTGATGGGAATCGTCGCGATCCCGTTCCCGACGGCCCTGGTCGCCGAAGAGCTGGCGGCTCGCTCGGCCGCGGTCGGGAAGGCCGATGTGGCCGCCGCCCTGGCGGGCGGGCAGGCGGCCGCGGTGATCTACGGCCTGGTCATGATCGCGATATCGATCGGCTACTCAGCGATGTGGATGTACATCGCTAGCCATCTCAGGCAGCTGGGTGCCGGCCGCCAGCTGGAAATGCCGCGCGCGACGAACCTTCAGTTCAGCGCCGGTCTGTTCGGATACATAGCGGCCACGCTGATCGCTGCGTTCGTCTCCGCCCTGGTCGCCCTGGCCATTTACGGGCTGCTCGCCCTCTACTACATGTTCGAGCACCTGCCTGGTCAGTCGGGCGACGCCGACGGAGGCAGCGCGGCCGACCACGCCAGTGCCGAGCCCGAGCCTGGCGGTGAGACCATCGCCTGATGGCGGGCATGCCCGCGCTACGGGATGATGCGGGCGGGGAGCCAGACCCGGACCTTGGTGCCGTGGCCAGGGTGGGACTCCAGGGTGGCCCGGCCGCCGTGCGCATGCGCGATGGCCTGGACGATAGACAGGCCAAGCCCGCTGCCGCCACCTCCGCTGCCGCCACCTCCGGGGCCGCCGCTGCCTGGGCCGCCGCTGCCTGGGCCGTCACTGCCGCGCCCGCCCCGGCCGTCGTCGTCGCCGCGGTCGGCGGCCCGGTGGAACCGGTCGAAGGCCCGGGCCGCATCCTCGTCGGACATTCCGGGCCCGGCGTCGGCCACCTCCAGGAGGATGCCGCCGGTGATCGGGCCCAGCCGGACCGCGACTGGAGCCGTCACCGGCGTGTGCGCCCTGACGTTGGCCAGCAAGTTCGCGAGCACCTGGCGAATGCGCGGTTCGTCTACCACCGCGACCAGCCGGGGCGGGGCCTCCGCCCGCACGAGCCGCTGCGGCTCGACGGCCGCCGCGTCGGCGACCGCATCCCGCACGACGCCCGCCAGGTCGGTCTCGGTCAGGTCCAGCGAGGAGGTCCGGTCCAGCCTGGCCAGTTCCAGCAGCTCGGCGACCAGCGTGCTCATCCGCTGCGCCTCCTGCTCGATCCGGCGCATCGCGTTCGGCAGCTGGTCCGGCCCCAGTGCGCCCTGCCGGTACAGCTCGGCGTAGCCGCGGATCGTGGTCAGCGGGGTTCGCAGCTCGTGCGAGGCGTCCGCGGCGAACTCGCGCACCTTCTGCTCCGATCGCAGCCGCGCGCCGAACGCCTGCTGGATCCGGTCGAGCATCGTGTTGATCGCCGTCCCCAGCAGGCCTACCTCGGTCTGGTCATCGGCGTCCGGCATCCGTGCGGTGAGGTCGCCGCGCGTGGTGATGTCGTGGGCCGTGCTGGCCATCTTGCCCAGCGGGTCCAGGCCGCGCCCGATCAGCCACTCGCCGCCGATGGCCAGCAGCGCGATCAGCGCGCCGCCGGTGATCAGCTCGGCGATGATGAACCGGCGCACCTTTCCGGTAGCCGCGCTCGTGGGCTGCGCCACCACCAGCACGCCCGGGCCGCCGCTGTCTTTGCGGGTCACTACCCGGGTCACGGCCAGCAGCCGGGGGCCGCCGGCCGTGGGCAACTCAAACGTGCGCTCCGCGGGATGGCCCGCTCCCACATAATCCCGCAGCTCGCCGCGCCGCAGCAGGCTCTCCACCGCCGCGTTCAGCTCCGCGGTCGTTGCCGTGTTCCCGGTCAGGGGCCGGACGCTGAGCGGGCGGCGGGTGATCAGGACCGCCGCGTAGCCGTTCGGGTGCTGGCTGATGTCGGCGAGACTATGGGTGGACTCGGCGACCAGGTTGCCCTTGAACTGCTGGGTGACATTGCCGGCCAGGATGACCGTGCTGACGGTGCCCATGATCAACAGGAAGATGGTCGTGACGCCGATCAGCAGGACCAGCATGCGGGCGCGCAGCGACAGCCTCCGCGAACCGCTCATCCCCCGCTCACCCCGACCTCACTCCGCGCTCACTCGCCCGGCCCGGCCTGCTCCCGGAGCGGCGACCGGAAGCTGTAGCCCACCCCACGCTGGGTGTAGATGAGCGGCGGCCCGAGCGGGTCCAGCTTGCGGCGCAGGTAGCTGACGTAGGTCTCCACGATCTGAGACTCGCCGGCGTAGTCCCAGCCCCAGACGTTCTCCAGCAGCTGAGCGCGGGTCAGCACCCGGCCCTCGTGCCGCATCAGGTAAGCGAGCAGGCGGAACTCGGTCGGGGACAGCTCGACCGGGACGCCCGCCCGGTGCACGGTCCACCGGTCCTCGTCGAGTTCGACGTCCCCGGCGCGCAGCGGACCGTCGGCCTCGCCGGGCCCGGAGCCCGCGGCGGCCCGGGACGCGCGCCGCAACACGGCCCGCACCCGGGCCACCAGCGCCTCGACGGAGAAGGGCTTGGTGACGTAGTCGTCGCCCCCGATGGCCAGGCCCGTGACCGTGTCGGAGGAGGTGTCCCGGGCCGTCAGGAAGATAACGGGCACCTCGTTGCCCGCCGCCCGGAGCCGGCGGCAGACCTCGAAGCCGTCCATGTCGGGCAGCATCACGTCGAGCACGATCAGATCGGGCCTGCCGTCTTCCGCCTGCCGGAGGGCGTCCGTGCCGCTGACCGCGGTGGCCACCGAGCAGCCGTGGAACTTCAGCGCCACCTGGACTAGTTCACGGATGTTCCGCTCGTCGTCGACGACGAGCACCTGGGGAATTCGGTCACTGTCGGTCATGAGATCCCGGGCCAATCTTCGCGGGCGGGGCATTCTGGGCACGGTGCGGCCGGCCGAGACGCGCCAGGCTGAGAGGCTACCTGTCCCCGGAGCGCCCGCGGCCCCGCCGCGGTGACCGCGGCGGGGCCGAAAGCCTCAGTCGGTTGATCAGGAGGCCGGCGCCGAGCTGGCCGATTTCGCTGGCCGGAGGACAACCAGCCGAGCGTTGTCCGCGCCGCTGACGACGGGACCGCCCACGAAGGCGCGCTGGCCGTCGGCCAGGGTGGAGCTCGCGACCTTCTTGCCGTCCTGGCGCACCACCGTGTTGCCGACCAGATGCCACGTCCAGGTCGTGCCGTCCGAGGCCGCGACGGTCAGCGTGGTGCCGCTCACGGACTGGATCGTCCCGCGCTCGAACGCCAGCGTCTTCGTGCCCTTCTTGGTCTGGTAAGTGAACTGCCCGTGGATGCCGCGCACGAGGAGCCTGATGCGCGCGAGCCCGCGGCGGCAGCCCGCGCGCACTCGGCGCGCGGCCACCGGATGGTGCGCCGCTCGCAGCCGCTTGGCCGCCTGGGCGCACACCCCAGCGGCCGGACTGACGCTGGTCGATGGCGTGGCACTCGGCGACGTGGCGGTCGGCGACGCGGCGGCCATGTCCGCCACCGACGGCGAGTCGGCGGAACTCAGCACGGTATTCAGGGTGGCCGCCTGGCCGCTCGGCGCGGCCGGCGCGGCGGTGGACGCGAGCGCGAGGGCGCCTCCGCCTGCCAGGACGGCGGCGGCGGTGATGCCGATGACCCAGCGGGTCATGCGACCGGTTCGGCGCGGGCCCTCGCCGCCGGGCGGGGGGCCGGATGAGCCGGGCCCATTCGAGCCGGGCCCATTCGAGCCGGGCGGATTGGGGCCGTAGCCGCCGTTGCCGCCCTGCCCTGGCGTGGGCCAAAGCTGCTGGGTGGGCCAGTTGTCTGCGGATGCACGGTTCCTGTCCATGCCCCTGAGCATGCCGGGCGGGGGTGGGAGATCGGGCCGACGAACCCGGGAACTGCCCGGGAACGGCCGGGAGATTTGCCCAGACCGCAGACTATCGGCTCCAGTCCCTGAGCTCCAGGCCCCGCTACATGCGGTCAGGGACCGGGATGCCGAGCAGGTTAAGCCCGGTGTCCAGAATGCGAAGCGTCAGGCTGGCCAGTGCGAGCCTGCTGTCGCGGATCGCCGGCTCGGCGGTCAGCACGGGACACTGCTCGTAGAACGTGGTGAACGCACTGGCCACCTCGAACAGGTAAGCCGCCAGCTTGTGCGGCTCCGCCGCGACGGCGACCTCGCGGACGGCGCGGCCAAATCCGAGCAGCCGCAGCGCCAGCGCCCGCTCCGCGGGCTCGGTGAAGGTGATCGGGCCCGTGGCCGCCACCGGATCGCGGCCGGCCTTGTGGAAGATCGAGCGGATCCGCGCGGTCGCATACTGCAGGTACGGCCCGGTATTCCCGGTCAGCGCGAGCAGCCGGTCGAAGTCCAGGACGTAGCTGGAATCCCGGGCTACCGACAGGTCGCCGTACTTGAGCGCGCCGACGCCCACCGGCTCGGCGATCTGCTGCCGCAACTCGGGGTCGTCGTAGCGGTCCGCGATGACCTTCTCGGCCCGCTCGACGGCCTCGTCGATCAGCGTGAGGAGCTTGATCTGCTCACCGGAGCGGGTCTGCAGCCGCCGGCCATTGGGACCGGTCATCAGGCCGATAACGGCGTGCTCCGCGCTGGCCTGCTCGGTCAGCCAGCCCGCCTGCCGGGCGACCGTAAACACCATCTCGAAGTGCTGGTGCTGCTCGGAGCCCACGACATAGATGATCCGGCTGGCGTTCAGCTCGGTCAGCCGGTACCTGATCGCGGCCACGTCCGTGCTGGCGTAGCCGTAGCCGCCGTCGCTCTTGCGCAGCATGAGCGGCACCGGCCTGCCGTCCCGGCCGGAAAAGCCCGCCGGGAACGCGCAGAGCGCGCCGTCGCTGATGACGGCTATGCCCTTGTCCTCGAGCTCGGCGCAGACATCGGCGAGCATCGGGTTGTAGAAGCTCTCCGGGTCCATGTCGGCGTCGGTCAGCGTGATGTCGAGCCTGGCGTAGACGTCGCGCAGGTACTTCATCGCGTCCTCGACCAGGATCCGCCACAGCCGCAGCGCCTGCTCTTCCCCGGCCTGAAGCTGGACTACCCGCTGCCGGGACCGGTCCGCGAACGCGAGGTCGGCATCGAACTTCGCGCGCGCGGCCTGGTAGAAGGCCGTGAACTCGCCGGCGGCCAGTTCCTCGCCGGTAGCGTGCTCCCCGATGTCCAGCGCATGCTCGATCAGCATGCCGAACTGGGTACCCCAGTCGCCCAGGTGCGCGGCACGGATGACCGTGTGCCCCAGGTACTCGAGCACCCGGACGATCGCCTCGCCGACCACGGTGGGGCGGAGGTGACCGGCGTGAAGTTCCTTGGCCACGTTGGGCCCGGAGTAGTCGACCACGATCCGCTGGGTCGGCTCGGCCGCGGGAACGCCCAGCCGCAGGTCCGATAGCTGGCTGGACGCCTGCCCGGCTATCCATTCGTCGCGCAGCGTGATGTTGACGAACCCGGGACCGCTCACGTCCGCGGCCGCCACGGCACCCGCGCTGCCTAGACCCGTGCTTGACAGCCGCGCGGCGATCGCGGTGGCGATCTCGCGCGGCGGTCTGCCCAGCGTCTTGGCCAGGGACAGGGCCACGTTGGACTGGTAGTCGGCGAACTGCGACGGCCGGATCAGCGGATCGGCATCGGCATGCTGCTCGCCAAGGTCCGCGGCCAGGGCGCCGCGCACCAGCCGCGCGAGTACCTCCTCCGGATCCGTCATTCAGCCAGCCTATCGGCTGGCGGATGCGGATGGAGTCGGCGCTGGAGCGTCAGAACCGCCGCAGGAAGTCAGGGCCGCCGCAGGAAATGGCCGCCGCGCGAGGGCCCCAGCCGCTCTCTTATCTTGTCGGTGATGCCCGCACTGGCCAGGTCGGCGGCCAGCTTGACGGCCGCCGTGGTGCCCCGGGCGGCGACGGCACCATGAGCGATGACGACGGTGCCCTCCAGGCCCAGCAGCGCGGCGCCGCCGTAGCTCTCGGCGTCGAGGCGCTCGCCGAGCTGGCGCAGGCCGCGCCGTTGCAGCAGGGCGCCGATCCGGGCCGCCCGGGAACCGCCCAGTGCCTCGCGCAGCTGCCGGGCGGCGAATCCCGCCGTGCCTTCCAGCGTCTTGAGGGCGACGTTGCCGGTGAAGCCGTCGGTCACGATCACATCGACCTTTCCGGACAGCAGGTCGTCGCCCTCGACGTTCCCGGCGAAGTTCAACGGCAGGCCGCCGTGCGGGGGATCGGCCGCCAGCAGTTCATGGGCCCGCCGGGCCAGCTTGTTGCCCTTGCCCGGCTCGGCGCCGATCGTCAGCAGCCCGACCCGGGGCTCGGCAATGCCGCAGGCGACTTGCGCGTAGGCCACGCCCAGCTGGGCGAATTGCACCAGCATCTCGGGTTTGGGGTCGGCGATGGCGCCCACGTCCAGCAGCAGGGTTGGCTCGGGCCGGGTCGGCAGGACGACGGCCAGCGCGGGCCGCGTGACCCCGGGCAGGGGTCGCAGCCGGAGCCTCGCGGTGGCCACGATGGCCCCGGTCGACCCGGCCGACATTACCGCCGTGGCCTGTCCGCGCCGGACCAGCTGGCAGGCCACGGCGATACTGGACCGGGGGCGCCGCCAGCTGGCGAGGGCGCCCTCGTCCATGCCCAGCGCCTCCTCGGCCGGCACGACCCAGACCTGGTCCGATGACCCGTACTTGGTTACCTCGTGCCTGACCAGCAGGGGACGCAGCAGGCCGGGACGGCCGGACAGGGCGATGCGGATGCCGTACTCGCGGGCGGCCGCCACCGCCCCGGCGACGATCTCATCCGGCGCGTGATCGCCGCCCATGGCGTCGATGGCCACGAGCGGGCGCTGGCTGGCGGCCGGCTTGCTGTCCGGCCCGGGCTGCTCGCTCTGCTGCTCACCACGCTGCTCAGCCCCGGGGTGGCGATCGCCGGCTGCCGTCCGTCCCTCGACGGCAGGGGGTTCGCCGATCGGCCGCATGCGGTCAAGCCTCTCATTGCCGCCGTCTCGCGCATGAGGCCCCGGCCTGCCGGGAACCAGGGCGGTACCGAAACTGCGGGGGCAGAAGCGACGGAAAGGATCACCTTGTGCGCAATTGCTCCCGTAGGGTGGGCCGCGGTCCTGGGTATAACCCAACGGGGGACACGACAAGCACAGGCAACTTTCGGCTTTCTCTGAGCGTTTTCAAACTGTGACCTCTTTGTATGGTCTGGCTGAAGCTGCTAGCCGATCTGCGGCGTCTCAGGGAACAGACAGGGACACAGCGGGGCATCCCGCTGGCGGCACACGGAATCCCGAGTTCGGCGAAGGCGCCGGACGCCGTGGCGACCGGAAGGAGCTGCATGACTGATCAGCAGATAGCGTCCATAGTCCCTGCGCAGGGCCGCAGGTTCCGCGCATACTCGGTGAAACACCTCGACGGCCTGATCGCGCGGGCCGGCCTGAGCGCGGCGGAGCGGCTCGCGGTCCGGGCGGTCGCCACCGTCTTGCCCTTTCGCACCAACGACTACGTCGTTGAATCGCTGATCGACTGGTCGGCGGCGCCCGACGACCCGATCTACCGGCTGGTTTTTCCCCAGGCCGACATGCTCTCCGCCGGGGACATCGGGCCCATCGCCGACCTGCTCGTCCGGGAGGCTCCGCAGCAGGAGATCCAGGCCGCCGCGCACGCCGTGCGGATGCGGCTGAACCCGCATCCCGCCGGGCAGCTGGCGCTCAACATTCCCGAGGTGGGCG
>Ga0208219_1000592_pt1 | contig 13060 bp, 10 predicted proteins | sample NGESurshal072012_7_FD_184469 | JGI IMG/M metagenome (GOLD analysis project Ga0208219, IMG submission 184469) | Arctic peat soil microbial communities from Barrow, Alaska - NGEE Surface sample 53-2 shallow-072012 (SPAdes) | ecosystem: Environmental > Terrestrial > Soil > Wetlands > Peat ...
CACCAGCCGATCCACTCGGTCCGGCTGCCCGGCTTGGTCGCCCACCAGGAGGTCATCTTCGGCGGCGAAGGCCAGACGCTCTCGATCCGCCACGACTCGATCGACCGCCGTTCCTTCATGCCCGGCGTGCTGCTCGCGGTGCGCAAGGTCGCCGATCTCCCCGACCCCTTCACGGTCGGTCTGGAGAAGCTGCTTTAGATGGCTCCTGGATGCCCGGTACCCTGACGCGATGACTGAGATTCGCGGTGTGCTGACAGCAATGGTCACCCCCTTTGACGAAGAGGGCCGGGTCGACGAGGCCGCGGCGCGCAAACTTGCCGCCTACCTGATCGAGAACGGCTCCCACGGGGTCGTCATCGCCGGCTCCACCGGCGAGTGCCCGACCCTGACCGACGAGGAGGAGATCTCGCTGCTGAAGGCGGTGATCGCCGAGATCGGCTCCGAGGCGAAGATCATCTGTGGCACCGGCACCAACGACACCCGTCACTCGATCGAGCTGACCAAGGCCGCCGCCGACGCCGGCGCCGAAGCGGCGCTGGTTGTCACGCCTTACTACAACAAGCCCAATCCAGCCGGGATCCAGGCCCACTTCGAAGCGGTGGCCGCCGCCGTGCCGGAGCTGCCGATCATCGCCTACAACATCCCCTCGCGGGTGGTCGTCAACGTGCCGCCGGCGGGGCTCGCAGAGCTGGCAAAGATCGACAACCTCGTCGCGGTCAAGCAGGCCAACAACGACGAGTTGCAGCCGATCGAGGGAATGCAGGTGCTGGCCGGTAACGACGACGTCTACCTGCGCACGCTGGAGATCGGCGGCGCCGGCGGCATCCTCGTCGCCTCTCACCTGGTCGGGCCTCAGATGCGTGAGATGTGGGACGCGGCCGAGGCCGGTGATCTCGATCGCGCTCGCGAGATCGACGCTGGGCTGCACCCGATCTATGACTGCATCGGGGTGACGACGAACCCGATCCCGGTCAAGGCGGCGCTGGCGATGGCCGGATTGATTCCCTCCGACCGCCTGCGGTTGCCCTTGGTCCCTGCCGACGATGCACAGCGCGCGGCCGTGAAAGCGGCGCTCGACGGCGCCGGCATCGCGGCGACGCTTTAGACCCTTTAGACCTCTACGAAATGACGGTGAACCGCTAGTGGCTGCAAAGAAACTTCGTGTGCTCCCCCTCGGTGGACTGGGGGAGATCGGCAAGAACATGACCGTGATCGAGTACGACGGCCGCATCCTCGTCGTCGACACCGGGCTGATGTTCCCGACCGCCGAGATGCTCGGCATCGACCTCGTCCTCCCCGACTTCTCCTATCTGCGCGATCGCGCCGACGATATCGAGGCGATCGTCCTCACCCACGGGCATGAGGACCATGTCGGCGCCCTGCCTTACGTGCTGCGTGAGATCGGTCAGCCGCCGGTGATCTACGGCGGCCTGCTGACCGTCGGCATGGTCCGCTCCAAGCTCGACGAGCACAAGCTCGGCGACGCGCCGCTGCAGGAGCTGCCGGCGGGAGAGAAGGCGCAGGCCGGTCCCTTCCAGCTGGAGCTGATCCACCTCTCGCACTCGATCCCGGACATGAGGGCGGTGCTGATCACCACCGAGCTGGGCTCGATGTTGATGACCGGCGACTACAAGTTCGACCAGACTCCGGTCGACGGCCGCCCGGCGGACATCGCGCGCCTGGCCGAGGTCGGCCGCGACGGGCTGCTGCTGCTCTGCGGCGACTCGACCAACGCCGACCGCCCGGGCATCGCCCCGTCGGAGTCGCGCGTCGGCCCGGCCTTGCTGGAGACCTTCTCCGGCTGTGAGGGCAGGATCATCGTCACCTCCTTCGCCTCCAACATCCATCGCGTCCAGCAGGTGATCGATGCCGCCGTCAAGCTCGATCGGCGCGTTGCCCTGGTCGGGCGCTCGATGCGCAAGAACTTCAACATCGCCTCCAACCTCGGCATCGCCAACGCGCCCTCGGGCCTCTTCATCCAGCCACGGGAGATCGGCAGCTTCCCTGACGAGAAGCTCGTCATCATCTCGACCGGAAGCCAGGGCGAGCCGCTGTCGGCGCTGCGGCGGATGGCCAACAACGACCATCGCGACGTCGAACTGCATTCCGGCGACACCGTCGTCTTCTCCGCGACCCCCGTGCCCGGCAACGAGCGGGCGGTCAACGAGACGATCGACCGGATCTATGAGATCGGGGCCAAAGTCGTGACCGCGCAGGACGCGCCGATCCACGCCTCCGGCCATGGCTCGCAGGAGGAGATCAAGCTGATGCTCAACCTGACCAAGCCGAAATACGTCCTGCCGGTGCACGGCGACTACAAGCGCCTGCGCTTGCACGCCGAGCTGGCCCACTCGGTCGGAATCGACCCCGCCAACGTGTTTCAAGGCCGCAACGGCCTGCCTCTGGAAATCGACGAGAACGGCGCCGGCTTCGGCGAGGACATCCACAACGGCGTCATGTTCGTCGACGGAGTCAACATCGGCGAGCCCGACGATGCCGCTCTGCGCGACCGCCGCGAAATCTCCGCGGACGGGATCTTCATCGTCGTCGCCACGATCTCCTCCGACGACGGCGCCGTGGTTGCCGACCCCGAGGTGATCTTCCGTGGTGTCGCCTTCCTCGAGGAAGCCGGCGCTTTGGTCGAGGAGCTCAAAGACGTGATCGAGGATTCGCTCGAGGACGCCGCCGAGGCCGGCACCCGTGAGCTGCATCTGATTCAGGAAGACCTGCACGACGCGGTCGGCAAGCTCGTCTTCCAGAAGCTGCGACGCCGGCCGATGATCCTGCCTGTCGTCGTCGAGGTCTGAGCCGCAGAAAAATGGACCCGCCGGGGTGGTGTTTGGGGAGATCCCCGGCGGGCCCGTGTGTCTCGTCCGCCGGGGAAATTAAGGCGGTCGGCTAAAGCGCCTCTAAAGGTCTGGTAACACTTGGCTCAGGGCTGGCGGGGGGGAGGCGAACCTGGAAGAGGGCTCCCCCGGAATCCGATTCGGTCACTTCGACCGTGCCGTGGTGCGAGCCGGCGACTGATTTGACGATCGCCAGGCCGAGCCCGGTGCCACTGCCGGTGGCGGTGTCGGCCGGGCCGTCGACGCGGACGAAACGGTCGAAGACCTGTTCGCGGAACTCGGCCGGGATGCCCGGGCCGTCATCGCCGACCTCGAGGATGGCGTCGCCGCCCTCGGTGCGCAGGCTGATCACGATCTTGGAGCCGGGAGGAGTGTGCCGGGAAGCGTTGTCGAGCAGGTTGACGGCCATCCGGTGCAGCTCGTCGGCGTTGCCGACGAGCATGATTGGATGCTCGTTGTCGATGACCAGCTTGCGGTCGCCCATCACCGCGGAGACCTCGGCGGCGGCGTTGCCGGCGATCTCCGCCAGGTCGCAGCGCCGATGCTCGCCGAGCCGGCCCGCGTCGGCGCGGGCGAGCAGCAGGAGGTCGGTGACGAGGCGGCTCATCCGGCGCGAGGAGCGCAGAGCCGAATCGATCATCTCGCGGTCTTCCGCCTGTCCCGGCGACTTCAGCGAGGCCTGCAGCAGCTCGAGGTTGGCGAGCACGCTGGTCAGCGGGGTGCGCAGCTCGTGCGATGCGTCGGCGACGAACTCACGCTGCTTCTGCATCGCCCCCTCGCGCTCGGAACGGGCCGCGTCGAGCGAGCGCAGCATCTTCTCCAGGGTTCGGGCCAGTTCGCCGACCTCGTCGTCGGCCCTGGGGTCGGGGATGCGACGCGACGGGTCGCGCGTCTCGGCGATCTCGCGCGCCGACGTGGTCAGGGCGGCGATCGGGCGCATCGCCCGGTTGGCGATCGCCAGGCCGGCGAAGAAGGCGAGCACGGTGGCGCCCAGCACTCCGGCGGCGATGAAGAGCCAGAGCCGGTCGATCGTGGTGTCGATACGGCCCTCGTCGCGGGCGTACTGGACGTAGCCGGCAATGCGGCCGGTCTGGCTGCTGCGCAGGGTCGCCGTGACCACGCGCATCTCGCCGATGTCGTGCGTGCCCTGGACTGGCGGGCCGAGGTCGGCGGCGCCGGGGCTGGCGTCGAGCGGCACCCCGTGGGCGTTGAATATCCGCGCGGTCGCGTCGTTGGGCGAGACGAAGTCGTTGAGGTGGGGCTCGCGGATGATCAGCGTGTCGGTCGGCGTGTCGACGATCCGGACCTGGGTTGCCAGAGTGGTGACCGCGTTCTCCAGCTCGCGATTGAAATCGCCGCGGATTCGCGATGCGGCGAGATTGCCGATCAAGGCTCCGAAGATGACCAGGATGACCAGCGTCAGACCCGCCGAGGTGGCGGTCAGCCGCCAGCGGACAGGCCAGTTTCCGGGCCTCAATCGCTGGGCCATCAGCTCTTCAGCACGTAGCCGGCGCCGCGTTTGGTGTGGAGCAGGCGCGGCTCGCCTCCGGCCTCCAGCTTGCGGCGCAGGTTGGAGATGAAGACGTCGATCGTGTTGGTCGCGGCCAGCGGGTCATAGCCCCAGACCTCGTCGAGCAGGCGCTCACGGGAGACGACCAGGCGCTCGTTGCGCATCAGATGCTCGAGCAGCTCGAACTCACGGTTGGTCAGCTCGATCTCGCGCTCACCGCGCAGCACCTCGCGGGTGTCGGGGTTGAGCGAGAGGTCGCCGACTGCGAGCGACGCGGCGCCGCGTGGAGGCCGGCGCCGCAACAGCGCCCTGATCCGAGCCAGCAGCTCCTGGCGCTCGAACGGCTTGACAAGGTAGTCATCGGCACCGCTGTCGAGACCGGTGACGCGGTCCTCGGTCTCGGCCCGCGCGGTCAGCATCAAAATCGGCACGTCGCCGTCGGCGCGCAGCTGGCGGCAGACCTCGACCCCGTCGAGCCGGGGAAGGCCGAGATCGAGGACGACGAGGTCGGGCACGAAGCCCGCGGCCACGTCGAGAGCCTCGACGCCATCGGCCGAGGTCCGCACGTCATAGCCCTCATTGCGCAGCGAGCGCCGCAGGACATCGGCGATGTCGGCGTCGTCCTCGACTACGAGAACACGACCCCCGCTCGGGTCACTCTGGGTGAGCATTCATCGATGTTAGCCCGGGAATGTCCGCTCAACGCGGTGATTTATGCCGAATTTATGCGCAGGGCCGACCGCGCGGGCGTCGAAGCAGTTGCTCATGTTCGTGCGTAAGAAGCGCGGTAAGCCCGTGCGCCGGTCTAAATCCCAGAAACCCAAGGGACGGGTGCCGAAGCCGCATCTGCCAAGAAGGCTGGAGCAGCGGCACCTGGACATGATCGGGCTCTTCCTGATCGCGGCCGGGGTCTACCTCGTCTTCGTTCTCTTCTTCGGTTGGGACGGGGGGAAGGTCGGCTCCGGTGTGGAGACCGGGCTGGACTATCTCTTCGGCGCGGTCGGGGCGCGGATCGTGACGGTCTCGATGTTGGTGATCGGCGGGGTCCTGCTCAGCGGAACCTCGATCTCCGCGATCTTCCGCGGGATCGGCTCCGGCCTCAGCCGCGTGGTTCGCGGAGGCCACGATGTCACCCGGACCGCCGTCCAGCATCGTCAGGCACGGCGCGAGGAACGCGGCGCCGAGCGCACGGCAAGCGCTTTTGAGACCGAGGCGGCGCCCACCGATGTGATGAGCACCTATCCCGAGGACGACGACTTCGAGCCGACCGTCGCCCTGGTCGAGGACGAGCCCGCCGAAGAGGCCGACATTTTGCCCGAGGCCGTGACCCAGACCTTCGACGAGGAGCTGGCCGAAACCGAGATCCAAGGCGAGGAAGGCCTTGGCGTCGGCACCGACGCCGTCTCCCGCCAGACCGCGCTGACCCCGATGGGACAGAAGCGCGGCGTCACCACCTCCGATGAGATCGATTACCGGCCGCCTCCCGCGAAAGCGCTGGAGCGGGGCAAAGGGGACAAGGGCCCCGATCCCCGCGATCAGGAAATCGTCGGTCGCAAACTGGTTGAGACCCTGGGTCACTTCGGGGTCGAGGCGAAGATCGTCGGCGTCATCAGCGGTCCGCACGTCTCACGCTACGAGCTGCGCCTGGCGCCGGGGATCAAGGTCAAGAAAGTGACCGAGCTCGGCAACGACCTCGCTTACGCCCTGGCTTCGACCGACATCCGCATCCTGGCTCCGATCCCAGGCAAACAGGCTGTCGGCGTCGAGGTCCCCAACGCCCGCCGTCGCATCGTCCGCCTCGGCGACATCTACGCCGGCCGCCCGGAGAAGACCTCGCCGCTGGTCGCTTGGCTCGGCAAGGGGATCGACGGTAATCCGGTCTGGACCGATCTGGCAAAGATGCCGCACGTGCTCGTCGCCGGCACCACCGGCTCCGGCAAGTCCGCCTGCGTCAACGGGATCCTCTCTTCGATCCTGATGCAGGCCTCGCCGAACGAAGTTCGCCTGGTCTTGGTCGACCCGAAGCAGGTCGAGCTCAACCACTACGAGAACGTGCCCCACTTGCTGACCCCGGTGGTCACATCGCCGCGCCTGGCCGCCAATGTCCTCGCCAACCTGATCGGTGAGATGGAGACCCGTTACGGGATCATGAGCCAGGCCCGCTGCCGCAACCTCAGCGAGCTCAACCGCCATCGGGAAAAGACCGGAGAGGCGCCGCTGCCCCACATCCTCTGCGTGATCGACGAGCTCGCCGACCTGATGATGGTCGCCCCGGCCGAAGTCGAGGACTCGATCATCCGCCTCGCCCAGAAGTCGCGGGCGACCGGCATCCACCTGGTGCTGGCGACGCAGCGTCCCTCGACCGACATCATCACCGGCACGATCAAGGTCAACATCCCGGCCCGGATAGCCTTTGCCGTCTCCTCGCAGACGGACTCGCGGGTGATCCTCGACCAGGGCGGGGCGGAGGCCTTGCTCGGCCAGGGCGACATGCTCTTCCGCGGCGCCGGCAGCTCGAAGCTGCAGCGGGTCCAGGGCGCCTTCATCACCGAGGAGGAGATCGCGCGAATCACCAAGCACTGGGCGCGTCAGGGCGAACCTGAATTCGAGGACGAGCTGCTGGAGACCCGTGAGGAGGTCGCCGAGGAGGGAGCCGAGGGCGAGTTCGATCCCGACAGCGACGACCTGCTCGACGAGGCGATCCGGCTGGTCGTGCAGACCGAAACGGCTTCTGTCTCGATGGTCCAGCGCCGGCTGAGGGTGGGCTACACCCGTGCCGGGCGACTGATCGACATGCTCGAGCGCCGCGGCGTCATCTCCGGTTACGAGGGCTCCAAGCCACGCCAGGTCCTCATCACCCAGGCCGATCTCTCACGCGTGCTCGGACCCGGGCCCGGTTCGTCATCCCCTGCGTTGTCGGCCGCCGAGCCTGTCGGGGTCGACGGCGACGGCGACTGAATCGCTTCCGCTGTTCTTTTTCGTCGATAGAGGAGAAAAGGAACAGCGAAATGATCTGCGCCTAGACTTTCGCCCATGAGCGAGGTAAGGGCAGGGATAGTCGTCACCGGGACCGAGGTGCTGACCGGGCGGATCGCCGATAAGAACGGGCCTTGGGTCTCTGAGCAGCTGGCGGGCCTGGGGGTCGACGTCGCTCACATCCTCGTCGTCGGCGACCGCCCCGACGACCTCGAGGCGGCGCTGCGCTTCATGGCGGCCGAGGGCATGGACCTGATCGTCACCTCCGGCGGGCTGGGGCCGACCGCCGACGACCTCACGGCCGAGATCGTCGGCCGCTTCGCCGGCCGTGAGCTTGTGCTTGACGAGGAGATGGAGGCGAAGATCGCCGAGATCCTGCGCGGTTTCGCGCGTCGCTACAACTTCGACGAGAAGGCGGTGATGGACGCCAATCGCAAGCAGGCGATGGTTCCCGAGGGGTCGATCGCCCTCGATCCGGTCGGGACGGCGCCGGGTCTGGTCGTGCGTGGCGAGGGGTCTGTCGTCATCGTCTTGCCGGGCCCGCCACGCGAGCTGCAGCCGATGTGGCCGGTCGCGGTGGAGGCGGAGCCGGCGCGAGAGGTGATCGAGAGGGCGACGCCGCTGCGTGGCTACACGCTGCGGATGTTCGGCGTCCCGGAGTCCGAGATCGCCAAGAGCCTGCGTGAGATCGAGGCCGAGGGGACCGAGCTCGGGGCGGTGGAGATCACGACCTGCCTGCGGCGGGGCGAGATCGAGATCGACGTCCGCTACCGCGACGAGGCCGCGGCGACGGCCGACGCGGTGCGGGCCGGGCTGGGGGACCGCCACCGGCGACACCTCTTCAGCGAAAACGGCGAGACGATCGACGAGCAGGTGGCGAAGCTGCTGGCCGGGCGCAGGCTCGGCCTGGCCGAGTCCTGCAGCGGCGGCCTGATGGCGGCGCGGATCACGAACTTGTCCGGCGCCTCGGCCTACATGGCCGGCAGCGTCGTCTCCTACTCAAACGAGGCCAAGGCCGAGCTGCTCGGGGTCGACCCGGCGCTGATCAAGGGGAAAGGGGCGGTCTCGCCTGAGGTGGCGGAGGCGATGGCGATCGGGGCGCTGGCGCGCTTCGGCGCCGACGTCGCGGTCTCGATCACCGGCATCGCCGGTCCTGACGGTGGCACTGAGGAGAAGCCGGTCGGCTACGTCTGTTTCAACGCCCGCCTCGCCGACGGGACCGTGATCGCCCGCGATCCGACCATCCCCGGTGGCCGTGCCGACATCCGCGAACGCTCGGCCCTGGTCGGCATGCATCTGCTGAGGATCCTGCTCAGTGGGGCCGAGCCGCCGATTTAGCGTTCACGCCGTTAAATAGGCGCAGAAATTTGACACTTGCCTGACAAGTGCGTGTTGCTCTGCGCGGGTCGTCGTCGTAGCGTCCCCGGCGATGGCGGAGGAGAAAGCCGAGAGCCCAGAGGCGAGACTGTTCATCGCGCTTGATATTCCCGATTCGGTTCGCTCTGAGATCGAGACGTGGGGGGTGGGGGAGCTCGGCGATCCGGCGCTGCGGCCGGTCTCGGCGCAGTCGCTGCATCTGACCCTCTGCTTCCTCGGCAATCGGCCTGAACGGGAGATCGACCGGCTCGGAGAGATCTTGCGCGAATTGCCGACGGTCGTGCCCCGGATCGAGCTGATCGGGCCAGTTGCGCGCCCGGAGCGTGGAAGGCCTCGCCTCTACGCGCTCGAGGCCGTTTCCCCGCAGACCGTCGCTCTACAGGCATCCCTGCGGGACCGATTGGTCGCTGAGAGCCTGCTTGAGTCCGAGAAGCGCTCTTTTTGGCCTCACCTGACCGTGGCGAGGGTCCGATCCGAGGGGTGTGGGTCGAGGCGCCCGATGCGCGTCTCGGCGGCGCCGGGGCCTCTACTTGAGGGCGTGAAAGAGGCGTTCGGTGCCGTCCGGGTGACGCTCTACCGTTCGCAAATCCAGCCACAGGGTGCGCAGTACACCCCCCTGGCGCAAGTCAAGCTGTCCGAAGGCGGGCGGCAGTGAGGTGGAATCGATGGCAGACAAAAGAAACTTGAAAGACGCCCTGGCGAAGGATGCCAAGGGCAAAGACGCCGCCCTGGCGGCTGCCGTGACCCAGATCGAGCGCGACTTCGGCGCCGGCGCCCTGATGCGCCTCGGCGCTGACAGCGTGGTCAAGGTGAAATCGATCCCGACCGGCTCGCTGGCTCTCGACCTGGCGCTGGGGATAGGTGGAGTGCCGCGTGGGCGAATCGTCGAGATCTTCGGCCCCGAGTCCTCGGGTAAGACGACCCTGATCTACCACATCATCGCCGAAGCCCAGGCGCAGGGAGGCGTCTGCGTCTTCATCGACACCGAGCACGCGATGGACCCCGTCTACGCGAGCAAGATCGGTGTCGACACCGACGAGCTGTTGGTCTCTCAGCCCGACTTTGGCGAGCAGGCGCTGCAGATTGCCGATCGCCTGATTGCCTCTGCCGCGGTCGACGTGGTCGCGATCGACTCGGTCGCGGCGCTGACGCCAAAAGCCGAGCTCGACGGCCAGATTGGCGACACCACGGTCGGCCTCCAGGCCCGCCTGATGTCGCAGGCCCTGCGAAAACTGGCCGGGAACCTGAGCCGGACCAACACCGTCTGCCTCTTCACTAACCAGATCCGCGAAAAGATCGGCGTCCAGTTCGGCTCGCCGGAGACCCAGCCCGGTGGGCGGGCGCTGAAGTTCTACTCCTCTCAGCGCCTCGACATCCGCCGGATCGAGACCCTCAAGGACGGGACCGAGGCGGTCGGCAACCGGGTCCGGGTCAAAGTCGTCAAGAACAAGGTCGCCTCGCCCTTCCGCCAGGCTGAATTCGACATCGAGTACGGCGTCGGGATCTCGCGCGAGGGGGGCCTGATCGATTTCGGGATCGAGCACGACCTGATCCAGAAATCCGGCTCCTTCTTCTCCTACGGGGAGACCAGGCTCGGCCAGGGGCGTAACAACGCCAAGCAGTTCCTGACCGAGAACCCGGAGATCGCGCTGGAGATAGAGACCAAAATCCGCAACCTCCTCGGTATCGGCGAGGAAGCCCCCAAAGTCGCCGAGGCGCCAGTCGCGGAAGAGGCGCCCGCAGTTCCCGAGGCAAAAGCGGCCTGAGGGCCGGAGTACCATCGATGGGCGATGGACCTTCGGGCTTTTGTGCCGTGGCTTCGGTCGCGCGGCAACGGCGCGACCCCCGATCCGGCTGCCGCGGAGGCGGGGTTATGGGCGCGACGCGACCTGCTCGACGAGCGCGAGCATGAGCTGGATCGGCGTGCCGAGGAGCTGAGGGCGCTCGAGCGGCGCAGGCTGGCCGAGCTGGAGCGAGTTGCCTCCCTGAGCGCTGCGCAAGCGCGTGAGGCGATTGTCGGCGAGATCGAGGATGAGGCTCGCCATCGGGCCGGCCTGACTCTGCGTCGGATTGAGGAGGAAACCAGGCTCGAGGCCGAGCGACGCGCTCGCGGGATCCTCGCGGTCTCGATCGAGCGACTGGCAGGAGCGCGGGTCAGCCAGGTGACGACAAAGCTTGTTCAGCTGCCCAACGACGAGATGAAGGGCAGGGTGATCGGGCGTGACGGCCGCAACATCAGAACTCTGGAGAGCCTGACCGGGGTCGACTTCATCATCGATGAGACGCCTTCCGCCGTCGTCCTTTCCAGTTTCGACGGGATGCGCCGCGAGGTCGCGCGCTTGACCTTGGAAAAGCTGCTCGCCGACGGTCGCATCCATCCCGCCCGCTGCGAGGAGGCTTATGAGCAGGCCAAGGTCGAGGTCGACGACCGTGTTGTCGAGGAGGCCGAGCGGGCTCTGCTGGAGGCCAAGGTGGGTGGAGTAGACCCTGAGCTGCTACGGCTGTTGGGGCAGCTGCGGTTCCGGACCAGCTACGGGCAGAGCGTGCTCGACCACCTGGTCGAGTCTTCGCACCTGGCTGCGCTGATGGCGGCGGAGCTGGGCGCATCGACGGAGATCGCGCGCCGAGCCGCTCTGCTGCACGACATCGGCAAGGCGGTCAGCCATGGAGTCGATGGGACCCATGCCGAGGTAGGAGCCAGGATCGCCCGTCGCTGCGGGGAGTCGGAGGCGGTCGTCCACGCGATCGAGGCTCACCACAACGAGATCGAGCCGCGCACGGTCGAGGCCGTGATCGTGCAGGCGGCGGACACCATCTCGGGCGCCAGGCCGGGCGCCCGAGGCACATCGCTGGAGGCCTATGTCAGCCGCCTGCGGGACCTGGAGGCGCTGGCGCAGCGCCATTCCGGGGTCGAAAAGGTCTATGCGATGCAGGCCGGGCGAGAGATCAGGGTGATGGTCGACCCGGGCGAGATCGACGACGAGCATGCGGCTTTGATCTCGCACGAGATCGCGACCGATATCGAGCGGGAGATGGACTACCCGGGGCGGATCAAGATCACCGTGATTCGGGAGTGCCGGGCCACCAACTACGCCAGGTAGGCGCCGCGCAGGCCGTCGCTCGCAGTGGATAGGATTCCGCGGCGCATGAGCAACGAAACCCTTTTCTTCATCTTCGGAATCGCCCTCGCCGTCTCGGCGGTGACGGTCAGCCTGATCGGGCTGCGGTCGGAAAAATTCCCAGGCAAGAAATTTCCGCTCGTGATCCTCTGGTTCGCGATCCTGATGGGCGGCGCCACCACCTTCGCGGTGCTGCACGCCAAGGACGAGGACAAGGCAAAAGCGGCGGAGCTCGCGGCCGCTAACAAGAAGATCACCAAAGACGAGAGCTCACCCGAGCCGGCCCAGAGTGCTCCAGCGGGGAAAGCTCCGGCAGAACCGAAACCGGCCGAAGCGGCAGCCAAGGGCCCGGGCGGCACGCTGAAACTATCCGCCGATCCGACCCAGCTCGCCTTCAACACGAAAACGCTGACCAGCAAGCCGGGCAAGGTGACGATCGACTTCGACAACCCCTCGGCGCTCCAGCATGACGTTGTGATCGAGAAAGACGGCAAGGAAATCGCCGGCACCTCGCTGATCGCCGAAGGCAAGGCCTCGGTCACCGCCGACCTGGCGCCGGGTACCTACACCTTCCTTTGCAACGTGCCCGGGCATGCCGAAGCGGGCATGGAAGGCACTCTCACCGTCAAGTAGCGCCTTCCGAGCGCTAACCTCGCCGCAATGAGCAGCGGCAAGCGCTACCACGTCACCACCTTCGGGTGTCAGATGAACGTGCACGACTCCGAGCGGATGCAGGGCATGCTCGAGTCACTCGGCTATCGGCAGGCTCCGAGCCGCTCCGAGGCCGACCTGATCCTCTTTAACACCTGCTCGATCCGCGAGTCGGCCGACAACCGCTTCATCTCCCACCTCGGCGAGGCGAAGCGGCTCAAGCTCGAAGACCCGGAGCGGGTGGTGGGAGTCGGCGGCTGCTGGGCGCAGTCGGTCAAGGAGGAGGTCTTTCAGCGCTTTCCCTTTGTCGACGTCGCCTTCGGCCCGGGGCAGATCCACAAGCTGGCCGAGTTCCTCAACTCCGACTCGCTCAGCGCCCAGGGCTACTTCGAGTTCGAGGACTTCTCCGGCCACCTTCCGACCCGGCGCGAGCGCCCCTTCCAGGGCTGGCTGCAGATCTCGCAGGGCTGCAACTGCAACTGCGCCTACTGCATCGTCCCGTCGACCCGGGGGCGCGAGGTCAGCCGCGACCCGGCAGAGCTGATCGCGGAGGCTCATGCGCTCGCGGCCGACGGGGTGCG
>Ga0208219_1000594_pt1 | contig 13054 bp, 10 predicted proteins | sample NGESurshal072012_7_FD_184469 | JGI IMG/M metagenome (GOLD analysis project Ga0208219, IMG submission 184469) | Arctic peat soil microbial communities from Barrow, Alaska - NGEE Surface sample 53-2 shallow-072012 (SPAdes) | ecosystem: Environmental > Terrestrial > Soil > Wetlands > Peat ...
TCAAATTACAAGCATGTCACTATAGTTAGCCCGCCCTTTTCGTAGGTATAAACCCCCCAATGCGATCACCGGGCAGGAGAGCAGCGCCCCGGCACCGGGCGCCATCCGTGGCCGCCCGTGCGCGGGTGGCGGCGGCCCGCGTGCTGGGCGCCGCGGACAGCGTGGCGCCGGGCGGTGATGGCGTCACGCCGGGCGGTGACCGCGTGGCGGCGGGGGAGCACCGGCCGAGCCTGGCGGGGGAGCACCGGCTGGGCCCGGCGGAGGAGCGCCGGCCGGGCCCGGCGGAGGAGCAAGGGGCGGGCCTGCCGGAAGGGCGCCGGCCAGAGAAGGTCAGGCGGCTGGGCCGGCGGCGGCTCAGCCCGGCGCTGCGCAGGCTGGTGGTCACGCCCACGTTCGCCGCGGGTCTCGGCGTGGTCGTGGCGGCCTTCCTGGCCGCCAACATGTCCCGGACCGTCCTGCACTTCAGCGCCCCCTTGCCGAGCAACCAGTGCACAGCCGGGGGCTGCCACGCCAAGGAACCACACGGCGGCACGCTGGCGTCGGCCCGTCCCGGCGTCCACATCACGCCCAAGGCCCCGGCCGCGTCCGGCCCGGCGGCCGCACCCGAGCCCGGGAGTACCGGGTCCGCGGCCGGGGGCAGCGACGGCTCGCAAGCCAGCGCCGACCGCCAGCCGCCGCTCAGCATCACCTACCAGCAGCTCGATGAGTGGCCAGGCGGCTTCACGGACCAGATCACGATCAGCGGGCTCAGCGGGACAAGGCCGCACGACTGGAGCCTGGGCTTCAGCTACCCCGGGGCCCGCATCGCCGGCGTCCAGGGCGCGCGCTGGGAGCCGGGCAGCACGGATACGGGGGTGGTGGCCCGGGGCATCGCGTGGCCAGGCTGGGGCCAGGAAAACAGCGGCACGGCCCGGGTCCGGCTCATGGTGATCGTGAACGGCGAGCCCGGTCCGCCGTCCGGCTGCACCTTCGACGGCGAACCCTGTACCTTCGCCGGCCCCTGACAGGGCAGCCGGGCGCGGGCCCGGGGCGGGGTTTAGCGGGTAACTTTCCCGGCCTTGATGCAGGACGTGCAGGCGCGCACGCGCTTGCTGGTCCCGCCGGCGCGGGTCCGCACGATCTGGATGTTCGGGTTCCAGCGGCGGGGGGTCCGGCGGTGGGAGTGGGAGACGTTGTTGCCGAATCCCGGCCCCTTGCCGCAGATCTCGCAGACAGAAGACACGGGATTCTCCCTTGCATGAACGCGATGATGGCCGATGTGCCCGGGCCCTCCGGGCGGAGATGCTCCGCCCGCAGCCTGGCCCTGAGGCAGCGCCCAGGATAACCGACCAGCGCCCCGGAACGCGAATCAACGCTGGCACTGATGCCTGCCCCGCGTGGCCGGGCGCTCTCGTCGTAACCGCAGCCTATCCTGTGAGGCCATGGCGAGGCTTGATGACCGGCTCGACCGGGAGTTCGACCCGCGGACCGCCAAAGTCCTGGCCCGCGCGCTAGACGTGCACACCGTGGGCGAGCTGCTGCGGCACTATCCGCGCCGGTACGAACAGCGGGGCGAGCTGACCGACCTGGACTCGCTGCGCGACGGCGAGCACGTCACGGTGCTGGCCCAGATCTCCGCCGTCACCACCCGCATGATGAAGAACCGGCGGGGGAAGCTGACCGAGGTCACCGTCACCGACGGCCGCGGCACGCTGACCCTCGCCTTCTTCCGGCAGCCGTGGCGGGAGAAAGACATGAAGCCGGGCCTGCACGGCCTGTTCGCCGGCCAGGTCTCCTCCTACGGGCGCAAACGCCAGCTCATCCACCCCGATTGCGAGCTGCTGGGCACCGCGGACCCGGGCACCGAGATGGCCGCCGAGCACGCGGCCGAGATCATCCCCGTGTACCCGGCCACCCGGGAGCTGGCCTCCTGGAAGATCGCCAAGGCGGTCAAGACCGTCCTGGACACCCTGGACATCGCCGACGACCCGCTGCCGGCCGAGGTCCGCACCCGCTACGGGCTGCAGGGCCAGCTGGCCGCCTGGCACGGTATCCACCGCCCGATGGAGTACGCGGACATCGAGCCGGCCCGGCTCCGGCTGAAGTGGGATGAGGCGTTCGCGCTGCAGGCCGTGCTGGCCCAGCGGCGGCGGGCCGAGGACGCGCTGCCGGCCACGCCGCGCATTCCCCGGCGCGGCGGGCTGCTCGAGGCGTTCGACGCCCGGCTGCCGTTCACGCTGACCCAGGGCCAGCGCGACGCGGGCGAGGAGATCACCACCGCGCTCTGCCGTGAGCACCCGATGCACCGCCTGCTCCAGGGGGAAGTGGGCTCGGGCAAGACCCTGGTGGCGGTCCGGGCGATGCTCCAGGTCATCGACGACGGCGGCCAGGCCGCCCTGCTCGCGCCCACCGAGGTCCTGGCCCAACAGCACTACCGATCCATAACGCATCTGCTCGGCCCGCTCGGCCGGGCCGGCGAACTGGACGGCGTGGACCATGCCACCCGCGTGGCCCTGCTCACCGGGTCACAGGGAGCCAAGGCCCGGCGGGCCGCCCTGGACGAAGTGGCCTCCGGGGCGGCCGGGATCGTGATCGGCACCCACACCCTGGTGTATCACCGGGTACGGCTCGACGATCAGATCGTTTTTGCTGATCTGGGCCTGGTGGTGATCGACGAGCAGCACCGGTTCGGGGTCCAGCAGCGGGACGCGCTGCGCGAGAAGGCCCGGGGCAGCCGCCCGCATGTGCTGGTGATGACGGCCACCCCGATCCCGCGCACGGTGGCCATGACGGTCTACGGCGACCTGGACGTGTGCACGCTGAGGGAGCTGCCGGCCGGCCGGGCCCCGATCACCACGCACGTGGTGCCCGCCGCCGACAAGCCGCACTACCTCTCCCGGGCCTGGGAACGGCTGCGCGAGGAGGTCGCGGGCGGCGGCCAGGCCTATGTGGTCTGCCCGTGCATCGGCGCCGAGGACGGCGCCGCCGGCACGGACGGGAACGGCGGGGACGGCCCCGTCGGGGACGCGGCCGCGGAGACGGGCGCCCGCGAGGCTGGCCGCGACGACGACACCGGCGCTGACTACGAGACACCCGACGAAGACACCGGCCGGCCGCCACGTGCCGTCCTGGACGTGGCGGCCGAGCTGGCCGAGGGACCGCTGGCCGGGCTGCGGATACGCATCCTGCACGGGCGGATGCCCGCCGACGACAAGGACGCGGCGATGCGTGCCTTCGCCGACGGGTCGGTGGACGTGCTGGTCGCCACCACGGTCGTGGAGGTCGGCGTGGACGTGCCGAACGCGACGATCATGGTGATCGTGGATGCGGACCGGTTCGGCGTGTCCCAGCTGCACCAGCTCCGCGGCCGGGTCGGCCGGGGCGGCAAGCCCGGGCTGTGCCTGCTGGTCACGGACTCGCCGCCGGGCAGCCCGGCGCGCGAGCGGCTGGACGCGGTAGCGGCCACCGTGGACGGGTTCGCGCTGTCCCGGCTCGACCTCGAGCAGCGCCGCGAGGGCAACGTGCTGGGCGCCGCGCAGGCAGGCCGCAAGTCCGGGCTGAAGATGCTGACCCTGCTGCAGGACGAGGAACTCATCGTCGCGGCCCGGGCGGAGGCGCAGGCGCTGGTGGACGCCGATCCCCGGCTGGCCGGCCAGCCCGCGCTGGTCAGCGCGATCCGGACGCTGCTGGACGAGGAACAGGCCAAGTTCCTGGAGAAAGCGTGACCCGGGCGCGCGGCGTGACCCGGGCGCGGGGCGTGAACTGCGCGGGCGGCTTGAACGGGGCGCGCCGCTCCCCGAAGACGCCGCGGTGACCCGGGTCATCGCCGGCGCGGCCCGGGGGCGCCGGCTGACGGTCCCCGCGGGCCGGCTCACCCGGCCCACCAGCGACCGGGCCCGGGAAGGGCTGTTCGGCACGCTCGTGGCCCTGCACGGCCCGCTGGACGGGGCGTCCGTGCTCGACCTGTACGCGGGGTCGGGCGCGGTCGGCCTGGAGGCGCTCTCCCGCGGCGCGCGGCGGGCACTGTTCGTGGAGGCGGACGCGCGGGCCGCCCGGGTGATCCGGGGCAACATCCAGGCGGTCGGCCTGGGCGGGGGCGAGCTGGTCACCGACCGGGTGGAGCGGCTGCTCGGCCGCGGGCGGACCGGCCCGGAGCGCTACGACCTGGCCGTCGCCGACCCGCCGTACGCGGTGACAGATGACGAGGTGACCGCCATGCTGGCCGCGCTGGACGCCGGGGGCTGGCTGGCCCCCGGGGCGGTCATCGCGGTGGAGCGGGCCACCCGGTCCGGGCCGGTCAGCTGGCCGCCAGGGTACGAATCGGACCGGTCGAGGCGTTACGGCGATACGACGTTCTGGTACGGTCTCGCCGCAGGCACCCAGCCGGTGGAAGAATCGTGATGGGCAGCGCAAGTGTTGTGACGGAAGGGCGGGACCGCGTGCGTCGTGTCGTCTGTCCGGGCTCGTTCGATCCGGTCACTAACGGTCATCTTGACATCATCAGCCGGGCGGCGCTGCTGCACGATGAGGTGCTTGTGGTCGTCGGGGCCAACCAGGCCAAACAGGGCCTGTTCACGGTCGAGGAGCGGGTCGAGATGCTCCGCGACGTGACCTCGGGGATGAAGAACGTCGAGGTCGGCACCTTCCGGGGGCTGCTCGTCGAGTTCTGCCGGGTTAACGGGGTCTCGGCCATCGTGAAGGGCCTGCGGGCGGTCAGCGACTTCGAGTACGAGATGGAGATGGCCCAGATGAACTACCGTCTCGCGGAGGTCGAGACGCTGTTCATCGCGGCGAACCCGGTGTACAGCTTCCTGCGGTCCAGCCTGGTCAAGGAGATCTGCCGGTACGGTGGCGACGTCACCTCGCTGGTCCCGCCGCTGGTGTTCGAGCGACTCCAGGAGCGGCTAGGGTCGCCCTGATCACGGCGTGGCCGCCCCCGCCACGAGGCCGATCCCCGCTCAAGTTGGGAATCAGCTGGCAGCCGGGTAGGCTGACCACCCAACCTCGGCGGACACCGTACTTGCTATGCCACAGTCACGAAAGAACCCATCAGCGCGACTCGATCCGCGCAAGCCCCTGGTCTTCAGCACCCTCGACCTCGGCCGCAGCCCCGGATCGGAGTACTCGCAGAAGCGCACGGTCCCGGCTCCCGCATACGTGCAGGCCGGTCTGGCTGGCGTGGCCGAGGGCAGCGACGTGGAGCTTGACGTCCGCATGGAGGCGGTGTCAGAGGGGGTCCTGGTCACCGCTACGGCCCGGGCCCAGGTCACCGGAGAGTGCGCGCGGTGCCTGGAGCCGATCAGTGAGCCGGTGGAGGTCCAGGCCCAGGAATTGTTCGCTTACTCCGCGGACGACGGCCAGGCCGACGCCGAAGGGTACGCTCTCCTGGGAGACCTGCTCGACTTCGAGCCGGTCCTGCACGACGCGCTCGTACTCGCGCTGCCACTGGCGCCGCTCTGCCAGGAGGACTGCCCGGGGCTGTGCGTGGAGTGCGGCGTTCCGCTGGCCCAGGCTGGCCCGGACCACGGGCACGGCCCGGCCATCGATCCGCGGTGGGCCAGCCTCCAGGAGGCGGCCTTCGGCGCTGTCGGTGGTGCCGGGGCAGGCGGACCCGGGCCTGATGAGACCGAAACGAACGGGAACGGCCGGCGGGCACACTCCGCGGGCGAACCGGACGACTGAGTTCAGAGCTAGAGGAGAGTTGAAGTGGCTGTTCCCAAGCGGCGGATGTCCCGCAGCAACACGAGGTCCCGCCGGGCCCAGTGGAAGACGTCAGCGCCGGGCCTGGTGCGCTGCCCGCAGTGCCGGTCCCCCAAGCTTCCGCACACGGCCTGCCCGACGTGCGGCACCTACAACCGTCGTCAGGTGATCAGTCCAACCTGATGCGCTGAAAGGGCACGGCGTGAGAGGTGGGTCAAACGGCGTTGCAGCCAGCGAACCGGACAATTCGGAGCTGCTGCGGGTAATCGACTCTGGGCTGAGCCCGGGGTTGCTAGAGCGCGCTCTCACGCACCGGTCCTACGCCTACGAGAACGGCGGGCTGCCCACCAACGAGCGGCTCGAGTTCCTCGGGGATGCGGTCCTCGGCCTGATCGTCACGGACACCCTGTTCCGCAAGTACCCCGACCTGCCCGAAGGGCAGCTGGCCAAGCTGCGGGCGGCCGTGGTCCAGATGCGCGCGCTCGCCGAGGTGGCCCGGGCCCTGCGGCTCGGGTCCTATGTGCGGCTGGGCCGGGGCGAAGAGGGCACCGGCGGGCGCGACAAGTCGTCGATCCTGGCCGACACGCTGGAAGCCCTGATCGGCGCGGTGTACTTCGAGTGCGGCCTGCCCGCCGCGGACGGCCTCGTGCACCGGCTCTTCGATCCCGTCATCGACCGCTCCGCGGGGCTCGGTGCCGGGCTGGACTGGAAGACTTCGCTGCAAGAGCTCACCGCCTCCGGCGTCCTGGGCGTGCCCGAGTATCACGTCGAGGAGAGCGGCCCGGACCACCAGAAGTTCTTCCGTGCGTCGGTCCGCGTGGGCGGCCGGACGTACGGATCCGGATCAGGGCGGTCGAAGAAGGAAGCTGAGCAGCAGGCGGCTGAGGCGGCCTGGAAGGCCATCAGTGACGGGACCGAGAGTGGCGGTGACGCGGCCGCGAATGGCGCGGCCGCGGCCCCGGGCCACTCGGCGAACGGCGCCCTTCCCGCCGCCGACCGTGCCGGAGCCGGTGGTCCACAGCCCACTGACCCCGTGCTCATTAAGCCACCGTCCACTGACTCCGTGCCACGGCCCACTGACCCCGTGGACGGGGTCAGTGGGCCGTGACCCATGCCGGAGCTCCCTGAGGTCGAAACCGTCCGCAGCGGCCTCGAGAAACATGTGGTCGGGCGCACCATCGACACCGTCGAGGTGCTGCACCCCCGCGCTGTCCGGCGTCATCTGGCCGGGTCAGCCGACTTCGAGGCTGTGCTGCGCGGCCGGACCTTCACCGGCGCGCGCCGCCGGGGCAAGTACCTGTGGCTGCCGGTCGGCGAGGATGCCCTGCTCGCCCATCTGGGGATGAGCGGTCAGCTGCTGGTCGGCGATCCGGGTCGTCCCGTGTCAGGGCACGTCCGGGCCCGGTTCACGTTCGCTGACCAGGGCCCCGACTTGCGCTTCACCGACCAGCGGACGTTCGGCCATCTGGTCTGGGCCAGCGGTGGCGCCGAATTGCCGCCGCTGATCGCGCACATCGCGCCTGACCCGCTGGAACCCGCGTTCGATGATGACGTATTCATCGCCCGGCTGCGCGCCCGGCGAACCGGCGTCAAGCGGGCGCTCCTCGACCAGTCTCTGGTCAGCGGGATCGGCAACATCTACGCCGACGAGTCACTCTGGCGGGCCCGGCTGCACTGGGCCCGGGCTACCGACTCGCTCAGCCGGGCCGAGGGGGCCCGGCTCCTCGTGGCGGTCCGCGAGGTCCTGGCGGACGCGCTGCAGGCCGGAGGCACCTCGTTCGACAGCCTCTACGTCAACGTCAACGGGGAGAGCGGCTACTTCTCGCGGTCACTCTGCGTATACGGGCAGGAGGGCCAGCCCTGTCCAAGGTGCGGCACACCCATCCGCCGCGACCCGTTCATGAATCGATCTGCCTATAGCTGCCCGCGATGCCAGCCGAAACCGCGCTCGCGGCAGGTATGATTGTGACCTGCACGATCGCTCAACTTGACCGGATACTCGCGGGGTGGGACCCTTGTGGTGTCACATCTGCGCGCACTTTCGCGAATCCCTGCGTGTGCGCCCACTCTGGTCACTCAGTGTGGAGGACCCATTACAATGGCGAAGGCTCTACTCGGCCACGTCGGCGGGCCTGATCCCCGCATCGTCTCTGAGATGCGCCGCCTTCAGCAGCGAGTACGCGACCTGGAGGCTGAGCTTGTCAGGCTCCAGGACATGAACGATGCGCTGGCTGCAGAAGGCGGACCCGAACTGCTCGTTGCTGATCGGGAGCGCGAGCCGGCTCTCACCTGAGAGCCCGCTGCAGTTACGGCGAGCGTGGGACGCCCTGGCGTCTCCATTCGTCGGCGCACCGGTAAAGGTTTGGCGTTCCCCCGGTAATTCTTTAGCCGTACGGTCATGCGCGTCGCCGGTCGGTTCGTTTGTTGTGCAATTTTCTCGGTAAATGCCGGGTAAATCCCTTTGCGCATCAGTCACACGTTGCCCGGGCGACCCTCGAGGTCTCCGCCAGTGCTTGCGCTGCCCGCCCGGACCTGCGGGCTTAGCGCTAATCCCCGGGAACGTCGGCTCCTCACGGTAAGGTGCGGACAGTTGGCGTGCCAGGGCAGCGTTGCACGGGGGCCCGGCGGACGGGACTGGCGGCTGACCGCCCGTACCGGACGCTCAGCGACAGGGCCCTCGGGTGGCGGGGCTTTCACGCGACAGGGCGGTCAAGCGGACAAGGCCGACGGACATGGCTAGTGCCCAGAGGGGGAGGGGAGCCGGCAGGTGTACCTGAAGACCCTCACCCTGCGCGGCTTCAAATCCTTCGCCTCCGCGACCACGCTGCGCTTCGAGCCTGGCATCACCTGCATCGTGGGCCCCAATGGATCCGGCAAATCGAACGTGGTGGACGCGTTCTCCTGGGTGATGGGCGAGCAGGGGGTGAAGACCCTGCGCGGCGGCAAGATGGAAGATGTCGTCTTCGCCGGGACCGCCTCACGTCCCCCGCTGGGCCGGGCCGAGGTCACCCTGACCATCGACAACAGCGACGGCGCGCTGCCCATCGAGTACGCCGAGGTGACGATCAGCCGCCTGCTCTTCCGGTCCGGGCAGAGCGAGTACTCGATCAACGGCGACCACTGCCGCCTGCTCGACGTCCAGGAACTCCTGTCCGACTCGGGTCTGGGCCGTGAAATGCACGTGATCGTCGGCCAGGGCCAGCTGGATCAGGTACTCCACGCGGGACCTGAGGCCCGGCGAGCCTTGATCGAGGAAGCAGCCGGGGTGCTGAAGCACCGCCGCCGCAAAGAGAAGGCGCTGCGCAAGCTCGAGGCGATGCAGGCCAACCTGACCCGGCTGGTGGACCTGACCTCGGAGCTGGGCCGCCGCCTCAAGCCGCTCGGCCGCCAGGCGGCCATCGCCCGCCGGGCCGCGGTCATCCAGGCCGACCTGCGCGACGCCCGGCTGCGGCTGCTCGCCGACGACTACGTGACCGCGTCCGCCGAGCTGGAGCGGGACCAGACCGACGAGGCGGCCGCGCAGGCGCGCCGGGCCGAGCTGGAGCGTGTCCTCACCCAGGCGCGCCAGCGGGAGGCTGAGCTCGACGGCGACGAGCAGCAGCACGCCCCGCGCCTCGCTGCCGCGCAGGAAGCCTGGTTCGCGCTGTCGGCTCTTTCCGAACGCCTCCGCGGTGTGGCCAGCCTGGCCCAGGAACGGCACAGTCACCTGGTGGCCCAGCCAGACGCGCCGCGTCCCGGCCGCGACCCGCAGGAACTCGAACTGGAAGCGGAGACCCTCCGGGAGCAGGAGGCGGTCCTCGGCGAGCGGCTGGAGACGGCCCGGGAACAGCTCTCGGCGGCCACCGCCGAGCGCGCCGCGGCGGAGGCCGCGCTCGCCGCCGAAGAACGGCGGCTCGCGGCCAGTGCCCGCGCCGAGGCCGTCCAGGCCGAGCGCCTGGCCCGGCTGCGCGCCCAGGTGGGTGCCGCGCGCAGCAAGGCGTCCGCCGCGCACGAGGAAGCCGGGCGGCTGGCTGACGCGGTCGAGCAGGCCCGCTCCCGGGCTGAGCAAGCCCAGCAGGAATTCGAAGAGCTGCAGGAACTGTGCGCCGGCCGGGACGACGACCGGGCCGGGCTGACTGGAGACCACGAACGGGCCACCGCCCAGTTCAGCGAGGCCTCAGCGCTGGTCGCGGAGCGCCGCGCCGCCGAGCGTGAGTCCAGCGGCCAGCGGGCGGCGCTGCAGGCCCGGGTCCAGGCGCTGCGTGAAGGCGTGCACGCGCTGCGCGCCGGCAAGGACGCGTCGGGAACCCTGCTGGCCGACCCGGAGAAGTACCCCGGCGTGCTGGGCGGGGTAGCGGCGCTGGTGAGCGTCGATGCCGGCGCCCAGGAAGCCATCGCGGCCGCGCTGGGCGGAGCGGCGGAGGCGGTGGCGGTCACCGGCCTCGACGCCGCCGTGGCCATCCTGGAGGTGCTCAAGGACGAGGACGCGGGCAGCGCGGGCCTGATGATCGCGGCCGGGTCGCCAGGTGACCCGGCGGCGCTCGCGGACGGCGCGCTGCCGGGCATCCAGCTGCCGGATGGAGCCCAGCCCGCGCTCGCGCTGGTCCGGGCCCCCGGCGAGCTGGCCCCCGCGCTGGCCGGCCTGCTGTCCGGCATCGTCGTAGCCGCCGACCTGGCCCAGGCCCGCGACCTGGTCCGCACGTACCCGGCGCTGCGCGTGGTCACCCGGCGGGGCGACGTACTCGGTGCGCACTGGGCCTCGGGCGGATCGGCCCGCCCGGCCAGTGAGTTCACCCTGCGCAGCGTGGCCGATGAGGCAGCGGCCGGGCTTGAGGCCGTGGACGAGCGCTGCGAGCAGGCCGCCGAGCAGCTCGCGCTGGCCATGGAGGCCGAGGACCAGGCCCGCCAGGCCGTGGCCAAGGCCCAGGCGGCCCTCCGTGAGGTCGACGCGGCGGCCGCTGAGGTCTCCGGCCGGCTCGGCCGGCTGTCGGGCGCCGCGCGGGCTGCCCGCGACGAGGCGCAGCGGCTCCAGGCTGCCATCGAGAAGGCCCGCCTCGCGCATGAAACGAGCCAGGCCACGGTGGCGGGGCTCGAGGCCACCCTGGCCGAGGCTGAGGCGGGCCAGGACGCGGATGGGCGGCCGCAGCCTGCGGAGCCCGGTGGTCCGCAGGACGAGACAGAGCCCGCCGCTGACCGGGATGCCCTGGCCGGCCAGGTGACGGCCGGGCGGAACGCCGAGATGGAAGCCCGGCTGGAGGTCAGGACCGCCGAGGAACGACTCAGGGCGATCGCGGGCCGGGCCGACGCGCTGGTCGCCGCGGCCGCGGCGGAGCGGCAGGCCGCGCACCGCGCCGCGGCCCGGCGGGTCCTGCGTGAGCGGCAGGCCGTGGTGGCCCGGGCGGTGGCCGACGGCGCTGCATACACGCTGGCCCGGCTGGCCGATTCGCTGGCTGCGGCGAGCGAGCACCGGCAGGCGGCCGAGCAGGCCAGCAAGGGCCGGGCGGTCGCGCTGAAGGAAGTGCGTGTTCAGGTCCGCGAGCTGGCCGTCGAGTTCGACCGGGTGGTGGACGCCGCGCACGGTACCGAGATGGCCCGGGCCGAGCACCGCATGCGGCTCGAGCTGCTAGCGGCCCGGGCGGCCGAGGAGTTCGCGGTCTCGGCGGAGGAACTGGTGGCCGAGTACGGCCCCGCCGTCCCGGTCCCCGTCATCAGCCCCGACTCCCCGCCCAGCCGCCCTGCTCCGGCCGCTGAGGGGGCCGAAGGCGCCGGGCCCGACGATGAGTCACTAGACGGCTCGCCGGACGTGCCGCAGGCCGCTGAGAGCGCCAGCAACGGCAGTACCCCGGTGCCGCCCGCGCCGGCTGCCCCGCCCAGCGAGGAACAGCAGGTGCTGACCGGGACGATCCCCTACGTCCGGGCCGAGCAGGAACGCCGGGCCTCGGCCGCCCAGCGGCAGCTCGACCAGCTCGGCAAGGTGAACCCGCTCGCCCTGGAAGAGTTCGCGGCCCTGGAGGAGCGGCACGCGTTCCTGGTCACCCAGCTCGAGGACCTCAAGAAGACCCGGCGTGACCTGCTGACCGTGGTCAAGGAGGTGGACGACCGGGTCCAGGAGGTGTTCGCGTCCGCGTTCGAGGACACGGCCCGGGAGTTCGAAGGGATCTTCTCCCGGCTGTTCCCCGGCGGCGAGGGGCGGCTGCTCCTCACCGAGCCGGACGACATGCTGGCCACCGGGATCGACTTCGAGGCCCGGCCGCCGGGCAAGAAAGTCAAGCGGATGTCACTGCTGTCCGGCGGTGAGCGGTCGCTGACCGCGATCGCTTTCCTGCTGGCCATCTTCAAGGCCCGGCCCTCGCCGTTCTATGTGCTGGACGAGGTCGAGGCCGCGCTCGATGACACGAACATGCAGCGTCTGCTGGGCATCTTTGAGGAGCTGCGGTCGGTGTCCCAGCTCCTGATCATCACCCACCAGAAGCGCACCATGGAGATCGCCGACGCCCTGTACGGGATCAGCATGCGCGGCGACGGGGTCTCGGCCGTGGTCAGCCAGCGGCTGCGGGAGCGCGAGACCGCCTGACCCGGGCGGACTCCGCCTGACTGCGCCGGATCCGGAAGCGTCGCCCCAGGCTGTGGCCTGCATCGGGCCACGCCTGGCGGGTAGGCAGGGCTGACAGCACCGTGCGGGATGCCGTGACTACGGCAGTGGCCGGCCGACGCAGGCCGGGGCGTCTGCGAGACTGGGGCCGTTATGGAACTTGTGATCATTCTTATTGCCATTGCCGTCCTGGTGGTCGCCGGGCTGGGGACCACGTTCCTGGTGCGCCCGCGCCGCCGACGGGTCAGCGCGCCGCCACCGCCGCCCGTACCCGGGCCAGAGGCCGGGCGGACCACAGCTCCTCCAGCAGAGCAGGCCGGGGGCGGCGCCGCCCCCACGGAGGTCCTCCCGCCCACAGTCCCGCCGAGGCCGCGCGACGAGGCCCCGGCCCCGCTGCGCGGCCGCCTGACCCGGCTGCGCGGGAGACTGGCCGCCTCCCGCGGCGGGTTCGGCTCCACCCTGCTCACCCTGCTCTCCCGCGACGCCCTGGACGACCAGGCCTGGGAGGACATCGAGGACACCCTGATCACCGCGGACATGGGTGTCGCGCCCTCCCGCCAGATCACCGAGGAACTCCGGACCCAGGTCAAGGTGACCGGCACCCGCGACCCGGGCCAGGTGCGCACGATGCTGCGCACCGAGCTCATCCGCCAGATCGGGCCGGACATGGACCGGACCCTGCACACCGGCTCACACGGGGACCGGCCCTCCATCATGCTCATCGTGGGGGTCAACGGGACCGGCAAGACCACGGTCGCCGGGAAGCTCGCCCGCGCGCTCATCGGCGAAGGCCAGACGGTGGTG
>Ga0208219_1000595_pt1 | contig 13034 bp, 14 predicted proteins | sample NGESurshal072012_7_FD_184469 | JGI IMG/M metagenome (GOLD analysis project Ga0208219, IMG submission 184469) | Arctic peat soil microbial communities from Barrow, Alaska - NGEE Surface sample 53-2 shallow-072012 (SPAdes) | ecosystem: Environmental > Terrestrial > Soil > Wetlands > Peat ...
CGACGGTCAGCAGGCCAAGGCCGTCACCCAGGAGGTCACGATCCTGACCGGAGGCGCCGGCGGCGACACGTTCGACTTCAAGCCGGGCATGGGCGCCGCTGTCGTGACCAATTTCTCGGAGCAGGCCGCCGACAAGATTGATTTGCAGCAGAGCGCGATTGCCAATTTTGCGCAACTTCAGGCGGCGATGCAGCCCGTCCATGACGGACACGATACGCTCATTGAGCTGAACCACGGCGACACCTTGACACTCGCCAACATCTCCATCAGCCAGCTGCATGCCAATAATTTCATTTTTGCCTGAGCAACGGCTCTGGTTTGAGGTGCGGTTCGCAATGCCAACCACGGGTAAGCCCTGGACTGCCGAAGAGGATGAGATACTCCGAACGGAGATCGTTTCGGGGGCCTCGCGTTGCGCGATCTCCCAAAAGCTCGGCCGTTCCGAATCCGCGGTCAAGGCTCGCGCCTATATTTTGCGGCTGAGCCTCCGCCCATCAGGAACGAAAAACCACAGCCGTTCGGGACTCACAGCCAGCTAATGCAATGATTGGGGCGCCCAGTTCCATCCGCTGTCGGCCAAGCGGCAGCACCATTTTACCGGCTGTATCGCGCTTGGTCTCGATCCCATCGGGCATGGCGCATAGCCGACGGCGTCGCGTCGACAGCGACACAATGCCGCTCGCGCCCACCGGCATCCACTGGCCGAGCGCGCCATCGGTCGAAACCGCTGACGATCAGCAGCCTCGATGGCCACACCTGGCTTGCGAGGCAGCCCTTGCTTATGTGATGAGGAAGGCAGCAGTGCAGCGGGCACGACCCGTGGCTCCCGCCATAATTCCTGATCGGGCCCGCGATGTCAGACCTTTCCGCCTTTCCGGTTACCGCACGCTGGCCGGCCAGACATCCTGACCGGCTTCAGCTCTACTCGCTGCCGACGCCGAACGGCGTCAAGGTTTCGATCATGCTGGAAGAGATCGGGTTGCCTTACGAGGTGCATCTCGTCGATTTCAACAAGGATGACCAGAAGACGCCGGAGTTTTTGTCGCTCAATCCGAATGGCAAGATCCCGGCGATCATCGATCCGAACGGGCCGGCCGGCGCACCGCTCGGGCTGTTCGAATCCGGGGCGATCATGCAATATCTGGCCGAGAAAACCGGCCAGCTGTTGCCGGCCGACGCGGCGCGCCGATACCAGACCATTCAGTGGGTGCATTTCCAGATGGGCGGAGTCGGACCGATGTTCGGCCAGCTCGGTTATTTCTACAAATTTGCCGGCAAGGAGATCGCCGACAAGCGTCCGCTCGAGCGCTACGTCACGGAATCGAGGCGCCTGCTCGGCGTACTCGAGCAGCATCTCGACGGACGGCGGTGGATGATGGAGGAGGAATACAGCATTGCCGACATTTCCCTGCTCGGCTGGACGCGTAACCTCGTTGGCTTCTACGGCGCCCGCGAACTCGTGGCGTTCGACAGCCTCAGGCATGTCCCGGCCTGGCTCGAACGTTGCCTGGCGCGCCCCGCCGTGCAGCGCGGGCTGGAGATCCCGAAACGGCCCTGAGCGGCCATCGCCCACAGGCATTCGTAAATGACGATCACCATCTACGGCATCAAGAACTGCGACACCATGAAGAAGGCGCGCGCGTGGCTCGACAGCCATGGCGTGGCCTATGGCTTTCATGACTACAAGACCGCGGGCATCGCGAAGGACAGGCTCAAGCAGTGGAGCGAGGCGCTCGGCTGGGAAGCGTTGCTCAACCGCGCCGGCACCACGTTTCGCAAATTGCCCGATGCCGACAAAGAAGGGCTGAACGAGCGCAAGGCGCTTGCCCTGATGCAGGCGCAGCCATCGATGATCAAACGTCCCGTGCTTGATCTCGGCGGAAAATTGCTGGTCGGGTTCAAGCCGGAGATTTACACCAGGGAAGTGCCGGCGCCGGGACGATCGCGGAAAATCTAGCTCAGCTCGACGACATCGTCCGATGTGCCACGCCGGTCAGGGCCATGGACGAAGTCGAGGTCGATGACGGCGCGGATGATGCTGACCGGCGCCGCCTTTGGCTTGACGCCCATCAGGTTGTTGATCCTGAAGCCGCCTTCGATGCTGATTGCCTTGTAGGAGCCGACGATCTGCTGGACCTGATTGCCGGTCCCGAACGGCAGCAATAACCGTTCGTAGGAAACGTCCTTGCCGTCGCTATCCTGCACCATCGAGATGGAGTAGGTCGGGCGCTTTCGTGCGAGCAAGGTGCGATAGCAGGCGACCACGCGCGCATATCGATCGGGGCCGATCGCATCGTCGAGATACCGGTTGGTCCGGTTCTCGGGGTCGTCGTTGCCGTAGGTTGCGGCGAGCCTCGCGCCCTCCTGGGTTATCAGGAAACGTGCGCTCTCGCCCTCGCCCTCGACATGGTAGCCCATCATGTCCGGCAGTTCGTCGGCAATGCCATCCGGCCGGAAATCGGCGATCGCGGGCAGGGAGCGGGGCTCGCGCAGCGCGCGCAGCCATGCATTCAACAGCACGCGCTGCTTGATCGATTTCACCACCGAGGGATTGGTGCTCTCGAACTTCATTTCGAGCTAGCTGAATTCGATCAGATCGCCGGAGGGAATGCGTCCGGGTGCGCGGTGGAACAGGTCGCGGTCAATCACGGCACGAAGTTTCGCGATCGGCAAGGCGTCGTTTCCCCGCATCAGATTCCTGATTTCGAAACCGCCGTCTTCGCTGATGGTTTTCAGCGATGCGAGCACATGCGTGACGTCGCCCGCTTCCGAGAACGGTAACAGCATTCGCTCATACGCGACGATCCGTCCATAGACGTCATCGATGTTGGAGATGGTGTAGACGGGGAGGCCGCGCTTCAGGCATTCATGGTAGACCGGCATCACAATCGGTGCGAGCCGGGTCCCGAGATAGTCGTCGAGATAGCGCCCCTTGCCAGTATTGCCGTAGGCGGTCGACATGCGCGTGCCGTCGCTGTCGATGATCAGGCGCGGTTGCTGCTGGGTCCTGTCCACCGTCATGTAGACCAGATCCGGAAGTTCATCGGAGAGCCGGGAGGGCTGGTATTCCTCCGAACTGGGGATCTGCTGGCCGCGGGCGTAAAGCCGCAGCCAGGTGTTCAGCAGGTCGCGCTGCTTGATCGACTTGACGATCGTGGGATTGGCGCTCTCGAATTCCAAGGCTGCGATCCGGTCGTGATGCAAACACCCGAAGATCGACCGGAAGCGCAAATTTTTGATGAAAATGCGCGGCCTGCGGCAAAATACCCTTAACGGCGGCTTTCCCGGCGCGAGCCCGAAGACATCCCGCAAACCGCCTGTTTATGGCCGGGCGCTCTTCGACTAAAGGCGCAGCGGCGGGATGGCCGTTCAGGGGTGCCGAGCTTTCGACCTTGCGCAGACCGGGCCGTTGGCGGCATATTCCGCCCTGGAGGTGGCGGGTCTCCGCGGATGTTCCAAGGCATCCGGGAAGACCTGCTAATTTAGCAAAAATTAGCCACGCGCGGCTGTTCGCGGGGAGGGCTGATGGGGGACATCTGATTGGCTGATGAGTTCATTCTAGAGACCCACGGATTGACCAAGGAATTCGCGGGATTTTTTGCCGTTCGCGATGTCGGCCTGCGGGTTCGCCGAGGCAGCATTCATGCGTTGATCGGGCCGAACGGGGCCGGCAAGACCACATGCTTCAACCTCCTGACTAAATTCCTGAAGCCTTCGGCCGGCCAGATCCGCTACAAGGGACAGGATATCACGGCGCTGGCGCCGGCCGACGTGGCGCGGCTTGGTCTCGTCCGCTCGTTCCAGATATCGGCCGTATTCCCGCATCTGACCGCGCTGGAGAATGTGCGGGTCGCGTTGCAGCGCCAGCACGGCCAATCGTTCGATTTCTGGCGCTCCAAAACCGTGCTCGACCGCTTCAACGGCCGCGCCCGCGAATTGCTTGACGATGTCGGCTTGAGCGAATTTGCGGCGACGCCGGCCGTCGAAATGCCGTATGGGCGCAAGCGCGCGCTCGAGATTGCAACGACGCTGGCGCTCGACCCCGAAATGATGCTGCTGGACGAGCCGATGGCCGGCATGGGGCACGAGGATATCGACAAGATCGCCGCGCTGATCAAGCGCATCTCCGCGAAATTTACCATCCTGATGGTCGAACATAACCTCAGCGTCGTGGCCAACCTTTCCGACATCATCACGGTGCTGACGCGCGGTCACGTGCTTGCGGAAGGCAACTATGCCGACCTGTCCAGGGACGAGCGGGTCAAGGAAGCCTATCTCGGAGCAGGTCATGGCTGAATTGAGATTGGCCGAAGCCGCCGCGCCCAATTCCGCCGTGCCGGCAGCCGCGCCGGTGTTGTCGGTTCAGAACCTGCAGGCCTGGTATGGCGAGTCCCATATCCTCCACGGTGTCAATTTCGACGTGAACACGGGCGAGGTCGTCACCCTGCTCGGACGCAACGGCGCCGGCAAGACCACCACCCTGAAATCGGTGATGGGCATGATCGGCAAGCGCACCGGCTCGATCCGTTTCAACAACCGGGACATCATCGGGACATCGTCGGACCGGATCGCACGCATGGGCGTCGCGTTCTGTCCGGAAGAGCGCGGGATTTTTGCCAGCCTCGACGTGCGGGAAAACCTGCTGCTGCCGCCGGTGGTGCGCAGCGGCGGCCTGTCGCTCGACCAGATCTTCGACCTGTTTCCCAATCTGAAGGAGCGGCTCAACAGCCAGGGCACCAAGCTATCGGGCGGCGAGCAGCAGATGCTGGCGATCGCGAGAATCCTGCGCACCGGCGCCCGGTTCCTGATGCTGGACGAGCCGACCGAGGGGCTCGCCCCGGTGATCATCCAGCAGATCGGCCAGACCATTGCTCGGCTGAAGTCGGAAGGTTTCACTATTCTTCTGGTCGAACAGAATTTCCGCTTTGCATCCACGGTCGCGGATCGCTTCTACATCGTCGAGCACGGCAAGATCATCGACGGTTTCACCAACGCCGAACTGCAAGCCAACATGGACAAGCTTCACACCTATCTCGGCGTCTGAGAACAACGAGAAAAAATCACAAGAGGAGAACGATATGAGGAATAAGATTTCGGCGCTGGTGCTGGGAGCCTCGCTGCTGTTCGCAGCAAGCGGCGGGGCGATGGCCCAGGACAAGACCGCCAGGATCGGTGTACTTACGGACCTTTCGGGCTTGTATGCCGATCTCGGCGGACAAGGCTCGATCGTCGCGGCGGAGATGGCGGTTGAAGATTCCGGCATGAAGGCCAAGGGCTGGAAAATCGACATTGTCTCCGCGGATCACCAGAACAAGCCCGATATCGCCACCAGTATCGTGCGCCGGTGGATCGATACCGACAAGGTCGACGTTCTTGCGGATGTGCTGAACTCGGGCGTCGCGCTTGCCGTCAACAACGTCGTGAAGGAAAAAAACAGCATCATGCTCAATTCCGGGGCCGGATCCTCGGAGCTGACCAACTCGCAGTGCACACCGAATACCATCCACTTCGCCTATGACACCTACATGCTGGCCCATAGCACCGGCAGTGCGATGGTGAAGGCCGGTGGGGATAGCTGGTTCTTCATTACGGCGGACTATGCTTTCGGTCATGCGCTTGAGAACGACACCACGGCGGTCATCAAGGCCGCTGGCGGCAAGGTTCTGGGGAGCGTTAATGTTCCGATCAATACGCCGGACTTCTCCTCATACCTGTTGCAGGCCCAGTCATCGAAGGCCAAGGTCATCGGTCTTGCCAATGCCGGTGGCGATACAACCAATTCCATCAAGCAGGCTGCTGAATTCGGTATCGTCAAGGGCGGCCAGAAACTTGCCGGTTTGCTCTTGTTCCTGACGGACGTTCATTCGCTCGGTCTGAAAGTGGCGCAGGGCCTCAGCCTGAGCGAGACGTTTTACTGGGACATGAATGATCAGACCCGGGCTTTCTCGAAGCGGTTCGGCGAACGCATGAAGAATCATGCCATGCCGACGATGATCCAGGCGGGTGTCTATGCGAGCCTGCTGCACTACTTCAAGGCTCTCGATGCGCTTGGCGGCAATCCGCATGACGGCGCCAAGGTGGTGGCCAAGATGAAGGAGATACCGACCGACGATCCGCTGTTCGGCAAGGGTTCGATCCGGATCGACGGCCGCGGAATTCATCCGGCCTACTTGTTCGAAGTCAAGACGCCGGCGGAGTCGAAGGGCGAGTGGGATCTGTACAAGTTGATCGGCACCACGCCCGGCGATCAGGCCTTCCGGCCGCTGGCGGAAAGCAAGTGCTCGCTGGTCAAGCACTGACGCTCGAACTGCCCCGACGGCACGTCGCCGTCGGGGCTCCATCGCACCTGATCCCGGATTGCGCGCGAAAGATCGATCGACATGCAAGCCCTCTACGCCCAGCTCCTGGTCGGACTGATCAACGGCTCGTTCTATGCGCTGTTAAGCCTCGGGCTTGCGGTGATCTTCGGCATGCTCAACATCATCAACTTCGCGCATGGTGCGCTCTACATGATGGGGGCGTTCGTCGCCTATTTCCTGCTCAATCTCGCAAATATCGGCTATTGGCCGGCGCTGATCCTGGCCCCCATTGCGGTCGGGATATTCGGCATGATCCTCGAGCGTACGCTGCTGCGATGGCTGACCGGACTTGATCATCTCTATGGACTCCTGCTCACCTTCGGGCTGGCGCTGATCATCCAGGGCGTGTTCCAGAATTATTTCGGTTCATCGGGGTTGCCCTATTCGATCCCCGATGAGCTCAAGGGCGGCATGAATCTCGGCTTCATGTACTTGCCGGTCTATCGCGGCTGGGTAGTGGTGTTCTCCCTGGTGGTGTGCCTGCTTACCTGGTACCTGATCGAGCGGACCCGGCTCGGCGCCAATCTGCGGGCCGCTACCGAAAATCCGACACTGGTGCGCGCCTTCGGCGTCAATGTGCCAAGAATGATCACATTGACCTACGGACTTGGTGTCGGCCTTGCCGCGCTGGCCGGGGTGTTGTCGGCGCCAATCAATCAGGTGCGGCCGCTGATGGGCGCCGACCTGATCATCGTGGTGTTTGCCGTGGTGGTGATTGGCGGCATGGGCTCGATCATGGGATCGATCATCACCGGCTTTGCGCTTGGCGTGATCGAGGGATTGACGAAATACTTTTACCCCGAAGCCTCCAACACCGTGGTATTTGTCCTGATGGTGCTGGTGCTGCTGGTGAAGCCTTCGGGACTGACGGGGCGGGCGAGCTGACATGACGACGATGACGGACGGCACCTTGGCGGCGGCCCCGCACGCCATTCGCGACGAGATGATCGCGTTCGGCCTTATGACGGTGCTGCTGCTGATCGTGCCGTTCACTGGCGTCTATCCGTTCTTCGTGATGCAGGCGCTCTGCTTTGCGCTCTTGGCCTGCGCCTTCAATCTGCTGATCGGCTATGGCGGACTCCTGTCATTCGGCCATGCGATGTTTCTGGGCACCGCCGGCTACGTTTCGGCGCACGCCCTGAAAGTCTGGGGTCTTCCGCCCGAACTTGGCATTCTCGCCGGTACCGCCGCCGCCGCCGGGCTTGCCATCATCACCGGGCTCATCGCGATTCGTCGCCAGGGCATCTATTTCGCGATGATCACGCTCGCGCTGTCACAACTGCTCTATTTCATCTATCTGCAGACCCCGTTCACCCATGGCGAGGACGGCATCCAGGGCGTCCCGCAGGGTTACCTGTTCGGATTCTTCAATCTCGCCAAGCCCACGGTGCTCTATTACGTCGTGGTCGCCGGGTTCCTGCTCGGCTTTCTGCTGATTTTCCGCACCATCAACTCGCCGTTCGGCGAGGTGTTGAAATCGATCCGGGAAAACGAGCAGCGCGCCATTTCGCTCGGCTACAAAACCGATCAGTACAAGTTGCTCGCCTATATCCTGTCGGGGACACTGGGCGGATTTGCTGGCTCGCTGAAAGTGTTTGTGGCGCAGAATGCGTCACTGACGGACGTGCACTGGAGCATGTCCGGCGAAATCGTGCTGATGACGCTGGTAGGCGGCCTCGGCACCATTTTTGGTCCCGTCGTCGGTGCCTTTGTCATCATCGCCATGGAGCAATATCTGGCCGGGTTCGGGCAGTGGGTGACGGTGATCCAGGGCGTGATCTTCGTGATCTGCGTGCTGGCGTTCCGGCGCGGCATTATCGGCGAAATCGCGTATTATTTCCGGCGCTCGCTCTAGAGGGCCGGTTTCCGGCCATTTCCGGGCCTTACAAAGCGGTGGATGACCGGGTTCCCGGGCCGCGCGCGGCGCGCTTGCCGGTGAAAATGCTTTATGACACTCGTGTGACAGGCCGCTTTCTGCCGGCCATTTCCGCAACCATGGACACTTCAGATGCTGCGCTGGTTTCGTGCCTTTCTGCCCAGAGAGGAGCGGTTTTTCGACCTGTTTGCCCGGCATTCCCAGACCGTCGTGCAGGGCGCGCTGGCGCTGCAGGACATGCTGCGCGGAGGCGACGAGACCCCGGTGTTCTGCCAGCGGGTCAACCAGTTCGAGAATGATGCCGACAACATCACCCGTGAGGTGCTCACCGCGGTGCGCCGCACCTTCATCACCCCGTTCGACCGCGTCGACATCAAGAACCTGATCACTTCGATGGATGATGCCATCGATCAGATGCAGCAAACCGCCAAGGCGGTGGTGCTATTCGAGGTTCGCACGTTCGAGCCGCCGATGCGGGAGATCGGAACGCTGCTGGTCGAGTGCGCCAATCTGGTCGGCCGCGCCCTGCCGCTGCTGCAATCGATCGGCGACAATGTCGCGATGCTGACGGCGATCACCGAGGAGTTGACCAAGCTGGAAGGCCGGGTCGACGATCTCCACGATATCGGCCTGAAGGAACTTTTCCTCAAGCATCGCAACGCCAATACGATGGATTTCATCGTCGGCGCCGAGATCTACGACCATCTCGAGAAAGTCGCCGACCGCTTCGACGACGTTGCCAATGAGATCAACAGTATCGTGATCGAACAGGTATAGGGCAGGGCCGCGCAGTGGATGCCACGCTTGGTCTTCCGATTCTGGTCGGATTAATTGCAGTCGCGCTGCTGTTCGACTTCCTCAACGGATTGCACGACGCCGCCAATTCCATCGCCACGATCGTGTCGACCCGGGTGCTGCGGCCGCAATACGCGGTATTGTGGGCGTCGTTCTTCAATTTCGTCGCCTTCGCGGTGTTCGGATTGAACGTCGCCCATACGATCGGCGTCGGCATCATCGAGCCCAGCGTGATCGATGCGCAGGTGATCTTCGCTGCGCTGGTTGGTGCGATCGTCTGGAACCTGATCACCTGGGGATTGGGAATACCGTCGAGCAGTTCGCATGCGCTGATCGGCGGGTTGGTCGGCGGCGGACTGGCCAAGGCGGGAATTTCGGCCGCGGTCTGGAGTGGTTTGTCGAAGACGCTGCTGGCTATCGTGCTGTCGCCGCTGGCCGGATTTCTGCTGGCGCTGGTTCTGGTCGCGATCGTGTCCTGGGCATCGGTCCGCTCGACGCCATTCGCGGTCGATCGCGCGTTCCGCATCCTGCAGTTTGCCTCGGCCTCGCTGTATTCGCTCGGGCATGGCGGCAACGACGCGCAGAAAACCATGGGCATCATCGCGGTGTTGCTCTATTCGCAAGGCTATCTCGGCGAGCATTTTTCGGTGCCGTTCTGGGTGGTGCTGGCGTGCCAGGCGTCGATGGCGCTGGGGACCCTGATGGGCGGCTGGCGGATCGTGCGCACCATGGGGCTGCGGATCACCAAGCTGACGCCGATGCAGGGATTTTGCGCCGAGACCGGCGGCGCCGCGACGCTGTTCATGGCGACCTTCCTCGGCGTGCCGGTTTCGACCACCCATACCATCACCGGCGCCATCGTCGGCGTCGGTTCGGCGCGTCGGCTGTCGGCGGTCCGCTGGAACGTGGCAAGCTCGATCGTCTACGCCTGGGTCATCACCATCCCGGCTGCGGCGGCCGTCGCCGCGCTGGCCTATTGGGTGGTATCGGCGCTGCGATGAGCGAATAGCCGGCGATTGGAGTTCGTTCGCCCATTCCTTATATGGGGTGTGCCGATCCCGCTTGATTCAGCCCGATTTCCCTGCCACAGGCTCGCTGATGTCAGAACTTGCCCTTTCAGCCGACCCCTCGTCTCGTTCGCCGCTCGCCGCCGAGGTCGAGCGCCGGCGCACGTTTGCCATCATCTCGCATCCCGACGCCGGCAAGACCACGCTGACCGAGAAATTGCTGCTGTTCGGCGGTGCCATCAACCTCGCCGGTCAGGTCAAGGCCAAGGGCGAGCGTCGCAACACCCGTTCGGACTGGATGAAGATCGAGCGCGAGCGCGGCATTTCGGTCGTCACCTCGGTGATGACGTTTGAATTCGAAGGCCTGGTGTTCAACCTGCTGGACACACCCGGCCACGAGGACTTTTCCGAAGACACCTACCGCACCCTGACCGCGGTAGACTCCGCCGTCATGGTGATCGATGCGGCCAAGGGCATCGAAGCGCGGACGCGAAAGCTGTTCGAGGTCTGCCGCCTCCGCGACATTCCCATCATCACCTTCATCAACAAGATGGACCGCGAGAGCCGCGATTCGTTCGAGCTGCTCGATGAAATCGAAAAGACACTGGCGCTCGACACCACGCCGATGACCTGGCCAGTCGGGCGTGGCCGCGATTTCCTCGGCACCTACGACGTCACCAACGGCGGCGTTCGCCTGCTTGAGGGCGGCGGTGCCAAGACCGGTGCCGCACAACAGATCGACATCGCCGATCTCGCCGGCCGCAATGCCAATCTCGACGTCGGCGCGATCAAGGATGAACTCGCTTTGGTGTCCGAGGCGTGCAAGCCGTTCGATCTCGAGGCGTTTCGCGAAGGACACCTCACGCCGGTCTATTTCGGCAGCGCGCTGCGCAATTTCGGAGTCGGCGACCTGCTGGAAGGACTCGGCCGCTTCGCGCCGCCGCCGCGCGCGCAGGACAGCAATTTGCGCAAGGTCGAGGCCGCCGAGCCGCGGATGAGTGCCTTCGTGTTCAAGATCCAGGCCAATATGGATCCCAACCATCGCGACCGCATCGCCTTCGCCCGGCTCTGCTCCGGCAAGCTGACGCGCGGCATGAAGGTAAAGCTGGTGCGCACCGGCAAGAACATGAGCCTGTCCAGCCCGCAGTTCTTCTTCGCCCAGGATCGCGCGCTGGCGGATGAGGCCTTCGCCGGCGATGTCGTCGGCATTCCCAATCACGGCACGCTGCGGATCGGCGATACCCTGACCGAAGGCGAGGAAATCACCTTTGTCGGCGTCCCCAGCTTTGCGCCGGAAATCGTCCGCCGGGTGCGGCTGACCGATGCGATGAAGGCGAAGAAGCTCAAGGAAGCCTTGCAGCAGATGTCGGAAGAGGGCGTGGTCCAGGTGTTCCGCCCGCGTGACGGTGCACCGGCACTGGTCGGCGTGGTCGGTCCGCTGCAGCTCGACGTGCTGAAAGCGCGGCTGGATGCCGAATACGCACTGCCGGTGGAATTCGAAGTCAGCGAATTTCAGTTGGCGCGCTGGATTTCCTCGGACGATCGACGGAAGCTCGATGCCTTCATTGCCGCCAACGGCTCCGGCGTTGCCGACGACGTCGACGGTGATCCGGTGTTTTTGGCCAGGAACGAGTTCTATCTCGGGTACACCAAGGAACGCGCCGAGGGCATCGTTTTTTCCAGCATCAAGGATGTGAAGAAAAAGGCGTGAGCTGGCCGGGACCCGGCCGCCGCGGTGCTGTGCCGAGAAGCAGGCTCTTGACTGCCGCGGGCGGGCGCATAATTCCAGCCCATCGGTCCAACAAGGCCAGGTCATGGTCAGGCGTTGTTTTGCAATCCTTGTCGTCGTCCTCGGTCTTTCCGTCGCCGGGGCGGCGGAGGCGCGGCGGCGGCACCAGATCGATGCCACGCCGTTTTCGCATGCGCCGTGCAGCGTGCTCGAGGGGCGGCCCTGCACGCCGTCCTTCTGCAGCGTGTTCAACCACGGGCCTTGCATTCCCGAGATCGATTATCCCTATGGCGAGAACCTGCAGCTGACGATTCAAACGGTGCCGCCGAAGGACGATGCCGCCAAATATGTCAGGCCCGACCACGACCTCGACACCATCGGCGACCTGTTTGCGGAATTGCGGTCCTGCTGGTCGCCGCCGGCGGCCGACACGGCGCGCGAGGGCATGCAGATGTCGGTGCGATTCAGCTTCAAGCGGTCCGGCGAGATCATCGGCGCGCCGCGCATGACCTACGCCACCGCGGGGGTTTCGCCGGACATCCGCGAAACCTACCTGAAGGCGATCAACGCTTCGCTCGATGCCTGCGTGCCGCTGAAATTCACCGGTGGCTTGGGCGGCGCGCTGGCCGGACGTCCGATCGCGATCCGCTTTGTCGACAACCGGGAATTGGGCAAGCCGACGAAATAATCGGGTCCGAACAGGCTTTAGCCGGTCTGCTTTCTTGCATCCGGAGCGACCTCACCGTCGAGCCAGTCCTGTTCTTCCGCCAAAGCCCGCCAGGCCGCTTCCATGCGTTTGAAGCGAAGGTGGGCGGGCTGGTCAGCGGCGCGTTCGGCCAACTGCGCGCAATTCTCCGCATTTTCCAGAAAGTGCTGCGACTGCTTCATGGTGTCCTCCTGTTGTGGAGGACATAAGGGGCGGCGGTCGGCATTCAACACGCATGAAATGACCATTTATCCCCCACATGAACCGGTGTTCAGGCAGCTTGCGACATAGCGACATTTACGAGGCAATTGTGGGACACCTCCGGAACCCCAGGGGGATCGTGCGGCGCGCAAAAAGGCTGGCAAAAAGGCGCGGCATGGGTAAGTTGAGCCCGCTGCCGCGAGCTGGCAGCGCTGGACTTCGCAGAAATTCTCAAAAATTCTCAAGAGGAATGGTCATGAAATCGGTCACCGCATTGGGCTTGGTCATACTGGTTTGCTCGCTCCACGCGGCGAACGCCGTGCCAGATAGGAAACTGCCCGCGGTCGATTTTTCGAAGATG
>Ga0208219_1000597_pt1 | contig 13016 bp, 10 predicted proteins | sample NGESurshal072012_7_FD_184469 | JGI IMG/M metagenome (GOLD analysis project Ga0208219, IMG submission 184469) | Arctic peat soil microbial communities from Barrow, Alaska - NGEE Surface sample 53-2 shallow-072012 (SPAdes) | ecosystem: Environmental > Terrestrial > Soil > Wetlands > Peat ...
CTGCTCTTCCGTTATGTTTTCGGTATGCTCGGCATCGCCGACGCGGAGCGGCGCGCGGACATCATCACGTCCTGCCGCTGCCGCGGCATCGCGTGCGATGAGCCGGAGCTCGCGGTCAACGTCGACCGCCTCGCCGATCTACGCGAGGTCGAACGGATCTTGGATGCCCAAGAAAAAACGTAGGACCGCTTCGGCCGGACACGCTCACCGAGCCGGCGAGAGTGCCGCATCATCAAGTCCGATGACCCAGCGCGGCGCGCAGGCCATCTTCTTCATGGCGATCGCGTTCGTCGCAGCTCACGAAGGTATCGTCGGCCTTTCCGATCCGGCTCGGACGTACGCGCTGTGGGCGCTCGCCGCTGTCGGTTCGCTCGCCGGCCTGATGCGTCGCAAGGACGCGCGCATCACCGACGACTTGTGTTTGTCTCTTTCACCGCGCGCCCGGGGAGGCGTCTTGTTCGGCGTGCTTGCGTGTGTTGCGCTTGCGATCTCCGGCGCCGGCAATCGCGAGCACGGATTACTCGGGGCGTCGACGGCCGACGCCGCGCTTGTGGGTTGCCTCGTCTTCGCGGGCGCGATGCTGGCGTGGGGCGGGGCGGCGAGCGCAACGCGCACCATGTTAGGGAAATCGCTGCCGGCCATCGTCGCAGGCGCGATCGTATTCACGATGGCGTTTTTCACAAGCGCACCCTACGCCGACGTCGCCGTATTCGTAGCGGCGATCGCTGCGACTATTGTTTCGCAGCGGACGCGGTCGGTCGGTTTCGCTGCGATCGTGTTCGCCTACGGCGCCGGCGGCGTGCCGGCGGCCATTGCGACGTCCGCATTGTATGTGCTCGTCGCCGCCGCGCGCCTGTAGGGCCGACCTTTATGGTCGGCCGAAAAAGTAGGGCCGACCTTTATGGTCGGCCGAAAAAATATGGCCGACCATAAAGGTCGGCCCCACTGACTAGGTCGGCCAGGCCGATGATAAACATCGGCCATACATCTACGTGCTTTTGTCCAGGCCTTGCGCCAGATATTCCGCCGACAGCCGCACGTAGGCAGCGGTGGAAACTTGAGACCACGTGCGCGAACTGCCTTCGAGTTGCTTCTTGACTTTTGCGGGTGCTCCGGCGGCCAGCACATCGGCCGGTATCTCCTGGTCTTCGAGCACCACAGTTCCCGCCGCGATCAACGCGCGTTCTCCGACTTTAGCCCGATTGAGAACCACCGCATTCATTCCGATGAGCGCGCCTCGACCGATGTGGCACGCTTCCAGAATCGCGCCGTGCCCGATGGTCACGTCTTCTTCTACGACAGTGTCGTGATCTTTATAGACGTGAATCACGGCGTTGTCTTGCACGGACGTGCGAGCGCCGATACGGATGCCCGCTTCATCGGCGCGGAGCACGGCGCCGAACCACACACTTGCTCCGTCGCCGATGTCGACATCGCCGATAAGCGTGGAGTTGGGAGCGAGAAAGACGCCGTGTCCGATCTTCGGCGTCTTCCCGTTGTACGTAAGGATATGGGCCATCGCTTTAGTTAGAAGTTGTCCTCCCCGGAGAAATCCCACGGTGACTTCGGAGCCGGCGCATCCGGCTCATCGATCGGTTCGATCCGGCGGCGTTCTTCGGCGCGTTCGCGCGCGCGCCGGCGGCGGTCTTCGAGTTCGTCGGCATCGCTGACGAAGATCGAACCCGCAGCAGCATCGACGCGCTCGGCCGCGCTTTCTTCGATTCCTAACTCGAGCGCCGGCGGTGCGAAGACGACGTCTTCGCCTTCATGTCTGCCATTGACCGGAACATCGTCCGGCAGCGGCGCCGCCAGATCTGCGCCTTCGGGCGCCGGATATAGTTGGCGGACCTTTCCTTTTGGCGGCGGCGGCTCGCCGGGTTTGCGCATCATCGGCCCGCGCGGTGTGCGGCGTGAATCGAAGGGTGGCGCCTTGGGAGAGCCCGGCGGCCTCGGCGTCTCTTCCATATCTGCCGGCGGATAGAGCTGCTTCACCGATGGCCCGACGCGCGGTGGCTTCATCTCGCGCGGTCCCCGGTCGCGGCCTCTGCCTCGCGACGGCTCGCCGGAATCGACTCGTTCGGGGCGCTCCGCTCGATGCGGGCGTTCCGGGCGCTCGACCTGCTCGCCGATGGGTGCCGCGTCGCGGCCTTCGTCGTGCGGACGGTGACGCGCGTCGTCACGCGCCGGTCTGCGTCGAGGCAACAGGTCGGGCTTGAATTCGACGTCGACGATGGCGGGTGCATCGGGTGCTATGACGATGTCGAGATCGTCCACGGGTTCGTCGAGATCGGCGTAGTCGCCGGGCAGAACATCCGGTTCGCGAACCGGACGATCGAACGATGCCGATCCAGGTCTTGGACCGCGTCCGCGCCCGGCGATAGGTCCGCGCGGCTCGCGGATGACCGGTTCAGAAACGTCGTCCACATCGTCCAGATCCCGAATGGGAGTTCTGCCGCGCGGTTCAACGCGCGACGGCGTCTCAATGCGATCTACCGGCCCGGTGTGAACGGGTGGCTCGCGGCGTCCGCGTTCCGGCCGATCGACACGGCCGCGATCCACTGGCTGATCGCGTTCGGCAGGTCGCGTTCGTTCCGTGCGCGGTGGTTGGTCGTCGTCGGGGTCTATGGTGACGGGCGCGCCGTAGAGCTGTTGAATCGGCCCCGTGAACTTATGACGTCGTCGGGGTTCGGGCCGTGCATCGTGGTCGTCGATGTCGACGGCATCGATGTGCGAGCCGGCTCTTTCCGGCCGTTCCGTGCGATCGCCGCGAGCCGGGCGTTCGACCCGATCGACATCGAGCCGTTCGCCGCGTCCGCGCACCGGTCGAGATTCCGTGCGGAAGTGATCGGTTTCGGTCTGCGTCGTTCTCCCCCGCGGTGCGTCGACGATGTCGACATCCGGATCAACTATGTCCAACGCGTCGCGGTCGGCACCAAGCGGTGCTGCGCCGAGAGAACGTCCGCGCCCGCCCCGGCGCCGCCGGCGTCGTGGCGCGTCGCCGTCGGTGCGATCGTCGGCATCTATGTCGGGGTCGACATCTCGCACGCCCAGCGGTTCGCGACCTCTGAGCGCTTCGCGGTCACGAACTGGTTCGCGCCCCCGCAATGGTTCGCGGTCACGTACTGGTTCGCGGTCACGAACTGGTTCGCGGTCACGAACTGGTTCGCGGTCACGTACTGGTTCGCGATCGCGCAATGGTTCGCGGCCACGCGCGGGCTCTCGATCGCGCAGCGGTTCTCGGCCACGGACAGGCTCTCGGTCGCGCTGCGGTTCTCGGCCGCGCGCCACGTCGCGGTCACGCAACGGCTCGCGCCCTCGCGCTGGTTCGCGGTCACGCAATGATTCGCGGTCACGAATCGGTTCGCGGTCACGCAATGGTTCGCGGGTCCGCGAAGATTCGCGGCCGCGCGCGGGTTCACGATCGCGGACAGCTTCGCGATCTCTTGCCGGCGCACGATCTCGCACAGGCTCACGGTCGCGATCCCGACCGCGCGCCGGCGCGGCACCGCGATCGTTCGCGACCGCGGGCGTGACCGGACGCTGGCCGCGAGCAGCCGGCACCACGACCACCGCATCGTCGTCGCTATCCTCGTAGTCTATGTCGCCTTCACCGCCGACGATCAGCGGCTGCGGCCTGTCGGCATCGCGATCCCGGTCGCGACCGCCGCCGCGGCCGCCTCGGCCGCCACGACCATCTTCGCGTTTCGGTTCGTCTCGCCGGCCGTCCGGACGCTTCCGCCCGTCGCCTCGGCCGGTGGCCGGCCGGTCATCGCGCGCGCTCGCAGCAGCGGGGCGCTCGTCGCGGCCGCTGCCGACTGCTCCGCCGGCTTGGCGACCGCCGCGAAGCGTGTAATCTTCTTCCTCATCGGTGTCCATGCCGAACGGCACGGCCCGGCGCGGCACGCGTGCTGCCGGCTCTTCGTGGGCGTCGCGATCGCGTTGCGCGGGTACCGGCGGCGCGATCGGCGCCTCGGTCTCCACGGCGCTCTTTCCGTGACCGCGCCCGCGGCGTCGGCGGCGCTGCGCAGTCTGGAGTGGTTCGGACAAATCGCCACTGGCAAGATTGCCGGCGATTGCGGTGATCTTGATCTTGACGGTCTGGCCGACGCCGTTCGCGGCGTCCTTGACCTCGATCAGATTCCCGTCGACTGCGGCCACACCAGACGATGGATCGGGCATCCGTACGGAAAGCAGCTCGGTCTCGACTTCGCGACCGACCGTGAGCGGTTTGCGGGTCCTGTGGCCGGTTTCGAGCAGGACGTTCTCACGATGACGCTGCGGCTCGACGAACATCTGCAAGTCGAAGCTGCTCGCTTTTCCGAGTTTCTCGAATTCTTCGCGGTACCAGCCCATCAACTGCGTGCCGACCGACGGGTCGATGACGACGTCGAGTTTTCTGTCGCGTTCTCCGTTCCGGGCGCGTTGCCGGATATCGCGGAGCAATTTGATGGCGAGCGATTCGCTCGACATCACCGTGCCGAGACCTGTGCAATAGGGGCAATCCGATCGCAGCTGACCGCCGAGATCCTTGCCCACGCGCTTGCGCGTGAACTCCAAAAGCCCGAGATTGGAGAACGATTGGATGGTGCTGCGCGTTCGATCTCGCCGCAACGCGTCGGAAAGCGTATCGATGACCTGCTGGCGGCTGCGCTCCTGCGCCATGTCGATGAAGTCGACGACGATGATGCCGCCGATGTCACGCAAGCGCACTTGCCGCGCGATCTCCGCAGCGGCTTCGATGTTCGTGCGGACCAGCGTATCTTCGAGATTGCGGCCACCGGTGAATTTCCCGGTATTGACGTCGACCACCGTCAGCGCTTCGGTATGTTCGAGCACGAGATGGCCGCCGGACGGCAGCATGATCTTCGGTTTGAGCAGTTTCTGAAGTTCGTCGTCGATGCCGCGGGACTCGAAAAGGTTGCCCGGACCCTCGAACAGCTTCAGCCGGCTCAAGTATTGCGGCCCGAGGAGCGAGAGCGTCTGGCGGATCTCGTCGAATTGTTCCTTCGAATCGATGACGACTTGCTCGACGTCGCTCGTCATGAAGTCGCGGACCGCTTTGAAGACGAGGTTGAGATCTTTGTGGAGGAGCGCCGGCGCGGTCTCACGTTTGAACGATTCGAGAATGCCGTGCCAGAGGCGCAATTGCACGCCGAGATCGGCGATCAGCTCCGCTTTGCTCACGCCGCGCGCTGCGGTGCGCACGATAGTGGCCATGCCGTCGGGGCGCACATCGCGCATGATCTGTTTGAGGCGGTCGCGTTCGCGTTCGTCCTCTATCTTCGACGAGACGCCCGAGTAGCGGCCGGTCGGCATCAGCACGAGATAACGGCCGGGCAGCGAGATGTTGGTGGAGACCCGCGCCCCTTTTAGGCCGCGCGGCTCCTTGACGATCTGGACCAGAATCTCGTCGGCCGGATGGAGCAGCTCGTTGACGGTGTGTCCCTTGCGGCGGTCGGTGATCTCCGTCTCGCCGATGTTGATGGGATCGCGCATGACGTCGTCGACGTACAGAAAAGCGTTGCGGCCGAGCCCGATGTTGACGAAACTTGCGCCCATTCCGGGCAGGACGTTCTCGACGCGGCCCTTATAGATGGAGCCGATGACTTTTTCTTCACGCTCGAAGTAGATCTCGGCCAGCGATCCTTCTTCGAGGACGGCGACGCGGTTCTCCCAATCGTCGCACGAGATGAGCAACTCGGTTTTCAATTCATTCTACCTTTTACCTGAAATAAAGACGCCGCGACCCCGGCTCAGAGGAACCGGCGTGACGGCGAAAGCGGAAGGCGATTGCGTGATCGGTCTGGTTCTCAGGTGATCGTGGCGATCGTGTCGGTTGTAGGATCGGCGTCGTGCCCTCTAGCGACGGTATGCACGCATAAGCCTCGCCCCTGCTCGCCCGTATGGCAGCGCAAGCGAAGGCGTCGCGTGGAACCGGCATGCCCTAAGGCGGGATTCGGAGCGGGAGCGTACGGCGCGAGACGGGGCGTTGCGGAATCCGGTGAAATCTTAGGAAGAAACTCTTCTCGGTGGCGGCGTCGTGCTCGAAAAACTGTTGGGACGACGTCTTCGCCGCGAATGCAACGCGCGAGCGGCTCGTGGTACGGGCCTCCGGCTCGTAGTCCGGTTCGCCCTGATGGTTCTCCAGGAGGGACGGATTGGCCTTTTCGACGCGTTGCAAGCGGTACGGGCTTGGATGGGCTCGAAACGCGCGCCAATCGTAGTGGAGTGGATATGAAAGGAACAACCTATGCCAATCGATCTCGCGCCCGAGCGCACCGGCATCATCACCTGGAAGGGCAGCCCCATCACGCTCCAAGGCCGGGCAGTGGCGGCGGGCGACAAGGCGCCGGACTTCCGGCTGTCGGGAGGCGATCTTTCGGAAGTCACGCTCAACGATGTGCTCGACGGTGGAAAGCGTGCCGTCATGTTCCTTGTCGTGCCATCGCTGGATACCGGCGTGTGCTCGATTGAGACCGGAAAGTTCAGCAAGCGCGTGGACGAGATCCCCGCCGACAAGCTCAAGACGTTCGCCGTCAGTATGGATCTGCCGTTCGCGCAAAAGCGATGGTGCGTCGCCGAGACCGTGCAGAATATCGGCATGCTGTCGGACTACCGCGATCATTCGTTCGGCTACGCATTCGGCGTGCGCATGAAGGAAAAGGGTCTGCTCGCCCGTTCGATCTTCATCATCGGCAGCGACAGCGTGGTGCGCTACGTGCAGCTCGTCCCCGACGGTACGTCTGAGCCCGACTACGAAGCGGCTATGAACGCCGCGAACGCAGCCGCCGGAGCGTAAGCCGTACTAACGCAAGCAGAACACTAAGAATGCTGGCCGACCATAAAGGTCGGCCCTACAGAATCTGGGCAAGCGATGCTTGCGGTCAGCCGCCGGCGATTTTCACGCGGCGCTCGAGCGCTTTGAAAAAGGCGATCACGGCGTCGCGATGGTCGCCTTGCAGTTCCACAATCCCCTTCTTTGCGGTGCCGCCGGCTGCGCAGCGGCGCCGCAGATCCGATCCGACCGCCTGCAGCTCGGCTTCCTTCAGCCCGGTCACCACGGTCACGTAACTGCCGCGGCGCCGCTCGCGGAACACGCGCACCACGCCGTCGTCCGGAATGCCGGATTTCGCAGCAGTTTTCCGTGATGCCGGCGCCTTATCAGGGACCAGGCTGCCGCCGTCGGTCGAGTAGACGAGGCGGCGGTCTTCAGGCGCCTCCGTCATGCGTCGTCGAACGAGATCTTATCGCGCTGTAGATGGATGTTGAGCAACACCCCCACGGCCATAAGACACGTGATCAGGCTCGATCCGCCGTACGAGATGAACGGAAGCGGAATGCCGGTGATCGGCATGATCCCGACCGTCATGCCGATGTTGATCAAGATGTGAAAGGTGAACATCGCGGTGATGCCCGCGGCCACGAGCACGCCGTAGCGGTCGCGCGCGGACGCAAGCGAGAGCAATCCCATGGCCAGCAAGACGGCGTAGAGAACGAGCAGCGCGAGCGCCCCGATGAAACCCCACTCCTCGCCGATCACCGTGAAGATGAAATCCGTGGCGTGTTCGGGCACGAAACCCAATTGCGTTTGAGTGCCGTTGAACAGACCTTTGCCGAACATCATGCCGGAGCCGATCGCGATCTTCGACTGGATGAGCGACCAGCCCGCGCCTTGCGGATCGGTCTGCGGATTGAGAAAGACGAGCAGTCTCGCGCGCTGATAACCGTGCAAAAGAAATGGAGTGGTCACCGCGAGGGTGCCTAATCCCGCGAGCACTCCGGCGTAGACCGCGAAATACCGGGCCTTCGGCAGTGCGAAGAACAGCATCGCGGTCAAGATCGCGACGAGCACGAGCGCAGTGCCGAGATCCGGTTGGGCGAGCACGAGCAGCGCGGGGATCGCGAGCGCGATGATCGGGATGAGGTAGTCCTGAAATCGGTCATACGAACGCTTGGGATTGGCGAGCGCAGCGGCGACCGACAAGGTGGTGAAAAGCTTCGCGGGCTCGGACGGCTGAAAGATGACAGGACCAATGCTGATCCAACGCTGAGCGCCGAGCGCTGAGTGGCCGGCCGCAAGGACGGCCGCCAACATCACGAGATTCGCGGCGTACACGGGCCACGCGAAGCGTTGCCAAAGATGGTAGTCGGTGAACGTCATCGCGGCCATCGCGATCACGCCGACGATAAGGTATGCCACTTGGTGATCGAAATCGGCGCGCGCATCGCTGCTGTGCAGCGTCGCGCTCTTGATGACCGTCAAGCCCATAACCGCAAGCGCGATCGCCACGGCGGCCATCGCGTAGTTGAGCGACAAGTACCACGGACGCTCGAGCATGCCCGACAGTTATCCGGGCGGCGGCGGCGGCCCCTCATTTTGGTCCGAGGGCGACTCGGGCTGCGGCGCGGCCGGGCTCGAGGAGCGCGGGCGTCTTCTTCTCCGGCGGCGCGGCGGACGGATCGGTTCGGACGTCGCTTCGGATTCCACAGGATCGGGATGCGCTAGCCCATTTTCGTGCGCGGCGGCTGGCTGCGGCGCCGGTTGCCGCGCGAGGGCGATCGCGTCGTGCGTGCGCACCTCGCGCACCGGAATGGTGGCGAGCAACGCGAACTGGCGCTCGGCATTTTCAAAATGAACATCCATGCCGCGCTCGTCGATCTCCAAATAGCGTCGCAGCACTTCGAGCATCTCGCCCTTCATCGCGTCGAAGATGTCCGGCGCGAGCGAGACGCGGTCGGACATGAGGATGAGGCGAAGCCGCTCCTTGGCCATTGTCTTGCTCGCTTCTTCGCGGCGGAAAAAACGAGAGAGAAAATCGATCATGCGCCTCGTCCTTTAACTGCGGCCAACGCCGAGCGTGGTCATGAACCGCGTGAAAAAATTGCTCTTGTCTTCGAATAACGGGATCGGGATATCCTCGCCGAGCAGCCGGCGGGCGATGCGGCGGAATGCGGCACCGGTCTCCGAGCCTTCGATGTCGATCACCGGGGTGCCGCGATTCGTGGCGATGATGATCTCCCGTTCGTCCGGCACAACGCCGATCAGATCGAGCCGCAAGATCGCGTTGACATCGGCGACGCTCATCATCGTGCCCTTCCTCACCATCGCCGGGCGCACGCGGTTCACGACGAGTTTGATGACGATTTCTTGGGGCAACAGCCCGACGATGCGGTCGGCATCGCGCACCGCCGAAACCTCCGGCGTGGTGACGACCACCGCTTCTTGCGCGCCGACGACCGCATTTCGAAAACCCTGTTCGATGCCGGCCGGGCAGTCGATGAGCACAAAATCGAAGCGCTCGCGGAGTTGGCGAACCAGGTCGGCCATCTTGTCTTCGGGCACGTCGTCTTTTTCGCGATTCTGCGCGGCCGGCAATAGCTGAAGATTACGGCGAACACGGTCGCGGACGAGCGCTTCGTCGAGCGTGCATTTGCCTTCGATGACATCGAGCAGATGCTTGGAGACTCTGTTCTCCAAGCCGAGCACGACATCGAGGTTGCGCAGGCCGACGTCGGCGTCCACCACGACGACCGAATGGCCGGCATCGGCAAGGGCGGTGCCGAGATTGGCGGTGGTCGTGGTCTTGCCCACCCCGCCCTTGCCCGACGTCAGCACAATCGAGCGGCCGGTCTTCACGGCCGGTCTTGGCGTGAATTCGGCCGGCGAGGCAGCCGACGAAGCGGGTGCCACCGTCTGTTCGACGATTGCGGGAGATGTTTCGCGGCGTTCGTTTTCGACGTCGGGCATTATCGAGTTCCGATCATCAAGCGGCGCAGCCGGCCGAACAGGCCGTCGTCATCGAACGACGGCAGCGGCACGTTTTCGCCTAAGAGGCGGCGGGCGATGGCGATGTACGTCTTGCTCAAGCGGCGGCTTGGATCCAATACGACGGGCTCGCCGCGATTCGTCGTGTCGATGATCTCCTCGTCGTCGGGAACGACGCCCAGCACATCGCGCCCGAGGATTTCCGCGACGTCATCCACGCCGAGCATGTCGCCGGTCTTCACCATTTCCGTGCGCACTCGGTTGACGATCAGCTGCGTGCGCCTCGTTCCGAGCATTCCGAGAATTCTGTCGGCGTCGCGGATCGCGGAGACCTCCGGCGTGGTGACGATGATCGCTTCGTCCGCACCGGCGATCGCGTTGCGAAATCCGTGCTCGATTCCGGCCGGGCAATCGATGAGCACGACGTCGAACTCTTTGGTTAGTTTACCCACCACATCTCGCATCTGATCTTCGCCGATCGATTCTTTGTCCTTGGTCTGCGAAGCAGGCAGCAGATAAAGCCCATCGAGGCGCTTGTCGCGTATCAACGCTTGACGCGGCTGGCAGCGTCCTTCCGCGACATCGACGACGTCGAAGACGATGCGCTTTTCCAAGCCCAGCACGAGATCGAGATTGCGCAGCCCGATGTCTGCATCGACGAGCACGACCTGCACACCGAGGGTGGCAAGCGCACACCCGACGTTTGCGGTGGTCGTCGTTTTGCCGACGCCGCCCTTTCCGGACGTCACGACATAAGATGTTCCGGCCAAGTTGTTCCTTTCGGATCGATCCTACGGATCGACCCTGATGATCACGATATGTCCGTCGCGGATCTTCGCTATTTCCGGCGACGACGCGCGCGTGCGGCGTTTGTCGGGAGGCGGCGCGCTTGCGATGCAGCGCGAGATGCGCAACTGCGTGGGTTCGAGCCGCAACGCACACACAGTAGCCGAGTCATCGCCTTGCGCGCCCGCATGCGCCACGCCTCGAAGACTTCCCCATATGACGATGTCGCCGACGGCCGTCAATTCAGCACCGGCATTCACATCGCCGACCACGACCAAGTTGCCGGCGGCAGCGAGAGATTGGCCCGAACGTACCGTCCCTTTGTGATATGCGTTCGCGTCCGCCGAGATGTTGTCCGACTGCGCCGCACCGCGATGACCTGCCATCGCACCGCCCGGCTTGATTCGCCCGTTCGCGGCGCCACCCGGATCGGTCCGGTCGTCTTTCGATCGCGGAGCCGCCGCCACGCTTGCCGCTACCAGCCGTAAACCGGCAGAGCGAGCGAGCGAAGCTGTGACGTCGCCCTCGCAAACGGCGCCGTCGGCGACGATGCCGAATTGCTCGAGTGTGGCGACGACGGCTGCAAGCTCCGCGGGTTCGGCGTGCTCTGCACCGAGCATTAGCACGGCTCGACTACCTTTGTAGAAGTCCGGCGTCGCGTCCAGCCGGCGGCGCAGCTCTGCGACAGCCTCGACCAGCGGCCGTTCGTAGAGATGAAGAAGCAGCCCCGATTTGGTCCCTTTTATCTGCACTAATACACCCGGCCCACGACGTTTTTTGCCGATTCAGGCAGTTTATTCGATTCCCTTGTGGAGAATATTGTGAAACGACTGTGAATGAGATGTGGATGAACCAGACCAGCGGCGAGCGCCAAACGCAGGAGTCTCCCACCATCCGGCGCATCCATATCGACACCGTCGCAACCCTGCCGTCGCAACCCTGCCGTCGCAACCCTCCTGTTGAGAGGAGAAAACCAAATGTCGATCTTCAAGCGTTCCCTCGCCGCATTCGCGGCCGCGGCCATCAGCGCCGCGTCGTTCCCAGCGCCCGCGGGCGCCGTCTCCACCTCAAGCGAGATCCGGATGGGTCAGCAAGAAGCGCAGCAGGTCGACGCGGAAAACGCCCTCGTCTCCGATCCTGTTCTCAACACGTGGGTCTCCGGGATCGAAGCCAACCTCGCCAAATATCGCGCGCGGCCGGACATCAACTACACCGTCAAGATCGTCGACACGAACGATATCAATGCGTTTTCGCTCGCCGGCGGATTCATCTACGTGAACTTCGGCATCCTCAACTTCGTCAACTCCGACGACGAACTCGCGGGCGTCTTGGGTCACGAAACCGGCCACGTCGAACGCCGCCACGTCATCACGGGCAACGCGAAGGCGCAGGTGCTCAACATCCTGCTCGGCGTGCTCTCATTCACGTCACCCTTTGTCTACCGCTTCGGCAATCTGATCGGCGGACTGTCGATGGCGAAGATGTCGCGCATCGACGAACTGCAGGCCGATCAATACGGCCTCCAATTGATGAGCCGGGCGGGCTACGATCCGGACGCCATGGTCTCGTTCATGGCTCACATGGAAAAGCAGTTCGGCGACTCGGGCAACGGGCTTGAAAAATATTTCGAGGATCACCCCGATCCGGTCAACCGCCTCGCGCACATGAAAGGGTACCCGGCGCTTCAGGACCGGACAAGCGATCAATTGCTCGCGCAGGCCATGCACGACCAAGACGAAGGCCGCTACGCGTTCGCGTCCAACAAACTCCAGTCGGTGCTCGCGAAGGATCCCACCAACCAGCTGGCGCTGCTGCACAGTGGCCAGATCGACATCGCGCTTGGAAGCTTCGATAAGAGCGGCATTGCGCTGTCTCAAGTCGCGCACGCGCAAAACGTGACGCCGGAAGCCGCTAGCGCGGCCAACCGCGCGCTCGCGCTGCTGCCGCAGAACCGTCGACAGACCGCGCGGCAAAAAGACGATGACGCCGACGAAGATCAATCCTTCGATCAGGCGCCAGGCGGGCGTTCGCGCCGAGAGGACGTTCTCGAGAAACATGATGACGGCGGTGCCGGCGACCGGCCCGAACAGCGTTTGGACGCCGCCGATCACCGTGTAGATCACGAACGAGCCGCTGCGATCGATGCTGAGCGAGTCGACCGGGACGCTGCCGTCGAACATCCCGCGCAGCGCGCCCGAGAAGCCCGTCAGCGCGCCGGAGATCGCGAACGCCGCCAGGCGGTACGCGGAGGCGTTGAAGCCGATCAGCGTGCTGCGCTGCTCGTTCTCGCGGATCGCGCCGAGGACTTCGCCGAACTGCGAGCGCGTGAGTGTGCGGAACAGCACCAGCACGACGAGCAGCACGACCCCGGCGAAGATGTACCACAGCTGCAGGTCGGCGAGGTTCCCGAACAGGCCAAGATTGAGCGAGGGAAGATGCGTCGTGAGGTCGACGTTCGCCGTGC
>Ga0208219_1000601_pt1 | contig 12870 bp, 8 predicted proteins | sample NGESurshal072012_7_FD_184469 | JGI IMG/M metagenome (GOLD analysis project Ga0208219, IMG submission 184469) | Arctic peat soil microbial communities from Barrow, Alaska - NGEE Surface sample 53-2 shallow-072012 (SPAdes) | ecosystem: Environmental > Terrestrial > Soil > Wetlands > Peat ...
ATGGGATCTCGCTGGCTCGGGCCACCGACCTGCTGCCCGCTCGTCGTGCGGACCTGCACCGGGGACTTCCCCGACGCCGAGCACGAGACGGCCGACGCGGCGGCATCCACCGCCGTCTCGAACGTCTCGGCCGAGTAGACGGCTGGGCGCAGGTCGACCAGGACAACCGTGTAGGGCTGCGATGTGTCGACGTTGTGTCGAACCATGAGCTGCCCCGTCCGGGCCGTCGACTTCCAGTGGATCATCCGCAAATCGTCGCCGACCACGTATTCACGGAGCCGGTGGAACGTGATGCTCCCTTCGGGCGCCGTGTCCGACGACGGGCCCTCGAGATGGCGGGTGATCCCAGACGGCAGGGGGCGAAACGGGAACACCTCGGGATAGACCCAGATGTGGTCATTGCCGGCGTGCTGCTGGGTCACCCGGACGAACTCGAAAGGATCGGAGCGGGTGATCTCCACCGGGCCGATGTCGAAGATCCCGCGCCGCGAGGTCGGCAAGCGGTACACGCGGACCCCCGATTGGCCCCGCAGCAGTCTCGGCAGGACAATGCGCACCGAGCTGCTTCCGTAGGGTTGGGAGGCCACGATGGCCGGAACCGGGTTCCTGCCCTGGTTGGAGAAGCTGAGGTAGGCGATCGCCGGATCCCCCTTGGAAACCCTTGGTGGCTGTATCTCCCGCTCAATCACCAATCGAGGTCGGCGTACGACGTAGCCCAGCGCCACCAGGACCAGGATCAAGATGCCGGCCCCCAAGACGACCAGGGGCGGCCAGACGAGTATCCATCCCAGCGCCACCAGGACGGCGCCCAGCACGGCAGCTCCCACACCGATCCTGGTCACAGGGGCGCTCGCACCAGGCCTCTGCCGCGCCTAGCTGGCGACGGTACGGGGAACCGGGACACCCTGGAGGGCGCGGGCCACCAGCTCGCTGTTGGTGCGACCCTCGAGCTCAGCCTCCGGGCGCAACAGGATCCGGTGCGCCAGCACCGAGGTGGCCACCGCTTTGACATCCTCGGGTGTGACGAAGCTCCGTCCGGCCGCAGCAGCGGTGGCCCGCGCCGCCTTGAGCAGGGCCAGGCTGCCGCGGGGAGACACGCCAAGCCGGACCTCGGGCGCCCTGCGGGTGAACTGGCTGAGGGCGATGACGTAATTCTCGATGGCCGGAGCGACCTCGACCGTCTTGATCTGGTCGATCATGGCCAAGAGGTCGTCACTCGACATCACCGGCAACAGGCCGTCCACGGTCGCCGCGTTCTTCTCAGACCTGAGCACCATGGCCTCGGCCTCGGGACTCGGATACCCGACCGACAGTCGCATCAAGAAGCGGTCGAGCTGGGCTTCCGGGAGTTGGTAGGTCCCCTCCATGTCAATGGGATTCTGGGTGGCCACGACCATGAAGGGCCGCGGCACCGTGTAGATGACGGCGTCGGTCGTGACCGTGCCCTCCTCCATGACCTCGAGCAGCGCGGACTGGGTCTTGGGCGAGGCGCGATTGATCTCGTCACCAACCACGATATTGGCGAAGATCGCCCCCGGCCGGAACTCGAACTGCAGCGTGGCCTGATTGAAGACCGACACCCCGGTCACGTCGGACGGCAGGAGGTCCGGAGTGAACTGGATGCGGTTCCACGTGAGCTCGACCGTGGCCGCCAGTGCTCGAGCCAGCGTCGTCTTGCCCACTCCCGGCACGTCCTCGATCAAGAGGTGGCCTTCAGCCAACATGCAGATGACCGCCTGACGGATGACATCGTCCTTGCCCTGGATGACCCGGGCCACGCTTCCGGTGAGAACCTCGAAGCGGTGGGCGAAGTAGTCGGCATCTGGGTGGGTGGTGGTCATGGACGCTCCTTATGCGAAGGACAGCGGAAGCTCGGACGGCGGCACGGGCCATGGAGACCTCGGGCTCCCGTCACGATCGTGTCGTTGCCGCGGCGAATCATCGCCGCCGCGGCCGGGCGGTTCGGTGTGTTCATCACGGACCCGGTGGGACAGTGGTGGTCGTGGTGGTCGGGGTCACCGGGCCGGTCGACAGGGGCGGACCGGTAGAGGGCACGGGGCCCGACAGGACCCCCAGATACGTCCACGACACGGTGACGGTGAAGGTGACGGTCACCGGCGTGGTCGGGCTGCCGTCCACGTTCTCGAAATTCTGCACGCAACTCGACATGTCGACGAGTCCGCTGACCGAGCCCCCGGCCGACGGGGCGAGTTGGCTCACCTGGGCACAGTCGGTTGGATCGACGGAGTCGGTGCTGCTCACGGTGGTCGTCCATACGCCGCCGAGACTCGAAGTCCCGGCCTCGAGGGGGGTACTTGCGGTCACGGCAACGCAGTAGGCGCAGCCGGCTGTCTCCTGCAGCGCGGCCGAGACGGTCGGGGTGGCGTATTGCGTACCGAGTGGCGGAAGAGCGAAGGTGCTCGCCGTTGGCCCACCATGGAAGTTGGTGCCCGACTCGGAGAGGGTCAGGTTCAGGACACACCCGGGCCCGCCGTTCCCCACGAGGGAGAGAGGAATGCCCGCAATGGTGCCCGTGCCGCCCGCACCCTGGGCCACCGGGAGACCGGCGAAGGCCGGCATGACGGTGCCCGAACAGGAGACCGATCCCGAGGCCTGGAGGGCCTCGCCCTGTCCGGCCGGGACGTTGCCGTACGCACCGGCGATTGTCGCCGACAGCGAGCCGGTGTCGGCCGAGGGATCAAGGACGGCCGTGCTCGACGCCAGGGCCATGGAGGGCCAGGACGACGTCACTCCGGTGATGGGTTGGGCCGGGACGGTGGTCGCGGCGGATGGGTGGCCGACCGGGGTCACCGTGACGCTGGCCGAGTACGTCACTCCGGGGATCAATCCCGTCACTGTCATGGTCGGACTGCCGATGGGGCCACCACCTGGATTGCCGACCTGGTTGACTACCTGGCTGCTGTTCGCCGTGTTCGTGACGACAAAGGTGTACTGCGTGCTCAAGCTGCCGTAGGCCTCGGCGGCACTCACGCCGGGCACGGGAGCGACCGTGAGGGTTGCCGTGTCGGTGAAGTCGCCGGCCTGCCGGTCGAAGGCCGACAGGCTGATGTCGGAGGCCACGGGAATGGCCCACCCGTCGGCACATCCACTACTGGTGGCCGGGTCCCCGACATGACCCAGGATGTCGGTACCCTGCACCTCGAACTGCAGGCCCTGCCCGATCAAGCTTGGATTGTCGGCAAATTTGAAGGTCGCAGTCTCCTGGGACCCCGCCACCGTGACGGTCGGCGGCGTCCCGATGAATGCGCCGCTGCCACACGATTGACCGGTGACCGTCCATTGGGTGGCCGGTTCGTTGGCGTCACACCCAGAGCCCGAACACGCGGTCCAACTGACGGTCCAACCGGTGCCGTCGGCGTCGGTTGCCGTCACGGCGGTCGGGGGGTCGGGCCCCTGGGGGGTGGTCGTCGTCTCTTCGGGCAACGACGCCGTCTGGTCGTGGCCGATGAAGGCGGTCACCACGAATTGATAGGTCACGTTGGGATGCAATCCCGGGTAGGTGAACGTCAATTGGCCTTGGACTGCGTACTCGGGTTGCGCCGGCCCTTGTCCATCCCCGACCACCGAGGCCGCCACCGTATAGGTGGTGGGCTCACAGTCTTGATTGCTCAACAGTTGGTACGACCAGGACAGCGTCACGGTGTGGGTTGACGCCACCAGAGGCGTCGTGATCACGGGCCGGTGCGGCGTCTCGGAGGTGTTCAGGCAGCGTGACTGCGCGTCCACGGCCGCCTGGACCTGTTGCTGCTTGGGCTGCGACTGCTTCTTCGTCTTCGGCGCCGCATTCAGGGCGACGCCCCCGGGCGCCGCCGGGTCGACACTGGCCAGGGTTCCCTTGTCGAAGGTCTTGGGAGGCTGACTCCCGTCGGTGAAGACCACGACACCGAGGATGCTGTCCGGGTTGTTGATGATGACCCGTGGGCCGACCGAGATCACCTGGGTCTGTTGAAAGGAGATCGGTGCTTCGGCCGCACTGACCACCGGGTAGTCGGGCACGCCGGGGAGCGGCACGGCGAGACCGGATCGCGGGTCGATGCGGAGGAGTCGAGGCTGCGTCGACAGCGTGTCGGCCACGGTGTAGATGCTGCCGCGGTTGAACGCCGGCGCCAGCAGGACCGCGCCGCCGGGGACGCCTTGCAGGGAGACTGGCCCGGTCAGCTTGTCGGTCGCCGGGTCCGCCCCCACCAGGCTCCAGCGGCCGGACGCCTGATAGGCGAAGAGCACCTGTCCGATCGCCCCGGAGACCGGAACGATCCGGGTGGTGGCGCCCAGATCGGGGACGGCCAGGGACACGGGGGCCGAACCCTTCGCCGCCGGGAACACCCGGATCTCGCCGGGCGTGGCCAGGGCGACCGTCTGGGTTCCTGATGGGCCGGCGCCGACCCCGAGTGAGGCCACCCCGGCCACCGACCCGCGATCGATCGTGGTCAGTGGGTTGCCTGGGTGCGATGCGGGCGCATACTGGACCAACCGGTGACTCGGTGGCGCGCCGGCAATGGACCAGAAGTCTCCGTTGGCGGTGACCGATCCCCCCACCCCGGAGTCCACCGGGCTGTCGGTGGTTGCCGTGCCGAGCGGCTGCACCGTGGAGGACCCTCCGGTAGAGGCGGTGGAGGTGCGCCGGGCCGCCAGCGCGACGACTTCCTCATTGACCAAGGAGATGGTCGCGCTCGAGGCGGCGTATCCCACCACATAGGCATCGGAGCCGGTGGCAAAGCCGGCGGCACTCCGGAAGCCCGAGGACCCGCTCAGGGCCACCCCGCCCCCGGTCGGGGCCACCAGGACGTTGTTCTGGCCGAGGAAGTTGAAGGTCCCGTTCACCGAATTGAGGAGAAGGCTCCCGTCCGACACCGGAATGGCACTGACGGCAGAGGGTCCCGGCGCCGAGACGGCCTGTTTGACGTTGGCCAACTGGATGCTCGCGGTCCCCGACGCCAGGTCCATGACGACCGGCCCCTGCTGGTCATTCAGCACCAGCGAACCCCCGAAGGGTTGGGTCTGCACGGCCTGACTGGGCTGACCGGCGACGGCGAACCATATCGAGGCTCCGAGCACGGCCACCACGACCACCAGGCCGATGCCGATCTGCCAGGAGGTGAGGCGAGTTGCTCCGCCACCGGAACGAGACGCCAGCCCGAAGGTCTGCCCGGATTGACCGCGCGTCACTACCCGTGCGTCCTCGGAGGACGATTGGTCTCCGTGATCCCCAGTCCCGTGGGGCATGCGGCTCGCACCCACGGACCCGAGATCTGCACCTCAGCGATACTCATCACGCTCCGCTCGCCCCCCGGCTAGCGGTCCCAGGCTAGTGCAAGGCGGGTTGTCAATTCTGGGCAGGTCGATCGACGGATGCGTCCCCGGCACGACCCGTGCCTCCGTGCTCCCGGGTGGCCGATCAACCCGCGTTTCGACCGCTGGGACAGGCGGCTGGCCCGAACCGGGAGGCCGGAAGGCCTCCAAAGGCCCCCACCGGCTTCTCATACACTCAGCCGGCATGCCGGCCCCTCGAACGTTCAGTCAGCAACCACTCCAAGCACCGCCCGGTTCGACCGAATTGCTCCTGGTCCGTCACGGCGCATCGGCCGATGCGATCGAAGGGACACCGCACGAGCTCCTGGAAGGACAGGGCAACCCGCCGCTGTCCCCGATCGGACGAGAGCAGGCTGAACTGGTCGGGGCCCGACTGGCGGGCGGGGACTGCGCCGCCATCTGGGTCAGCAGGTTGCGGCGCACCGCCGAGACGGCGGCACCGCTGGCGCGACGCACCGGCCTCGTGCCGGTGGTCGATGCCGATTTGCGCGAGGTCTTCCTGGGTGAATGGGAAGGTGGGCTCTTCCGTCAGAAAGTGGCGGACGAGGACCCGATCGCGCAACGCATGTTCGCTGAGCAGTCATGGGCCGTGGTGCCCGGGGCCGAATCGGATGACGCATTCGGCGCTCGGTTGCGTGATGCGGTCAACCGCATCGCCGCGGCGCACGCCGGGGACCGCGTGGTGGTGTTCAGCCACGGCGCCGCCATCGGCGAGATACTGGCCCAAGCCAGCGGCTCACGACCCTTCGCGTTCCTCGGGGCCGACAACAGCTCCATCTCGCGACTGATCGTCACCCCGGAGCAGTGGATCGTTCGAGGCTTCAACGACACGGCCCACCTGTCCGATCCGTCGTGACCATCGCGAGCCGATCGGTCACACTGTCCCTATGACCTCAGGTGGGACATGACCTCAGGTGGGAAACGGCGACGGAAGCCCCGGCGACCTCTTCCGCCGGTGCGTCACTACGTCAGGCCGCCGACGTCGGGGGTCTACTGGAAACTCGGAGGCCCGCTGACGAGCGGCCACGAGGCTGAAGCCAAAGCCGAAGCTAAAACCAAGGCCGCCGAACGGCGCCGGCGTCCGGGTCCGATGAGCCGGTTGCTCAGGGTGCTGGGCCGCCGCGGCGCTCCGTCGGCGTAGGTCGTAGGTTGGCCCGATGGCCAACGTGAATCGCAGGCTCCTGCTCGCCACTCGACCCTCCGGCATGGTCGACGGCGCCACCATTCTCATGAGCGATGGTCCGGTGCCCGAACCAGCGGACGGTGAGGCGCTGGTCCGGGTGCGGTACCTCTCCATCGACCCCACCATCCGCACCTGGATGGACGATGCCCCCGGCTATCTACCTCCCATTGGCATCGGCGAGGTCATCCGAGGCGCGGGCATCGGGGAGGTGGTCGCCTCCAACTCGACGAACCATTCCGTGGGCGATCTCGTCTTCGGGATGCTCGGATGGCAGGACTTCGCCATTGCGGGGGGAGGCGAGCCCGGCTTGCAGGTGATCCCGGCGGGCGTCGAGCCGACCTTGGCCCTCAACCTCTTCGGCGTCAACGGCATGACGGCGTACTTCGGCCTGCTCGACGTCGGCGCGATGGCTGAGGGCGACACGGTTGTGGTCTCGGGGGCGGCCGGGGCGACCGGCTCGGCCGTCGGGCAGATCGCCAGGCTGAGTGGGGCCGCCAAGGTGGTGGGTCTGGCGGGCACCGACGAGAAGTGCCGCTGGATCGTCGACGAGTTGGGTTTCGACGAGGCGATCAACTACAAGAGCGAGCCGGTGGCCCAGCGGTTGCACGCCGCCTGCCCCCGGGGCATCGACCTCTATTTCGACAACGTGGGTGGGGAGATCCTCGACACCTGTCTGGCCCAGATCGCTCTGCGCGGACGCGTGGTGCTCTGCGGAGCCATCTCCACCTACAACACCGAGGGGAAGGTGGCCGGCCCGGGGAACTACCGCGCCCTCATCGCCCGGCGGGGCCGGATGGAGGGCTTCATCATCCTCGACTATCTCAGCCGCTTCCCCGAAGCGCAGGCCGCCATGTTCGGCTGGCTGGCCGAAGGCAAGTTGCGCCAGGCCGAACACATCGTCCACGGCCTGGAGTCCGCTCCCGATGCGCTCAACCTCCTCTTCACCGGCGGCAACACCGGCAAGGTCATCGTGGCGTTGTGACCTCGACCAGTCTCGCCTCGATCACATCGCTGATTTCCGTACCGACGAGCTCGTCGCGCTCCAGCAGCGCGTCGCGCAGCGCTTCCACCACGTCGGTGTGGTCGGCAACGATCTGACGAGCAATCTCGCGCGAGGAGAGCAGGAGCGCATCGAGTTCGGCCCGGGCGGCCTTGTCGCCCAGCACCTTGTCGATCAGCCCACCGCTCAACGGGCCTTCGCCGGCCGCCGCCACCGAGATGAGCGACTCGCCCATCCCGCAGGCGCCGATCATCTGGGCCCCGATGCTGGTGGCCGCAGCCAGGTCGCCGGCCGGACCGGTCGACACGTGTTCGAACCAGTGCTCCTCCGCCACCAGACCACCCATGGCGATCTGGAGCAGGGCGTCGAGTTCGTCCTGGGTCTGGGTGAATCGTTCCTCGGTGTCGGAGTGTTGGAGCAGGCCAAGCGAATCGCGACGCTTGACGATGGAGAGCACATCGAGCTGGCGGCTCTGACCGACGAAGTAGGCGACGGTGGCATGACCCGCCTCGTGCGTGGCCACCCGGACCTTCTCCTCGGGCGTGTAGACCGAGACCTCCGTGACGCCGAGCTCGACCAGCATCTTGGCTTCGGCCACATCGGACATCGTCATGGCCGAGCGACCGTGCGTCAGGGCGATGACCAGCGCCTCATCCATCAGTCGTTCCAGCGAAGCGGGTGAGTAACCGAAGGTCATGCCGGCCACGCTGTCGGTCGCACCATGGGCGTCGAGATCTTCGGCATGTGACTTCTTGCCCAGGTAGTACGCCACGATTTCGGCCCGAGCCTGACGGCCGGGGAGTCCGAAGAAAATCGAGCGATCGAACCGCCCGGGCCGGATCAGGGCCGGGTCCAGGTCGTCCCTCCGGTTGGTGGCACCGACGATGAGCACGTTGGCCGGGACCACCGTGGGCTTTTTCATCTGCCACTCGCTGGGCAGGTAGCGGTTGAACACGTCAATCCACAGACCGCTCAGCCGCTGTCCCCGAGAAGGGTTGTCAAAGGACTGCAGTTGCACGAGCAGTTCGTTGACCACGCCGCTGTTTCCCTCGCCGCCGCTGCCGCCCATGCCGCGACGGGAGGCGCCGATGGCGTCGATCTCCTCGATGAAGCCGATGGCACCGCCCTCGGTGCGGGCGTACTTGCGCAGCTGTTTGAAGTAGGACCTGATCTTGCGGTTGGTCTGGCCATAGAACATCGACTGGAAGGCCGACGCCGAGACAAAGAGGAATGGGACGTGGGCCTCCTTGGCCATCGCTTTCGCCACAAAGGTCTTGCCGGTCCCCGGCGGCCCCTCGAACAGCACGCCCCGCCGCGCCGAACCGCCCATGGTGTCGCGGAAGGTCTGATGGGCCAGGAAGAGGTTGATCGAGCGCACCACTTCGGCCTTGATCCCGTCAATCCCCACCACGTCTTCCAGTCCGACGCTGGTCTCACCGGGTCGGATGAGCGTGTGGGGAGATCGGCCCGCCCCGAGGAACGGCCCGACCATGACCAGGCCAAGCAACGAAATGAGCAGGAGGGCGGGCATCACCGTGCCGACCCAGTGGGGCGCATGGAGGTCCGGGACGATGGCACGACCCATCAGCAGGCGAATGGCCACCCAGCCCCCGACCAGATCGAGCAGGGCGACCATGCGGCGGAGGCGGATCCGCCGCCGGCGTTCCTGGGCCCGTGACACGTCGGCCGTACCCATGATGGTATTTCCGACCACTCCCGAAAGTGCGTGGGCCGTGGGCTGGGCGCCTGGCGCGGCGTTCACGCCGGCCGGAGAGGCGCCGTCAATGGCGACAGACTGGGCAGCTTTCCGTTCCCTCATACCAAGAGAATCGCAGGATTCCGTCCATCTTGCGTCCGCGAGACGTATTCGGTGTCTCCCGGCAACGAATTCAGCCCGACCTACGGACCCACGACGGCAGGAAGACGCTGGAGCCATCGGGGCGCTGACGCACGCTGAACACCACCCGGACCGGCTCCCCGATGACGATCGTGGCCGGGTCGATCTCATTGATGGCGCCGTCGGGCCCCGAGACCAGGTTGCCCACCAGGCGCAGCTGGGGATCCTCGTCGAGCGTCACGGTGATGACCGGATAGGGAGCAAACGGGGCGTAGGCCGGGAGCAGTGGCGGGTGGGCCACCACATAGGACCAGATCGTGCCCAGGCCGGACACGGCACGCCATTCCCGTTCGGTGGACTGGCAATGCGGACACATGACCCGCGGCGGGAACCGAAATGCCCCACATGCGCTGCAGGCCTGGATGCGGAGCTCCCCCCGGGCGGTGCCCTCCCAAAAGCCGTCGGACTCCTCATCCCCCAACGGGACGAGGAACCCATCGGTTCCCGATGGTGCGGTCCCGGTCGCCATCTCCCCAGTCTCGCCGCCCGGCCACCGGCGCGGCCAACCGGAGCCGAATCACCGCTGGCGTCACCGCTCGCGAGGCGCTCACGCTGCTCCTTTGGCGACCGGCGGCACGGCGGATCACAATGTGACGCACCGTCAGATCACCTGACTCCGCCCGACAGGGAGCACACATGGCCGAGAACACCCACCACGACGAACACCAACTCCTGATCGGGGGCAAGTGGGTCGATGCCACCGATGGCACCTACGACATCATCAATCCGGCGACCGAAGAGGTGGTGGGCCAGGCTCCCAACGCCAGCGCGGCCGATGCCCTGGCCGCCGCGGCCGCGGCGAAGGAGGCGCAGCCGTCCTGGGCCGCGCTGTCGGTCGAGGAGCGGGGTGACCTCATGCGCGCCGCAGCAGCCGCCATCCGGGCCAAGTCAGCCGACCTGCTGCCGCTGGTGATCGCCGAGACGGGTGCGACGGCGACGGTCGGCTCACGCATGCAGGTGCCCGTCGCCGCCGACCGCTTCGAGCGGTACGCCCGTGATCCTCGCCCGGTGCTCCAGACTCCCCTGCTGCCCCAGGCGGCCCAAGCCACGCCCCTGGCCCCGGGGGGCATCATCGGCGGCATGATCAACCGCCAGCCGGTCGGTGTGGTGGCCTGCATCACGTCGTACAACTTCCCCATGGTCAACATGGCCGGAAAGGTGGCGCCCGCCCTGGCCGCCGGGAACACCGTCGTGGTCAAGCCGGCGCCCCAGGATCCGCTGGCCATTGTGGAACTGGTCCGGATCCTCGATGAGGTCGGCTTCCCCCCCGGCGTGGTGAACCTGGTCAACGGCAACGGCCCGACCTCATCGGCCGCGCTGGTGGACTCCGAGGACGTCGACTGCCTGAGCTTCACCGGTTCCACGCAGGTGGGTGTCACGATCGCCGAGAAGGCGGCCCGGACCATGAAACGGCTCCTCCTCGAGCTCGGCGGAAAGGGTGCGTGCGTGGTGTTCGACGACGCCGATGTGAAGGCGGCCATCGGCTGCATCGGGTCCACGTGGACCTTCCACTCGGGCCAGATCTGCACGGCCCCGACCCGGGCCGTCGTGCACCGGAGCCTCTTCGAGCAGCTGCGTGACGGGCTGGTGCAGATGGCCGGCGCACTCAAAGTCGGTGACCCGACCGACACCGCCACCATCATCGGCCCGGTGATCTCGGCGGCGCAGCGCGGCCGCATCGAGGCCCACGTCGCCACGGCAGCGGAGGACGGTGGCGAGGTCATCATCGGGGGCCAGCGCCCCACCGATCTGCCCACGGGCTTCTATGTCGCACCGACGCTCATCACCGGCGACAACTCCATGCGGGTGGCCCGCGAGGAGATCTTCGGGCCCGTCATCACCCTCATCCCCTTCGACGACGAGGACGAGGCCATCGCCATCGCCAACGACACCGAGTTCGGGCTGTACGACTACGTCTTCTCCAAGGACGGCGCCCGGGCCCTGCGAGCGGCCAAGCAACTCCAGGCGGGGCACGTCGGCATCAACACGGCCCAGCGCAATCACGACGCTCCGTTCGGCGGGTTCAAGATGAGCGGGGTCGGACGCGACGGCGGTGACTTCGGGATCCTGGCCTATTCGGAGCCGCAGGCCATCATCTGGACGTCCTGATCCTGGCGCGGTGTTCCCGGCCGACCGGGTGCTCCTGGTCCTCGATACCCTCCAACGAGGGGGATGGCGCGTCTGGCTCGACGGCGGCTGGGGCGTGGACGCACTGCTCGGGGAGGTGACGCGCCCCCATGACGACGTCGACCTCGTGGTGGAACTCGACGCGCTCCCCACCGTGCTCGACGCCCTGACGACGCTCGGGTTCTCGGTGACCGAGAACCTTGCTCCGGTCCGGGTGGTCCTGCACTCCTCTGATGGCCTCCAGGTCGACCTCCATCCCGTCACCTTCGCCGAGGACGGAACGGGCTGGCAGCGCGGCGCCGCACCGGATGGATCAGATTGTCCCTACGCGGCCGGGGGCTTCGGTGAGGGCCGGATTCTCGATCGGGTGGTGCCGTGCCTGACACCGGAACTGCAGCTCGAGCATCACGGCGGCTACGCACCGCGGGACCAAGACCGGATGGACATGGCGCGCCTGGCGAGTCGATTCGGTCTCTCGTTGCGCGAACCCTACTGACGCGGACCCGGATACCGGACGCTCGCGCCGCTACGGGATATCGGTGCGGATCCAGCCGCCGGCGGCCAGATTGCCCCCGTCGACGTGGAGGGTGATGCCGGTGACGAACTGGGCCAGATCGCTGGCCAGGTAGAGAATCCCCCCGGCCGCGTCGACCGGCGTGCCGTAGTGGCCGATCGGAGGGATGCCACCCGTTCGATAGGCCACCGCACTCTCCGCCAGCGCCCCGCCGAGAGCCGCCACCCCCTCACTCTGCATCGCATCAGGTGCCAGCGCGTTGACCCTGATCCCCAACGGAGCCAGCTCAAGGGCCAACGTCTTGGTCAGATTGGCCTGACCGGCCTTCATGGCGGCATAGATCGCGAACCCGGGGGCCGCCCGGTGTGCCTCGATGGTGGTGACGTTGACGATGGACCCGCCGTCGGGCATGTGCGGTACGCACTGGCGCACGAGATGTGTCACCTGCGTGAAGTTCTCGGCGATGAGGGCAGCTTCGCCTTTGGGGGATACGTCGAGCATGGGTGAGGCGAAGGTGCCTCCCGCGTTGTTGATCACCACGTCGATCCGGCCGAAGGACTCCACAACCTCCGCCACGAAGGCGCTGACCGCGTCACCGTGGCGCACATCGAGCACCCGACGAAAGGCTCCCTGACCATCGGCAAAGGCCGAGTCTCGGTCACACAGGGCGAGCGTCGCGCCCTGTGCCGCGAACATGGCCGCCGTCGCCGCCCCGATGCCGGCCGCGGCACCGGTGATCAGCGTGACCTTCCCCTCCAGACCGAGAAGACTCACGATGGGGCAGAGACCCGAGCGGTCGAGAACGGATGCCGCAACTC
>Ga0208219_1000607_pt1 | contig 12831 bp, 11 predicted proteins | sample NGESurshal072012_7_FD_184469 | JGI IMG/M metagenome (GOLD analysis project Ga0208219, IMG submission 184469) | Arctic peat soil microbial communities from Barrow, Alaska - NGEE Surface sample 53-2 shallow-072012 (SPAdes) | ecosystem: Environmental > Terrestrial > Soil > Wetlands > Peat ...
TCGCTGCGCTACCTGCTGGCCGCTCCGGTGCCGCGGGCCCGGCTGCTGCGCCAGAAGCTGGCGGTCGCGCTGGCCTACGCCACGATCGGGGTGGTCACGCTGCCGGTGATGTCCCTGGTGGCCGGGACGGCCGCGTTCGGCTGGCATCCGCTGCGGCTGCCGGGCACCGGGGTGCAGCTGCCGATCGGCCAGGCTGTGACCCGGATGCTCATCGTCATGGGGTACGTGCTGGTCACCGAGATCGCGGTGGCCGGGATCGCGTTCCTGCTCTCGGTGTCCACCGACTCCCCTCTCGGCGCGGTCGGTGGCGCTGTGGGCCTGATGATCCTGTCCGCCATCCTGGACCAGGTCACCGCGCTGGGTTCCTGGCGCGAGATCCTCCCGTCGCACTGGCAGTTCGCCTGGCTAGATGCGGTGCAGCCGCAGATCACCTGGGGCGGCATGCTGGAGGGCGCCTCGGTGTGCGGCTGCTACGGGATCGTGCTTCTCGCGCTGGCCTTCCGGCGTTTCCAGCGAAAGGACATTGTGTCGTAACACGGGATCCTTATCCGGCCGGCCGCGGACGGTGAACGTCTGCTCCGGCCCCTTGCCCCAGATGTTCGGCTTGCCCTTCATGTCCGAGGAGTCGGCCGCCTGGGCCCAGGGACGCAGCTCCATGTCGCCGTAGGCCTGCACCGCGTAGGCGGGGACGACATCCTCGCGGAAGTTCTCGTACTGATCGTCGCCCCACACGACCAGCGCGTCCGGAGCGAAGTCATCCAGCATCTGGCGGGTCTTCTCGAATCCGGCGATCATGGCCGCACGGTGCGTGGCGGCCGCGGCCGCGCCGCGGTCGTCTGACCACTCCGCGCGCATCAGCGGCGGCCAGTTAGCCGGATCCTTCTGCTCGGCGGGGATGTCCGGATCGTCCAGGGTCCAGCGCAGGATCTCCGCCATCGAGGCGTCCAGGCCGCTGAACGGCGGGTAGTGGGACAACCCCAGTCCCAGAATCTCGGCCATGGCGCTCCCGTCACTCGATGGGGCCTGACCGCACTGAATTTATTTCAATAACGTAAATATCGTCAAGATGTACTTTTATGTCCTTGCCCTATTCTGGGGAACCGGGAGGGACCAGCGGCGAGCAGGACCAGCGGAAGGAGAGCGGATGGCTGAGCGGCTCAGCATCGCCGACCAGGTGGCCATGTCTGCGCAGGAGGCCACGCCGGATTTCGATCCGCTCGCGCTCGCGCTCACCCTGTCGCTCTACCGGACCATGTCGGCCTTTGACCGGGTGCATGCCGAGGAGCTTGCCCCGGTGCGGCTCAGCGTCACCCAGTTCAATGTGCTGAGCGTCCTGCTCCGCGTGCACGAGCCGCTGACCATGGGCGAGCTGGCGCAGGCCGTCTCCGTGCGCTCGGCCAATCTCACCGCGGTCGCTGACTCCCTCGTGGCGCGCGGCCTGGTCGACCGCAGCCTCAACCCCGACGACCGGCGCTCCTTCCTGGTGAGCATCACGCCCGAGGGTCACCGGTTCATGGCGGATTTCCTGCCTGGTCACTGGCGGGTGCTGCAGGACCTGATGTCCGGTCTCAGCCAGCCCGAGTGCACGACCCTGCTGAAGCTGCTGGAGAAGCTGCTCGGCTCGCTGCCCGAATCTGGGCCGGCCCGGCAGACGGCCCGCGGCGGACGGGGCCGCCGCGGGTGAGCGCCGACCGCATCGACGCGTCCTACCACAGCTCCAGGGACCGTGTGAAGATGCTGCCCAGGTCGTCACCGGTGACCGGCCTGGGGCAGGACGCCAGCAGGCGCTGCTGCTGCAGCGCGCCCTCCACCAGCGCGGGGATGTCGCCGGACGAGTAGCCCACCGCGGCGACCCCGTTGGGGATGCCGATGTCACGCATCAGGCCGGTCAGCACCCGGGGCAGGAACTCCGCGTCGTCTGACGGCCGGTCCGCCCCCGGGGCCAGCAGCTGGGCGGCCCGCACGTGCCGCTCCGGCGACGCGTCGAAGGTGAACCGGAACGCCTCCGGCGCGGTGAGGGCCACGGACATCCCGTGCGGCACCATGGCCTCGTCGCCCGGGTAGTCCTGGGGGTGGAAGCCGCTGACCCGGCCCGCGATCGGGTAGGCGTTGGCGTGCGGGATGTGCACTCCGGCGTTGCCGAAGCCCATCCCGGCGAACGTGGCCGCCATGGCCATGTCCGCCCGGGCCTGCCGGTCGTCCCCGTCCCGGATCGCGCGGCGGAACGAGGCCGCGAGCAGCCCCATGGCCTTCTCCGACCACATGTCGGAGATGGGGTTGGCGCCGCAGTACGGCACCCGCTGCCCAGGCTGCTTGCGCTCGGCGCTGGTGTACCAGCGCGCGGTGTAGCTCTCCAGCGCGTGGCACAGGATGTCCATCCCGGACGAGGCGGTCACCCCGGCCGGCTGGGTGATGGTGAGCAGCGGATCTACCACGGCCAGCGTCGGCCGCAGCCGGGTGTGGCTGATGCCAGTCTTCACCCGGAGGGAGAGCACGTCGAGCACGCAGACCGTGGTGCTCTCCGACCCGGTGCCAGTGGTGGTGGGCACCGCGATCAGCGGCCTGAGTGGGTTGACCGGCGTGCGGGCCCGGCCCACTGGGGCGTTGATGTAGTCCATCAGCGTGCCGGGGTTGGTCAGCAGCAGGTTGATGGCCTTGGCGGTGTCGATGCTCGACCCGCCGCCGACCGCGACGAACGCGTCCCACGGCCCGCTCGCCCTGGCCTGCTCGATCGCGGCGTTCATGCTCTCGTCCGTCGGTTCGACGTGCACACCGTCGAAGACCCGGGCCTCGATGCCGAACTGGGCCATCTGGTCCGCGACCCGCTGCGGGATGCCGGTCGCGGCGACCCCGGGGTCGGTGACGATCAGGGTCCGGCTCACCCCGTACTGGCTCAGGTCGAACCCGATCTCGTCGGAGGCCCCGGGACCGAACTTGAGCTGCGGCGCCCCGTAGGTGAAGATCGCCTCCGGGCTGACGGGTCCAGTGCCCACGGCGGTACCTCCTCGGGCCTCGGCGCCGGTGGTGTACCCAGTGTCCGGCAGACCTGGCGGATCTCCCAGGCCGGGCCGGCCTGAGTCCCTCGTGGTGAACCCGGGCGCGATCCCGCCGACTGTGTGCGCAAACCGCTGCCGTGCGATGAGCCGCCCGGGCCGTCGTGCCGAAACCGCTGCCCTGGCGACGTTTTCCGCACACGATCTAGCCGCCCCTGCCGCCGGCTGCCTCGGAAATGACTCCGGTCGGGGGCGTCGCGTGGCCAGTGATGTTGCTGAGGCAGGTGAGCTTTCCTCTGGTGATCAGCCGTTGATGATCATGACTTAGGTGTCGTTCCAGCGACACCTAAGTCATGATCACGACACCGGGCGCGGAGGATCCCGGCAGCTGGCCCCGATCGTGTGCGGAAACCGCTGGAGGGACAGCCCTGTCAATATGGCCCATCTGGCTGCTTGCAGGATGGCAGCAGTAGCTGCATAATGCAAGCATGCCTACTTCAATCACCATCCGTGACGTACCCGACGAGACACGGGACGAGCTGGCTGCCCGCGCCGCCCTGACCGGCCGGTCCCTGCAGGAATACCTTCGCTCAAAGCTCGTCGAGCTCACCCGCCAGCCGGATGCCGAGACGCTGGTCGAGCGGATCCGTGCCCGGAAGAGCGCGACAAGCTCATCCCTGCCGCCGGACCGCATTCTCGCGCACCGTGACGCGGATCGCCCGTGACGCTGGTCATCGACGCGTCGCTGGTCGTGTCCGCCCTAGTGGACTCGGGCGCCACCGGGACCTGGGCGGAATCGCTGCTGGCCGCCGAGCCGCTGAGTGCCCCGCACCTGATGCCGGTCGAAGCAGCCAACATCCTGCGCCGCGCGGCGACGGCGGGCGAGATTTCTGCTGATGCCGCCTCCCTGGCCTATGCCGACCTGCTCGACCTGCGGGTAGAACTCTTCCCCTACGCGCCATTCGCCGCCCGGACCTGGGCACTGCGCGACAACGTGACCTGCTACGACGCTTGGTACGTTGCGCTCGCAGAGTCCCTCGGGTCAAAGGTCGCAACCCTCGACCTCAGGCTGGCGCGGGCATCAGGACCCCGTTGCGGCTTCGAGACACCGCCCGCAGTGGCCTGATCGCCCGAACATACAGCGTTCTTGTGGCGGCTGAGGGGACCCGATTCTGCCCGAGGCAACCGGGGCGTGTGCGCTAGATGCTGCTGGCACAGCACTGTCAATATGTGCCATCAAACTCGTCCAGATCTTTCCCGCGTCGCTGCCTGGCCTGGTGGCGGGGTATCGGGCGGAGGGTGCCGGGCGGTCACTCGTGGACGCGCATCGCGGCGAGCAGCCATTCGAAGGCAGGCGTGTGGGATGGGAACGGGGGCCAGTCGTTGATAATGGCCGTCAGCTGCCAGTACCGTTCGATCCTGGGGTCGGTGATGATCTCCAGCTGGGCGAGCAGCTCAGCGCGGTGCTGACTACCCACGGTGGGGGCCAGGATCCGGTCCACCACCAGGGCGGCCTCGCCCGAATCCGGAGACACTCCCCGCAGCATAGCCGCCGCCGCGTTTTCCTGGGCCCAGCCGACGTCCAGCAGTCCCTGACCGGCCTGGACTTGCATGCCGTAGCTGGCTACGAGGTGGATGAGCTGGCGGAAATCCGCGTCGCCAGCGAGCTCGGCGAGTTCCACCCAGGCATCGACCTGCTCGGGAGAAGGGTCGTCGGGCAGGTTCGGGGCGGCGCTCCAGCGTGCTGCGCTGCCGGGATTGGGCTCTAGGCCCTGGAACACCTCGGTGGTGAAGTCGTCGATGATCTGCCGGCGCTCGGCGGCTGACAGTCTGGCCAGTTTGTTGACCATGGTCATCTCCTTGTGGTCGGCCGCTCGTTTCACTACGGCGGCCAGCACCGCGCGGCGCAGCCGCAGGGTGCGGATCTGGGCATCCAGCGCCTCCAGGTGAACGGCGGCGACCTCGGCGACGGTCACCTGTTGGTCCAGGACGCGGCGCACGTCTGCCAGGCCCAGGCCCAGTTCGCGCAGGGTGGCGACCAGCTCCAGCCGTGCCACGCACGCCGCGTCATAGACCCGCCGGCCGCTATCGGTGCGGGCCGCCGGGGTCACTACGCCGACGTCAGACCAGAACCGGATCGTGCGCACCGGCAGTCCCGTGCGCCTGGCTAGCCTGCCGATGGAAAGCAGCGGCTCGTCGTCCTTCATGCCTGCCAGTGTCGTTCCTCCAGCCGCTGGAGAATCAAGCCCCACCGGCACCAAGCCCGTGATCAAGACACCGGGCCTGGATTCCCTCCGGAGGCCAGGCCAACCCCGGGGACGGATGCCTGGTTCGGGGTTGGAAACGGCCGCGGGAGCAGCGCTTTAGGCACACGGTCCGGCCGCGAAGATCATCAACCGGGCTTTCGAGGCCCGGCCCGGCCGTGGGGGCAGCATGGCCGGGCCGCCCGCCATGGATTAGCCACAATGGTGTAGCCGTCGTTAGTCCATTCAACCCTCAGATGGGGTAGCGAAAACCGGCCGAAGGAAGGAGCCGTTTCCCTATCCCCCCGCCATACGCTGCGGGAGCGCGGGGCTGCCCAAGTGCGCGGGTGACCCGTCAGGTGGGGCAACGGGGGGAATGATGGCGCAAGCGATCAACGACGCGCTGATTCAGGGGAATACTACAACCACCGCACCAGGCATGCCCTTGGTGCTGATGTACCACTCGGTCGAGCCCTATCAGGCTGACCCATACCTAGTGACGGTGAGCCCGCCGCGGTTCGGGCAGCAGATGGGCTGGCTGGCCCGGCGTGGCCTGCGCGGGGTATCGATGCGGGAGCTGCTCGCCGCCCGCGCGGCAGGCACCGGGCGGGGCCTGGTCGGCCTCACCTTCGACGACGGCTACGCCGATTTCAGCCGGCACGCGGTGCCGGTCCTGCGCCGCTACGGCTTCGGCGCGACCGTGTTCGTCATCGCCGGCCGGCTCGGCGGCGACAACGCATGGGACCCCGAGGGGCCACGCAAGCGGCTGATGGACGCGGGCGAGGTCCGGGACCTGGCCCAGGCCGGCATCGAGATCGGCTCGCACGGTCTACGCCATGTCCGGCTGCCCGCCGCCCGGCAGACGCTGGCCGAGGAGGTGGGCGGCAGCCGCCGCATCCTGCAGGATGTCACCGGCGAGCCGGTCGGCGGGTTCTGCTACCCCTACGGCGACCTCGACGCCGGCGCGGTAGCCCGGGTCCGGGAGACGGGCTACGACTACGGCTGCGCCATCTGGCCATCGGAGCACACCAGCCGGCACGCGCTGCCCCGCACGTACATCGGCGAGGCCGACACCGCGCCGCGGTTGTGGGCCAAACGGGCCAGGCACCTGCTGACCTGGACGCAGCGGACCGCCGGGGAAAGCCGCCCGGCGGCCTGATTTCCCTCACTCAGCGTAGGCCCGCTACCCCTGTTGGGTGACCTGCAGGGGGAAGGCGGGTGCCACAGTCGAAACCACGTGAAGGAAACGCGCTAGGTGCCAGGGGATTGCGGCCTAGCCCGGAGCCCAGGGGGGCACAGTGGCCGAGCACCGGCTTTCGCTCGCGGTTAATGGGCGGGAGAACCAGCTGCACAGCAAGCTGGTTACTTTCGAAACGCCAGAGTCTGTGATCACGACGGGATCGGTGAGCACCGGATCGATCGCCATTGTCGGACTGGGGTACGTCGGCCTGCCGACAGCGGTGGAGCTGCACGGCAAGAGCCCGCGGATCATCGGGATCGACGTCAGCGAGCAGCGGCTGCGGGACATCGCGTCCCGCGCGGCCGACCTGACCGACGCTGACCAGGAGCGCCTGGCCGCGGCCCTAGCCGACGGGACCCTCGAGCTGACCACCGACCCGGCTGCGGCCAGGGGCGCCGAGGCGGTCATCATCTGCGTGCCGACCCCGGTGGACAGTAACCAGACGCCCGACCTCGCCGCGCTGCAGGCCGCCTGCGCCACCGTGGTGCAGCATGCCGTGCCCGGCCAGGTCATCATCCTGACCTCGACCAGCTACGTCGGCACCACCCGTGACCTGCTCACCGAGCCGCTGCGGCAGCGGGGGATGGCGGTGGGCACGGACATCAACGTGGCGTTCAGCCCGGAGCGCATCGATCCGGGCAACCCGTCCCACCTGCAGAGTGAGACCCCCCGGGTGGTCGGCGGGGCCACCGAGGAGTGCACCGTGCGGGCCGCCGAGGTCATCGGCCGGGTCACCGATTCGGTGTACCTGGTCAGCTCGACCGACGCCGCCGAGGCCACCAAGCTCTACGAGAACATCTTCCGCGCCGTGTCCCTGGCCCTGGCCAACGAGTTCGCCGACGCGTGCGGCGCGCTCGGCCTGGACCCGATCGAGGTCACGCTGGCCGCGGGCACCAAGCCGTACGGCTTCCTCGGCGTGTTCCCCGGGCCAGGGGTGGGCGGTCACTGCATTCCCTGCGACCCGCATTACCTCCTCTGGCAGCTGAACGCGCAAGACCAGGCCTCGCCGCTGATCGAGCAGGCCATGAAGTCCATCGCGATGCGCCCCGAACGGGTCATCGGGCGGGCGGGCGAGGTAATGGCCGCTGCGGGCCGCCCGCTGGCGGGCGCGCGCGTGATCGTGATCGGCGTCAGCTACAAGGCTGGCGTGCGGGACCTGCGCGAGTCACCAGCCCTCCCGCTCATCGAGGGCCTGATCCGGGAGGGGGCCGAGGTCGCCTACTACGACCCGCTGATCCCGGTGCTCAACCTGCCGGGCGGCGCCCAGCTGCGCAGCCTGGCGGCGCCCCAGGGACCGGACTTCGACCTGGCCGTGGTGCACACGCTGCACCCGGGGCTGGATTACACCTGGGCCTACGACGTGCCGGTCGTGCTCGACGCCACCTACCAGTTCTCGGGCGCGGCCCACCGCGCGGTGGTGTGAGGCCAACGCCATGATCACCGATCTGCGGACGGCGGACTGGAGTACCCCGGCGGTGGTGCTCAAGTTCGACCAGAACATGCTGCACCACGGCAGCCTCGGCGTGATCCGCAGCCTGGGGCGGCTGGGCGTGCCGGTCTACGGCGTGCACGAGGGGGCCTGGGCCCCCGCCGCGAGTTCCCGCTACTTGTCGGGCCGCTTCTTCTGGCAGCCCCATCCCGATGATCCGCAACGGACCCTGTCCGGCCTGCTCGACCTGGCCAGCCGGATCGGCCGCCGGGCGGTGCTGTACGCGACGGACGACGCGGGCGCGATCTTCCTGGCCGAGCACGGGGACGTGCTGCGTGACGCGTTCGCGTTCCCCCGGCCGCCGGCCGACCTGCCCCGGCAGCTGGCCGGGAAGTACTCGATGTTCCAGCTCTGCCGGGAACTGGGCGTGCCCACCCCGCAGGCCATGCTGGCCTGGTCACCAGGGGAGGCCGCGGGGTTCGCGGCCCAGGCCGGGTTCCCGCTCATCGCCAAGCTCACCACGCCCTGGCGGGGCGGCGGGACAGCCTCGGGGCCGCCGCTGCGCAGTACGACGATCGTCCGGACGCCGCACGAACTGCGGGAGATATGTGCTCGTGCGCTCGCGGCAAGCACCGGGCTCATGCTCCAGGAGTACATCCCGCCGGCGCCGGGCCAGGACTGGTTCTTCCACGGCTATGTGGACCAGGCTGGCCGCTGCGCGCCTGCGTTCACCGGGGTCAAAGACCGTTCCTACCCGGCCTACGCCGGGCTGACCAGCCTGGGCCGGTCGGTGCCGAACAGCCGGGTGGCCGGGCAGGTCACCGCGATGGCGGCCGCGATCGGCTTCCGCGGCCTCGTCGATCTCGACCTGCGCTTCGACCCACGGGACGCCCAGTACAAGCTGCTCGACTTCAACCCGCGACTCGGCGCCCAGTTCCGGCTGTTCACCACCGGCACCGGACTGGACGTGGCCCGGGCCGCGTACCTCGACCTCACCGGCCAGCCGGCCGAGACCGGCGAGATGACCCGCGGGCGGCGGTTCCTGGTCGAGAACTACGACCCGCTGGGCGCCGTCGGCTACTGGCGCCGTGGCGAGCTGGGGCTGCGCTCCTGGGTGGCGTCACTGCGCCGGGTGGACGAGGTCGCCTGGCTGGCCCGCGACGACCTGCGGCCGTTCGGCCTGATGTGCGCCCGCATGGCCTGGCGAGGCGTGAGCCGCCGTTTCAGTGCTAGCCAATCCGGAGCCAGCCAATCCGGAGCCAGCCAATCCAGTACCCGGGGTCCGTCCGTGCTGCTGCGCGCCGCGGCCGGGCCCCGTTACCGTCCCGGGCCCCGGGGCGCGGGGGACACCGGGGATACCACAGCGTCGCAAACAGCAAAGTTCACCACACAGGGGGAAAGAGCATGAACGGCACCACCGATGTGGCCATTGTGGGGGCAGGTCCATACGGCCTGTCGGTCGCCGCGCATCTGCGCCGGTCCGGGCTCAGCGTCCGGCAGTTCGGCCTGCCGATGCACCTGTGGCGGGCGAACATGCCCCGGGGCATGTTCCTGAAGTCCCAGGGCTTCGCGTCCAACCTGTCCGACCCGGCGGCCAAGCTGACGCTGGGCGCGTTCTGCCGGGTGACCGAACGTCCCTACGCGGACTACGGCCTGCCGGTGCCGCTGGACACGTTCGTCGCCTACGGCCAGTGGTTCCAGTCGGCCGCGGACCTGAACATCGAGGAACTGCTGGTGACCAGAGTGTCGCCGGCCGGCAACGGCTACGAGCTCGCGCTGGAAGACGAGGAGACGCTGCGGGCCCGCCAGGTGGTCGTGGCCGTGGGGGTGGAGCACTTCGCGTACCTGCCCGAGCAGCTGGCCGGGCTGCCCGATGCGGCCTGCACGCACAGCTCGGCGCACACCGACCTGGCGGCCTTCGCCGGCCAGCGGGTGGTCGTGGTCGGGGCCGGCCAGTCCGCTCTCGAGTCGGCGGCGCTGCTGCACGAGCACGGGGCCCACGTCCAGATCGTGATGCGGGAGCAGGCCGTGGTGTGGAACGGCGCGCCGCTGGCCCCGGAGCGGCCGCTGCTGCAGCGGCTCCGTGAGCCCGAGGCCGGCCTGGGCTCCGGCTGGGGCACCTGGTTCTACTCCACCCAGCCGGGCGCCTTCCGGCACCTGCCCGAGGGCACCCGGGTTTCCCGGGCGCGGACCGCGCTCGGTCCCGCGGGGGCCAGCTGGCTGCGCGGCCGGGTCGAGGGCGAGTTCCCGATCCTCACCGGCCACGCGCTGGACTGGGCGGTGTCCGGCCCCGACGGGGTGCGGCTCGGACTGGTCCGCGGGTCCGGGGCCCGTACCGAGGTGGCCGCCGACCACGTGATCGCGGCCACCGGGTACCGGCCGGACCTGGGCCGGCTGACGTTCCTGGATGACCAGCTGCGGTCCCGGCTGCGGACCGTGGCCGGCACTCCCGTGGTGGACCGTGACTATCAGACCAGCGCGCCCGGGCTGTACGTGGCCGGCCCGGGAGTGGCGCCTACGTTCGGCCCGGTCATGCGGTTCGTGTACGGCGCGGACCACGCGGCCCGGACCGTGGGCCGGCGGCTGGCCGGCAGCGCCGCCCGCCGCTCCGCGGTGTCGGTGGGGGCGGGCCGGTGAGTGTGCCCCAGAGCGTGTCCGAGTACGTGCACGGCCCTCCGCGGGCGGCAGGGCCGGGCCGCGTCTCCCCGGGCGGCCCGGCCCCGTCACCCGCGGTGGATGCCGCAGTGGCCGACCAGACCGGCGCAGGCGCGGTCACGGCAGCGGTGGCCATGCCGCTGGCCGACGTGGCGGCACTCAGCATCGCCTTCGCCTGCGTGACCATGAGCACGGGGTCGCCCTGGGCGGTCGCGGCGTACACCGCGGCGGTGTTCGTGGCGCTGTCCTTCGGCGGGCTGCACCGGCTGCGGATCTGCCTGCGGGTCGCCGATCAGGCCGGGCGCATCGTCATCGCCGCCGCCCTGCCCGTGGTGGCGGTCCTGCCCTGGATGACGGCGGGGGAAGCGCTGCGGCTGGCCGCCGTGACCACCGGCCTGCTGATCGCGGCCCGGATCGTGGTGTCGGCCGGGCTGCGCGCGGCGCACCGGCATGGACGGCTGACCGAGCGCGCCCTGGTGACTGGTGACGGCCCGCAGGCTCAGGAACTAGCCCGCCTGCTGGAGGATCATCCGGAGCTGGGGCTGAGCCCGGTCGCTGGGCTGGATGGCTGTCCCGGGCTTGGTGCGCTGGTGGCAGCGCGCGGGATCAGCCGGGTGATCGTGTGCGTGCCTGGCGATCGCGACGATGAGCTGGCCCAGGCCCTGCGGGCGGGCTCGCTGGCCGCCGACGTGTGCCTGGCCCCGCGGCTGCCTGGGCTCGGCGCCGCTCTCGGCGGCGGCCGCCTGGACGAGGTGTGGGGCGTCCCGCTGGTCCCACTGCGCCGCCCGGCCCAGGCGCCACTCGGCCGGGCCATGAAGCGGGCCTTTGACGTGCTGGCCGCGGCGGTGCTGCTGGTCGTGACCGCCCCGCTGGTGGCCGTGGCGGCCCTGGCCGTCCGGCTGACGCTGCGCCGCCCGGCGCTGTTCCGCCAGGTCCGCGTGGTCGGGCAGGGGAACCTCGCCGAGATCGTCAAGCTGCGCACGCTCGGGCGGCACGGCGACCCCGACACGTCCTGGTCGGTGCCGGCCGAGCAGTGCGGCGCCCTGGGCCAGGTCCTGCGGGTGACCCACATCGACGAGCTGCCGCAGCTGGTCAGCGTGCTGCGCGGGGACATGTCGCTGGTCGGGCCCCGGCCCGAGCGGCCGCACTTCGTCCGGCAGTTCCGCGAGGCCGTGCCCGGCTACACCGGGCGCCAGCGGATGCCCGCGGGCCTGACCGGCTGGGCTCAGGTGCACGGGCTGAACGGGGACACCTCGATCAGCGACCGGGCCCGGTTCGACAACTACTACATCGAGCACTGGTCGTTCTGGCTCGACCTGGTCGTGCTGGGCCGCACCGTGACCAGCACCGCGGGCGAGGTGGCCAGGCGGTTGCTGACCATGATCCACGGGGGGAAATGACATGAAGGTTCTGCACGTGATCACCGGCCTGGGGGTCGGCGGCGCCGAACTCCAGCTCCGCTCGATCCTCCAGCACACCCGGCACGACAGCGAGGTCGTCACGCTGTACAACCCGGGGCCCGTCGCGGACATGATCCGGTCCGACGGCGGCCGGGTCCGCGACATCGGGATGTCCCGCAACACCCAGCTGTCCGCGCTGTTCCGGCTGCGCACGCTGATCCGCCAGGGCCGGTACGACGTGGTGCATGCGCACCTGTACCGCTCCCAGGTGTACGGCCGGTCCGCGGCCTGGCTGGCGGGGACGCCCGTGGTGCTCAGCACGGAGCACTCGATCGGCGAGACGCACCTGGAGCGCCGGAAGATGTCGCCCGGCGTCCGGGCCCTGTACCTGGGCACCGAGATGCTCTCCGACATGACCGTCGCGGTCTCCGGCACCGTCCGGGAGCGGCTGGAGAACTGGGGGGTCCGTCCGAAGCGGATCACCGTCATCCCGAACGGCGTCGACCTGCAGCGGGTGGCGTTCGACGACACCGCCCGGCAGCGGATCCGCGCCGAGTTCGGCGTCGGCCCGGACGTCTACCTGATCGGCGTGCTCGGCCGGCTCGACCCGAACAAGCAGTTCGATCTGGTCATCGAGGCAGCGTCGGGGCTGCTGTCGGACCAGGTCAAGCTGCTGATCGTGGGCAAGGGCGCGGAGCAGGAACATCTCGAGCAGGCGGCCCGCGAGCACGGGGTGGCCGACCGGGTGATCTTCGCGGGCGAGCGGCATGACGTGTCCGCGATGCTGTCCGCGATGGACCTGTTCGTGGCGTCGTCTAAGCAGGAGACGTTCGGCCTGTCCGTGCTGGAGGCGCTGGCCAACGGGGCCCCG
>Ga0208219_1000608_pt1 | contig 12814 bp, 9 predicted proteins | sample NGESurshal072012_7_FD_184469 | JGI IMG/M metagenome (GOLD analysis project Ga0208219, IMG submission 184469) | Arctic peat soil microbial communities from Barrow, Alaska - NGEE Surface sample 53-2 shallow-072012 (SPAdes) | ecosystem: Environmental > Terrestrial > Soil > Wetlands > Peat ...
CCGCGGCGGGGGCCGCGGGCACGAACACGGCCTCGCCCGTGGTGGCGTCGCGGCCGAACTCGTGCGCCTCCGTGGTGCCGTGCGCAAGGTCGTGCTTGAGCAGGGCGTTCGCGAAGGCCTGGTCGGCGAAGTCCCCGGCGAGGGAGACGGTGGCCTGGCTGACGTCGCCGATCACCGCGCTGTAGCCGTAGCGGTGCGGCCGGGAGATGACCCGCTCGTCGACCCGTGGGAATTCCTGGAGGCGGTCGTCCAGGCGCTGCTGGGTGACCTTCCCGGCCGCGGGATCCACGATCCACCGGTCCAGCGTCAGCGGCCCGCGGCCATCCAGGCTGGAGACGTCATACGCCCCCTGGTACCGGCACAGGTCGATGACCACCCGGCCGCTGTCGTCGTCGTAGGCGTTGAGGGTGTGGAAGACCCAGCATGGGTCGACCTCGAACCAGCGGATGTCACCGGGACTGCCGTCGCGGGGGAGCAGGCCGACCCGGGCCGGGTGGGCGGGATTCCAGGTGTACGGCAGCTTCTTCCCAGCGGAGACGGCGTCCATGCTGAACGTGACCGGCAGGTCGAACAGGATGACGTAGCTGGCGGTGAGCGCGAAGTCATGCATCATCGGCCCGCCGGCGACCGGGATGTTGGTGGCCGACGTCACCCGGCCGCCCGAGCCCACGACCACGTGCTGGACGTGGTCCCAGGCCCAGTAGTAGGCGATCGCGTGCAGGTCCCCGGTCAGCGGGTCAGCCTTGGTGTGCGCGGCGAAGCCGCCGGGCAGCGTCCCGGTGAAGTCGCACGGGCCGACGGTGTCCAGCTCGTCGGTGAGCTCGTACGGCAGCGGGCCGGATTCCACCGTGGCCAGGGTCCGCCCGGCGCTGGCGAGCACGTGCGTGTTGGCCGCGAAGTCCATCCCCTCGTGCACCGGGCCGGCCGGCCACGTCTCGCCGCGGGCCTGAGCGACGGCCCGGGAACGGACCCACCTGTTGCGGTACCACTCGGCCCGGCCATCGCGTAGCCGGACCCCGTGCACCATCCCATCGCCCAGGAACCAGTGGTAGGCGGGATCCTCCAGGCCCAGCGGGTTAGGGCCGTTACGCAGGTACCGCCCGTCCAGCCCGGCCGGCACCTGGCCGGTCACCGGCAGGTCGAAGGCCGTGATTTCCTCGGTCACCGGCGCGAACGGGCCGTCCAGAAAGCGTTTCATGTCCGGCATGGCCGATTTCCCCCTCCAGTCCTTGGGGGGCACTTACCCGTATTTGCCCCCGCCCAAAGACGCGGAACCTGGTTCCCCGGCGGCCGCTAATCTGACCTTGACGTCGATATCAAGTTCGTGTTGAATCTCGTCACTGAGCGCGCCGCGCCGCCGTCTGCACCGCACGTCCGCCGAGGGGGCCCGGGCAGGCTGGCGGGCGGCGGACGGGTGGTGGATCGCCGGTGCTGACCACGTCCTACTGGCCCGCCGAGGCCAGCGTCCCGCTGGACGAGATCACCGTGGGTGCCCTGCTCCGGCGCGTCGCCGGGCAGGTGCCCGACCGGCTCGCCCTGGTGGACGGGCAGGCCGCCGCGGCCGCCAGGCGCCGGTGGAGCTACGCCGAGCTGCTGGCCGTCGCCGAGGACGTGGCGGGCGCCCTGCTGGCCCGGTTCGAGCCGGGGGAGCGGGTCGCCGTCTGGGAGGCCAACCGGCCGGAGTGGGTCATGCTCCAGCTCGGTGCGGCCCTGGCCGGCGTCATCCTGGTGACGGTGAACCCGCAGTACCGCTCGGGCGAGCTCAAGTACGCGCTGGAGCAGTCCGGCGTGGCCGGGCTGGTCCACGGCACCAGCCACCGCGGCGCATCCATGGTGGACGTGGTGAGCGCGCTGCGGCCGGAGCTCCCCGCGCTGCGCGAGGTCGTCTGCTTCGCGGACTGGGACGAGTTCGCGGCCAGCGGCGCGGGGCACGGGCCGCTCCCGCAGCTCAAGCCGTCCGACCCGGCCCTGATCATCTACACCTCGGGCACGACCGGGTTCGCGAAGGGTGCCCTGCTGCATCACCTCGGCCTGGTCAACGCGGCCGGGCTGTCCGCGCAGCGGGCCGGTTTCCAGGACGGGGACACCTGGATCAACCCCATCCCGCTGTTCCACACCGGGGGAGGGGTGCTGGCCGGCGTCGGCTGCCTGGCCCGGCGCGCGGCGCACGTGGTAGTCCCGCAGTTCGACCCGGCCCTGGTGCTGGAGCTGATCGAGGCGGAGCGCGGCAGCATGGTGCTCACTGTGCCGACCATCTTGCTGGCCATGCTCGAGAACCACGACCGGCAGCCGCGCGACCTCTCCTCGCTGCGCACGGTAATGTCCGGCGGCGCCAAGGTGCCCGACAGCCTGGTCCGCCGCACCACGCAGACCTTCGGCTGCGAGTTCTCCATCCTGTTCGGCCAGGCCGAGCTGCACGGGGTGCTGACCCAGACCCAGACCACGGACAGCCCGCAGGATCAGGCCGAGACGCTCGGCCAGCCGATGCCGCATGTCGAGGTGAAGATCGCCGGCCTGGGCACCGGGGAGCCGGTCGGCGTGGGGGAGGAAGGTGAGATCTGCGCCCGCGGCTACCAGAACATGGTCGGCTACTGGGACATGCCGGACGCGACCGCGGCGACCATCGACGGCGAGGGCTGGCTGCACACCGGGGACGCCGGGACCATGGACGCCCGCGGCTACGTGCGCATCGCGGGCCGGCTGAAGGACATCATCATCCGGGGCGGGGAGAACATCCACGCGCTGGAGATCGAGCAGCTGCTGGCGGATCACCCGGGCGTGGCCGAGGTCGCGGTCATCGGCGTGCCGGACCCGCACTGGGGAGAGCAGGTCGCGGCCGTGATCCGGCCCGCCGACGAGGCCGCCCCGCCCGACCCGGAGGAGCTGGCCGCGTTCTGCCGGGAGCACCTGGCCCGGTTCAAGACGCCGAGGCTGTGGTTCTTCGTGGACTCGTTCCCGATGACACCGTCCGGGAAGATCCGCAAGTTCGAGGTTCGCCAGCGGTTCGCGGCCCCGTGGTGAAGGCCCACCCTGCGGTGACCGCAGCAACCTGAACTCGACGTCAACATCGACAACTCGCGGCGGCGGCTTGTACTGTGGCGGGATGCCAGACTGCGACGGCGCGGTGGCGCCTCCCGGCGTCGCGCCCGGCCCGCTCACGGACTGGTTCGCCGCCACACTCGACGCCGCGGCGCCGCTCCGGTTCGAGCGGCTCGCGGGTGGCTACTCCAACCTGACTTTCCTGGTCAGTGACGCGGCGGAGGGACGCTGGGTGCTCCGGCGGCCGCCGCTGGGCCATGTGCTGGCCACCGCGCACGACATGGACCGCGAGGGCGGGATCATGGCCGCGCTGGCCGGGTCGGGTGTCCCGGTCCCGGCTGTGCTGGGCCGGACTTCCGACCCCCGGTGGAACGAGGCCCCGTTCTTCGTCATGTCCTACGTCCCGGGCCGGGTGCTGCGCACCCCGGCCGACGCGGCCGGGCTGGCCGGGGACGATCTCGCCGCGATCGCGTACGGCCTGTTCGACGTGCTGGCCGCGATCCACGCCGTGGACCTGGCCGCCACGGGCCTAGACGGCCTGGGCCGCCCTGGCTCCTACGCCGAGCGCCAGCTCCGCCGCTGGCACCGGCAGTGGCAGGACATCCGCACCCGCGACCTGCCGCTGCTGGACGAGCTGTTCGCCGAGCTGACCGCCCGCCTCCCGGAGCAGGCCGAGGTGACGCTGATCCACGGGGATTACCGGCTCGACAACGTCATCCTCGGGCCCGGTGCGCAGATCAGCGCGGTGCTGGACTGGGAGCTGGCCACGGCGGGTGACCCGCTGGCCGATCTCGGGATGGCCCTCGCCTACTGGAGCGAGCCGCACGAGGCGGGCCAGCTGCCGCCCGCGCCGACCGACGCGCCGGGCTTCCCGGCCCGCCGCGACGTCGCCGCCCGGTACCTGGAGCGCAGCGGCCGGGACGGCGGTGACCTCAGCTTCTACGTCGCGCTGGCGCACTGGAAGGTCGCCTGCATGGCCGAGGGGGTCTACACCCGGCACCTGTCCGGGGACATGGGAGCGTCCGGGGCGGACATGGACCTGCTCCGGCGCCAGCCCGGGATGCGCGCCCGCGCCGCCCGGCGGGTGCTCGACGGTGAGCCCTAGGCGGGAGGAGGCCGGATGACCGACACGGTCCGCTTCGAGGTGTCCGGGGCGGTGGCCACGATCACGCTCAACCGGCCGGACCGGCTCAACGCGATGACCGAGGAGCTGATCGGCGCGGTCCTGGACCGCCTGGAGCAGGTCAGCGGGGACGACGCCATCCGGGTGGTCGTGCTCACCGGGGCCGGCCGCGGTTTCTGCGCGGGCGGTGACCTCGGCGCGATGGGGGAGTTCGCTGAGCCGCGGACACCCGCGGCCAGCGTCGCCCAGCTGCGGCGGCTGCACCGGACCAGCGAGCTGCTGCATGAGATGCCGAAGGTGACCATCGCCGCGGTCAACGGCCCCTGCGCCGGCGCCGGGCTGTCCTGGGCCTGCGCCTGCGACCTGCGGATCGCCGCCGAGTCCGCGGTGTTCCGCACCGCGTTCCTCAGCGCCGGGCTGACCGGGGACTTCGGCGGCACATGGTCGCTGACCCGGCTGGTCGGCGCGGGCCGCGCCCGCCACCTCTTCTTCCTCAACGAAAAGCTGAACGCGACCACGGCCGCCTCCATCGGACTGGTCGGCGAGGTCGTTCCGGACGACGCCCTGATGGGACGGGTCGCTGACATCGCCAGCGGGCTGGCGCAGGCACCGCCGCACGTCGTCGCCGGGATCAAGCAGAACCTGAACGACGCCCAGGAACTGGACCTGCACACGATGCTGAACGCCGAGGCCGGCCGGCAGGTCCGCGCGGCCCTCAGCCACCCGTCCGCCGCGCCGCGGCCGTAGCCGTGAGGACGCGGGCATGATCGCCGGCTGGGCCGCCGCGAAGGACCGGGTGCTGCCGGGCCTGCTCCGCCGCCGGGCCGGTGAGCGGCCGGACGAGCCGTTCCTGCGGATCGAGGACGGTCCCGCCGAGACCTTCGGCCAGGTCCTGGCAGCCGCCGAGCGGATCGCGGGCCAGCTCGCCGGCCTGGGGGTTGGCCGGGGGGACCTGGTACCACTGCTGGCCGAGACGTCGGCGCCGTCCGTGCACGCCTGGCTCGGGGTGAACCTGGCCGGGGCGGCTGACGTGCCGCTGAACACCGGCTACCGCGGCGCGAGCCTGGCCCACGCGGTCGGCCTCACCCGCGCCCGGCTGATGATCGCCGACCCGTCGTTCCTGCCGCGGATCGCCGAGATCGCCGACCCGTCGTTACTGCCGCGGATCGCCGAGATCGCCGCGGACCTGCCCGCCCTGCGGACCGTGGTCCTGCTTGGTGACGGCGCCGCGCCGGATCCCGCTGGCGCGGCCGGGCTGCGGCTGGTCCCGCTGGCCGCGGCGGGCACCGGGCCGGTGCCGGACTTGGAGGGAGTGACCTGCCGGGATGCGGCGTCCGTCCTGTTCACCTCCGGGACCACCGGCCCGGCCAAGGGCGTGATCATGACGCACGCGCAGACGTATGCGATCGCCCGGGAGATCGTCGAGGGGCTGCGCGTGACGGAGCGGGACATCTTCTACTGCTTCCACCCGATGTTCCACATGACGCGGTTCGGGTCGGTGTACACGGCCCTGCTGGCCGGCTGCCCGGTGGTGCTGGACCGCCGGTTCGACCCGGCCGCGTTCCTGGACCGGGCCCGCCGGTACGGGGCCACCGCCACCATCGGGCACGGGCCGATGCTGGAAGCCATCTACCGCCAGCCAGAGCGGCCGGACGACGCCGACAACCCGCTGCGCGCGATCCTCACCGCGCCGCTGCCAGCGAAGATCGCCGAGGACTTCGAGCGCCGGTTCGGCGTCCGGGCCATCGACACCTGGGGAATGACCGAGGTGACCTGCGTGACCATGCGCCCGTACCAGGCCCCGCTGCGCCCGGGCAGTTGCGGGCGCCCGCGCGACGACCTGCTCGAGGTGCGGATCGTCGACCCGGAGACCGATGAGGTCCTGCCCGCGGGGCAGGTCGGCGAGATCACCGTGCGGCCGCGCGAGCCCTGGGTGGTGATGCAGGGCTACCTGGGCATGCCCGACCTGACCGTGGCCGCCTGGCGGAACTTCCGGTTCCACTCGGGCGACTTCGGCTACCTGAGCCGGGACGGCTACCTGTACTTCGCCGAGCGGTCCGGCGACCGGATCCGCCGCCGGGCCGAGAACGTGTCGGCCTACGACATCGAGTCCGCCGCGGCCAGCTATCCGCGGGTGCAGGACTGCGCCGCGGTGGGTGTCGCCTCGGAGTTCGAGGGTGACGACGACATCAAGCTCTGCGTGGTGCCTGCCCCCGGACCGGCGCTGGACGAGGCGGGCCTGATCAGGCACCTGGTTCAGGCGCTGCCGCACTACATGGTCCCGCGGTACGTCGAGGTGCTCCCCGCACTCCCCCGCACCCCGACCGGCAAGATCCAGCGGCAGGTCCTGCGGGGATCCGGCGCCGGCCCGGGCGTCTGGGACCGGGTCGCGGCCGGCGTCTCGGTCCGGGCCCTGTCGCGCGAGGGGGAGCGATGAGCGATTCCGCGGCCGCGTCCCGCGGCGGCCCGCTGACCGGGATCCGGGTTATCGACCTCAGCAGGCTCGCCCCCGGGCCCTACGCCAGCATGCTGCTCGCCGATCTCGGGGCCGTGGTCATCGCGGTCACCGGCGGCCGGGGCGGGCAGGTCCCGGCCGACTTCACCCGGGGCAAGCGGTTCGTGCACCTGAACCTCAAGCATCCGGCCAGCCGGCAGGCCCTGCACCGCCTGGTCGCCACGGCCGACGTCCTGCTCGAGGGGTTCCGGCCGGGAGTCGCCGACCGGCTCGGCGCTGGTTACGCCGAGCTGAGCCAGGTCAACCCGCGGCTGGTCTACTGCTCGGTGACCGGCTACGACCCGGCCGGGCCGGACGCCCAGGCCGCCGGGCACGACATCAACTACCTGGCCGTCACCGGCCTGCTCGGCGCGGTCGGGCCGGCGGACGGGGACCCGCTGCCCCCGCTCAACCTGGTCGCCGACCTGGCGGGCGGCGGGATGCTGGCCGCGTTCGGCATCTGCGCGGCGCTCGTCGAGCGGGACCGTTCCGGGCACGGCCAGCGAATCAACGCCGCGATGACCGACGGCGTGCTGTCCATGATGGAGATGTGGCTGAACGCCTGGCGGACCCCGCTGCTGCCCGAACGAGGACTCGGCTTCACCACGGGGGCGGCGCCGTTCTACCGCTGCTACCGCTGCGCCGACGGGCAGTACGTCGCGGTGGGCGCCGTCGAGGACGGGTTCTTCCGCGCCCTGTGGGACGGGCTCAGCCTGCCGCCGCCCTACCCGGGTGACCGCTTCGAGCCGGCCACCTGGCCCGGCCTGGCCAAGGTCATCGGCGACCGGTTCGCCACCGCGAGCCGGGACGAGTGGTCAGCCCGGTTCGCCGGGGCCGACGCCTGCGTCACGCCGGTGCTCGCGCCGGACGAGGTGCTCCGCGCCAGCGGCCGCCCGGGGCCGGTGCCACGGTTCTCCCGCACCCCCGGCGAGCGGGGCCGCGACGGCGGCCAGCCGGATGCCACGGCTGAGGTGCTGACCCAGGCCGGCCTGACCGGCGAGGAGTTGCAGGCGGTGGCCGCGGACGCACAGCGCGACGGGGCGTTCGGGTTCAAGTGGCCGCCTGACTGACCACGGGCGGACCGTTATCTGTCCCGCGGTGTGCCCGCCGGGTCAGCCGATCGCGTGCCTGCGGGGGCCAGGAGATGCGCTGGATGCGGCGCCGGAAACTGGGCCATGACGGGCGGGAAGTCCGGGCATAGCCTTGCGGTATGGAGGAATGTGACTACGCGCTCGCCGCGCGCCGTCACGCCGGCCAGGCGCGCGGCGGAAGCGCTAGCGAAGATCCCGGGCTGCTGGCCAGCCTGGCCCAGACCGAGGCGCTGTTAGCGGTAGCCGCTGCGATCGACCGCCTGGCAGGAGTGCTCAGCGAACGCGGCGCACCTCTGCCGTCCACAGCAGAAGGCCGGGCCTACCAGGTCGCCGAGATCCGCCGTCAGTTCTCACACGCCGCAGCCATGACTCCCGGCCGCAGACGTGGTCTGTGATGCGAGTTGTGCCATTGTCAGACCATCCCGGCACCCTGCTGCGGCAGGCGCAGCGGCGGCGCGCGACCGCTGACCGGGACGCTGGGCGTGCCTATGAAGAGGTGCTGGCCGGGCACCGCGAGCGGGTGGCGGAAGCACGTGCGGCCCGGGATCAGGCCCGGGCTCAGCGGCGCTGGGGCGCGTGGCTGCGCAGCGTCTTCGCCGTCTGGCGGGCGCAACGGCAGTTTCCCGCCACCTCCCTGCCCGGGAGCCAGCCGACTGATGAGGAAGAGAAGCTAGCCGCCGGGGTGGAAGGCGAACGGCTGGTCGAGGCGGGGCTGGCCCAGGTTCTCGGTGACGAATGGACGCTCCTGCACGGGTACCACAACCGCCACGGCGAGATCGACCATCTCCTGCTCGGCCCGCGGGGGTTGTTCGCCATCGAGGTCAAGCACCGCAACGCCACCATCGATTGCGCTGGCGACCGCTGGTGGTACTCGAAGTACGACAAGTACGGGAACCCGGTCGGGGACCGGCGCGAGATGGCCGACCGGGGAGGACGTTCCCCTAGTGAGCAACTCAACGAGCCTGCCACCGAGCTAGCGAGCTTCCTGAGCTCCCGTGGCCGTCCCGTCACGATCGGGCGCATGGTCGTGCTCACCCACCCCCGCGCGCGGTTGCGCAGCTGCTCCAGCCCGACCGTGCACATCGTCACCTCCATCAGGCAGATCATCGGCCTGGTGAACAGCTTCCCGGCCGCAATCACCGCCGCCGAGCGCGCGGAGCTTGAGCGACTGATCGTCCGCGACCATCGCTTCCACGACAGGCGCCGCTCATCCTGACGACCGGCCATACGCGCGAAGGTGATCACCCGGCGCTCAGCTGGCTGGCTCTCGCGGCAGGAGATCAGGCGCGGGTGACGATCAGGCAGGCGTCCTGCCCGCCGAAGCCGAACCCGTTGACCTGCAGCACGCCGATGTCGGCCTTGGCGGGCGCGTGCGTGATCACCCGGAACCGGGCCTCGGGCTCCACCTCGGTGGTGCCCGCGACCTGAACCAGCGTGCCTGCGCGCATCCCGTGCAGGCCAGCGAGCAGGCCCATCACGCCGCTGGCTGAGCCGGTGTGCCCGACGTGGCCCTTGATCGAGGTAACCGGCAGTTCCGCGGCGTGCTCGCCGAACACCTCGTTGATCGCCTTGGCCTCGGCCAGGTCCCCGGCGGGGGTCGCGGTAGCGTGCGCGATCACCGCATCCACGTCCTGCGGGCCGGCCAGGCCCGCGTCCCGCTGCGCGCGGCGCATGGCCTCCGCCTCCCACCGGCCGGACGGCTCGGGGGAAGACGGATGGAACCCCTCGGACAGCGACGCGTAGCCGGTGACCAGGCCGTAGACGTGCGCGCCGCGCCTGGCCGCCCGCCCCGCCTCCTCCAGCACGACCACGGCCGCCCCGGCGCCTTCCACCACTCCGCGGCGGCGCACGTCAAAAGGCAGGCTGGCCAGGTCCGCGCGGTCGGGCGGGTCCGACATGCCGTAGCTGCGCTGGCTGTACGCCAGCGCGGGCGCCAGGCCGCACTCGGTGCCGCCCGCGACAATCACGTCGGCCTGCCCGGTCTCGATCATCCGGGCGGCGGTGCCGATGGCGTCCAGTGAGGACGCGCAGGCCGAGGAGACGGTCAGCAGGGGTCCGTGCAGCCCGTAGTGAATGGCGATCTGCCCGGCCGCCATGTTGGGCCAGACCTGGATGTTCAGCTTCCGCGGCACCGCGTCCGGGCCCTCGGTGTCGAGCAGCCGCTGGGCGTCGAGCAGGGCCCGCGCGCCGGCCATCGTCACGCCCAGCACGACCCCGGTGCGCAGCGGGTCGAAGTCCCCGCCGGTGTCCCGGACCGCCTGGATGGCGGCAGCCAGGGCGTGCTGGGTGAACGTGTCCGAGCCCGCGATGACCCGCTCGTCCAGCCACGCGCCCGGGTCGAAGTCCGGCACCGGGGCGATCCAGGCGTAGCGGCCGGCTTCCGGCTCGGCCCAGGGCGCCGCGGTCACGCCGTGCTCTCCCGCGTCGAGCCGGGTGAAGTACTCGTCGGCGGACTGGCCGATGCAGGAGATCACGCCGATGCCGGTGATCGCCACGCCCCGCATGCGCTGCCCCTTCCGCCGCTCATTGACAGTAGTTGAATCCGACGTCAGAATCAATCAGTCGCGTGCGGCCCCGGCATAGACAGAGCGGGGATGCGACCAGGCGTCCCGACCGCCAGGACGACGCACCGCCGGGCGACGCAGGCCGGAGGCAGGCATGAAGTTCACCCTTGCCGATTTCATCGCGATGAACATCCGGTCCTTCCCGGACCGGCAGGCCCTCGACGTGCTTGGCGACGCCGGTGAGAGTTACACGTACCGGGACATGTGGCTGCGAGTCTCGGCCCTGGCCGACGCGCTGCGCGAGGTCGAGCCGGGGCCGCACGGGCCGGCCGCCGCCACCTTGCTGCCCAACGGGGCGGACGCGCTGCTCATCTACCTGGCCGGGCAGCTGGCGGGCTGCGCGATCGTGCCGGTCAACACCCGGCTCGTGCATCCGGAGATCCTGCACATCGTCAACGACTCCGGGGCGCGGCGCATCTTCGCGGGCGGTGACCTGCTGGCCATGGCGGCAGGGGTGGCCGGCGCTGCGGACCAGGACGCGACCGTCATCGACGTAGCGCAGCTGCCCACCCCCGGCGGCCTGCGCGACCCGGCCGTCTCCGACCCGGCCAAGGGTGACCGGCTGGCGGCCGTTTTCTACACCTCGGGCACCACCGGCGCGCCCAAGGGTGCCGCGATGACCAACGACACCTGGCTGGTCAACGCCATGCGCTGGGGCTGGCAGCTGGGCCTGTGCTGGGACGACGTGATGCTGGTGCCCGGCCCGCTGTTCCACATGTCCTACTGCAGCTTCGCCTTCGGCACGCTGATGATCGGCGGCCGGATCCGGATCATGCCTTCGTTCGACGCCGCCCAGGCCTGCGACGAGTTCACCGGGACAGCCACCACCGCCTTCCTGGTGCCGTCGATGACCGCGATGATGATCGAGGAGTGGCAGCGCCGCGGCCGGCCGCCGCTGGGCAGCATGCGGGCCATGATGACCGCAGCCGCGTCGGTGTCGTCCGAGGCACTCGCGGACGCGTTCGCCATGTTCCCGAACGCCCGGATCACCGAGACCTACGGCTGGACCGAGGCCGGGTTCGCCACGGACGAGATCAAGCGCCCGGAGACCCTCGCGGACGCCACCGTCGGGTACTCCACGCTGGGCTGCGAGATCGCGATCCTGGACCCCGGCGGGAACCCGGTCCCGCCCGGCGAGCAGGGCGAGGTGGCGGGGAAGACCGTGGCGCACTTCTCCGGGTACCTGAACCGGCCCGACGCCACCGCCGCCGCGTGGGCGGGGGACTTCCTGCGCTCGGACGACATCGGCGTGCTGGAGAAGGACGGCCGGCTGCGGATCATCGACCGGAAGAACGGTCTCATCATCAGCGGCGGCGAGAACGTCTACGCCGCCGAGGTGGAGCGGGTGCTGATCAGCCATCCGCAGATCCGCGACGTCACCGTGGTCGGCAAGCCGGACCCGCGCTGGGGTGAGGTCGTGGTCGCGGTGGTGGTGCCCGAGCCGGGCGTGGCCCCCGACCCCGGCGAGGTCACCGCGTACTGCCGGGCCCGGCTGGCCGGCTACAAGTTCCCGCGCGAGGTCCGGGTCTGGGACGACCTGCCCCGCAACTCGATGGGCAAGATCCAGCGCTTCATCATCCGCGAACGCGTCACCGCCGGGCCCGTATAGCCCGGGCAGCCCGCCGGGCAGTAGGGCCGCCGGGGCAGCGGGGGGGTGACCGCGAGTGGATCGAGCGCGGCGAGGAGCGGGACGCCCGGGGCGACTCGCTCTTTGCGCGGTGGCCGCTCCTCGTTCCCCAGCTGGCCGACTTTGGCCAGCAGATCCCCTGACGCCCGACCACGCTCCCCGATCGGATTCATTTCCGCTGGCCTATGCGACAGGGCTGCTCCGGTGACCAAAGCGCCAGACGGCGGGGCTCGCGGGCCCGCGCCCTGAGGACCCCACGCCCCATCCGCCACACGCGCCCCGCAGATCCCGGCGCCCGGCTGGCGGGCATGATGGATGAAAGTTTGGTGCAGTCTGGTGTGCACCATCCCTTCATTCACCCGCCCCGGCCGCGCTCGGTAAGCGGCCGCGGCCGCATCCAGACCGGACTGAGCGGCGGCACACAGAATGCGCCGCGCGGCCGGCGCGGAATGGCGGCCGGCGCGGCGACGGCCGGCGGCGGGATGGCGGCCAGCGTGGGATGCTGGCCGGCATGGCCGCAGCTTCACCCGTGCCGCCCGGGGGCCTGTGGGCGGCACGGCCCGCCTTCTGGTTCCCGCTCGCCCTCTTCGGCGTGCTCATCGCCGGGTCGGTGCCGTTGTACGCTGCGCAGCTCAGCGCGCCCGCGTTCAGCTGGCTGTCCTACGGGCCGCTGACCCGGACGGTGTCCTCGTCGTCCTCGTCGCCGGGGCATGGCGTCGCCTTCTACAGCACTCTGGTGGCCAGCCTGGGCCCCGGCACGGGGGTGACGGGAATCGCTGAGGGCTGGTACTGGGCGGCTGCGCTGACGGCCGGATTCCTGGTCACGGCGGTGTGGTACCGGCGCAGCGGCCGCCCCGGCCCTGGCCGTGGCTACCT
>Ga0208219_1000610_pt1 | contig 12797 bp, 11 predicted proteins | sample NGESurshal072012_7_FD_184469 | JGI IMG/M metagenome (GOLD analysis project Ga0208219, IMG submission 184469) | Arctic peat soil microbial communities from Barrow, Alaska - NGEE Surface sample 53-2 shallow-072012 (SPAdes) | ecosystem: Environmental > Terrestrial > Soil > Wetlands > Peat ...
GGTGCGGCGCTGCCAGTCGCGCATGCTCACGTCGTTGGTGACGGTGTAGCCGGCGATGGCCGCGGCCGCCTCGTCCGGGCTGGCCCGGTACAGCGGCCGGCCGATGACCACGCCCAGCTCGACCTCCCAGTCGACCCGCTCGCTGACCGCGGGCAGCACCAGATCGTCGTGGCTGCCCATCAGGGTCTGGGCGAACTTGGCGAAGAGCGTGGGGTACTGAGGCAGCTCGCGCCCGGTCTCCAGGATGTGCGCGCGGTAGTTCAGCCCCACGCACAGCACCTTGGACGGGTACGGGATGAGGGGGGCGAAGCTGGCCTCGCTGGCGGGCACCGGTGCGGCGCCGGCCCGCTCCGCGGCGGCCGGGCCCCCGCCGCCGGCCAGCAGCTCGCCGACGTCCGCCGCGGCCAGCGGCACCAGCACATCCCCGTCCAGCCGTGCGGCCGTGGTCCCGGCCGGGGTCCGGATCGTGGCAAATCGCATGCCGCCGACTGTAGACGATTCCGGTCAGGCTCGCGGCCCAGGGGTGGGGGCGCCCTCTCCGGGGGAGAACAGTGATTCGATAGGCAGGCCGAACAGTTCCGCCATCTTGAAGGCGAGCGGCAGGCTCGGGTCGCAGTTCGCGCAGCCGGTTATTCACCGGGCGGCCCGTGCCTTGAGCGGTCGCTGCGGCTGAGGTGTTTCTCACCGGCAGGTGACATGCCCTCAACGGTTTCGGACCTGGCCTGACCAGGGCGCGATCATCGGGGCGGGGAACGGAACACTGCGGCCCGCGCCGCGGCTCACCGGGTGAACGCGTCGCCGAATGGGGTGGCGTATTCGTCGTTGGCGGTGAACGGCGCGACGCCCAGGGCTTCCTCGATGGTCCGCGCGGTCGAGTAATGGTCGTAGCGGACCGGGCTGGTGTAGCCGGCCCGCACCGAGCCCTGGGAGCCCACGACCACGGTCGCGACCCGGTTGCCCGCCTCGGCGGTCCTGGCCGTCACGCCGGCCTCGTCCCAGGTGATGATCAGCAGGGACTTCTGCGCCCGCCAGGCGGGCGAGCTGAGGATCGGGGTGACGGCCCGCTTCAGCCAGCCGTCCTGGACCTCCCGGCTGTGGCGGTCGCCGTTGCCGGCCGACTCACCGTCGTAGTAGTCGTCGGCCGCGATCCAGGAGAAGTCCGGCGTGGTCGCCGCGCTCTTCAGGTCCGTGCCCAGCTGCCGGGCATCGACCAGGTGCGCCTTGCACCGGGCCCGGCTGCCGCTGACGTCGGTGTAGTTGATGAACGGCGCGTCGTCCGGGTAGTAGTACTTGTCGTAGGTGAACTCGGTGGACGCGCGGTCGTTGCACCGGTATCCCATGCCCTGCTCGTAGGCCTTCCAGGTCATCGATCTGGCCTCGAGCTCGTCGCCCAGGTTCGGGTGCGGGTCGTTGATGTCCGGCCAGTAGATGGCGCCCCTGGCGTAGGTGTCGCCGCCCGCGATGGCCAGGTAGTTCTCGTCGCTGGGGTGGTACACGGCGTGGTAGTTGGCCAGCGTGGTGCCCCGCGCCATCAGGCTGTGGAAGAACGGCATGTGGCTGTGGCCGGACAGCACCGCGCTGGCGTTGGTGTTCTCCATCATGATGATGAAGACGTGGTCGAAGTGCGGCACGGCCGCCGGCGGCGGCACCAGCCGGGCCGCAGGCTGGGGCGCGGATACCTGCAGCGAGAGGTTGTCGAGCATGCCCCCGCCCGGGCCGGACGGCTCGGGCTCACCGCCGGGCGGCGTGGAACTGCCGGAGAAGCGCACCCCGACCCGGATGGCCGCTGTCCCCGGGGGCAGCGGCCCGCTCATCACGCGGCGCAGGAACGCGGTCCGGCCGTGCCGGCTGGCCCGGTTCACCGTGCGCAGCGTGACCGGGGCGCCGGCCTGGTGACCGGACCGGCTGAGAAAGGCGAGCGACACCGTCACGTGCCCGGGCTCGGTCTTCCAGCCGCCCAGCCAGCCTGACAGCCGGTAGGACAGGGACCCGCCCGCCGGAGCCCGCGGCGCCAGCCGGGCCGTCTGGGTCATGGCCGAGTCACCGTACGGGCCGGAGCTGAAGAATCCCTGCCCGGTGGCCCCCGCCGGATGCCGGACCCGGCCGACGGCGTAGCACATGACGTTGGGGCTTCCGGTGCTGACCGTCCAGCCCGGAATGGTCGTGGCCGCGTTCCAGTCCCGGGTGCAGTAGCCCGCCTCGCCGTTCCCGTCCGCGATCAGGTTCCCGCTCCAGGGCGCTGCACCCGGACGATTCCCGCTCGCCCCGGGCGTCCCGTGAGCCGGGCCGGATGCGGCGGCGCCCTGGGTGGTGGCCCCGGCTGCCGCGGTGCCCTGCGCGGCGGCCAGCGCCAGCACCGCGACCACTCCGCCTGCGGCCACGCACCAGCGGGCCCGGATCAGCCTCGTCAACCTCATGGCCCCTCATTTCGCCGGGTCGCCCGGATGACGGCTCACAGCGAAACGCAGCCAGGCCACCCGCTCGTGAACACCGTCCCACGGGCCGGTGAATCTCGCCCGTCAGTTATCCGGGCTTCTCGGGCTTTCCAGGCCTTCCGGGCGTCCCGGGTGTTCCGGTCGCGGCGGCCCGTTACCGTGCCGCAGACTTTTGCTCGATAGTGTCGTTATGTGTGTTGACATGTTTGGTCCTGGGGCTGATCGTCGAGGGCGAGCGCCCGTGGCACCGGGTGGAGGGCGCCTCCGCGCGACGTGGCGCGGTGACGCGGCTGCCGGCCGGCGTTCCTGCCTGGATGGAGGACCGATGCGATCACGATGGGCCGTGGGTGCGCTGGCACTCATCATCACCGCCGGGACAGGGCTGGCGGCGACGGCGGCGCCGCCGCAGGCGTTAGCCGAGAACAACGGGCTCGCCGTCAGCGCCCCGCTGATGGGCTGGAGCAGCTGGAGTTTCCTGCGCAGCGACCCGACGGCGGCCAAGATCGAGGCCGAGGCCAGCGCCCTGAAGTCGAGCGGGCTCAGCGCGCACGGCTACGACTACGTGAACCTGGATGACTTCTGGTATCAGTGCCCGGGCAGCCAGGGCCCGAACGTGGACCAGTACGGCCGCTGGGTGACGGACGCGGCGAAGTTCCCGTCCAGCGGCTCCGTCAACGGTATCCAGGTCGTCGCGAACTACGTGCACAGCCTGGGCCTGAAGTTCGGCTTGTACGTGACGCCGGGCATCTCCAAGCAGGCGGTGGCGCAGCACACCCCCATCGAGGGGACGTCGTACACGGCCGACGAGATCGCCACGACGGCCGGCGAGAACAACTACAACTGCGGCGGGATGACCGGCATCGACTACAGCAAGCCGGGGGCGCAGGCGTTCATCAACTCCTGGGCTGACGAGTTCGCGTCCTGGGGCGTGGACTACGTGAAGCTGGACGGGGTCGGCTCGTTCGACGTCCCCGACGTGCAGGCCTGGTCGGCCGCCCTGCGGCAGGCCGGACGGCCGATGGCCCTGGAGCTGTCCAACAGCCTGGCGATCTCGGACGGGCAGACGTGGTCGTCGCTGGCCAACGGCTGGCGCACCACCGGCGACATCGAGTGCTACTGCGGCTCGGGCGGCAGCAGCTACCCGCTCACGGACTGGAGCAATGTCTCCAGCCGGTTCGCCGCCGCGGCGAGCTGGCAGCCGTACGGCGGTCCCGGCGGCTGGAACGACTACGACTCGATCGAGGTCGGGAACGGCAGCAACGACGGGCTCACCGCGGCGGAACGGCAGACCCAGCTGTCGCTGTGGTCCCTGGCCAGCGCGCCGCTGATCCTGGGCACCGACCTCACCAGCCTGGACTCCGGTGACCTCGCCCTGCTGGAGAACAGCGCCGTGACCGCGGTCGACCAGGACGGCATTCCCGCCGACCGGGTCATCAGCAGCGGGAACGAGCAGGTCTTCGACAAGCGCCAGCAGAACGGGACCTGGGATATCGGCGTGTTCAACACCGACACCTCGGCCAGCCACAGCTTCACCGTGTCCCTGGCCCAGCTCGGGCTGAGCGGCGCGGTGAACGTCACCAACCTGTGGAGCGGCGCCTCGCTCGGCAGCGTGACCGGCACGTTCACCACCACCGTCCCGGCGGGCGGCGTCACCCTCATCTCGGCTGTGCCCGCCTCCGGGACCGGCGGGACCGGCGAGCTGGTCAGCGCCCAGTCGGGCCAGTGCCTGGACACCCGCGGCGACGGCACCCCCGGCCCTTATGTGTATTTCCCCGGCACCGCGGAGCAGATCTGGGCCTGCAACGGCGGGATCAACCAGGAGTTCTCGCCCACCTCGGCCAGCGAGCTGCGCACCATGGGCGCCACCGAATGCCTGGACGTCTACAACAACGAGACCGCGCCGAGTACCAGGGTCGAGTTGTGGCCCTGCAACGGCGGCGCGAACCAGAAGTGGACCGTCGAGAGCAACGGGACGATCGTCGGCCAGCAGTCCGGGCTGTGCCTGGACGTGACCGGCGGGAGCACCGTGGAGGGCACCCCGCTGGAGATCTGGACCTGCAACGGGCAGGCCAACCAGCAATGGTCGTGGGCGTACCACTGAGCCGGGACGGGATACTTCCGCCCTGACCTGCGGCGATGCGGGCGGGCTGACCCGGGCGCAGGGACGCCCCCCGGGTCAGCCCAGCCCGGACTGGAGGATGGCGGCGGCGGGGCGGCGGGCCGCGATCCGGGCCGGGATCGCGGTCAGCCCGGCCACAGCGACCAGGGTGCCCAGCACCGTGGCGGCCAGCCACGAGGCCGGCGGCACAGTCACCGTTCCCGAGCCGCTCGCGAGCGCGAACAACCCGATGCCGAGCGGGATGCCGAGCAGGGCACCTGGCAGCGCCGGCAGCACCTGCGCCGCGGATACCGCGGCGCTGGCCTGCTGCGGGGTCGCGCCGAGGGCCCGGGCCAGCGCGGAGGAGTGCCGGGCGTCCAGGGCCGTCGCCCAGGCGGTGACGATCACGTTGAGCACGGCCAGCGTGACCAGCATGACCGTGAGCACGGTCAGCATCTGCTCATCCCGGCTGATCACCGGGTTGGCCAGCCCGGCGGACCCGCCGAACCTCGTCAGGCGGGCCGTGGCGTGGAAGGCGAGCACGGCGACGATCCCGGTCACCGTGACCGCGATGCTGGCCGCACTGAGCACAGCGCGGCGCAGTCGACGGGCGGTCAGCCGCAGCCCCAGCAGCAGCGGCACGGGCAGCCGGGCGGACAGCGCGATCAGCCGGGCCCGGCGCCGGGGCGGGCGGGCCGCGTCGGCCAGGGCGCTGACCGTGCTCGTGCGGGCGGCCCGGACCGCCGGGGCTAGCGTCGCGGCCAGGGCCACAGCCAGAGCCACGGCTATCACCAGCCCGGCGGTGGGCAGCGTGAGCGACGGCGCGCCGGGGCTGCCCACCAGTCCGGCCCCGGGGCTGGTGATCAGCGGGGCGGCCAGGAACCCGATGGCCAGCCCGGCCGCCGCCGCGGCCAGGGCGACGATCAGGTTCTCGGCCAGCAGCACGAGCGCGACCAGCCCCGGGGTTCCGCCGACCGCCTTGAGCAGCCCCACCCGCCGGGTGTGCTCCGCCATCCGGCCCCCGGCCAGGACGGCCACACTGGCCACGGCCAGCAGGCAGGCCAGCCAGGAGCCGGGCGACAGGACCTGCTGCTCGTCTTGCACCAGCAGGCCGTCTGCGGCGGCGATACCCGGCCAAGCGGCCAGACCAGGCGACGAGGTGAGGCCGGCGTTGTTGCCTTTGCCGTGTGCGTTGGCGAACGCCTGGGCCCGGGCCGGGTCACTGAGTTTCAGGTTCAGGACGTAGGTGGACAAGGGGTCCGCAGACGTTGCGAGACGGTCGGCGTCCGGTCCGGTGACCCAGATCAGGCCGGTAGCGGCTGCTGCCGGGTACGTCCCCCGGTCTATGGGGGAAGCCCAGCAGCCGCCGCCACCGGTGTAGCAGAGGTTGGGGTATGGCGGGTTGGCGGCGGTGACGGCGATTCCGGCAACCGTGAACGGCCGGCCGTTCAGCGTGACCCGGTCGCCGACTCCGACGCCGAGCGCGCCGGCGAAGGTCCGCTCGATGACCACGCCACCCGGCCGTACCCAGCTGCCCGCGGTCAGCTTCGGCTGGTCGATCACGGCGGGGGCCTGGCTCCGCCCCTCCGCCTCGGCGGGCGCCGCACGGCCGCGGGCCCGCACGACCGCCCCGACGAGCGGAAAGGGCCCGCTGTGCCCAGTCACCCCGGGATCGTGGACCAGCGTCGTGACCTGGGCAGGCGGTTGCGCGACGCGGCCCGGACGGTGCAGGACCGGCAGATAAGCCACCACATCCGGCCCGTTGGTCGCCGCCCGGGTCCGCTGGTAGGGCTGGCTGGTCACCCCGTGCAGGGCCAGCCCCAGTGCGAGCGTCGCGGTGGCGGCGGTGATCGCGAGCAGCAGCAGGAAGGCCTGGGCCGGGTGGTGCCGCAGGTCCCGGCCCAGGCCTGGCGCCACATCAGGACGGTCCTGCTCAGGACGATCCTGCTCCGCAGGATCTGGCCCACGGCTCAGCCCTCCAGCCCGGCGAGCGTGCCGAGGCTCCCGGTACTGCCGCCGGTGAGCCGGGTCTCATCCACGAACGCCCCGTCACGCATGGAGATCATGCGGTCCGCGGTGGCCGCGATCCGCGCGTCGTGGGTCACGACGACCAGGGTCTGCCCGGCCGTGTGCAGGCTGTCGAAGAGCCTCAGCACGTCCAGGGTGGCCTCGCTGTCGAGGTTGCCGGTGGGCTCGTCCGCCAGCACGATCAGCGGCTCGTTGGCCAGGGCCCGGGCCACCGCAACCCGCTGCCGCTGGCCGCCGGACAGCGCGGAGGGCAGGAAACGGGCCCGGTCGGCCAGCCCGACGTGCTCCAGCAGGTCCGTGGCCCGGCGCCGTGCCCTGCGGGGTGAGACGCCGGCCAGCAGCGCGGGCAGTTCAACGTTCTCGGCTGCGGTGAGCTCGTCCATCAGGTGGAAGGCCTGGAACACGAAGCCGACCGTGCCGAGCCGCAGCCGGGCCAGCGCTCGCTCGCCCAGGTGGTCGATGCGCTGTCCGGCCAGCACGAGCTCGCCGCTGGTAGGCCGGTCCAGCCCGCCCAGCAGGTGCAGCAGCGTGGATTTCCCGCAGCCACTCGGTCCCATCACGGCCAGCGTCTCGCCCGCGGCGACGTCGAGGTCGACCCCGTCGACGGCGCGGACCAGCCCGGCTTCGCGGCCGTATTCCCTACGCAGGGCGCGGGCCCCCAGAATGGGCGCGCCGGTCTCGTTCATGATTGGTCCCTCCGGGGAGTCCAGGTGCGCTCGCATGCCTCCAGCCACCGCAGGTCCGCCTGAAGCCGGAGGACGATGCCCTCCAGCAGCAGGCCGGCCGCGGAGCGGTCAGGTTCGGCCATGGCGGCCCGCTGCGCGTCGCGCAGCCGGCGCAGCAGCTCACGGCGCTGCGTGTCCACGATGGCGATGGGATCGGCCAGTCCCGCCGCCGCGGCGGCGACTAGCTTGAGATGGAACTCGGCCAGGTCGGGCCGGGGCCAGCTGACTTCGGTCAGCCAGTCGGCCACCCGCTGCTGCCCGGCCGGGGTCAGCGCGTAGACCTTCCGGTCCGGCCGGTCGGCCAGCCCGGCCGACGGCTCGGAGGCCACCAGGCCCGCTTTTTCCAGCCGGGTGAGGGTGACGTAGATCTGCCCGGCGTTCATCGCGTCGCCCACCGGGCCGAGCGCCTCGCGCAGCCGTGCCCGCAGCTGGTAGCCGTGCGACGGCTCCTTGGCCAGCAGGGCCAGCACCACTTCCTGCTGCACGGTGTTCCTCCCCCGCCAAGCCTGATAGATAACGGTTATCTGATAGATAGCGGTTATCCATACCCTTGTCAAGCCGCGGGCGGCGCGCCACCCGCGGCTAGGGTGTGACTCGCGCGCGGGCCCCGGGGAATCCGGTGCGGGCACCCTCGAGAAAGAGCGCCGCCATGGAGTGGAAGGTCGTCTCGCAGCAGTCGCTGTACACCGACGAGTGGCTGGACATCCGGATCGCCGACGTCGAACTGCCAGGCGGCCGGCATCTCCAGCACCGGATGATCCGCACCCCGCCCGGCGCCGGCGTGGTGGTGGTCCGGGCCGACCGGCAGGTGCTGCTGCTCTGGCGGCACCGGTTCATCACCGGAAGCTGGGGCTGGGAAGTCCCGCTCGGCCGGATCGAGGACGGCGAGTCTCCGGCCGACGCGGCCGCCCGCGAATTCGAGGAGGAGACCGGGTGGCGGGCCGGCCCGCTGCGCCACCTCATCTCGGTCCATCCCACGCCCGGCATCTCGGATTCCGCGCACCACGTGTACCGGGCCGATGAGGCCACGTACCTCGGCAGCCCGGCCGACCCGTTCGAATCCGAGCGGATCGCCTGGGTGCCGCTGGACCAGGTCCCCGCCCTGATCGGCCAGGGAGACATGGTCAGCGCCACCACCACTTCTGCCCTGCTGTATCTGCTCAGCACGGGATAAGCCCGACCTGGAGGGCCCTATACGGAAATCACCCTGAACAGGGGATGCGAGCCGAGCCTGCCCCTAGACAGCGTCGGAGCATGACGCGAGTCGCCGCGGTGGTGCGCGGGCTGTGGCCCGATCGCAACCCGCTCCGGCGTTCCTCGGACCGGGCCGAGGCCGGGATCGTCGCCGGGCTGGCCCTGGCCTTCCTGCTCGGTGCCCCCCTGGTCGCGCTCGCGGTCTGGCAGCTCGCCCTGGCCACCACCTTCACCACCACCGACGCGGTGCGCGCAGGCTGGCACCCGGTCCCGGCCCGGCTGATCGATGCGGCGCCACAGTCGTACGGCTACACCGTCACCGCACCCGCCCGCTGGCGGACGCCTGGCGGGGCCATGGTCACCGGGCGGGCCCCGGTGCGCCCCGGCACGCACGCCGGGGCCACGGTGACGGTCTGGGCCGGGCGTGCAGGCCGGCTGGCCCGCACGCCCGCGTCACCGTTCCAGGCGGCGTTCCAGGCCGGCGTCACCGCGGCCATGGCCGTGCCCTGCTGGGGAGTGGTCCTGCTGTGTGCCGGACTGCTCAGCCGACGCCTGCTCGATGCCCGCCGCCTGGCCGCCTGGGACGCCGACTGGCAGGCCATGGATCCGCGCGGACCCGCGGGAGCCAATCCCGGCCCGTAACGGGCGGGACGGCCCTCTCCGGTAGCTCACCCGGGCCGGACAGAGCGGTCCTCGATCTCCCAGGCATGGTCCAGGGCATGCCAGGCGACCCGCCGGGCCCCGTAGCGGGCTGGCCAGCCCTTGGCGGCCAGCGGCGCGCCATCCGACGGTGACGCCAGGACGGCCAGGACGCCGGCCCGCATGGCCTCGACGGCGGCACGGTCGCCGGGAGCGCTGCGGTGCCGGACACCCAGCTTGCGGGCGAAGGAGAAGTCGGCCCCGGCGACGTGCTCGATGATCTTGTCCAGGTCCCGGCCGCCGCCCCGCGGGCCCTTGCGCAGCTCCGCCGGGACCGCAGCGGCCCGGTCGAACACCTGCCACGCCGCACTGACCAGGGACGCCATCCGCCGGGCCTCCGCTGCGCCGGCCGGGGCCGCGTCGCTGCGCGGGATCTCCATCGGGGCCCCGAAATCCGCGCCGAACCCGCTGTCCAGCCGCTCGGTGGCCTGGAATCCCGCCGGGCCGGGGTCGGGGGGTTCCAGCCCGGCCAGCCTGGCCGCAACCGCGTACCTCGGCGCGTAGGCGGCCAGCCGGTCCAGCGCCAGCTCCTCGGTCTTGTCCCGGCGGCACCAGCCGGGCCAGTCCAGGACGCAGGCAAAAACGCGGCGGCGGCCCTGCTCGAAGTAGACGGGGATGGGACTCACGCGTAGTACCGGTAGATGGCCTGGGCTACGCAGGCCGGCTTCGCACCCCCGTCCACCTCGACGGTGAAGTCGGCGGTCAGCTGCACGGACTGCCCGTCAGCGGCGGGTTCGGCGGCGGCGGCGACCGCCGCCAGCCGGATCTTCGCGCCGACCGGGACCGGCGCGGGGAAACGGACCTTGTTCAGCCCGTAGTTGATGCCCATGCTGATCCCGGTCACGTCCAGCAGCTCGGCGAACAGCGGGATGACCATGGACAGGGTCAGGTAGCCGTGCGCGATCGTGCCGCCGAACGGGCCGGCCGCCGCCCGGCCCGCGTCCACGTGGATCCACTGATGGTCGCCGGTCGCGTCGGCGAAGGTGTTCACCCGCTCCTGGGTCACCTCCATCCAGCCGGTGCGCCCCAGGTCCGCGCCCGCCAGCGCGGTGATCTCGTCCAGGCCGTTGACGACGGTGCTCATGCGGTGGTTCCTCCATGGGTCTCGCGGAGTTGCTTCTTGAGGATCTTGCCAGTCGCGGTGCGCGGCAAGCCGGTGGTGAAGTGCACCGACTTGGGAATCTTGTACCGGGCCAGGCGGCCGTCGAGGAAGCCCAGGAGGTCCGCTTCGGCCGCGTTCCCGCCCGGGCGGAGCACGACCACGGCGCGGCCGACCTCCCCCCACTGGGCGTCCGGGATCCCGATCACCCCGCAGTCGGCCACCGCCGGGTGGCTGAGCAGGGCGTTCTCCACCTCCGCCGGGTAGATGTTCTCCCCGCCGGAAATGATCATGTCCTTGATGCGGTCTACCACGGACACGTAGCCGTCCTCGTCCGTGATCCCGACGTCACCGGAGCGCAGCCAGCCCTCGCTGAGCACTGCGCCCGTCGCCTCTGGCTGGCCCCAGTACCCCCGCATCACGTTCGGGCCGGCCACGATGATCTCGCCCCGCTCGCCGGGCCCGGCATCGTCCCCGTCCGGGCCGACGACCCGGACATCGGTGAAAAAGTGCGGCACCCCGGCCGAGCCGGCCTTGGCCAGGGCGTGCTCCGCGTCCAGCAGCAGCGCCCCGGGGGCGGTCTCGGTCATCCCGTATCCCTGGATGAACGTCAGTCCCCGGCCGGTGTACCGGCGGATGGTGGCGTCCGGTACCGGCGCGCCGCCGCACAGCAGCATCCGCAGGCTGGACGTGTCGGCACCGGCCCAGCCCGGGGCCGCGGCCATCGCGTCGTAGCTGGCCGGGACACCGAACATCGAGGTCACCCGGTACCGGGCGATCAGCTCCAGCACCCGGGCCGGGTCAAAGGCCGGCTCGATCAGCACCGTGCCGCCCTTGAGCATGGTGGGCAGGCACAGCATGTTCAGCGCCGCGGTGTGGAACAGCGGGGCTACGGCGAGGGCGACCTCATCCGCCCGGAAGTCGGCGTCCACCACCACGTTGACCGCGTTCCAGGTGATGTTGCCGTGGGTCAGCGTCGCGCCTTTGGCCCGGCCCGTGGTGCCCGAGGTGTACATGATCAGGGCGGGGTCGTCCAGGCTGACCGGCACGTCGGCGGGCTCCGGGGGCGGCCCGGCCAGCAGTCTCTCGTAGTCGCGGTCCCCCGCGGCCGGGTCATCGTCCCCCGCGGCCGGCCGGGCCAGCGCGATGAGGTGGCGCAGCCGGTCCTGGCCGCGGATGGACGCCACCACCGCCGCCTGCTCCGGGGCGTACACCAGCACCGCCGCCCCGCAGTCGGCGAGCTGGTTGGCCAGTTCCGGGGCCGCCAGCCGCATGTTCAGCGGGACGAAGATCGCCCCGGCGGACCAGGCCGCGAACATGGTTTCCAGGAAGGCCGGATGATTGGGGCCGAGATACGCGACCTGGGTGCCCGGCCCGGCGCCGAGCCCGCGCAGCGCCCGGGCCAGCCGCCCCACCCGGTCGTCCAGCTCGGCGTAGCTGACCGCGCGGCCCGCGTGCAGGATCGCGCGCGCGTCCGGGGTCTTGCGGGCCCGCCGGGCGGTCCACGACCCAACGCCTTCGTTGCGCACAGCCTGCCCCTCTCAGCTGGCGGACAGCCCGAGCAGCCTGGCCGCGTTGAGCTTGAGGATCTTCTCCCGCACCGCGGGCTTGATCGCCAGCCCCTCGAAGTCGGCCAGCCACCGGTCCGGGGTGAGCATCGGGTAGTCCGAGCCGAACATCACCTTGTCCTGCAGCAGGGAGTTGGCGTAATGCACCAGCTGCGGCGGGAAATACTTCGGCGACCAGCCGGACAGGTCGATGTGCACGCCCGGCTTGTGGGTGGCCACCGCCAGCGCCTCGTCCTGCCAGGGGAACGACGGGTGGGCCAGGATGATCGTCAGCCCCGGGAAGTCGGCGGCCACATCGTCGATCAGCATCGGGTTGGAGTATTTGAGCCGGATGCCCCCGCCACCGGGGGCCCCCGCCCCGATGCCGGTCTGCCCGGTGTGGAAGACGGCAGGCACCCCGAGCTCCTCGATCGCTTCGTACAGGACGTAAGCGGACCGGTCGTTAGGGAAGAAACCCTGCACGCTGGGGTGGAACTTGAAGCCGCGGACGCCGTGCCCGGTGACCAGGCGGCGTGCCTGCCGGGCCCCGGCGCGGCCGCGGGCCGGGTCAATGGAGGCGAACGGGATGATCACATCCGGGTGCTCGGCGGCCGCGTCCGCCACTTCCTCGTTGGGCACCGGCGGCTGGCCGCTCGCCGCCTCCGCGTCCACCGTGAAGACCACGCAGGCCATCTGCCGCTCGCGGTAGTAGGCGGCGATCTCACCGAGCGTCGGCCGCCGGGTGTCAGCGATGCCGAAGTAGGCGTTGGACGCTTGTTCCAGCTCGCCCGGCAGCGACGCGCCGCCCTGGCTGGACACCTCCGCGTGCACGTGCACGTCGATGGCGGTCAGCGCGTCCAGGTCCAGGCCTGCGGTCACGGGGGCCCTCCGGGCGCTCGCCGGGCAGTCAGCTGGGGCGTGCGGGCCGGCCGCCCGGCGGCAAAGCGGTCCCGCGGTCCTATTCTGGCCACT
>Ga0208219_1000612_pt1 | contig 12738 bp, 12 predicted proteins | sample NGESurshal072012_7_FD_184469 | JGI IMG/M metagenome (GOLD analysis project Ga0208219, IMG submission 184469) | Arctic peat soil microbial communities from Barrow, Alaska - NGEE Surface sample 53-2 shallow-072012 (SPAdes) | ecosystem: Environmental > Terrestrial > Soil > Wetlands > Peat ...
GGGTCTGCTTACGAGCTGGACGCCAGCTATTTCTGCGAAAACTGCTTCGGCCCGCTCGAAGTCGCCTATGACCACTCGGCGCTCGATGCCGGCGCGGCCAAAAGGCGGATCCAGGCCGGCTCGCAGGGGATCTGGCGCTACGCCGACTTCCTGCCGTTCGAGGGCCGGCCGGGCGATCCGCTCGAGCCCGGGCTGACGCCACTGCTGCGCGCCGACCGGCTTGCCGAGCGGCTTGGCATCGACGCCGAGCTCTGGATCAAGAACGACGCCGCCAACCCGACCCACTCCTTCAAGGACCGGGTCGTCGCGGTCGCGGTCGCCAAAGCGCAGGAGCTCGGCTTCGAGACCGTCGCCTGCGCTTCGACCGGCAATCTCGCCAACGCGGTCGCGGCCCACGCCGCCGCCGCCGGCCTCACCTCCTACGTCTTCGTGCCCGCCAATCTCGAGGAGCAGAAGCTGCTCGCGACAGGCATCTACGGGACCAACCTGGTCGGCGTCCGTGGCAACTACGACGCCGTCAACCGGCTCTGCACCGAGCTGGCCGAGGCGCGGCCCTGGGCCTTCGTCAACGTCAACCTCCGCCCGTACTACGCCGAGGGCTCCAAGACCCTCGCCTACGAGACGGTCGAGCAGCTCGGCTGGAAACTGCCGGACCGGGTCGTCTGCCCGATCGCCTCGGGTTCGCTGTTCACCAAGGTCGGCCGCGGCTTTCAGGAGTGGCTGGACCTCGGCCTGGTCGAGGGTGAGCTGCCGGTCTTCAACGGCGCCCAGGCGCTCGGCTGTAGCCCGGTCGCGACAGCCTTCGCCGAAGGCTGGGATGTCTGCAAGCCGCAGAAGCCCGAGACGATCGCCAAGAGCCTGGCGATCGGCGACCCCGCGGATGGGCCCTACGCGGTCGAGCAGGCGCGCAGCACCGGCGGCGCCGTCGACTCGGTTACCGACGCCGAAATCCGCGACGGCATCAGCCTGCTTGCCGAGACCACCGGCATCTTCACCGAGACGGCCGGCGGCGTCACCATCGGCGTCCTCAGGAAGCTGGCCGAACGCGGCGATATCGATGCCGGCGAGCGTGTCGTCGTCTACATCACCGGCGAGGGTTTGAAGACTCTGGACGCGACTCGCGATAGGTTCCAGATGCACGAGATCGACCCCGATCTCGCCAGTTTCGAGACCGAGTTCCGCCAGGAGGTAGCAGTCTGATGGCAGTCACCGTGAAGATCCCAACCCAGCTGCGAGCCGTGACCGGAGGGCAGTCCGAAGTCGAGGTCGCGGGAGCGACGGTCGGCGACGTCCTCGACGCGGTCTTCGATGCCTACGGCGACCTGCGCGAGCGGATCACCCAGGATGGCGACCTGCGTCGCTTCGTCAACGTCTACGTCTCTGGTGAGGACATCCGCTTCCAGCAGGGCCTGCAGACGCAGATCAACGACGGCGACGAAGTGACGATCCTCCCCGCCGTAGCCGGCGGCTGAGGGGTCCTGGCGCTGCGCATCTCTGCATCCTCGGTCGCTCGCGTGCGGAGCACGCCACGCTCTCTGCGTCCTTGACCTGCTTGACCAGGACCCCCAGCCCGGGTCGAGGCTTTTATGTATGAGTTTTTCTGAGTAGGGTCGGCCGGCTCGGATGGCAAGGCTGAAGCGAAATGACGGCTCTGGGGAGGCGGCGGCTGCGGGAGGCGTGCTGCAGACGATTACGCAGGTCGTCGGCCTCTTCGCCGGGCTTGCCACGGTCGTCTATCTCACCGGCGCCGTCGTGCTCGCCCTGCGCCTTGGGTTCGAGGATCTCCCCTGGGGAAACGTGGTCTCCCAGTTGCCCCGTGAGTTCCTGCTGTCGATCGGCGCCGGCCAGGTGTTGTTCCCCGCGCTTGTCGTCGGCGCGCTGTACGGGCTCTATCGAATGCTCCGCGACGACCGCTCCGAAGCCCCGGTGGCAGGCCGCTGGCGCGATGGCTGGGGCGCTCGGCCCGCTGTCATCGGTCGCTATTTCCTGATCTCGGCGGTGATGTCGGCGCCGGTGGTCGTGGTTTTGCTCTTTCGCTGGGGCGGCTCGCACTATGAGCCGCAGGCGGAGCGGCTGGCGGTCGGTTACGCGGTGCTTTTCCTGGCGGCGATCGCGGTCCACGAGGCTCGGGCGGTTTTGACGAGTCGCCACCGGATCCCGCGGCGCTGGAACAGCCTCAGGGTTGTGTTGACGATGGCCGGGGTCTACTGCGTGGCGGCCATCCCCTCCATGGTCGTCGCCGCGGCGGGTATCGGCCTCAGCGAAGCAAAGGTCTGCACCAGCGACCACACCCAGGAGGTAGGCGTTCTGGTCGGCGAATCCGGAGACCTTGTCTATCTCGGTGAGAAGCGATCCTCGGGGCGTCGCCTTGCCATCTTCCCGCTCTCGAAAGTCGAAGAGATGTTCGTAGGCCCCGAAGCCGACGGCGCGCATTGCGAATTCGAACCGGCGCCTCCTGTGTATTCCGGCGAGGCCGGTGAGTCCCCTCGCCCCCGCTATGAAGTTCCCGACCCCCGGTACCTGCCCTTGCCACTTCCGAAGAAAGAAGGGCGCTGACCAAGGGGGGGCGTTGCTCCGGCAGGCGCCTGACTCATACTCCCGGTGATGATGCCTCCAGTGGTGATTCTCTGCGGCGGGCGGGGCGCCCGGCTGCGGGAGAAGACAGAGTCGATGCCGAAGGCGCTGGTCGAGATCGGCGGCCGGCCGATCCTCTGGCACGTGATCGGGATCTACGCCGCCCAGGGCTTCGAGCGCTTCCTGCTCGCCACCGGCTACCTGGGTGAGATGGTCGAGGGCTTCGTGGCGGCGGAGAGCTGGCCCGACGGAGTCAGTGTCGAGTGCGTCGAGACCGGCTTGGACACACCGACGGGAGGGCGGGTCGCCCTGCTCGCCGACCGACTCGACGGCGAGCGCTTCTGCGTCACCTACGCCGATGGCGTCGCCGATGTCGATCTCGGCGCCCTGCTCGACTTCCATCGCGCCCACGGCGACCTGGCGACGGTGACCGTCGTCCAGCCCCATCTGCAGTGGGGGGTGGCTGAGGTCGACGGGGCAGGAAGGGTCGAGGGCTTCGTCGAGAAGCCCCGCAGCGAGCACTGGATCAACGGCGGCTTCTTCTGCTTCGAGCCCGGCGCCCTTGCCTACCTGGAGCCCGACAGCGTTCTCGAGCGCGAGCCGCTGGAGCGGTTGGCGCGGGACCGCCAGCTCCATGCCCACCGGCATCAGGGTTTCTGGGACTGCATGGACACCTACAAGGACGCCGTGGTCCTCAACGATCTCTGGGCCGGGGGAGAGGCGCCCTGGCGAGCGTGGCAGCCGGATCCGGCGGGGCTGCGATGAAGCGCGCCCTCGTCACCGGAGCCCATGGTTTCGTCGCCTCGCATCTGGCGCGGGGGCTGCTGGAGCGCGGCGATACGGTCACCGTGCTCGACCTGCCGCTCGGAGGGATCTCGGGCCTGGGCCTGCAGGGCATCGGTGAGTCGGTCGAGCTGGTCGAGGGCGACCTGCGCGACGCTCGCCTGGTCGGGGCGACGATCGATGCCGGCGAGTACGACGTCGTCTTCCATCTCGCGGCGCAGACTCTGGTGGGCCCGGCGATGGCCGACCCGGTCGCCACCTTTGAGAGCAATGTACGCGGCACCTGGACATTGCTGGAGGCGTGTCGTCATGCCGACGTCCCGGCTCTCGTGGTCGCCTCCTCCGACAAGGCCTATGGCCCGCACGCCGAGTTGCCCTACCGCGAGGACTTCACCCTGCGGCCGGCCTCGCCGTATGAGGCGAGCAAGGCCGCGGCGGATGCGATCTCGCTCAGCTACCACAGCGCTTACGGGCTGCCGGTCGCGGTCACCCGCTTCGCCAACATCTACGGCGGCGGCGACCTCAATTTCTCCCGCCTGATCCCGGAGGCGATCGTCGCTGTGCTGGAGGGTCGCCGCCCGGTCATCCGCTCCGACGGCAGCCCCCAGCGCGACTTCGTCCACGTCGACGACGCGGTCGCCGCCTACCTGGCGATCGAGCACGAGGTCGGCGCCGGCGGGCCCGCCGCGGGGGAGGCATTCAACGCCGGCGGCGAGCGGCCCCACTCGGTCGCCGATGTCCTGCAGGCGATTGCCGATGTCTCGGGCCGCGGAGTCGAGCCCGAGTATCGCGGCGCCGGCAGCCCCAAGGGCGAGATCGATCGCCAGTACGTCGACTCGACCAAGCTGCGCGAGCTGACCGGCTGGCGCCCCCAGGTCGAGCTGCGTGAGGGCCTCCGCGCCACTCTGGAGTGGTACCGCGACAATCCGCAGGCTCGCCCCGCCACACAGCTAGGCTGAGCGCCATGTGCGGGCGCTTCACGGTCACGGCCAAGGACACGAAGACGATCGCCGACCGCTTCCAGGTCGAGCTGGAGAAAGCCCTGGAGAGAAACGCGGACGGCAATACGCCGCCGCCCGCTCCCGAGCGGGCGGAAAAAGTCGCCAAAGGCCTTGGCCGCTTCAACGTCGCGCCGAGCCAGGAGGTGTTGACCGTGCGCTCCTCACCCGATCCGGAGGAGGCTGCCCGCGGTGAGCGCGAGGCGCGGCTGATGCGCTGGGGCCTGGTCCCCCGCTGGGCCAAAGACCTCAAGGTCGGTTACAAGATGATCAACGCCAAAGCCGAGAACCTGGATTCGAGCCGCGCCTACGCGCCCCTGGTTGGCAAGTTCCGCCACCGCTGCCTGATCGTCGCCGACGGCTTCTACGAGTGGATGGTGGCCGAGGACCCGAAGCAGCCGCGCCAGCCCTGGCGCTTCACGGTCGACGATGGCGCCCCCTTCGCCTTCGCCGGGATCTGCACTCGCAAGGAGTGGGAGGACGGTGAGGATCGCGGCTTCGACGACGGTTGGCTCTACAGCTGCACGATCGTCACCACGACGCCGAACGAGCTGGTCGCCAAGGTCCACAATCGGATGCCGGCGATCTTGCCGGGCCCCGAGGCCGAGGCAGCCTGGCTGCGACCCGACCTCGACCTTCAGGACGCGCTGGCGATGTGCGCGCCGCTGCCGGCGGCGCGGATGGCAAGCGCCCCCGCCAACCCGAAGCTGAACAAAGTCGGCAAAGGGATCGAGGGCCCGGAGCTGCTGGTCGCCCCATAGGGGCGAAATGCCTATTCGGCGATCGCTTCTGACTTTTTGGTCAGGGCGCCGGCCGTCTTCACGGTCGCTGAGCCGGCGCTGGTCTTGAGGGTGCAGGAGACCTTGACGGCGGGGATCGAGGTGGTTCTCCAGATCGAGGCGAAGCCGAGTTCGAGCGGCTTCGCCGGCGGCCCCGGCGGCAGGAACCATTCCCACTGCTCGTCGCCGACTTTGTAGCCGGGCCATTCGACCTTGATCCCGGGCTCTTCGCCGAAGCTTTCGAAGGCGTCTTCGAATTCGACGTCGGCGAGGTCGGCGCCGTGGGAGCTGAATTCGACCACCGCGCTTTCCGGCACCGGCTGTTCGAGTAGTTCTTCGCTGGACCGCGGGTATGAGGCGCGCGACCCCCGGGTCTGCGCGACTTCGGTCCCGCCGGGCGCCCGCATCGAGCAGAGGATGCGGGCACTGCCGACGGGCGATCCGGCATCGATCTTGAGGATCGCGGCGCTGCGGAAGAGCTCGTAGCCGCTGACGTTGGTGCCGGAGGCGCGGATGCCGGCTTCGGTAAGGCGAATCTGGCCGCCACCCCCCGGCGCCGGCACTGCCTTGGAGTCGGGAAGCGGGGTCTTTTCCAGCCATTCCAGCGGAGCGGCGGAGCCTTCCCCCGTGTCGGTGGTGAGCAGGGCGGCGGCGACGCAGGCGAGGAGGCCGATCACGATCACGGCGATCGCCCCTCGCGGAAGGCCTGTGGCTGGTTGCCCGTCGGTCACATGCGCGACAGTATTGAAGAGATGAAGATCAAGTCGGCATCCGTGCACGGTCGCTCCGTCAACTACGTCGAGGCCGGCGCCGGGCCGGTCCTGCTGCTGATCCACGGAATGGCGGGCAGCACCGAGAACTGGCGCGAGGTGATCGAACCGTTGGCCCGCGATCACACCGTGATCGCCGCCGACCTGCCGGGCCATGGCGCCTCGGCGCCCGGAGGCGGCGACTACTCGCTCGGCGCTTTGGCAGCCGGCCTGCGCGATCTGCTCGTCACCCTCGGCCACGACCGCGCCACCTTGGTCGGGCACTCGCTCGGGGGCGGCATCGCGATGCAGTTCACCTATCAGTTCCCGGAGATGGTCGAACGCCTTGTGCTCGTCTCCAGCGGCGGCCTCGGGCCGGAGGTCAGCTTCGTCCTTCGCGCCGCGGCGCTGCCGGGCGCGGATCTCTTCATCGGCGCGACGGCCGGGGTTGGCCAGTACGCCGGCTCGGCGCTGGGGCGGGGGCTGGCGGCAATCGGGCTGCGACCGAATGCCGACGTCGCCGAGGTCGCGCGCGGCTACGCGTCGCTGTCGGAAGCGGAGCGCCGCAAGGCCTTCCTCGCGACCCTGCGCTCGGTTGTCGGCACCCAGGGGCAGCGAGTGGCCGCCGGCGATCGCCTCTACCTGGCCGAGGCGTTGCCGATCCTGATCGTCTGGGGGTCCAACGATCCGATCATTCCCGTCGGCCATGGCGAAGGCGCCCACGAGAGTCTTGTCGGCAGCCGGCTGGAGGTCTTCGACGGAGTGGGCCACCTGCCTCAGCTCGAGATGCCGGGTCGATTCGTTGCGATTCTGACCGAGTTTCTGACGGAGACCGAGCCTGCCCGCTTCGACCGCGACGAGTGGCGGGCCCGTTTCAAAGCCGGCAAGGCGGTCTAGGTGTTGACGGTGGCGGTCACCGGCCCCACCGGCGAGATCGGCAAGTCGTTCATCGCCGCGCTGGAGCGCAGCGAGCAGGTCGAGCGCATCGTCGGCATGGCGCGCCGCCCCTTCGACCCGGCCGAGCATGGCTGGGAGAAGGTCGAGTATCGCCAGGGCGACGTCCTCGATCGCGAGGCCGTCGATCACCTCGCGATCGGGGCCGACGTCGTCGTCCACCTCGCCTTCGTGATCGTCGCCGGTCGGGGTGAGAGCCGCGAGATCAACCTGGCCGGGTCGCGCAACGTCTTCGAGGCGGCGGTGGCGGCCAAGGTCAAACGCCTTGTCTACACCTCCTCGGTCGCCGCCTACGGCTTTGACTCCAGCCTTCCCGCTCTGCTGACAGAGGACGTCGAAGCGGTGGGGGCACAGCGCCATCCCTACTCGGCCCAGAAGGCCGAGGTCGAGGCGGAGCTGGCCGAAGCGCTGGCCGGCTCGAAAACCGAGGCCTATGTCTTCCGCCCCTGCATCGTCGCCGGGCCACAGGCGCCGCTGCTGGTCGACTCGGTGCCGATGAGCGGGCTCGGCAGCCACCTTCCCGCTCCGGCCCGATCGATCCTGCGCCGTCTGCCATTGCTGAGGCCGGTCTTGCCCGATCCCGGCGTTCCCTTTCAGCTGGTCCACCACGACGATGTGGCCACCGCGCTCTGCGCCGCCGTTCTCGGCAAGGGCGATCCGGGCGTCTACAACCTCGCCGGCGACGGCGCGGTCACGATCACCGACCTCGCCCACGAGCTCGGTTGGCACGCCGTCCCGGCGCCGAGACAGGCGGTGGGCGCCACGGCGGAGCTGGTCGCCCGTCTGCCGCTGATGCCCGACGAGGCCTCCTGGATCGAGGCGCTGCGGCGACCGGTCCTGATGGACAGCGGCCGGGCGCGAAAGGAGCTGGGCTGGCGCCCAAAGCACGACGCGCGCCAGACCCTGCGAGAAACGGTCGCCGCCTTCCGCGACGACCGGCCCTCCTGACGCGCCCGGCAGGATTCGAACCTGCGGCCTCCGCCTCCGGAGGGCGGCGCTCTATCCAGCTGAGCTACGGGCGCGGACTCGGCCAGTCTAGCTTCGCGTAGGCTCGCGCCCCATGGACCTCTCGGTCATCTTCCTCGGCACCGGCGGCTCGGTGCCCTCGGCCCGGCGGGCCACTGCGAGCGTGCTGATCGCGCGGGGGGGAGAGCGGTTGATGTTCGATTGCGGCGAAGGCACGCAGCGCCAGATGCAGCGCTCGGTCGGCCTGGTCCAGCTCGACGAGATCTACCTCACCCACTTCCACGCCGACCACGTGCTCGGCCTGCCCGGCCTGCTCAAGACCTACGACCTGCTCGACCGCACCGAACCGCTGACGATCTACGGGCCACCGGGCCTTTACGACCTCTTCAAGACCCTGCACCCGATAGTCGGCCGCACCGGCTACGAGCTAGACCTCTACGAGCTGGAGCCAGGCCAGTCGATCCCCCACGACGGCTACGAGGTGCGCTCCTTCCCCGTCGAGCACCGGACCCGCGCCTGTGGCTACGCCCTGGCAGAGAAAGATCGCCCGGGCCGTTTCGACCCCGAGCAGGCGAAGAAGCTCGGCGTCCCGGAAGGCCCGGCCTTCGCGGCGCTGCAGCGCGGGGAGGAGGTTCAGGGATCGGACGGCCCGGTCCAGCCCGGCGATGTGATGGGCGAGTCCCGCGACGGCCGAACCGTCGTCATCACAGGCGATACGGCCCCCTGTAAAGCAACGGTCGAAGCGGCAGAGGGCGCCGAGCTGCTGATCCACGACGCCAGCTTCGCCGAGGAGGAAGCCCAGCGAGCGGCGGAAACCGCCCACGCCACCGTAGGCCAGGCGGCCGCGGTAGCCCGAGAGGCCGAAGTGAAATTGCTGGCCCTGGTCCACATCTCGTCCCGCTATCACGTCGGCGAGGTGAAGAAGGAGGCCGAAGAGGTCTTCAGGCCCACAATCGCCCCAAAAGACTTCGACCTCGTCGAGCTCCCCTTCCCAGAGCGCGGTGAGCCAACCCACATCCCCAACGGCGCCCGCGAACGCAACGACGACTCCAAGGACAATCAGCTCCCATCGAAGGGCTAGCGGTGTCGTGGACGGGCCGGCCCGTCCGCTCCCCACTGCTACTCTGAGGCCGTCCTTTAACCCGGCCCCGTGAGGCCAGTAAGGAGCGAAGTGAGCGAGAAGGTCGTGCTTGAGCACGAGGATCTTCAGCGAACGCTGCGGCGGATCGCACACGAGATTGCCGAGAAGAATCCAGGCCCCGAGGGCTTGGCCCTGATCGGGATCCATACTCGCGGAGCGCTCCTCGCCCGCCGTCTTCACGCTCTGGTTGGTGAGCTGACCGGCGCCGAGGTGCCGATCGGCGACATCGACATCTCCTTCTACCGCGACGACGTCGGCGCCAAGGCGCCCGAGTCCCAGCCGGTCGTCCATGCCTCCCATATCGACTTCGACCTCGCCGGCCGCACCGTGATCCTGGTCGACGACGTTCTCTTCACCGGCCGCACCGTGAGGGCCGCGATCGAGGCCCTCTTCGACTACGGCCGCCCCGAGCGCGTCCAGCTCGCCGTGCTCTGCGATCGCGGTCACCGCGAGCTGCCGATCCGGCCTGACTACGTCGGCAAGAACCTGCCGACCTCACGATCGCAGCGGGTCAACGTCCGGCTCGAGGAGAGCGACGAGGTCGACCAGGTGACGATCTCCGAGATCCAGCCCGCCGAGGCGACGGCATGAGGCACCTGCTGGCGATCGAGCAGCTCTCCCGGCCAGAGATCGAGGCGATCCTCAATCGCGCCGAGAGTTTCGCCGAGGTCGGCCGCCGCGACATCAAGAAGGTGCCGACCCTGCGCGGCCGCACCGTGGTCACTCTCTTCTACGAGTCGAGCACGCGGACCAGCTCCTCCTTCGAGCTGGCGGCGAAACGGCTCTCGGCGGACCTGGTCTCGGTCAAGGCCGCCGGCTCCTCGGTCGACAAGGGCGAGTCGCTGAAGGACACGGTGGCGACGCTCTCCGCCTATGACCCCGCCGCGATCGTGATCCGCCACCCCTACGCCGGCGCCGCCCAGCTCGTCTCCGGCTGGACCGAGGCGGCCGTCGTCAACGCCGGCGACGGCAAGCACGAACATCCGAGCCAGGCGCTGCTCGACGTCTTTACCCTGCGGCGGCGGCTCGAGTCGCTGGAGGGCAAAAAGATCTGGATCGTCGGCGACGTCCTCCACAGCCGCGTCGCCCGCTCCAACCTGATCGCCTTCCAGGAGATGGGGGCGGAGGTCACGGTCTGCGGCCCGCCGACCCTGATCCCGCGCGGGATTGAGCAGCTCGGCTGCGACGTCTCCCACTCGCTCGACGATCTCGGCGAGGCCGATGTCGTCTACGCGCTGCGGATGCAGAGAGAGCGGATGAGCGAGAGCTTCGTGCCCTCGATCCGCGAGTACGCGATGAACTTCCAGATCGACTCGCGCCGGCTCGGGCCGCGCCAGCTGCTGATGCACCCCGGCCCGGTCAATCGTGGGGTCGAGCTCTCCGGCGAGGTGATCGACTCGCCGCAGTCGCTGATCGCCGAGCAGGTCGCCTCCGGCCTGGTCGTGCGGATGGCGATTCTCTACGAGCTGCTCGCCGGCGGTGAGCGGCCGACGCCCACCGCGGACGGCGACGGGGTCGAACGACCGACACCGATAGGGCAGCCCGCGTGAGTTTGAGAGAGGCCTTGGACATGCGCTCCGGAGAGGGCGCGGAGCTGATCCTGCGCGGGGCGAGCGTGCTCGACCCGGTCGCCGGGATCGATAGCGCCCACGATGTCGTCATCCGCGACGGCAAGATCGCGGAGCTGGCGGCGCCCGGCTCGGCGTCGGCGGACGGTTGCGAGGTCGTCGAGGCCGAGGGCCTGCACGCCTTCCCGGCCTTCTTCGACCCCCATGTCCATCTCCGCACACCCGGCCATGAGCACAAAGAGGACATCGAGACCGGCACCCGCGCCGCCGCCGCCGGAGGCTTCTGCGGGGTCTTGGCAATGGCCAACACCGACCCCCCCGTCTCGACCGCGACCGACGTCGAAGCCCTGCGCGATCAGGCTCGCTCCCAGGCCTCGGTCCCGGTCGGTTTCCTCGCCACGGTGACGAGGGGGATGGAGGGGGAGGAACTGACCGATATGAGCGAGCTGCGCGACGCCGGCGCGGCCGGCTTCACCGACGACGGGCTGCCGATCCGCAGCGCCCGCATCCTTCAGCTCGCGCTCCAGTACCAGCGGATGTGCGGCGGCGTCATCGCCCTGCACGAGGAGGACCCGGCGCTCTCGGGCAAGGGGGTCATGCACGAGGGGCCGGTCTCGGCCGTGCTCGGCCTGGCCGGCATCCCCTCGGTCTCGGAGTCGACGATGATCGCCCGCGACGCGGCCCTGGCCGCCTATGAGGGCGGCAGGATCCACGTCCAGCATCTCTCCGCCGCCGAGTCGGTCGAGGCGGTGCGCGCGGCCAAGGCGGCGGGCGTGCTGATCAGCTGCGAGGCGACACCGCACCACCTCAGCCTGACCGACGAGGAGGTCCGCAGCCTCGACCCACAGCGCTTCAAGATGAACCCGCCGTTGCGGTCCGAGAGCGACCGCCAGGCGCTGATCGAGGGCCTGCGCGACGGCACGATCGACTGCATCGCCACCGACCACGCTCCCCATGTGGCGGAGGAAAAGGAGGTCCCCTTCGAGCAGGCGGCGATGGGCGTGACCGGATTGGAGACTGCCTTCGCCGCCGTCCACACCGACCTCGTCCTGCCCGGCATCCTCGATCTCGGCCTCGTCGTCGAGCGCATGGCCGGCGGCGCGGCGCCGTTCGGCTTCGAGCGCCCGACCCTGGCCCCCGGCAGCGAGGCGAACGTCGCCCTCTGCGACCTCGGGGCCGAGTGGAAGGTCGGCGAGGACGGCTATGAGAGCCGCTCGCTCAACTCCTGGTGCGCGGGCCGCGAGCTGACCGGCCGCGTCCTGATGACGGTCGCCGGTGGCCAGATCGCCTACCGGCTGCGCAGCTTCACGCTCGGGGTGGCGTCCTGATGGCGGGCGCCTACGTCCTGCTTGAGGACGGCACCCGCTTCGATGGCGACCTCTGCGGGCATCCCGAGGCGGTCACCGGCGAGGTCGTCTTCAACACCTCGATGACCGGCTATCAGGAGGCCGTCACCGACCCCTCCTACGCCGGCCAGATCATCGTCTTCACCTACCCGCTGATCGGCAACTACGGTGTCAGCGCCGCGGCGATGGAGTCTGATCGGATCCACGCCCGCGGCGCGATCATGCGCGACGCCAAGAACCGCGAGGACGTGGCCAGCGCCGAGGGTGGCTGGCTCGACTGGCTCGACGACTGCGGCGTTCCGGGCATCAGCGGCATCGACACACGGGCGCTGGTCCGCCACATCCGCGACAGCGGCGCCATGCGCGGCGGGATCTTCCCGGCTGAGCTGGCCGAAGCCGAGGCGCGCGAGCGGATAGCCGTCGAGCCCTCGATGGCCGGCGCCGATTTCGCCCGCACCGTCACCCCGCCCGAGCCGGTCCGCTTCGACGGCGACGGCCCGCACGTTGTCGGCATCGACACCGGGGTCAAGATGAGCATCGTCCGCCAGTTCCGCGAGAGAGGTTGCCGCCTGACCCTGCTGCCATGCGCGACCTCAAGTGAGGACGTGCTGGCCGAGGATCCCGACCTTGTCTTTCTCGCCAACGGCCCCGGCGACCCGGCGGCGCTCGACTACGTCGTCGACACCGTCCGCGACCTGGTCGGCAAGAAGCCCGTGGTCGGCATCTGCCTCGGCCACCAGCTCTTGTGCCGGGCGGTCGGGCTCGAGACCTACAAGCTCCCCTTCGGCCACCGCGGCGCCAACCACCCGGTCAAGGACCTGGCGACGGGGAAGATCGACATCACCTCCCAGAACCACGGCTTCGCGGTCGAGGGGCCGGG
>Ga0208219_1000613_pt1 | contig 12735 bp, 10 predicted proteins | sample NGESurshal072012_7_FD_184469 | JGI IMG/M metagenome (GOLD analysis project Ga0208219, IMG submission 184469) | Arctic peat soil microbial communities from Barrow, Alaska - NGEE Surface sample 53-2 shallow-072012 (SPAdes) | ecosystem: Environmental > Terrestrial > Soil > Wetlands > Peat ...
CCGAAGCTTCAACCTGAGTCCCCCCAGCCTTCCGTGGCCCGCTCGCTATCGTCGCTGAGCTCTGAGCAGCGATCCAGCCAGGCACGCCGCAAGGCCGGAAATCGGATCCCCCACCATGCCGACGGCTGATCGGCGCCGGGCTGACCGCTGATTGTCTCTGAGTAGTCCCTTGACTTCGGCTTAGTCAAGAGATAGCAAAGACATAGGTACCTAACCACCGGCCGCAGCGGCCCGGAGTCGCGGAGGCCCTGGGCTCGGGGGGCTGCGGTCAGCCGCGAAGCTAGGCCGGGAACTGCTCCTCCCCCCTTGGCTCGACGTGGTCGACCTGGTTTATGGCCTGGCGGAGCCGCGCCAGCTCCCAGTACATCTGCTTCCGCGCGCGGTTGGAGTTTCCCAGGGGCTTGTGTTCGGGGAGGCTGTGCCAGGGGTTGTAGCGCAGGACGTCTGCGAACGCGAGCTGCTCAGCGGAGTCGAAGCGCTGCGCCGGCAGCCGCAGGCGCGCCACGGGTACGTACCGGGACAGGTCCTCGGGCCAGTGAACCGTGGCGTCCTCGATCGGCATCAGGAACGGATCGGTCTGTACCTGCACCATGAAATCGAACGTCCACGGCCCCGCCTCCAGGGTCTTGATCATGACATCCCGAAGGTAGTTCTCTGCCGGGCGGGAAGGGATCCTGGTCCGGGCCCTGGAGCACGGCTTCAGCGAGTACTGCACCGCCTGGCCCCCGCCGAGCAGGAACGGCGCCACGCACGCCCAGCGGCTGCGCGAGGACCAGGCGGACAGGGCACCGCGGGCCCGGGTCTCCCGGCGGGCCAGGGATGCCACCGCCGGGCTGACGGTGACCAGGCTGGCGAACAACACCGGCGTCATCACCTTCGCTGACAAGACCTGCGCCGCCGGGCGGCGCTGGGCGCATGCCCCGATCGACGTGACCATCGTCGCCGGGTCGGTGCAGCTGTCCAAAGACGGCCAGGTCATCCGGGTCCACCCCATTCGCCACGACCGCGCCAAAGTACTCGGCGCCTTCGCCAACCCCAAAGGCCGGCCGAGGCGGAAGAACTCCGCCACCGGCTATGTCGCCCAGCTACCGGAACCCCTCTGTCGCCCAGGTACCGGAACTTGACATGAGCGTGGATCCGCGGCACTCAGTGGCACGGACCGGTCCGTGATGGCAGGGCAATCAAGATCGTCGGGGCAAGTCGTTGAACACTCTGAGGGTGGCCCGGTGTCGCATCCGGATCCGGCCCGGAACAGGCTGGCCCCAGCATCGTGATCATCAACGCTGCCCGGGAGTTCGCTGCGTTTACCCGGCCTATGTCGGCGGCCCGGGGTGCCGGATCGGGGCCGGTTCAGGAGCGCGGCCTGACCGCAGGTCACCATGAATTCGGGTGGAGGGGTAGCCACTCCGCTTTGCCGCCCGGGCTGTGCGCAAACAGCCAGTAGTAATGTCTCGTGTCCATGCACGTGGAGATGCGCTGGCATTGCCAGGACGAGGTGCTCCTGCCGGTTGCGCTGTGGTGTCCCGGCCCGGGTTACCGGATGATTTCCAGCGGCGTAGCAGGCGGCGGGATCGGACTGCGGGAGTGGGTGCTCAACGCGCAGGTACCGGCCGGGTACAGCCGCATGGACCCGGCCGCGCACGTAGCTGAGCTGGCTGCCGGCCTGGGCCTGGAGGGCAACGGCATCGGTCTGCTCACCGCGGCCAGGGTGAGTGATCTGCTGCAGTGCGAAGACGAAGGGGCATACGCGGTTACCACGGTCGGCCTGCGCGTCCCGACCTGGGCGGCGGTGCCGTCTGGCAACGCCGATCGTGAGCTGGTGCCGGCCTGGCGGCCTGGCACCATTAACATCATCGTCTCGGTTCCCGTGCCGCTCAGCGACGCGGCCTACGTCAACGCCGTCATGACCGCGACCGAGGCCAAGACCCAGGCTTTGCTCGACGCGGGATTCCGCGCTAGCGGCACGGCCTCGGACGCCATCTGCGTCGCCGCCCCGGCGACGGGCGAACCCGAGGACTTCGCCGGGCCGCGGTCGCTGTGGGGCGCGCGGATTGCTCGCGCGGTGCATTCCGCCGTGCATGCCGGCGCGGTCCGTTACCGGGCGCAGGCCGGCCCGGCATAGGCATGGCCCCGCCCGGATCCATTCCGCCGGGGTGAGGTCTCGGGCGTCCGGATCGCTTCACCACCACGGCCTCCAAGCAGTAGCCACATCAGCGGTCCAGGCACGGACGCCGCTGCCCGGCTTGCCCTCAGCGCGCTCCATCGCCGCTCGGCCCGGAGATTGGCAGGTAGGGCGGACTACGGATGACAACCGACTCGTGCCGGTAACTGCCGGGCAAGGCTGTTCGATGTCACGCTGTCCTCATAACCCAGAGGTCGCAGGTTCAAATCCTGCCCCCGCTACTAAGTAGCAGGTCAGAGGCCTCTTTCGATCATGGAAGGGGCCTTCTGCATGCCGGATGCTAACGGGATCTTCCCCCAGCCACCACGTCGTGCTCCCCCAGGTAGAGCCGGCCTGCCTGTGTCACGGATGCCGGGTGGGCCGAGCGAGATGACATGCTCGGGCGTTCTCGGTACTGCCGCCTGACTCGACCAGGCCGCGGGATGGGAGCAAGGATGAAGGGCCGCGCCGGGCGATGCGCGACCCTTCTGCCAGGTAATCGGAGACCCCGGTTAATGGTCGAGCCGGTTCAGCTGCCGGTGCAGCCCTGGCTCGTCGTCACCAGGTGGGCGCCGACCTGGGACTGGCTGGTGATGATCTGCACACCGGCACCACCCGGGAGGGCCGAGGGATGAATGGCCATGGCGCTCGAGTGTCCCTGGGGCGGCCCAGGCGGAGCAAGGAACGTGAAAACCTTTTGCAGCTCCGCCCCGTCGCCGTACGACTGACAAGGGTTGGTCTCGGCATTCGATGAGTTGCCGAAGATGACGCTGGCTGGTAGGCCATCCGCGCGGAGCTTGCTCTGCAGCCCAGCCGGATCGCGCAGTTCGCGGATGGTGACATAGACCGTGCCGTCGGCCTGCTTGGTCACCGTCCAGGCCGCCAGCTGGGCACCAGGCCCGTGGCCGGACTGGTGGCTGGCGGGCAACAGGGCGGTCACGGCAAATGCCGCCACCGCCGCCAGCGCGAGCGCTCCGGCGATGCCGGGAATCCGGCGCCGCGTGCGAACCGCGCGGCCGCGGCTGATGATCTGCTCCACTGGGATGTTCATATGGACCTTATTTCGCTGCTCCCTTACCGCCGTGATCAGTTCGTCGTTCATGATGGGCTTTCCTCCTGCCGTTCGGGAATCAGGTCCTTGCGCAAAGCAGCAATCGCACGGCCCAGATGAGCCTGAACTGTGCCCGGCGCGATGCCGAGCACCGCTGCACTTCGATCGGTATCAAGGTCAAGGAACAGGCGAAGGGCAACAACCTGCCGCTGCCGGGCAGGCAGGCGCATTAGGGCCGCCATGATCCGCGGATCGACGGAACTGTCGGCCTGGTCGACTGCAGGCAGGTCCGCCACCGTGCCGGGGTCGGGCACCGATACCTCCCTGCGGCGACGGCGCCACCGGGAGATGTTCGCATTCAGCGCGGTGCGCACCACCCACGCCCTTGGCGCCGGATGCCTGCTGACCGTGCGCCAGGACGCCCAGGCCCGGGCGAAGGCCTCGGCCACAAGATCCTGCGCCGTGTCGTGATCACCGACGCTCACCAGCACGGTCAGGAGGCATTCATCCTTGGACCCGCGGTAGAACTCCGCAAAGTCCAATCGTTGAGTTCCCACACCCCTTCAACGCACAACTGGCACGCCCCGGTTACTTGACTTGTGCCCGCCAGAGCACCCGATGGTGTGCTCAACACGGGCAAAACGCCGACACTGAACCCCGGCAGCCTGGCGAGCCCGGACACGTCGGCCACGGCCAAGGGCTGGCCAGTCACCAGGAAGATGCCAGGGAGCCAGAAGCTGCTGGCCAGGAAGCGGTTCTGCTAACGCAATTGCTAACGGGACTCCCCAAAACCTGGGAGACACGGGGAGGGGCAGGAGACGCCCACTCTCCTGACGGCCAGGTCGCAGGGACGCACGGGCACGCCGGAGACAGCGAAGGCGCATGTCGTATTGCTCATAACCCAGAGGTCGCAGGTTCAAATCCTGCCCCCGCTACCAAGTAGCAGGTCAGAGGCCCTTCTCGGAACGAGGAGGGCCTCTTTCAGTGTCGTTTGTAGACGGACTTGTGCACGGGCTCCACGGTCCTCGCCCAACGGGACCTGCCCGTCCGAGCGTTCGGTGCCTGGCGCGTACGCACGACCCGTGCGCTCAGTGTGGCTCGCCTACTCCGGCGTGGCTGCGGCTCGCTTGGCGGCGGTTACCTCCGTTCGCTTCGACACGCCGAGCTTGGCCAGTACCGACGAGACGTGGTGGTCGACTGTTTTTGGTGAGATGACCAGCTTGGTGGCGATGCTGGCGTTGGTGCGCCCCTCACAGAGCAATTCGAGCACTTCCTGCTCTCGTGGGGTCAGGCCGAGTGGATTCTCGCGTGTCGCGGCTCGCTGCCCGGCCGGAACGGACCGAATGCCAAGCGAGCGCATCTTCTGGCGAATGATCCGCGCCGTCGCGACGGCCCCGAGCGCGTTGCAGATGTCGAGCGCTCGTCGCAGCGCTAGCTCATCAGGCGCATCGAGGAGCGCGAGCGCCGCGTCGTAGGGGCAGCCCAGCGCATCGAACAGTTCGGCTGCTCCGCGATGGTTCCCGGTGAGCTGCAGCCGGTAGGGCTCGGCCAGTTCGCGCTGACTCGTCCGGGGCGACCCGGTGCGTAGCAGCCACACCGCGATCTCGCCGTTGAGCCAGGGATCGGTAAGGTTAGCGCACGCGTCGTCCGCGAGTCCGGCTTCCTGTCGCGCCCCGGTCAGATCGCTCTCGAGCCAGCGGGCCTCGGCCCGGGCCAATCGGACGGCGGCGATGTACATCTGCCCGGTCGATCCGTCCGCGGCCGTCATCGCGGCATCCAGGTGCGGCCACACATCTCCCTTGCCGCGGCGCGCCGCAACAAGGGCCAGGCTGGTCATCGGGATCATGCGATTCACCGGCGAGGCGACGGAGGCAATGACCGCCTCGGCGATTCCCACCGACTCGTCCCAGCGCCCCAGTCGCTCCAGGGTCGACGTCCGCACGCCGCGCAAGCAGGTGCAGTACGTGCCGAGATCGTGGTCCTCGCAATACGCGACGCCGTCGTGGAAGTACGGGTCGGACTTGGCATAGTCACGGTTGGCGCAATGCAGCTCGTGCAGGTTCGTGTACGCGAAGCCGGCTTCGTACTCGATTCCGTTCTCAAGGGCGATCGACAGCGCACGGCGCAGCATGGGCTCCCACTCGCCACCCGCGAGCCACATGGCCTGCGCTTCCGTCGTCGCGGCCCGGCTCTGTACCGCAGGCACGCCGAATCTGACCGCGAGTTCCTGGGCGCGCTGGGCGAGCGGGACGACGATGTTCAGACGCCCGGGCTCATTCTGATGCGCGGCGAGCCTGGCGTATGCCGCCGCGAGTTCCGGTGTGGGGCCGAGCGGTTCCAGGATGGCGACGGCGGCCTCGGCTGCGGCGAGGATCTTGTCGCCGCGGCACAGCCGCCACAATGCGGCGGACATCCGCTGGAGCGTGTCGCCTTCGCCGAGGCGGTCTCCGGCCGCCCGCCAGTTCTCCAGCGCCCGCGTGTAGGCGGTCTCGGCATCGGGCCAGCGATCGATCATTGACAGCTCCGTCGCGAGCTCGATCCATCGGGCCGCGATGCTGGCCGGCACCTCGCCGTCCGCGAAACGCAGCGCGCGTTCGAACTGTCCGGCAGCTTCGCGATGGGATGCCAGCGTGCGGGCGCGGCGACCCGCCGACGCAGCATGCTCCAACACAGCCGGGCCGTCGCCGGCCTCTTCCGCGTGAAAGGCCAGCCGGGCATCGTCGTCACAGCCGAGATTACGCAGCCCCTGCAATATCCGAGCATGGAGTTCGGCACGTCGGGCCGACAAGACCGCCTGCTCGATCGCCTGACGCGCGATCTCGTGCCGGAAACGCAGAACCGGATGGTCGACCACGAGTCCAGACGAGATGACCTCGGCCAGCGTGGGCCCGGCGACGACGTGGCGTAGCAGCCGCTCGTCGACGGTGCCGCCTATAAGGGCCGCGGCTTCGAGGGTCTCCCGTGCTTTCGGTCCGAGGCGGGCGGCGCGCGCCAGAACCACATCACGGGCCGAGCCCGGTACCTCGCCCAGGCCCGCTTCCAGCACCTCGCGGACGTAGAACGGGTTGCCGCCGGTGACCCTGTACAACTCCTCTGGGTCGACCCCGCGGCCAGCTGAGAGCATCCGCACGGCTTGGGCACTCAGGGGAGCGAGCGGGAGGCGCCTCACGCAGCGCTGGACGGCCAGATGGCCGAGAGCAATGCGCAGCGGATCGGTGTCGGCCAGCTCGTCGCTGCGGTAGCTCACGATCAGCAGTACTGCGATCTCCCGGATCCGTCGCGCGAGAAAGCCCAGCAGATCGAGGGTGGCCTCATCGGCCCAGTGCACGTCCTCGATGACGACGACCGGTAGCGGCCCTGGCCCGCACAGCTCGGTCAGGAGCGCATCGAAGAGTTCCTCCCGGGACGCGTCTGCCCGGCACAGCGACTGCAGGCGGCCGTGTACCTGCTGCGCAATGTCGAAGAGCGGACCAAGCGGCCGGGGCGTGAACATGCCGTCGCAGGCGCCCGACAGAAGGCGTGAGTCGGGCAAGTCGTGCGTGAACTGCTCCAGCAGGGTCGACTTGCCCACACCCGCCTCGCCTTCGAGCAGGACGAGCCGGCCTTCACCGCTACGCGCCTGCGCCGCAATCTCGGCCAGTGCATCCAGCGCCGTCTTCCGCTCGAGCAGTGTCACTCGGCCGGTGCGCTGCTGCAACGTGTCAGAGTTGACAAGCGAGAGCGTGGTGTCGGGCATATGGCCTCCTCAGTCCCGGCGGCTCCGACACTACGATCGGCTCACCTCGGACTCCATAGGGAGTACCCCCCCATATTTCTGGTGAGCTGCGGTTTTCTGGTGCGCTGCGGGCGCCGGCGAGACCAAGCCTGGGATGGGGCCGCGGCCCAAGGGATAGCAGCCGCGGAGAGGAAGGGGGGAGAAGGGGGAAATCGCAGGTCAATCGCCTGTTGTGTGAACCGATTTGTAAACCGGGCGCGGCGAAACAGGGTGAGAGGGGAGAGACGGGACGGAGCGAGCGGGACGTGTTTCGTTCCGTCCGCCGAGGTCACCGCATCCGCGAGAGACTGCCCGCGGCGCCAGAGAAGTGCGTCGTATGGCTCATAACCCAGAGGTCGCAGGTTCAAATCCTGCCCCCGCTACCAAGTAGCAGGTCAGAGGCCTCTTCCGATCATGGGAGAGGCCTTCTGCGTGTCTGTTGTAAACGGGAACTTGGTCAGGCGGAATCGCTGCGGCTGTCTCCGGGCTCCCGATCGGGACTGAGGCGAGCGAACCACCGAGATTCGATCCGCGAACGTTTCGCTACCTGGCGGCCGGCCACCAGATCAGCGTGACGGATTGATGGTGGCACGATTGGCGCCCCTGGAGCTGCGCGGGCCGATAGTTTCGCGCCCGGTGGCAGGGCCGCCTGAGCGGTCCGGCCACCGGGCGCATGACGGCCGCGGGAATCGGCTAGTTCTTCGTCTTCGATTTCGGGGGGCACGTTGATGTGCAGATGTGCGGTTTCGGGCCGGTGACCTGGATGCGACCCACCCGGGTGTAGCCCGCCGGGATGACCGGGCGCAGCTTCGCCAGATTCTCGGGCGTGGGCGGGAGGAAGACGTAATCGGCGACGCTCTGCTGGCCGTTGGACCAGCGCGTGGATTCCCGCATCGGCAGGTAGGTCGTGGCGTTCACCCACATCCGCTCCGCGGTCACATGGGGCGGGGCTTCGTTGTTGGGCGGCACGTTGATCTTCAGCTCGACAGCCCTCTGTCCGTGCAGCTCGGTCGACCCGACCACCACGAACTGGCCGTTGGCGATCTCGGCGCGGATGGCGGCCGCGTCGAGGGTAAACCCGAGGATGAACTTCGAATGCCACTCGCCCCAAAGGTGCCTGAAGTGATTGACCACCATGACCGTCCCGGAAAGGTGCAGCCCGCCCTGGTCGAGGTTGGCGGTGTAGTGGTTGATGTAGTTGCGCTGGGCGGTCTCGGAGGGCATCGTGAAGGAATACTCCCCGTCTTTGTACACCTTCCCGTCCGACCCGACGGCCGGGCCGATCCGGACATGGACCTCCTGGCCAGGCCGGGGAAACGCCGGATATTGCCCTCCGCCCAGCGGCTGGCCCGGTGCGGGCGTGTAGAGGATGTCGCTGCTGGCGTTGTCGATTGCCGCGAGCAGGCGGGTTCGCAGCACAGGCACCGTGATGGACGTGGTCTTGGTGGCAGGTCCATGGGCCACCGCCGCGATCACCGCGGCCAAACCCACGACGAGGGCCGCGCCGGTCGTGATGCCTGCAGCTAGCCGCCGGTTCGCCCGGCGGGGATGGTAATTACGCTGAAGCAGCCGCTGGCAGGCCTGTTCCGGATTCTCGAAATCGGCAGCAGCCCTGGCGAGCGTACTGCGGAGCTGGCTCTCAAGTTCGTCGGTAGGCATCAGATAGTTCCTTTCATGATGACCGGGTGGTGGGTCCGGTGGAAGGCAGCCCGTTACGAGTGAGCGCCTGAGCTAGCCGCGCCGCTGCACGGGATGCGGTACTGGTGACCGTCGCGGCCGAGCAGCCGAGGATGTTCGCGACCTCCGCGACGGGCAGGTCTTCCCAGTAGCGCAGCACCAGCACGGCACGCTGCCGGGCAGGCAGCTGAGCCAGCGCCCAGCGGAACTCCGCGAGGTCATCAACCTCCCGCAGTGCCCGCGTCGCGCTCTCGTCGGCGGCGTCGACGCCGATGTCCTGCGGCCCCAGTTCTGCCTGCTGCCGGGACCGGCGGCCAGCATCATCCAGCACGAGATTGATCAAGATGCGTCGGGCGTAGGCGGCCGGGTGATCCATCGACCGCACCCGGTTCCACCGCCGGGCCACCCGCAAGAACGTCTCCTGGACCAGGTCCTCGGCGTTCCTGACGTCCCCAGTCATCAGGTAGCCGGTGCGCAACAGCGAGTCTGACGCCCCGGCGACGAAGGCCTCGAACTGGCGCTTCGATGCCGCGTCGCTGGCCCAGTCCATGCGCACCTCCTCAAGCCCGACTCTCACGCTCATCCGTATAAACCCGCCAGTCCGGCCCGAGACTGAGCGCAGCCCGCAGGTATTTTTCTTCACCGCTGAAGGCCCGCCGCTTGGGGCCGCGGTCAAGGCAGACCGAGCCCGCCTCTCCAACGCGGGTCCGGCCGTGGCGTGGCCTGTCTGATCGAAGGGTCGGGGAGATGCAGAAATCCGCCAGTCAAGGACTGTGCCCGTAAACGGATCTGTAAACGGGACGCGGCGGGACGGGGCGAGGCCGGGGAGACCGGCAAGACACTGGGACACGCTGGGGCCCCGTACGCGTAGGTGGGCGGATATGAGTGGGGCCCGCCGGGACCGCAGAGACGCGCGTCGTATCTCTCATAACCCAGAGGTCGCAGGTTCAAATCCTGCCACCGCTACCAAAGCAGCAGGTCAGAGGCCTCTTCCGGAACCGGAAGAGACCTTCTTGCTGTGGTCTGCTAACGAGATTGCTAACGGCTCGCAGGTTAGGTGGCTCGCCGGACGGTGAAGTCTTGCGACCTTCGGCCACCGGTCCCTCGGCCGCTATGGCATACAGGCTGGCCGAAGCGAGGGCCTAGTGCTTCATGGGCCGCGATTCTAATGGGCATCTGGCCTGATCTGGCGAAAAGTGACCTGTCGCTGGGCGTAAAGGTCACCGTTGTCAGGTACGAAGATCGAGTCGTAGCCGAATCCGGCCGCACCGCGGTGGGTGCGTGCCAGCGTCGCCGGCCCTAGGCGGCGGACTGCGATGGCATCTGCGTGGCGCGGACGGGAACGCTCTCGAAGCCGCGCAGCACGAGCAGCGGGCGCCGGGTCGGCGGGGCGGCCAACTTGAGCGCCGGGTACCGCCGGGTCAGCTCCTCGATGGCAATGCGGCCCTCCAGCCGGGCCAGCGAGGAGCCGAGGCAGTGATGCATGCCGAGCGAGAAGGACAGGTGCCGGCCGGGATCCAGCCGGTCAATCCGGAACTCGTCGGGCTGCTCGAAGACCCCCGGGTCGCGGTTGGCGCCGCCGATGAACACGATGACGGGCCGGCCCGCCGCGATCACGCTGCCGCCCACCTCGACATCCTCGGTGGCTATCCGGGCGGTCAGCTGGACCGGGCTGTCGTAGCGGAGCATCTCCTCAATCGCCGCAGGCACCAGAGCCGGATCCTGGCGGAGCCGGTCCCAGCTGTCCGGGTCGCCCAGCAGGGCGACCATGCCGTTCCCGATCAGGTTCACGGTGGTCTCGAACCCGGCGATCAGCAGCAGCAAAGCCGTGCTCACCACCTCGCCGGAACTCAGCCGGTCGCCCGCTTCCTCGGCCGCGATGAGCGCGGACAGGATGCTGTCGTCGGGGTTGGCCCGGCGCTCGCGCACCAGGTCCTGGAGGTAGCCGGTCAGCGCCAGCTCCGCAGCGCGGGTCTGTGCCTGCGCGGCCGCCGCTGTCTGAGGGTCCAGGGTGGCGGCCACGTCATGACCCCAGGCCCGGAACTGGGCCTGATCCTCAGCTGGCACGCCGAGCAGATGGCAGATGACCGCGATCGGGAGCGGGAAGGCCAGCGCGTCGATCAGGTCGAAGACGGCTGCGCCGTCCGCGGCCGTCAGCAGCCGGACCGTAACCTCGCGGATCCATGGCTCGAGTCCGGCGATGGCCCTCGGGGTGAACGCGCCGGCCACGAGCCGGCGCAGCCGGGTGTGGTCGGGCGGGTCCATCGTGAGCAGGTCCGCGGCGGGCAGCCCAGCCCGCGGGTCGCCCGGCGGATAGGACGGCGGCCGGTAGCCGGGCTGGTGTACCGGCGAGCTGCTGAACCGCCGGTCCCGCAGGATGCTCGCCACCGTCGCGTGGTCGGCTGCGGCGAACAGGCCGAGCGGGCTGCGCACCAGGCCCCGCTGCCGGAGCTGCGCGTACAGCGGGTACGGGTCAGCCTTCGTCGCCGGGAGCATCATCCGGGCGACCGGATCCCCTCGCCACTGCAACAGCCGCAGCACGGCCGGCTCGACGACACGGCTCTTGACTCGCTCTCCGAGGATCATCCGCGCTCCTTCGTCGCGCCGCCGGGCCAGTCGCTTCTGGCCAGGCCATCATTAGTTCGTATACCATTGGTATCTGGATTCTGACGGTATCTGTATGCCACTGGTATGTCAATATGGCAGACTGAGGGCGTGGCCAGGGTGACCAGAGCGGAGTCCAAGGAGCGCACGCGGCAGCGGCTGCTGGCGGAGGCGCAGCGGCTGTTCCGTGAGCGCGGCTACGCCGCGACGTCGCTAGAGCAGATCGCGGAGGCGGCGGAGGTAACCAAGGGCGCCATCTACGGGCATTTCGCCAGCAAGGAGGACCTCATGCTGAGCGCGCTCGAAGCAGCCCCGACCCCCGATTACTCGACCACGCTGAACGACCAGTCGCGGCCGCTGCCCGAGCGCCTGGCAAGGTTCAGCCGCGCCGTCGCCGCGGAAGAACCCGGGGACACCGAGGAGCTGGCGGTGTACCTGGAGTTCTTCGCCGCGCTGTTGCGCTCCCCGGACGCACTGCGGCGCTACAGCAGCGGACGCGAGCGCCGGCTCCAGGAGCTAGCCGACGCCGATGACGCCGATAGTGATGACCTCGCCGCAGGGGTCACGCCCGTCCAGGCCTGGGCCATCGGGCAGGCGATGCTGGTCGGCCTGCAGATCTACAAGCGCTTGGCCCCCGGCCTTGTCACGCCGGAGGTGTTCGAGCGCGCGTTCGGCCTGCTGGCCGACCTCTACCAGGAGCAGTAAGGACGGCGCGCAGTTATCGGGTCGCGAGCTGCGGCGGCGGCATCCGGCTGTCAGTCTCGTGACGAGCCATGCGTCGCCGTTCTTGACCCCGTCGCGGCCGCTGCTGGCTGTCAGGCGCCGGTCGTTGCCAAAGACCATCACCAGTTGGCTGACCCGCGGTGGCCCAGTTCGCAACCCCTTCCCGTACCCCAGCGATTCCTGCACCGGCTGCGCTGGCGAGGGACGGACATCAGCTCGTCGCAGGCCAGCGAAAAAGCCGCAGCTGCTGAGCGAGCGGGGCCCACTCAGGCCATTAGCGGGGCCTTTCATTCGCAGGTCAGCAGCCTGACTTGCTAACGGATTTGCTAACGAGACCGGACGGTACAGGGGACACGAGCTGCGACACGGACGACGACCCGGGAGGCCCTTGGCAGGTCAGCGGGATGCATCGTCCGCCCAGAGACGGGGGAGACGGGCGTCGTACTGCTCATAACCCAGAGGTCGCAGGTTCAAATCCTGCCCCCGCTACCAAGTAGCAGGTCAGAGGCCTCTTCCGATCATAGAAGGGGCCTTCTGCGTGTTGGTTGCTAACGGTGGGCGGCCGCGTTGCACCGGACGGCTCAGCGCAGAAAGGGCTCTCTCGGTCAGTCGCTGCCCCGCAGGACCGGGCGCAGCGCGTCGAGGGTGGCAGAGTCCTCGATGGTGGAGGGCACGAGTTCGTCGTTGTTGCCGTCGGCGATGCCACGCATGGTCTTGCGCAGAATCTTGCCCGAACGAGTCTTCGGTAGTCCCGCCACGACGTCG
>Ga0208219_1000614_pt1 | contig 12720 bp, 10 predicted proteins | sample NGESurshal072012_7_FD_184469 | JGI IMG/M metagenome (GOLD analysis project Ga0208219, IMG submission 184469) | Arctic peat soil microbial communities from Barrow, Alaska - NGEE Surface sample 53-2 shallow-072012 (SPAdes) | ecosystem: Environmental > Terrestrial > Soil > Wetlands > Peat ...
CGCTGCCCGCGCGGCGCCCCCCCGCACGGAGCACTTCGCCCCGCTGTTCGTCACGCTCGGCGCGGCGGGCGGCGACCTGGCTGGTGCCCGCACCGTGATCGACGGGTTCTGGCTCGGCCTGGCCAAGCGCTCCATCCAGGTCAACTGACCGAAAATCCAAGATCTCCGCAACGAAAACCGTCCCCCGGCCTCGCTTTGCCCAGGCCGGCGTCTGCGGGGGAACAGCATGCTCCCGATCCCGGCCCGGTAGCGTGAGCACGCGTGAGCACGCTGATCACCAACATCGGTGAGCTGGTCACCAACGCCGCCCCGGACGACGACCCGGGCCAGGGGCCAGGACCGTTTGCCGCGCTGACCGGCGCGGCCCTGGTCATCGACGAGGGCCGGGTGGCCTGGACCGGCCCGGCCGGCCAGGCCCCGGCCGCGGATGAGGCCGTGGACTGCCGCGGCGGCGCGGTCCTGCCCGGCTTCGTCGACTCGCACGCGCATCTGGTCTTCGCCGGGGAGCGCAGCGCGGAGTTCGCCGCGCGGATGGCTGGGACGCCCTACCAGGCCGGCGGGATCCGCAGCACGGTGGCGGCCACCCGGGCCGCCCCGGACGAGGTGCTGCGGGCCAACCTGGCCCGGCTCACCCGGGAGATGCTGGCCCAGGGCACGACCACGCTGGAGTGCAAGTCCGGCTACGGGCTCACAGTGCCTGACGAGGCGCGGGCGGTTGCGCTGGCCGCGGAGGTCACCCCCGAGGTCACCTTCCTGGGCGCCCACGTGGTGCCGCCCGAGTACGAGGGCGACCGGGCTGGCTACCTGGACCTGGTGTGCGGTCCCATGCTGACCGCTTGCGCGCCGCACGCCCGCTGGGTGGACGTGTTCTGCGAGCGGGGCGCGTTCGACGCGGACGAGGCGGCTGCGGTACTAGCCGCGGGGCACGCCGCCGGGCTGCTGACCCGGATCCACGCGAACCAGCTCGGCCCTGGTCCCGGCGTCCAGGTCGCGGTGACGGCGGGCGCGGCCTCCGCGGACCACTGCACCTACCTGAGCGACGCGGACGTGGACGCGCTCGCGTCGTCGGGGCCCCCGTCGTCCGGCACGGTGGCCACGCTGCTGCCCGGCGTCGAGTTCTCCACCCGGCAGCCCTACCCCGACGCACGCCGGCTGCTGGCCGCCGGGGTGACCGTCGCGCTGGCCACGGACTGCAACCCGGGGTCCTGCTTCACCTCCAGCATGCCGCTGTGCGTGGCCCTCGCGGTCCGGGAGATGCGGATGACCACGCAGGAGGCCGTGTGGTCGGCCACCGCCGGCGGGGCCCGCGCGCTGCGCCGCAGCGACGTCGGCCACCTGAGCCTGGGTGCCCGCGCGGACCTGATGCTGCTGGACGGCCCGTCGCACACCTACCTCGCCTACCGCCCTGCCGTCCCCCTAATCCGCGCGGTCTGGCAGGGCGGCCAGATGTCTCGGCCGTGATCACGGTCAATAACTGCCATATGGCGCCGCCGCCCCTTAATGACCGGGATCATGATGGGCTGCAGGAGGCGTCCCGCCAGGCGAGGCCGCGCGCGGGCTGGCCCCGGGCGTGGCCAGGCGCTGGCCGTCCATCAGGGACCCGGCCTGCTTGACCCGGCTCAACACCGGGGAGATCTCCAACTGACGCACCCCGGCGACGGCGCTGACCTTGGTGGTCATGTACTCGTACAGGGCCTCGGAGTCCCGGCACACGACACTGCAGATCAGGCTGGCCGACCCGGTGATGGCCGCGGTGAACGGCACTTCGGGGTGCCGGGAGATCTCGTCCCCGGCCGCCGCCAGCCGGGGCGGCTCCACGATCAGCCACAGGTAGGCGGTGGCGGCGAAGCCCATAAGGCCGATCGCCAGGTCCACGTCGAAATACAGGATCCCGTCCTCGCGCAGGGTCTCCACCCGGCGGATCACCCGGCCCTCGGTCCAACCCGCCTGCTGGGCCAGCGCGGCGTAGCTCATCCGCCCGTCGAGGGCCAGCGCGGCCAGCAGCGGTTCGTCTGAAGGCTGGAGCGGACTGGGCCCGGTCGGCCGGGCTGGGCCGGCCGGCTGTGCTGGGCCGACCCGGCCCGCAGGCCCGGACGGCCCGGCCACTCGGGTGCCCCCGGCCCGCGGCGGCCCGGCCAGGTGGCTGACCTGCGCCTCCGTCAGCTGGTCGTCGTACCCGGACCAGTCGGACTCCTGGCCCGCGAAGCGGTGCAGCACCGCGTGCGTGGCCAGGCTCAGGACCTGGCTGGTCGCGGGCAGCCGCTGCAGCAGCAGCTCGTCGCTCTGCTGCTGGCTGAGCGAGCGGATCAGGCAGACGATCTCCGTTCCGCCGGAGCTGAGCGTCACCCAGGACACGTCCTCCCGCCGGGCCAGCGCGTCCGCCAGCCGCCGGGCCCCGCCTGGGCGGCAGCCGATCCGCACCAGCCACTCGGTCGTGCCTAGCGCCCGGGGGCTGACCAGGCCGAGCACCCGCAGGTAGCCGTCCGTGCGCAGCCGCCGGTAGCGGCGGGCCACGGTCTGCTCGGACACCCCCAGCACATCGGCGACGCGGCTGAACGGGACCCGCGGATCGAGCTGGAGCGCGCGGATGAGCTGACGATCAAGCAGGTCCAGCACGGCGGATTCCAGCATCAGAACTGACTCTCATAGAAGAAAACTACATTATGAGGGCTCTGGATAGTCATCTCGACCGCAAGGCGGCGACGGTGGGCCGTGACCCGGGGCCGTGAGGGCGCCGGGCTGGACCTGGCCTGGCGGGTGAGACGCCGGGCCGGAAGGAGCCTCCAATGCGCAAGTGGGCGCCCCTGGTGGCGGTCTGCCTCGGCACATTCATGCTGCTGGTCGACGTGACCATCGTGAACGTCGCCCTGCCGGACATGGCCGTGGACCTGCATACCTCGTTCCCGTCCCTGCAATGGGTGATCGACAGCTACGCGGTGGCCCTGGCAGCCCTGCTGATGGGGCTGGGGTCCGTCGCCGACCTCCACGGCCGCCGCCGGGTCTACCTGGCCGGCCTGGCCGTCTTCGCGGCCGCATCGCTGGCCAGCGGCCTGGCCACGAGTCCCGCCGTGCTGATCGCGGCCCGCGCCGTGCAGGGCGCCGGCGGCGCCGCCATGTTCGCCACCACCATCGCCCTGCTCAACGCCTCGTACCAGGGCCGCTGCCGCGGCACCGCGTTCGGGATCTGGGGCGCGGTGGCCGGTGGCTCGGCCGCGGTCGGGCCGGTCCTGGGCGGGCTGATCACCGAGACCCTGTCCTGGCGGTGGATCTTCTTCGTCAACCTGCCGGTCAGCGTGGCGGCGGTGGCCCTCACCCTGGCCGCGTTCGGCGCCGATCGCCGCCAGGCTGCGGCCCGGTTCGATCTGGCGGGCGTGCTCGCCTTCACCGCCGGCGCGGCCGCCACGACGGTCGGCCTGGTCCGCGCCTCCACCGTGGGCTGGGCCGCGGGCCAGACCGTCGGGCTGATCGCGGCCGGCCTCGCCGCCTTCGTGGTCTTCGTCCTGATCGAGAGCCGGGCCAGGCAGCCGCTGCTGCAGGTCTCGCTGCTGCGCCGGCCGGCCTTCGCCGCCGTCATGATCGCCGCGCTGCTGCTCAACGCCGCGGCGTTCGCCTACCTGGCCTACAGCTCACTGTGGCTGCAGACGGTGCTCGGCCTGAGCCCGGTCGAGGCGGGTCTGGCCGGCGCGGCACCGATGTCGCTGTCCAGCTTCGCGGTCAGCGTGGCCATCGGCCGCTTCCTGCACGCGTCGAACCTGCGCTGGATCATCGGCGGCGGGATGGCATTGGTCGGGGCGGGCGCCCTGCTCCAGGCCGGCCTGGAGCCGGGATCGGGCTGGAGGCACCTGGTGCCGGGCCTGATCGTGGCCGGGATCGGGGTGGGCCTGGCCACCCCGACGCTGGTGTCCAGCGCCATGTCGGCCGTGCCGGTGCACAGCGGCGGGATGGTGGCCGGGGCGGTCAACACCATGCGCCAGCTCGGCTACGCGTTCGGGATCGCGCTGCTCGGCAGCGTGTTCTCGGCCCGGGCCGCGCACGTGGTGGCGGCCCAGGGTGGCCACCCGGCGGCGGCCCAGGCCATCTCCGGGGGGCAGGCCCAGCGACTGCTGGCCAGCGTGCCCGCGGGTCAGCGGAACGGGCTGGACCAGGTCGTGCACGCGGCCTCAGCCGCTGGGCTTAACGGCGCGTTCCTGCTCGCCGGTGCGCTCGGCCTGGCGGGAGCCGTGGTCGTGCTGGCCGCGATGCGCCGCCGCCCCACCCAGCCGGCCGCCACCCAGTCCCAAGTGACCCAGTCCCAAGTGACCCAGTCCGGCGCCGAAGAAGCCCCGGTCTGACGAGCCGGCGATGACCGTGTGCAATATCCGCCACGTAGCCCCCCTCATGACCACGATCATTAGGGGCGCGCGGGCCGGCCACGGTGTCCGGTTCCGGTGTGTCGGTGCCGGGGAACACTGCCCATGTCGGGCAGAATGCGACGAGGCCCCTCCATGTATGAGATGGAGGGGCCTCGCGTTACCTGGCCGCACCGGCCCGCCTGTGGGGCTGGCAGCCCAGCCCCCGGCTTCCTTGTGCGGCCCGGCCACCACTGATCCCTAGTACCCGCCGCAGGCGCCGGCTTGCCGGTCCTGCACGCGTCCGGGGTTGCCCCCGGCTGGCCCGTCTTCAGTGGTGAGAGCAGTTCTACTGCCCTGTGACCTGGGCGCACAAGGGCCAGCTGGCCGCTATTTGAAGATTCTTCCGCCGTCCACAGGCAATCCACCGTGCAGCTGTTGTTTTCCCCCGCGCTACCGAGTCTGTCCACCAACCGTCCACAGCTCTGTGCACAGGCTGGGGGAATCACTTCTGCCCGACGCCACCCCACATGGTGCCGACCCGGCTCGCGACCTCGGCCGAATCGGGCCGCCACGCGGGGATCTGGACGATCCCGGGCGGTACCAGCCGCAGCCCGTTGAAGAAGCCATCCACTTCTTCCTGGCTGCGCAGCCTGACCTGCTCCGCCATCAGCTCGTTGAGCCGGGCCGCCATCGTGGCCATGACCCGGGCCTCGATGTCGTTGGCGGGGTGGGAGACCACCAGGAAGCTGCCCGGCGCCAGCGCGTCGAGCAGGGTGGCGACGATCTTCCAGGGGTCCTCCGCGTCCGGGATGAACTGCAGCACGGACATCAGCACCAGCGCGACCGGCTGGCTGAGATCCAGCATCCGGGTCGCATCGGTCAGGACCTTCCCGGTGTCGCGCAGGTCGGTATTGACGTACGCGGTGCTGCCGTGCGGGCCGCTGGACAGCAGCCCCCGGGCGTGCGCGAACACGACCGGGTCGTTGTCCATGTAGAGCACCAGCGCGTCGGGGGCGATGGCCTGAGCCACCGAGTGAGTGTTGCCCGCGGTGGGGATACCGGTACCGATGTCCAGGAACTGCCTGATCCCCTCCCCGGCGGTCAGGTAACGCACCGTCCGGGCCAGGAAGGCCCTGGTCGAGCGCACCGACGCGACCAGGCCCGGGAAGGCCGCCACGGCCTCGTCACCCGCATGGCGGTCGGCCGCGAAGTTGTCCCGGCCGCCCAGCCAGTAGTCCTGCACCCGGGCCATGTGCGCCACGCTGGTGTCGATCCTGACCGGTGGTGTGCCCGCCTCGGGAGCGGCGTCCCGCCACTCGTTGCCTGCCATGGTTGTGCCTTTCAAGCTGTGAGCCGGGCTCAGCATATGGCTCGTAATGCGGCCGGCCGGGAACCGGGGCTGGGACTCGTGCGCCCGGTATTCCGGGGGTTAGCCGTGGCCCGGGGCCAGGTAGCGGCCCGCGAACCGAATCAGCGGCTCGCCCGCTTCGGCCAGGTAGGGGACCTGCGGCACGGACGCGATCACCAGCAGGTGGTCGCCTGCGTCCTCGCGGCGGGTGACCTGGCATTCCAGCGCGGCCAGCCCGCCGTCCGGGATCAGCGCGCCGGAGAGCGGGCCACGCCGGTGTGGTACGCCGTCCAGCATGAGCCGCGCACCGGGCCGTCCCTCGGCGGCGAACCGGCCAGCCAGGGCCCGCTGGCCCGCGGCCAGGATCGTCACCGCGAACCGGTCCACGCGGCCGAGCAGCTCGGCGGGGTAGGAACCGGCGATCAGCGAGACCAGCACCAGCGGCGGGTCCAGGGACACCGGGCAGAACGCGCTGACCGTGGTGCCGACGTCGTCCCGGCCGTCGGACACCGTGACCAGCGTGACCCCGCTGGCGAAGACCGGCAGGGCCGCGGCCAGCCCGGCCCCGGAGTCAGTAGCCGTCACCGTGAGCCCGTGCAACCGGATGAGCCCGTGCAACCGGATGAGCCCGTGCAACCGGATGAGCCCGTGCTACCGGATGAGCCCGTGCGGCGGGACGAACCAGGGTCACTGGATCACCCAGCGGCCGGGCAGGATCAGCGGTCCTTGCGGGGACAGGCCCGCGGCGGCCGCCAGCACGGACACCGGCCCCCAGCTCTCCGCGAACAGCGCCCCGATCCCGGCCGCCCCGATCCCGGCCGCCCCGATCCCGGCCCCGATCCCGGTCATCCCGATCCCGGCGGCTGGAGCGGCGCGCCGAGCCTCGCTGGAGTCCGGCGGCCTCAGCCGGTCCAGCGGATGGCTCCGCGGGTACAGCCGCACCGCGGCGCCGTCGGGGAGCGAGGCCTTCTCCCGGGCCACGGCCATCGCGGTGTCCAGGCCGCCGAGCTCGTCCACCAGGCCGATGCCGGCCGCGTCCGCCCCGGTCCACACCCGGCCCCGGGCGATCTCGTGCACCTGGGCCTGGGTGAGCCCGCGCCCGTCCGCCACCTTGCCGGTGAAGTCGGCGTAGATCCGGTCCAGCCAGCTGTTGATCTTTTCCCATTCCTCGTCGCTGTACGGGCGCGAGGTGGTGAACATGTCCGCATGCGAGCCCTCGGTCACCGAGTCCGTGCTCACCCCGGCCCGGTCCAGGGCCTGACCCAGCACGGGCTTGGCGGTGATCACGCCGATGGAGCCGGTGATCGTGCCCGGCTGGGCGACGATGGTGTCCGCGGCCATGGCGATGAAGTAGCCGCCGGAGGCGGCGACCTCGCTCATCGACGCCACGACCGGCTTGCCCGCCTCACGGGCCCGGACCACCTCACGCCAGATCGTGTCGGAGGCCACGTACGAGCCGCCCGGGCTGTTCACCCGCAGCACGATCGCCTTGACCCGATGGTCGGCCACCGCGCCGCGCAGGGCGCCGCTGATCGTGTCCGAGCCCATCGAGCTGCCGCCCATCGGGCTGCGGGTGGTGCGGCCGCGCCGGATCGGCCCGCTGGCGTAGATCAGCGCGAGGCCGTCCTCGGCGGTACCGGGCAGCTTCCTGGCCCGCTCGGCCAGCGTCCGGGCCCGCCGGTAACGCCCCAGGTACAGCAGGTACGCATCCGGTCCCGCCGCCTCGCGGACCGCCGCATAGACCTCGTCCCGGTAGCCGAGCGCGTCTACCAGGCGGGCGTCCAGGGCCTCGCCGGACACGAACGGGCCGCGGTCGACCAGCGCGCGGGCGTCCGCCGGTGAGATCTCCAGGCGCTGCGCGATCGCCCCGGTCAGCTGTTCCACGATCGAGGCGGCCACCCGCTGCGTCGCCTCGCGGGCCGGCCCGGAGAACCCGTGCTCGGTCAGCCGCTCGGCGGCGCTCTTGTATTCGCCGCGGGCGGCGACCTGGACCTCGACGCCCAGCTTGTCCAGCGCGCCGCGGTAGAACCAGTTCTGGACGGCGACCCCGGTCAGCCCGAGGTCCCCGGACGGCTGCAGGTAGATCCGGTCGAACGCGGTGGCCAGGTAGTACGGCACGTTGCCGGGGCTGAAGTCGCCGAACGTCTCCGCCCAGGCCACGGTCAGCTTGCCTGAGCCGCCGAACTCGCGGATCGCCGCGTGCAGCTCCTGGACCTGGGCCAGCCCGATTGGCCGCCCGCCGACCTTCACCACCAGCGCCCTGACCCGGTCGTCGGACCGGGCCCGGCGCAGGCCGTCCAGCACGTCGGCCAGCCGGGTCCGGCGCATCGTGGTCAGCGCCGAGATCGGGTCGGACGGGAGTTCCTCGGCGATGCCCTCGGTCAGGTCCAGCTCGAGGATCAGCGGCGCGGTCCGGCGCTGGCGGAACCTGGTGATCCGGTCGGTCACCATCGAAGTCACCATGCCAGCAGCTTACGGGGCGGCCGCCGTGCCGCTGCCCGGGGCGGGCGGGGCCATTCTGGCCTGCCCGGATCAGGCCAGATGGCCTGCGCTATCGTCGGTCGGGATGGCCGGAAGGGACGTCAATGGCCGATGGTGACGGCAATGGCTGGGTGGTGTGTGCCCAAGGCCACCGCCACTGGGGGAAATACGGCGCGGCCGGCCTGCTGGCCAGCGCCGCGGGGCCGGACGGCCAGCCGAGCGTGCTGCTGATCCACCGGGCCAGCTGGACCCAGCACCCCGATACCTGGGGGCCGCCCGGCGGCGCCCGGGACAGTCACGAGAGCGCGACCGGCGCCGCCCTGCGTGAGGCGGCCGAAGAGTGCGCGGTCCCGCCGGAGGCGGTGCGGATCCACGGCCTTTTCGACGACGACCACGGCGGCTGGTCCTACCAGACGCTGATCGCGGACTCCGACGGCGAGTTCGAGGTCTACCCGGCCAGCCGGGAGGCGCCCGAGGTGGCCTGGGTACCCGCGGACCGGGTCGAGGCGCTGCCGCTGCACCCCGGGTTCGCCCAGACCTGGCCGGTCATCCGGGGGGCCTTGGAGCCGGTGACCGTGATCGTGGACGGCGCCAACGTGATGGGCTCCCGCGCCGACGGCTGGTGGCGGGACCGGGCCGGGGCGGCGGCCCGGCTGTACGGGGAACTCGCCGCGCTGGCCGGCCGGGGCGTCGCGGAGCTGCCCAAGGAGCTGGCCGCGGACGGCCTCGACCGCTGGTTCCCCCGGTACGTCCTGGTGGTCGAGGGGCAGGCCAAGGCGGCGGTGCCCGCGCTGCGGGAGATCGCGGGAGTGTGTGTCGCCGCCGCCCCCGGTTCCGGCGACGACACCATCGCCGAGCTGGCCGCCACCACCGGCGGGCGGCGGCTGGTGGTCACCGCCGACCGGGAGCTGCGCGGCCGGGCCGCGGCCGCCGGCGCGGCCGTGACCGGCCCCCGGTGGCTGCTCAGCCTGCTTTAGCCCCAGCCCGGTCGCGGGCCAGCCGCTGGAGCACCGGCCGGGCCGCGAGGTAGGATCCGGCCACCGCCGAGCCGCCTACACCCAGGTCCACCGAGATCCGGCCCTGCCGGGCCCAGTACACGTCCTTGAGGTCCAGCAGCAGCGCGAACTCGTCCACGATGAGGGCCAGGGCCGCGCCGTAGCTGACCGCCACGGCCGGATGCCGCCGGTGCCGGTCCTCGCCGCGCACCGCGATCGCCCCCACCCCGGCGAGCATGCCGATGCCCCACAGGTAGTGGTGCAGGTGCTCGCCGCCCGCGCTGAGGTTGCGGAACGGGCCGCGGCCCGCCCGGATGCTGTAGGTGATGCCCCGGGTGAGGGCGAACGTGCCGGTGAACGACAGCCAGCTGAGCAGGGCGCTGCGCTGGCCCTCGTTCAGCTCCTCGTGGTAGGCGGTCCGTACCTCGGCGGCCGGCACCGGAAGGGCGTTGCTCATAGGTCATCACTACCCTCTGTAACGACCACTCATCGGTGCCGGGCTGACCGCAGTTGCCCGGACAAAGCGGCCTAAACCATCATGACTCCATGCACGAGGGCGGACAGGGGAAGGCGCCCGGGCGCCGCAAGCGGGTCATCTTCTGGTTACTGGCGGCTGCCGTGGCCCGGCGCGTGGTGGCCTCGTCGTACTGCCAGCAGGACACGAGCCCCGGCCCCGGGGGATACGTCTGGTACTACGGCGGCAGCGGGACCGGCATCGGGTCCACGGCGCGCGGCGGGTCACTGACCCCGCCGGAGGACGATCCCGGCGGCGGGACCGGCAACTCCGGCAACTCCGGGGACGACAGCGGTGACGACGGGGGCGACACCAGCGGCGGCGGTGAGTGAAGGCGGCGAGTGAAGCGGTCCCGCCAGAGCCCGGGTGACCGCCGCGCCCCGGTGTGGGCGAGGTCACCGCCCGCGGCCGCGCGGAATGTGCTTTGGTCGAGAAGTGACCGTCGCCGATCTGCTCCTGCTGCTGGTCACGGGGATAGCCGCGGGCATCGTCAGCACCGTCGCGAGCCTCGCGTCGGTGGTGTCCTACCCGGTGCTGCTCGCGCTCGGCCTGCCGCCGCTGTCGGCGAACGTGACCAACACGGTGTCGCTCCTGTTCACCGGGGTGGGTGCGGCCGCGGGCTCACGCCCGGAACTGGCCGGCCAGGGCGGCCGGATCCGGCGGCTGGGCCTGGTCACCGCGCTGGGCGGCGCGGCGGGCGCCGCGCTGCTCCTGCTCACCCCGGCCCGGACGTTCGAGGCCGCGGCGCCGATCCTGATCGGGGCGGCCTCGCTGCTGCTCCTGCTCCAGGCGGCCCTCCCGGCCACCGAAACCGGGCATCCCGACCGGGAACGTAACCCCTTCCTCATCGCGGCGCTGTTCTGCGTGGCCATCTACGTCGGCTACTTCGGCGCGGCCGGCGGCATCCTGCTGCTGGTGGTGCTGACCACCATGCTCACCGAGCCGCTGGCCCGGACCAACGCGATCAAGAACGTGGTCTCGGGACTGGCCAACGCGGTGGCGGCGGTGGCGTTCGCGCTGTTCGGCCCCGTGCGCTGGGCCGCGGTGCTGCCGCTGGCGGCGGGGTTCCTCATCGGCGGCCGGATCGGCCCGATCCTGGTCCGCTACCTGCCGGCCCGGGTGCTGCGGGTCGTGATCGGCCTGGGCGGCATCGCTCTGGCCGTCAGACTCGGCCTCAGTGCGTACGACTAAATTCAAATTCTCCGCAACGAAAACCGTGCCCCCTGATCACGTCGCGCCCGTTCGGCGGCATGAATGAAACTTCGGGGCACACCTGACTACACCGATCCAACATTCACGGGCGGGCGGGCCGGGGGTGGTCGGGTTCCGACATTCACGGGCGTGCGGGGCGGGCCGGGGGAGTGGCCTGCCGCGCAGAAAACCGTCCCGGGGCGGAGGACCGGCCCGGGACGGTTTTCGTTGCGGAGATTTTGGGTTTCGGGTTTTACTCGGGGGCGAGCCAGAGCACGCCGAGCGGGGGCAGGGTGAGTACCGCGGACGCGGGCTGCCCGTGCCACGGCTCCGGGACGGCCTCGATCACGCCGAGGTTGCCCACGCCGCTGCCGCCGTAGTCGGCCGCGTCGGTGTTGACCAGTTCCCGCCAGCGGCCCGCGTGCGGCAGCCCCAGCCGGTACTCGGTGTGCGGGCCGCCGGAGAAGTTCGCCACGCAGGCGACCACACCCGGGCCGCCTGGGCCGCCCGGGTCGCCCGTGTCGTCCGGTACGGGCGGGCCGGCCAGGCGCAGGAACGAGAGCACGTTCCCGGCCGCGTCGTTCGCGTCGATCCAGCTGAACCCGGTGGGCGAATTGTCCTCGGCCCACATCGCCGGCGAGCCGCGGTAGGCGCGGTTCAGGTCCCCGACCAGCGTGCGGACCCCGGCGTGGCCCGGGTAGTCCAGCATCCACCAATCGAGGCCGCGCTCGGCGGACCACTCGTTGCCCTGGCCGAATTCCGACCCCATGAACAGCAGCTGCTTGCCCGGGTGCGCCCACATGTAGGCCAGCATGGCCCGCAGCCCGGCGAAGCGGTTCCACTCGTCACCGGGCATCTTGCCGAGCAGCGATCCCTTGCCGTGCACGACCTCGTCGTGCGACAGGGGCAGCATGAAGTTCTCGCTGTAGGCGTACATGAGCGAGAACGTGATCTCGTTGTGGTGGAACTGCCGGTACACCGGGTCGAGCGACATATAGCTGAGCGTGTCGTGCATCCAGCCCAGGTTCCACTTGAAGCCGAAGCCCAGGCCGCCCAGGTGCACCGGCCTGGTCACGCCCGGCCAGGCGGTGGACTCCTCGGCGATCATCATGACCCCGGGGACCCGCCGGTAGGAGGTCGCGTTGACCTCCTGCAGCAGGGCGACCGCGTCAGTGTTCTCCCGGCCGCCCTGGGCGTTCGGGACCCATTCGCCGGCCTTCCGGGAGTAGTCCAGGTAGAGCATGGACGCCACCGCGTCGACCCGGAGCCCGTCGGTGTGGAACTCCTCCAGCCAGTACAGGGCGTTGGCCACGAGGAAGTTGCGGACCTCGTTGCGGCCGTAGTTGAAGATGAGCGTGCCCCAGTCGGGGTGCTCCCCGCGGCGGGGGTCGGGGTGCTCGTACAGCGGGGTGCCGTCGAACCGGGCCAGCGCCCACTCGTCGCGCGGGAAGTGCGCGGGTACCCAGTCGAGGATCACGCCGATCCCGGCCTGGTGCAGCCGGTCGACCAGGTAGCGGAACTCGTCCGGGGTGCCGAACCGGGCCGTGGGCGCGAAGTAGGAGGTGACCTGGTAGCCCCAGGACCCGCCGAACGGGTGCTCGGCCACTGGCAGGAACTCCACGTGGGTGAAGCCCAGGCCCGACACGTACTCGGTCAGCTCGTCGGCGAGCTGGACGTAGGTCAGGCCGGGCCGCCATGACCCCAGGTGCACCTCGTAGACGCTGACCGGCTCGCGGACCTGCTGGCCTCGGGCGCGGGCCGCCAGCCACTCGGCGTCGTTCCACTCATACCGCGACGTGTAGATGACCGACGCGGTCGCGGGCGGCCGCTCGGCCAGGTTGGCCATCGGGTCGGCTTTGC
>Ga0208219_1000617_pt1 | contig 12662 bp, 12 predicted proteins | sample NGESurshal072012_7_FD_184469 | JGI IMG/M metagenome (GOLD analysis project Ga0208219, IMG submission 184469) | Arctic peat soil microbial communities from Barrow, Alaska - NGEE Surface sample 53-2 shallow-072012 (SPAdes) | ecosystem: Environmental > Terrestrial > Soil > Wetlands > Peat ...
GAGCATCTCAAGCGTCCGGCACGCGACCCCGTCGGCCTGCCCGAGCTCGAGCGGTCCGGCCCGGCGCTCCACGATGCGCGTTGTGATCCCCTCAAATTGAGCCAGCTGCGCAGCCAGGACGAGGCCGGTCGGCCCGGTGCCGACGATAAGCACGTCGACCTCATCCTGCTCCTCCAGCCGCCGCACAGCCGGCGGCTCGCCGACGGGCACGACCCTCGGGTCCCCCGCGTAGAAGCCGTTGAGGTAGAACTGCACCCGCTCCTCCTTTCGTTGGTGCACCAACTATACGGCCGCCTTCAAAGTCGCTCCGCAGTCGCGTCTGGACCCAACCGCGCTTCACGCCGACTCGGACACAGCTCGACCCCCGGTGAAGCTCTGACCCCTCATCGACGTGCTGACGGGGACCGAGGCGAGCGCCCTGCTCGGGACCCCCCCGCAGCACGCTGTACGACTTGGCGCGTCGCCAGGAGCTTCCGGCCCGCCAGATCGGCCGGCGCTGGATCTTCAGAAAATCATGCCCAACCCGTCAACTCTGCCTCACGCGCCGCCGGCTACCCACACGCCCCGGCCGACGAGCAGTTTCTCGAGCGGCTGCGACGCCACTCCTTGACCGCGGCACGAGAGCGGCTGGGACCGCACGCCTGGAAGGCCGCCGAACAGGCAGGAACCCAGCCTCAGCTTTGAGGACGCGGTGGAGTTTGCCCTCGAGCAGATCCCGCTGCTCCAAGCCGCCGCGCCGTGCTCCCCGGACTCCGCCGGCACCTCCCAGTCTGAATGATCGCGCCACCGACGGGCGCCGCGATCCGCCATTGCCGACCCAGGAGCGCTTCGGCGCCCGTGCGCCGACAGCGCATCGTCGCGCCCGACTGCCCTTGTGGATGACTGAGCCCGATGCTCACCAATCCCCGAGGGCGGTCGACTTCGGCGGTGGAGTCAGCGGCCCGGACGAACACATGCTTCTCTTGACTTACGAACCCCTGACCGACCTCCCGGAACCGATGCTGATCCTGGCATGACGATTCGCCGACGAATGTGGACCCGCTTTCGCCTGCGCCACAACAACTGAAGAACGCCCGCTGCCCGGCCTTCCGGTAGTAATGGAGCAGGAACGTACGCTAAGCCGAGTTGCCGAGCGCGCGTAGCTGTCGGCGCTGCCCGGCCGCGAGTTCGTAGCCCGCGCCGGTGAGCACGAGGCGCAGCCGCTGCGCCTGGGTCGGGCTGTCCTCGACGATCAGAATCCGCTTCGTCATCGCTTCGCTCCGTTCCACGTGGCGATCAGCGCCGCGGCCATCCGGTCGATCGGCACGACGTGGTCGACGATGCCGCGCAAGGCCGCCTTCATGGGCATGCCGTAGACGACGCTCGTCCCCTCGTCCTGGGCCAGCACCACCCCGCCGGCCTTCTTCAGGGCCGACAGTCCCGCGACCCCGTCCTCGCCCATGCCGGTCAGGATTGCTCCGACGCCGGCGGCGCCATAGACGCTCGCGACCGAGCGGAACAGGTGGGTGGCTGAAGGCCGCTGGCCACCGGCCGGCGGCTCGTGGCTGAGCTCGACCCTGCCGCCGCCGCTCACGCCGAGGTGTACGCCCGAAGGCGCCACGATCACCTCGCCGGCGCGAAGCGGCTCGCCGTCCCGCGCCACCCGCACCGCGAGCCGCGAACTGGCGTCGAGCCAGTCGACGAAGCCCTCAACGAATCCCTCGGTCATGTGTTGAACCACGACGATCGGCACCGGCGTGCTCGTGGGCAGCGCACTGAGGATCGTGGCCAGCGCCGCAGGGCCCCCGGTCGACGCTGCGATCGCGACGATCTCCACCGGCCGACGGCGCGCTCCAGCCGGGGGGCGCGCCGGCTTAGCTTCGGGGCGCGGGTGCGACCGGTTGCGGGCTCGTCTTGCGACCAGCTTGACGTCCGCCATCAGCTTCACGGTGATCGTCAGCTCCGCGGCCTCGGCCGCGAAGCTGCTGGCCTCGGGCCCGCTCGGCTTGGCCACGAGCGTGAGCGCCCCGGCGTGGAGCGCCTCGAACGACTGGCTAAGGTAACCGGGGCCGTAGCTCCCGCTGACCAGCACGATCGGCGTCGGCCGCTCCTGCATGATCCGGCGTGTCGCCTCGAGGCCATCCATCGACGGCATCACGATGTCCATGACGATCACGTCGGGGCGCTCGCGGGTCGCGAGCCGGACCGCCTCGTCGCCGTTCTCCGCCTCGGCGATCACCTCTAGCTCGGGGTCGCTGCCGAGGATGTGGACGAGCAGCCGGCGCGCCACCGGCGAGTCGTCGACGACCAGAACCCGGAACCGCGGACGAGCGTCGCTCATATCAGCCGCCTGATCGTGTCGAGGAGCCGCTCCTGCTCGAAGGCGCCCTTGACGATATAAGCGTCAGCGCCCGCCTGGATGCCTCGCTCGCGGTCCTCGCGGGCGTCCAGCGAGGTCACCAGCACGACCGGCAGGTCGCGATGGCGCTGGTCGGCCCGGATCCTGGCGGTCAGCTCGAATCCGTTCATCACCGGCATGTCGACGTCGGCGAGGACCAGGTCGCAATCGCCGGATTCGAGCAGGCTCCAGCCTTCGCCGCCGTCGGCTGCCGCGCGGACGCGGTATCCGGCGGCCTGCAGGATGTTCTTCTCGAGCGTGCGCGTCGTGATCGAGTCCTCGACGACCAGGATCGTCGCGGGCGAAGCTTCCGGTGCCGCGGCCCCCGCAAGCACCGCGCCACGGGCGCGCTCGACGGCAGCGATCAGGTCGGCCGGGCGAAGCAGCATCGCCACCTGCCCGGACCCGAGGACCGTCGCGCCGGCGAGGTGGCGGACGCGGAAGAGCGGGTCCGGGAGGCTCTTGATCACGACTTCGCAGGTCTGCGTGACCCGGTCGACGAGGAACGCGGCGCGGCGCCCAGGCCCGCCGAGCACGACGACCGGCTGCTTCGATTCACGGTCGCGGCCGTCCCGGGTGGCGTCCAGTCCTAACACATTGGCGAGTCGGGCCACGACGACAGGGCGGCCGTCATGCCGGACCGTCTCACGCCCGCCGGCCCGCCCGATCTCCGCTGCTTCGATGCGCATGACACGCTCGACCGCGCTGACCGGCAGCGCAAAGGTCTGCCCGCCCGCCTCGACGAGCAGGCAGCGCATCGTCGACACGGAAAGGGGGAGCGAGAGCGTGAACGTCGTGCCGACGCCGCGCCGGCTCTCGACCTCGACCGATCCGTGCAGAAGCTCGACCGCCTCGCGCACTACGTCGAGGCCGACGCCGCGTCCGGACAGGTCGGTGATCAGCGGACTGGTCGAAAATCCGGAGCGGAAGATCAGGGCGATCGCCTCGCGGTCCGACAGCTCCGCGGCGGCCGCGGATGGGAGGAGCCCCTTCTCGACGGCGCCGGCTCGCAGGGCGTCCAGGTCGATTCCGGCACCGTCGTCGGCCAGTTCGATGACGAGCATGTCGCCGCGGTGCTCGGCCGAGAGCGAGATGGTGCCCTCGGGCTTGCGGGCCTCGGCACGCAGCTCGGAAGCCTCGATACCGTGGTCGACGGCGTTGCGCAGCAGATGGGTCAGCGGGTCCTTGATCCGCTCGAGCACCGAGCGATCGACTTCCGTGTCCCCGCCCGAGATCGAGAGCGTGACCTGTTTCCCGCTGTCGCGCGCGAGATCGCGGACCATCCGCGGCAGCGGCTCGAACAGCGTCGAGACCGCGAGCATCCGGGTCTGGCGTACTGCGTCCTGGAGGTCGGTTGTGATCTGGGCGGCGCGCCGAGCGTCGGCTTCGAGCAGGCGGCGGAGCTCTGCCAGCTCCCTTCGCGCCGCGTGTAGACGCGCGCCGGTCTCCTCAAAGAGCGCGACTGCGTCCTGCGTGGTTTGCTCGGTGCGCCGGCGCCGCTTCGACTGGGTCGAGTCCCACCGGTCCAGGGCAGCCTCGAGGGCACGGACATCGGCCACGCGCCGTTCCGCGTCGATCTTGCTGACGAGCAGCTCCCCGACGGCGGCCATCAGTGCGTCGAGCTTGTCGGTCGCGAGGCGCACCGACGAACCGCGGGCGGGGGCGGGGCGCTGATCGAAATCGCCTCCGTCGCGCAGCCGAACCATCGCGGGAGCCTCGGCCCGAGGAGCCTTCATATCGGCGCCGGCGCCCAACAGGCTCCCGATCGAGTCGAGCGTCCGGTAGGCGCGTTGGAGCGCGTCCGGGGCCGGCTCAAGCCCGCCTTCCCTGATGCCCGCGAAGAGGTCCTCGAGTGTGTGCGAGAGCGCCTCGACTTCCGGCAGGCTGACCGCCCTGGCAGCCCCCTTCAGACTGTGCGCGGCGCGGAAGATCTCGGCAATCAGCTGCCTACGCGCCTCGAGGGTCGAGCCCGCCTCGAGCGCGAGCAGGTGCCGGTTCATGGCCTGAAGGTGCTCCTCGGCCTCGACGGAGAACGTCGCCATGAGCTCTGCCTGCAGGTCGGTGAGGTCGATCTGGGCCACGTGCCTCCCTACACCCGGTACCGCTCGGTCATCGCGGCGAGCTTCTCCGCCAGCTCGTTCAGGTCCGCGGCGGCCTTCTGCGATTCGTGCGCGCCGGCCACGAACTGCGTGGTGCCTTCGTTCACGTCCTTCATCGCATGCGCGATCTGGTCCATGCCGACGCTCTGCTCGTGGGAGGAGGCGGCGATCTGCTGGGCGGCACGCGAGGCCTCCCGGATCGTGTCGGCGAGGCTGCGGATGCGATCGCCGGCGCGAGAAGAGAGCACGAGCCCCTCCTCGACCACCTTGGTCCCCTGCTCGGTGGCCAGGACCGCCGTGGAGGTGGCGTTCTGGATGTCGCCCAGGACCCTCCTGACCTGCGCCGTGGCTCCCTTCGACTGCTCGGCCAGGTTGCGCACCTCGGATGCGACCACCGCGAAGCCCTTGCCGTGGTCGCCGGCCTTGGCCGCCTCGATGCTCGCGTTGAGCGCGAGGATGCTGGACTGGCCGGCCAGATCGTCCACGGTCGTGGTGATCTCGCCGATCTGCTGCGTCTGCTCGGAGAGCGTCAGGATGTCGCGCGCGATCGCCTCGACCCGCTCGCGGATCTCCTCCATCGCCCTGGCGATCATCTCGACTGCTTCAGTGCCCTCGTCGCTGACCTGCATCGAGCTCTTCGCCTTCTCCGCCACCTCGCCTGCCCTGCGGGCCGTCTGCTCGGAGGCCGCCCGGACCTCGTCGACCGTCGTCGAGGTCTCGCTGATCGCGGCCGACTGTTGGCTGGCACTCGCCGTGTGCTGGCTGACCGCCGCGAGAATCTCCGAGGTGGAGCTCGTGATGGCCAGCGCGCCTGTGCGAACCTGACCGGAGATATCGGCCAGGCCCGCGACCATGTTGTTGAGGTTCTCGGAGAGGACCTTCAGGTCCTGGCTGCCGTTGGTGGCGACCGTCGCCGTGAGGTCGCCTGCGGCCACGCTGGCGGCGAACTCCGAGTAGTCGCGGACCGCGTCCTGCAACGACTCCTTCAAGTCCCGCTCTGTCTGGGCGCTGTCGGCCAGCCGCTTCGAGAGGCCGAAGCCGAGCGCGAGCAAGAGCACGGTGACCAGGCCCAAGGCGCCGATCAGGACCACCCGGGCGGTCCGTGCCGCGGAGTCGCTGGTCGCTATGCGGCCGTGAAGGAGACCCTCCTCTGTCGCCAGGAACGCGGCGACGAGCGCCCGCTGGTGATCGACAAGGGGCTTGCCGTCTCCGGTCGCGATGAGCTTCACCGCCTTGTCGACGTTGATGCCGCCCGCCCGGACCCAGGCGATTGCGGGCCTCGCCACCGTAGCGAGCCACAGCTGGTGCGACTGGACCACCTGGTCGATGCGCGCGACCTGCGGCGGGTTGTCTGAGACGAGCCTCTCGAGCGTGCGAGCCGTCTGGTCAAACGTCGCGTTGCCCTCGGTGAACGGGGCGAGGAAGGGCTCTCGCCGCGTGATGACGAACCCGCGCTGGCCGGTCTCGGCGTCGACGACCGACAGGAGCAGCAGGTTGCCCTGCCCGATCACCTGCTCCGAGTGGCGGACGCGAGCGCTGGTGTCGAGGCTCTGCGTCAGCGCCATGAACAACACGACGCCCGTGACGATCAAGACAAGCGTCGGTGCCGCGAAAGCGAGCAGGATATTGGTTCGAATCTTCATGTTGATTCCTCCCTTACGACAAGCATGGGGTCGGCCAGCAGCGCCTCGACGTCGAGCACGGTCACCAGGTCATCGGTGACGCCTTGTACGGACTCTCGCGCGCTCTCGGACGGGCCCGCGAGCGCGGGCCCGATGGCGGCGGCCGGCAACCGCCGGATCTCGGGCACGTCGTCGACCGCGATCGCGATCGTAAGGCCCGCGCCTATGACGAGCAGCACTTTTTCCGGCCGGTCGGCGTGCTCTTGATCCGGCAGCGACAGGTAGCGGCGGAGGTCGAGAACGGGGTACAGGGTGCCCCGGACATTGACGATGCCGCGCCAGACTGGCGGGGCTCCCGGGACCGGTGCGAGGTCGGCAAGTGGCAAGACCTCGCGGACGCGTTGAGCTTCGACGCCGTAGCGCTCTGGCCCAAGAGCCAGCACGACCAGCTCGACGGTGCCGGCGGGCTCCTCAGCGCGCAGCGGCCGGGCGAGCAGGGCAGCGCGCTCCTCCAGAATGCGCCGCGTCCGCTCGCGCTCGGGGTGGGCTGTGCCGAGATCAGGCACGCCTCGCCTCCGCGGTGTCGGGGGCTGCGAGCAACGCCCGCTGCGTCACGATCAGCTCGAGGACGTCGCCAAGCGTCAGCTCGTCTTCTATGAAGACGAGCGTGTCGTGTTCGAGCCGCTCGACCAGGCCCCGCGTCGTCTGGAGCGCTTTCAGGGCCCGGTCTCCAAAACCGAGCCGCGCGAACAGCCCCGCCAGCGCGAGGTGTCCAAGGGCGTGCCCGGGGTCGGCGTAGGTGCAACGCCGGAAGGCCGCTAGAGCCTCGTCCGGCGCGCCTGCGTCGAGCAGCACCAGTCCGTGAAGGTAGTGCAGCGGAGCCTCCAGGGGACGGCGCGCGGTCGCCGCCTCGAGCCCCCGCAGAGCGGCCTCGGCCGAGCCGGCCCGCCACAGCGCCAGCGCCTCCCGGCGCGCACGCTCCACCTCGTCGGGCCCGGCCGCGCGAGGCGGAGGAGCCGGCCGGCGTCGAGGCCGCGGTGAGGCATCGAGCCGAGGCACAGGCGCGGCAGCCAGCCGGACGGCGGCCGGCTCCTCCTCGCGGGCGTCGATCGAAGCTGCTCGCGCGTCCAGCTTGCGGAAGGTGGCCGTCCCTGGCGCCTCTCGCGCCAGGTTATCGAAGCCGTCGAGGCCCGCCTCCACGTGACTCGTGAGGAGGTAGCCACCGTCCGTCAGCGCGTCGCCCATGCGCGCGATCACGGCCCGTCTGCCTTCGTCGTCGAAGTACATGAGGACGTTGCGGCAGAGGACCAGGTCCATCGCCTCGGTATTGGTCGCGGGCGCGGGGTAGACGTCCTCGGCCAGGTTGAGCTGCGCGAAGCTAACCATCGCCCGGAGAGCCGGGGTCACCTCGAACTGCTCGCCCTTCCGCGTGAGGTAGGGCGCCAGGGTGGCGGGCGATATCCCTCGCAGCGACCACGCTCGATAGAGGCCACGGCGGGCCCGCTCGAGCGAGCGGCCGTTCAGATCGGTCGCGAGGATCAGCACATCCCATTCGTGGAGGTCCGGCAGCAGCCGCGAGACGAGCATCGCGAGCGTGTAGGGCTCCTCGCCGGTCGAGCAGCCCGCGCTCCAGAACCGCAGCCGCCGCTCGTCGCGCCGACGGGCGATCAGCTCGGGCAGGACGCGCTGCTCCAGGGCATCGATCTGGCCGGCGTGGCGGAAGAAATTGGTCTCGCCCACATTCAAAGCGCAGAGCACAGCGTCGAGCGCGTCGCTCGCATCGGCGCTCGCGGACAGCAGCTCGTTGAGCGCGCTCGCGTCCGCCACGCCCAAGTCCGCCACCGCTCGCCGGACGGTCCGCGTCAAGTCGGCCGCCCGCGACTCGGTGGGCACCATCCCCGTGCGCGCGCGCACCAGCTTCCGGAAGCGAGCGACGTCCAACGACTCAGCGGGCGGCGTCATCTGTCTGTTCCGGAAGGGAGGCGAAGGTCGGGCGAGCCCTCACAGAGGCGCTCCGGATCGAGCAAAAGGATCAGGCGGTTGCCGTGGCGGGCCACGCCGGAGAGCGCGCATGCAGCGGCGGTCACCTGGTCGGGGCGCTGAAGCGCGTCGCGCCGCACCGCCAGGACCTCGACGACCTCGTCCACCACGAGCCCGGCCGCGACTTCATCCGTCTGAACCACGATGACCGAGGTCGAGGGCTCGGGCTCCAGCCTGGGTGCGCCGAGGCGCGCCCGGACGTCGATCAGCGGGATCACGCGGCCGCGGACGTTGATCACCCCGACCACCCATGGCGGTGCATCGGGCAGCCGGGTCGCGGCCACCATGCGGAGCACCTCGACGACCTGCTCGACCGCCACGGCGTGCTCGCAGCCGTCGACCCGGAAGACCAGCAGCACGACAGCGGAGGCATCTTCACCGGCGGCGATCGCGCCCGGGTGCGACACGGCGATCGACTCGCTCACGTGCGCGCCCCCGGCGTCCCCTGCGACCCGCCCAGCGGCCCGACGTATGCGTCGGCGAGCTCGACTCCTCGGTCGATGATCAGAAATTCCCCGACCTGGTTGGAGTGGGCCATGCCTCGGGACCTGTGCACCGTCAGCACGCGGTCGTGCTCGCCGTTGCCCTCCAGGGTGCGGACGAGGAGCCAAATGTCGATCAGCGAGGCGACCAGATGGTTACTCGGCGCTTGCCCGTCGGTACCGAGGCTGGTGAACATGGCCGTCACGCCCATGCCCAGGGGAAGTCGACCTGGCGGGTGAGCATCGCCAACACGTCACAAGCCGTGCCGACGCCGATCAGATCCGATATCGAATCCAGCACAACCACCGCGGGATCAAAATCGCAGACCAACTTCTGCATCGCCGCAAAAAGGGCTTCGAGGCCGAGCAGGATGGGGCGAACGCATCTGAACTGCAACAGGCCCTGCTTCAGCCGAACTTGGTGATAACGCGAACCTGAAACTCGGTCGCCAGCAGAGCCTGGCCACAACCAGCAGTGTCTGGCCACAACCGGCCGGGCCGCAAGCAAGCGACGGACGTCCGCGAGGAAGCCCGCCCCGCGAGGAAGCCCGCCCCCGGTCACCTCATCGAGATGTTTGATCCCGGTCGGCGCCTTGGCCAGCGCCGCCAACCCACGAGCTGCCAGCGACTTCGTCGACCGCTTCGTGATCGTTGACATGCTGCTGCCTCCGCACTTAGGCCGAGCCTCGACGGGAGCGCCGATCCAATAGGGACGCGCAGGTCAACTCTGCTGGTTTGAGTAGCCAATCCGTCCAGATAGACGGCGATACGTCGCGGCTAAGCGCAGAACGACCGATAAAAAACGGGGCGCTGCGCTCTCCACGCCGTAGCTAGCCGTAGCTATCGGCAAGAACCGGTCCCGCCTTGAGCGTCGCGTGACGTACCTCCGAGACGAGCCGCGGGCAGGGACCCCGGCAAACGGCACGGCTCGGCGCGGCTCGGCCCGAACACCGTTGGACAGCTCAACTGCTTACACCCCCACGCCGCAGCGGCAGGTGCGCCGGGGCGCGGCCGGCAATCACACCGCGCTCGCCAGTCGACGCCTAACCACGATGTCCATCACTGAAGTCGCTCCAGTGATGATCGCGGAAGTCGAGACCTCAGCGGCAGCAGACGTGCTTGCAGCTCACAGCTCGGATGCAGGAGTGGTGCCGAGCTCGGAGGTGACGACGAGATACGCAACGAGAAACTGCCGGTGACGTTCTGCCGAGTCCGCCGCGCCCGCCGCGCCACCTGGGGTACAGCCAAGATAAGGCCAAAAAAGGGGCTCCCCTGACGTTTCCGTGGGTGGAGTGAGCGGCTGAGGAAGGGCGCATGCCGCGCCGTGCCTAGGGTTCTGGCTTCTTGACGACCGGAACTTGAGGGAGCGGAAAACGGCATGCGCGGTATCAGGGTATGGGCGCGGCTGCTTGGGCTGCAACGGGCGGTGGTGGAGGACGTCGGTCTGGGCATCGAAGGAGAGGTGATCGTGTCGGTCCGCCCGGGATGGCGGGAGCGGGATCGGTGTGGGGTGTGTCGGCGCCGATCGCCCGGGAATTGACCTTGGCGAGGGCCGGCGGCGCTGGCGGGCACTGGACCTCGGGACGACGTTTGCGTTCGTCGAGTCCGACGCGCCGAGGGTCACCTGCCGCCGCCATGGCGTGGTGGTCTGTGCAGTCCCGTGGGCTCGGCACGACTCGCGGTTCACCAGAGCATTCGAGGACCAAGTCTGCTGGTTGGCGGTGAACTGCTCCAAGACGGCGGTCGCCGAGCTGATGCGCGTGGCGTGGAGGTCGGTCGGCGCGATCCTGGAGCGGGCCTGCGCCGAAGCGACGCGCGAGATCGATCTGCTTGACGGGCTGCGGCGGATCGGGATCGACGAGATCGCGCACCGCAAGGGCCATCGCTACCTGACCGTCGTGGTGGACCATCACACCGGCCGGCTGGTGTGGGCCGCCCCGGGCCGCGACCGCAAGACGGTGCTCGCGTTCTTTGATCAGCTCGGGGAAGAGCGCTGCACACAGGTCGAATTGGTCTCGGCCGACATGGCCGTGTGGATCTCCGGGCCGATCGCCGAACGAGTCCCTCACGCCGTCCGATGCGTGGACCCGTTCCACGTCGTGATGCTCGCGACAGAGGCGCTGGACGATGTCCGCCGCGAAGTGTGGAACGAGGCACGCCGCCAAGGCAACCGGCAGCTCGCCCGCGAGCTCAAAGGCGCTCGGTTCGCGGTCTGGAAGAACCCGGAGAACCTCACCGACCGCCAGCAGGCGAAGCTCGCCACGATCCAACACACCAACGCCCGGCTCTACCGCGCCTACCTGCTCAAGGAGCAGCTTCGGCAGATCTACCGACTCCCCGCGGCGGCCGCCGAGCGGCTGCTGGACCGATGGCTGGTGTGGGCGCGTCGCTGCCGGCTGCCGTCGTTCGTGAAGCTCGCCAGAACGATCACCGAGCAGCGCGGCGGGATCATCGCCGCGATCGAGCACGGGCTCTCCAACGCCCGGATCGAACAGATCAACACCCAGATCCGCCTGATCGCCCGCAGAGCCTTCGGGTTCCACTCGCCCCAGGCACTGATCGCCCTCGCGATGCTCAAACTCGCCGACCTCTGCCCACCGCTACCACGGTGACACGACCCACGGAAACGTCAGGAGATTCCGATTTATCGCGGGGAGCAGCTCCCCTCCCCGGAAGCCGCGGTGCTGCATCTCAACCGCGTGGCGAGCAGACCGCTGAGCAACGGTCAGATGAAAGGCACCTACGGGCTCCTCTCAAGCCACGTGCACCCGACCACCCACATCATCCGCGAACTGTTCGTGGTCGACGAGGTCGACGGGCACAAGACCCCGAGACTCACAATCGACATCGGCTTCCATAACCGGCTCGCCAGGATGGCGGTCATCTGCTTCTACAACGCACTCACCCACATCGTCAGCTACCACGGATGGGCCCCAGCCACCTACCTCGAACTGAACGACGACATCGACGCGCTGCTACCCGGCGTCTTCATAGGCGGTCCCTCGCCCGGCCCCTTTGACGGCGCTCCGGCCTGACCGCCGACGACGATAGCTGAAGGAACTCGCCGACGCGGCGGCTTGCTATTTGACCGCGATCACATCGATCGGACCGATGTCAGGTTCGGCGGCGAGCAGGTCGTCGGCGACCTGCGCCAGCGCCTTGGGGATCTCACCGGCGATATGCGCTTGGCGTGCTTCCTCGGTCTCGAACGTGTCGAAGATGCCGTAGTGCGTGTCGTCTACTTTGAACGCGTACCACGTAACGGTCCCCTGCTCCGCAAGCGCAAGGGCGCGGCCGGCTTGCAGAAACGCTCCGAGCTCGTCGCCCTTTCCTGGCTTTGCCTCGAGCTGCGCGATCAGTCCAAGCTTGACGGTCATATCGGCCTCCTGGTTTGTGACTTCGGTTTGAGAGTCGGTGGCGCCGCAGGCATTACGACACATCCCAGATCTCGCCGTTGGCCCGCCCCCGGATGTGCTCAAGGAGCACGCTCGCTGACCGCTGTGGGGTGATCAGGGTGCCGCTTTGCTGCATTGTGATGAACCGCTCGTGCAACGCGGTCCCGATCCGCCCCGGATCCTGCTTGCGGATCCATCCTTGCATCGCGGTGTCGACGGTCCCCGGTCGGAATACGTTGACGGTGACGCCCGTTCCGGCAAGCTCGCCGGAGAGGTTCAGCGTGTGCGCCTCGAGCGCCGTCTTCGTTGCCGTGTAGGCGTTGGCACCGATCATCGCCGCCGGGTTCGCCGCCACGCCGCTTGAGATGTTGGCGATCCGTCCCCAGCTACGTTCAATCATCGGTGGCAGCACCGCGAGTGACAGCGTGACCGGGCCTATCACGTTGATTTGCGCGGCCTGCTCCCAGTCGGCCGGGTCGATGGTTGCGCTCGGGCCGAGCGGCCAAACGACTGCTGCGTTGTTGATCAGGATCTCGACCGGCCCAAGCTCGGTCCTCACCCGGCTCACCAGCTCCCGAATCTGGTCCGTGTCACCGACATCGGCGGCGACCGCCAGCGCGGTCCCACCTTGGCCACGGACTTCGGCG
>Ga0208219_1000618_pt1 | contig 12644 bp, 11 predicted proteins | sample NGESurshal072012_7_FD_184469 | JGI IMG/M metagenome (GOLD analysis project Ga0208219, IMG submission 184469) | Arctic peat soil microbial communities from Barrow, Alaska - NGEE Surface sample 53-2 shallow-072012 (SPAdes) | ecosystem: Environmental > Terrestrial > Soil > Wetlands > Peat ...
GACGAGGTCGATCTCTCCTTCGTCACCGACGGGCTGCGGGCCGAACGCGAACAGGGCATCACCATCGATGTGGCCTACCGCTACGCCGCCACGCCGCACCGCAAGTTCGTCATCGCCGACTGCCCGGGTCACGTCCAGTACACCAGCAACATGGCCACCGGGGCCTCGACGGCCGACCTCGTCCTGGCTCTGGTCGACGCCACCTCGGGGCTGCGCGAGCAATCACGGCGCCACATCTGCATCGCCGCCCTGCTGGGAGTAGACCAACTCGTGGTCTGCGCCAACAAGATGGATCTGGTGGGCTGGGACAAGTCGGCCTACCAGAGCATCGTCGACGACATGCAGACGCTGGCCCGCCGGCTCGGCATTCATTCCTGCACGGTGATCCCCATCTCCGCCCTCCACGGCGACAACGTGGTCGAGCGCTCCGACGCCGCCCCCTGGTACGACGGCCCGACCGTGCTCGATGCGCTCGAGTCAGCCCAGGCCGGCGGGTGGGCCTCCCAGCACGGCCTGCGCCAGGGCAACGGCGGCCGGCTCCCGGTGCAGTGGGTCCTGCGTCAGCCCGGCGGTGGGCGCAGCTACGCCGGCATGGTCAACGGGGGACCCTTCCGGACGGGCGATCCCGTCATCGTGCTGCCCCAGGGTCAGTTCACCACCGTGCGCTCGATCGAGACGGCCGACGGCCCCCTCTCCCGGGCCGAAGTCGGCCTGTCGGTCTCCATGCAGCTGGCCGACGACCTCGACATCTCGCGCGGTGACCTCATCTCGTCCCTCGAAGAGCAGCCGACCGTGACCGACACGTTCGAGGCGACGGTGTGCTGGTTCCACGACCGGCCGCTGGTGGCCGGGGACCGCCTCAAGCTCAAGCACACCACCCGCGTCACGCCGGTCGTGGTGGAACGGGTCGAGGGGATCTTCGACGTCAACGCCCTGGAGATGACCGAGGTCGACGAACTGGCCGAGAACGACATCGGCCTCGTCCACCTGCGCACCGCCGCGCCCCTGGCCCTGGACTCGTACACGGTGGACCGGATCACCGGGAGCTTCGTCCTGATCGACGACCGCACCATCGCCACCGTGGCCGCCGGCATGGTCGGGCGCCCGTCCATTCACTCCTAACGGCCGACCCGGACCACCCCCATGACGGCCTATTACCCGGTCTCGCTCAACTTGACCGGCCGCGCCTGCCTGGTGGTGGGAGCCGGCCCGGTGGCCGCCCGCAAGGCCCGGGGCCTCCTGGCGGCCGGCTCCCTCGTCACGGTGATCGCCCCCGAGGTCGGTCACGCCATGGCCGCGCTGTCCCCGCTCACCATCGTGCGCCGGGCCTACGCCCCCGGCGACGCCGCCGCCTACCGGTTGGTCGTGACCGCCACCGGCCATCCCGAGGTTGACACCGCCGTCTTCTCCGACGCCGAAGCCGCTGGCGTGTGGGTCAACAGCGCCGACGACCCCGACAACTGCTCGTTCATCTTGCCTTCGGTCCACCGCGACGGTCCGGTCACTCTCGCCGTCTCGACGGCCGGGTCGAGCCCGGCCCTGTCCACCTGGCTGCGCGGCCGCTTGGCCGAGGAGCTCGGCCCGGGGACGGGCGCCCTGGCCGAGCTCCTCGGCCGGGCGCGGCGGCAACTCAAAGCCAGCGGCGCCAGCACCGAAGCCGTGGACTGGGCCGCCCTGCTCGACGGACCACTGCCCGGTCTGGTGGCGGCCGGTCGGACGGCCGAGGCGGAGCGGTTGGTCGAAGCGGCCACCGGGTTCACGCTCGAGGCGTAGCGGCCCTTCGGACTCCAGCCCTACGGCCGGCCCTACGGCCTCCAGCCCTAGGGCTGGGCCACCATGAGCACCGTGCCGACGAGCAGCAGGACCAGGGCCACGGCCGCGGACCACACAATGAGCTGGGTATCGCGCAGCACGGTCGGGGCTCCCCGGGCATCTGGTTCGGCCTCGGGTCCGTCCCCCGGGGCGGAGGCGGCGGCGGGGGCGGCGGGGGCGGAACCCGAGCTCACCGAGGCCTGGATTCTCCGCTCGGCCGGCCAGAGGACACCCTCGGCCAGCACCACGACGACAACGAAGACGGCCAACCCGCTCACGACCCAGCCATCGGAGAGGGCGTAGGCCCCGTGGCTCATGGCCAGCAGGGCGAAGCCGAAGATCGGGATGCCGTAGAGCAGGCGACCGCCCCAATTGACTCCGGGACGGAAGTAGCGCACCACCGCCTCGGGAAGCGAGCGTCCGACGCGGAGGAGTCGGCGCAGACGCGCCGCGGTGGCCGCGCTCGTCACCACGGTGGCCAGGCCCGCCACCACGCAGCCCACGTGGAGAAGGAGCACGATGTCGAAGGCCGGACCTTGGGGCTGGGCGTGCACGCCGGACATCTTCATCCATTTGTGCCTAAACGAAGTGAACGTTCGGTGAGCATGCAGCCTAAGCGTGGTTCAGAGCCTGTACCGTAGAAGGACACACAGAGTGAAGAGGCGACCGCCGATGAAGGTGGATAGGGAAGTGGAAAGAGTCGAGAGCCAGTGAACCAGTTGCGACTCGACCCGTTGTCGGGCCGCTGGGTGGTCGTCAGCCCAGGACGCTCCGAACGGCCCTACTCCTTCGTCACCCGATCCCCCTGGGTGGAGGAGGACGCGGGACGTCCGTGCCCGTTCTGCCCCGGGAACGAGGAGACCACGCCGCCGGCCCTGGAGACCTACGGACCAACCGGGCACTGGCTGGTGCGCGTGGTCCCGAACCTGTACCCGGCCTTCGAGGGCGACGAGCCCTTTGTGGTGGCCAACCGTGGGCCCGTGTTCACCCAAGCCACGGCCGGGGGGATCCACGAGATCCTCATCTTCTCCCCCGAGCACGACGACACCTGGGGCATGTTGAGCCGGGAGCAGAGCGGCCTGGTGATGGCGGCCCTGCGCGACCGTCTCGAAGAGCACGCCCAACGGCCCAACCTGCGCTACACCCAGGCCATCGTCAACTCCGGCCGGGAAGCGGGAGCCTCGGTGGAGCACCCGCACGGCCAATTGCTCGGCATGTCGTTCATCCCCCGCGAGTTGGCCGAGGAGCAAGCCCGCTTCGCCCGCTTCGTCGGATCCTGCCTCCTGTGCACGACGATGGAGGCCGAGGAGGACAGCGGCGACCGCGTCATCTTCGCCGACGATCGGGTCGTGGTGGTCTGTCCCTTCTGGAGTGCGGTCCCCTACGAGATGCTGGTCATCCCCCGGCGACACTCGCCCCACATGCACAAGAGCCCGACCGAGGACCTCGTTGCCGTGGGTGAGTCCATCCGCACCTCGCTGAACCACCTGGCCCACACGGTCGGGGACGTGGCCTACAACATCGTGTTCCACTCCGCCCCGTACCGGGTGGGCGAGCCCTACCACTGGCACGCCCACATCTGGCCCAAGGCAACCACCACCGCCGGATTCGAACTGGGCACCGGCGTGGCCATCAACGTGGTCTCGCCCGAGGAGTCAGCCGAGATGCTCAAGATGGCGGCACTGACCCACTGAGCCTGACGCCACAAGCCTCAGCCACAAGTCTCAGGTACCCGGCCGCACCGACCGGGCGAGCTCCAACAGCGCGACGAGGTTGCGCACCACGTCGCGGTCGGGACCGGCCAGTCCGGCCATGCCCGGGGTACTCAGATACCCGGTGAGGACCGCCCGCCGGTTGCGCGCCTCCCAGGCCCGGCCCAACTGGTCCACGCCCAGCCGGCCGGCCGGGTCGCGCTCGGCCGCGGCCATGGTGCTGGCCTCGTGCAGCGACCACAACAGGTCGGCCACGTCGCCCAGCGGCGAGCGCCAGGTCGGCTCGCTGGTCCCCGGCAGCACGCCGCCGGGACCGCAGTCGCTGACGATCCAGCCCTGATCGGTCCGGGCCATGCGCCCCAGGTGAAAGTCCCCGTGGGTGCGGATGGTCGGCAGGCGCAGGTCGGCCACGCGCAGGCCCTTGGTCAGATCGGCCACCCCGGGGGCCTCGAGCAAGGCCGGGTCGGCCTGTCCGATTGATGCCTCGGCGGTGTCGACCCAGTCGGTCACCGAGCCGGGCCGCCGCTCGAATGCACGGTCGAGGGCCAGGTGCATGCGGGCGGTCATGGTGCCCAGGGCATGCGCCTCGGGACCGAAGTCACCCCCGGCCGCCTCGGGGCGGCCGCCGGCCGCAAAGAGATCGCGCAATGACGTCAGCGCCAGGGCCCAGCCGCCCGAACGGCCCTGCATCGGCTCCTGCACCAAACCCAGATCACGGCCCTCCCAGGTCCAGCGGACCAGCGGCGCCGCCACGTGGTTGAAGCCGGCCGAGTCGAGGGCGACCAACAGGTCAACGGCCGCCCGGGGACCGTCCCGGAGCCATGGGTAGACGGTGAGATCCCCGCGATCGCCGCAGTCGAGGACGGTTACCTTCTCGTCGTCGCGGAGATACGCCACCGTGCCGGGCCTCGGGTCCACGCCCCTGACGGTGGCCAGCACCATCGGGCCCAGCTCGGCGTCGCGCAGGGCATCGAGGCACACGGCCAGCCCGTCGTCGTCTTCGAAGAGTCCCAACGCCGCCTCGTCCCCGGGACGCAAGAACCGCGGCTCGTCACCCACTCGGCGGAGGCCGGCGATCATATGGGCCAGGCGACCGCCCACCTCGGCCACCACGTCGAGCAACCCGGGGCGTCCGGCCCGCAGCACCTCCACCCGGCGCAGCGTGATCTCCGCGGGGACCGGGGCGGGGGCATCGACCGGCGTGCGCTCTTCGAGCCACGCCTCGACCAACCGGTGAACGGCCTGTTCCTGCTCGGCGTTCATGGCGCGGCCGGCCCTTCCTCACGCACCAGGTCGAACCACAAGAAGCCGTAGGGCGGCAGGGTGATGGTGTAGGGCTCCTCGGTGACGGCCGGGAAGGGCACCCGCCCCAACACCTCGTAGGGGGTGGACCCGGCCCACTTGGCCAGCGCGAGCTCGGCCGGCTGGGCGAACCGGCTGAGATTGTGTACGCACAGGACGGCCTGGAAGCGGCGCACCACCTCGTCGTCGGCCCCCTCGTTGCCGGCCGGCACCGTGCGCGCCGTCACCAGCGTGCGGCCCCAATCCCGGACATCGAGGACGGCGTCGACCCCCGAGGTCGCACCCGACGTGGCACTGGGCACCGTGGTCATGATGTCGGACACCTCGCCCGAGCGCATGTAGGCCAGCACGGAGGGGTTGGCGCAGGGCAGGACCTCCATCTCGCCCACCCCCATCACCGGGAGGGCGCGGCGCTCGGTCAGCATGCGCCGCAGCCAGTGCAGGAACGAGCCCTGGTTGCGCAGCTGGGCCTCGACGTTCACCGCGCTGAACCCGTAGACCGGATCCATCAGCGGCGGCAGGTAGAGCTGGGCGAAATCCGCCTGGGAGAAGCCACCGTTGCGGTCGGGCGACCATTGCATGGGCGTCCGCACCGAATCGCGGTCACCCAGGTAGATGTTGTCCCCCATCAGCATCTCGTCGCCGTAGTAGATGACCGGGCTGCCGGGCAGGGAGAGCAGTAGCGCGTAGAGGAGCTCGGCCGTCCGCCGGTCGTTGTCGATCAGGGGGGCCAGCCGCCGCCCGATCCCCATGTGCCGCTTCATGCGCGGGTCTTTGGCGTACTCGGCGATGAGGTAGTCGCGATCCTCGTCACTGACCTGTTCGAGGGTGAGCTCGTCGTGGTTGCGCAAGAAGATGGCCCACTGGCACGACTCGTTGATGACCGGCGTCTGAGCCAGGATCTCGGTGATGGGATAGCGCTGTTCCCGCCGCACCGCCATAAACAGCCGGGGCATGAGGGGGAAGTGGAAGCACAGGTGGCACTCGTCCCCGTCGCCGAAGTAGTCCGCCACGTCGCTGGGCCAGCCGTTGGCTTCGGCCAGCAGGATCCGCCCCGGGTAGTCCGCTTCCAGTTGCTTGCGGATGCGCCGGATGAAGGCGTGGGTCTCGGGCAGGTGTTCCCCCGAGGTGCCGTCGCGTTGGTAGAGATACGGCACGGCATCGAGCCGGAAACCGTCGAAGCCGAGATCCAGCCAGAAGCGGACCAGGTCGATCATGGTGTCGGCCACTTCGGGATTGTCGTAGTTGAGATCGGGCTGATGGTGGTAGAAGCGATGCCAGTAGTACTGCTGCCGGGTGTCGTCCCAGGTCCAGTTGGACCGCTCCACGTCGGTGAAGACCACCCGGGCGTCGGGCCAGCGCTGGTCGTCTTCGTTCCAGACGTACCAGTCGGCCTTGGCGTTGTCCCGGCTCGAACGCGACTCGATGAACCAGGGGTGCTGGTCGCTGGTGTGGTTCATGACCAGGTCGGCGACGACCCGGATGCCGCGGCTGTGCGCGTCCTCCAGGAACGCCACCAGGTCACCGATGCTCCCGTAGTCGGGATGCACGTTGAAGAAGTCGCTGATGTCGTAGCCGCCGTCCCGCAGCGGCGAGGGGTAGAAGGGCAGCATCCAGATGCAGTCGATGCCCAGCCACTCGATGTAATCGAGCTTGTCGCGCAGGCCCTTCAGGTCACCGCTGCCGTCGTTGTTGGCGTCGTAGAAGCCACGGATCAGGACCTCATAGAAGACGGCATGCTGGAACCAGCGTGCCGACGGGTCGAACGGCCCCTCGCCGGCGCTCACGGGAATAGGGGGCGAACTCACTGTGTCACCGAATCATCGACCCATCGTCCCATCGACTCATCGGCCGACGAAGGTGGCCCGTCCCGGCCCGTGCTCGGCGAAGGAGGCGAGGCCGCGGACCGCGTCCTCGGTTCGGGCCACCGCGGCGAACGCCTCCTGCTCGAGGCCCAGACCCTCGGCCAGCGACCCTTCGAGCCCCCGATCGACCGCCGCCTTGGCGAGACCGTGGGCCACGATGGCGCCCCGAGCCAGCTGGCCGGCCCACGCGACCGCCTCGTCCAGCACGTCGTCGGGTGCCACCACCCGATTGACCAGGCCAATGGCCAGCGCCTCGGGGGCCCGCACCTGACGCCCGGAGAAGATGATCTCCTTGGCCCGCGACGAACCGATCAACCGGGGCAGACGTTGGGTGCCGCCGCCACCGGGGATCACCCCGAGGAGCACCTCGGGCAGGCCGAGTTTGGAGTCTTCGGCGCAGACCCGCAGATCGCAGGCCAGGGCCAACTCCAACCCTCCGCCCAGGGCGTAGCCGTTGATGGCGGCGATCGTCGCCCGGGGCACGTTGGCCAGGGCACCGAGCGCGCTGGTGAAGCTGGCCCCGACCGAGTCGGCCCCGGTTCCTTCCAACTCGACGATGTCGGCCCCGGCCGCGAAGATCCGGCGGCCGCCCCACAGGACGACCGCACCCGGCGGGTCGGCCGTCAACTCCTGGGCCACGGCGAAGACCTGCCCCAGCACGGCCCCCGAGAGGGCGTTGGCTTTGGGCCGGTCAAGGCGGATCACGGCCACGCCATCACTTCGTCGCTCCAACGTCACGAAGGTGTCGGTCATCAGGGGCACCGTACCTGACGTACGGGCCAGGCTCTCAACCAGGCCCGAGCCGGTCAGCGGCCTCGTAGGGGTCAAGTTCCCCCGCGGCCACGGCTTTGACGGCACGGGAGAATTCTTCCCCGGCAGCCACTTCCTCAATCCGAGCCCGGCTGCGGGCCACCATCACCCGCCGTAACTCGTGTGCCACCCGCTCGGTCCGGCGCGGTTCGAGCAGGCCGTTGTCGAGGAGGTGGGCCCGGTGCCGGGCGATCTCGCTCCACAATTCCGCCACGCCCTCGCCGGTCGCGGCAATGGTGTCGATCACCGGGGGGCGCCAGACGCCGAGCGTGGAGAGGTCGAGCATCTGTTCGAGGTCCCGCCGCGCTTCTCGAGCGCCCGGACGATCGGCCTTGTTGATGACGAAGAGGTCGGCAATCTCCAGGAGGCCGGCTTTGTTGGCCTGCATGGAGTCACCCCACCCGGGCGTCACCACCACCACCGTGGTGTCGGCCGCCGAGGCCACCTCGACCTCCATCTGCCCGACGCCCACCGTCTCGATGATGACCACCGGCAGGCCGGCCGCACCGAGGACACGAATGGCGTCGGGAACGGCCAGGGCCAGACCACCAAGATGCCCGCGCGTCGCCATGGAGCGAATGAACACGGAGGGGTCCAGCACGTGCTGCTGCATGCGCACCCGGTCGCCCAGAATGGCCCCGCCGCTGAACGGAGACGTCGGATCAATGGCCAGCACTCCCACCTGATCCAGGGCCTCGGGTGACGGTCCTCCCCAGCCGGTGCGCGCCACCGTGATGAGCCGATCGGTCAGGGTCGACTTGCCCGAACCGGGGGCGCCCGTCAGGCCGACCGTGTAGGGCACGGCGGAGCGGTAGGCCAGGCGGGCCACGGCGAGACCGGGCTCACCTCCCCGCTCGACCAGCGAGATCAGCCGGGCCAGCGCGACCCTGTCGTTGTCCTGGGCCAGGGCCAACAGCGCCGCCGGATCCGAAGGCGGGCGGTTCATAGGCTCGTCACCTTGGCTCCGAGCGACGTCAGGGCGCCGACCAGATCCTCGTAGCCCCGCTCGATGTGACGGGCCCCGGTCACCAGGGTCTCCCCCTCGGCCACCAAGCCGGCCAGGACGAGGGCCACGCCCGCCCGGAGGTCGGGTGCCCGCACCGGCGCACCCAAAAGGCGGTCCATCCCCCGGACCACGGCGTGGTGCCCTTCCGTCCGGATGTCGGCCCCCATGCGGCGCAGCTCCTCGACATAGCGGAACCGTCCCGAGAAGAGGTTCTCGGTGAGGATGCCGACGCCGTCGGCGACGGTGAGCATGGCCACGAGCAGCGGGCTGTAGTCCGTAGCCACACCCGGATAGGGCAGCGTGGCAATGTCGGCCGAGCCCAGTCTCTTGTTGGCGCTGACCAGCAGCCCCTGCGGGCCCATGTCGGTCACGACGCCCATTTCGGTGACCTTGCGCAGCAACATCTCCATGTGCTCCGGCCGAGCGTCCTCGATGGTCACCTCGCCGCCGGCGATCCCGACCGCCGCCACGAACGTGGCCGCCACCACCCGGTCGGGCACCACGGTATGCCGGGCCGGATGCAGTTCCTCCACGCCTTCGATCTCCAGGCGCGACGTGCCGGCGCCGCGCACGACCGCCCCCATGGTGCACAACATGTCGGCCAGGTCGGTGACCTCTGGTTCTTTCGCCGCGTTCTCGATCACCGTGGTCCCCTTGGCCAGGACGGCCGCCATGAGCAGGTTGTCGGTGGCCGTGTGGCTGGGGTACTCCAACACGACCCGGGTGCCGATCAGGCGCCCCTCCTCCACCCGGCCCCGGACCTCACTGCCCGATGACTCGAAGTGCACCCCCATGGCCGCCAGCCCGTTGACATGGAAGTCGATGGGACGCTCTCCGAAATCGTCGCCGCCGGGCAACGGCATGTGCACCCACCCACAGCGGGCCAGCAGGACACCGAGCACGACCACAGAAGCCCGCATCCGCTCGATCAGCTCGTAGGGGGCCACCGGCTGGAGATCGACTGCGGCGGGAGATGTGACGGCCAGATCCCCGTTCTCGAGGCGATCGACCCGGGCCCCGACGGACCGCAGGACGGCCGCCATGGATTCCACGTCAGTGATGTGGGGCACGTTGCGGAGGACGGAGCGCCCCTCGGCCAGCAGGCAGGCCACCATCAACTTGAGGGCCGAGTTCTTGGCTCCTCCGGCGCGAACGGTCCCGTGCAGGGGACCGTTGGGCTGGACCATGATTCTTTCCACGGCCCCAAGTATCGCCGCTGGCGGGGGGTGGGCCGGGGCTTTGACGCCGGACGACCAACTAGGGTCGGTATCGTGGCGACCCTTCCCCAGGCACCCGACCGCAACTTGGCCATGGAGCTGGTGCGGACCACCGAGGCGGCAGCCATGGCGGCCAGCCGTTGGATGGGTCGGGGCGACAAGCTGGGCGCCGACGGGGCGGCCGTCGAGGCCATGCGGATTGTGCTGTCCTCGGTCCAAATGGACGGGATCGTCGTCATCGGCGAAGGCGAGAAGGACAACGCCCCCATGCTGTTCAATGGCGAGAAGATCGGGGACGGCACACCCCCGATGACCGACATCGCCGTCGATCCCATTGACGGGACCACCCCGACCGCACTTGGCCGCGGCGGCGCCCTGGCCGTCATCGCCGTCTCCGAGCGGGGAACGATGTTCGACCCTGGGCCGTGCGTCTACATGGAGAAGCTCGCCGTCGGACCCCGGGCCAAGGGAGCGTGCGACATCCGCCGCACGCCCAGCGAAAACCTCCACTCGCTCGCCGACGCACTCGGTCGTCCGGTGCGGGACCTGACCGCCGTGATCCTCGATCGGCCTCGGCATGACGCGCTCATCTCGGAGGTGCGGGCCACCGGTGCCCGCATCCGGCTCATCACCGACGGGGACGTGGCCGGCGCCATCGCCACCGGGTGGCCGGGGGCCGGCACCGACATCCTCTTCGGTATCGGCGGCACTCCCGAAGGTGTCCTGGCTGCGGCCGCCCTCAAGTGCATGGGCGGGGAGATCCAGGGACGGCTCTATCCCCGCAACGACGATGAGCGAACCGCCGCCATCGACGCCGGCTACGACCTCGAGGCCGTATTGATGACCGACGATCTGGTCCAGGGCAACAACTGCTTCTTCGCCGCCACCGGGATCACCGACGGCGAGCTCCTCCGCGGCGTGCAGTACCACGAGTTCGGCGCCACCACCCAGTCGCTGGTCATGCGTTCGAAGTCCGGCACCCTGCGCAAGATCGATGCCAGCCACGCCCTGGCCAAGCTGTCCGAATTCAGCTCGGTTTCATTCGACTGAGCCGGAGGCCGACTGAGCCCGAGGCACCACGCGCCGGGCCGCGCCGACAAGCCGAGCATTGAAGAGACCGGGGTCTCGTTCGACGGACGCGGTGGGCGCGGTTGCGGCGTGATGGGATCGGGCTCGCCCTCCCGATCCCTGGGCCTTCGGGCTACTGGCAACGCGCCACCATTTGACGCCCGGGAGTCCCGGTCCCCTTCGGCGGAAGAGCGACCGAGGACACCATTCGTCGGCCACCAGGACGACTCGGTCCGTCCCCACGATGGCGGACTGCTGCCGCACTCGACCTGAACGACAGTTGACACTTACGAAAGCAATCGCTTACACTTAGACCGTGGACATCGCCTTCAGAGCCTTGGCCGAGCCCCGGCGCCGGGAGATCCTCCGCATGGTCTGGTCCGTGGAGATGTCCGCATCCCACATCGCCGCCAGATTCGAGGACATCACCAGGTCCGCGGTGTCCCAACACCTCGGCGTGCTTCGGGGGGCGGAACTGATCCTCGAGAGACGCGACGGCACCCGGCGGCTCTACCGGACCAACCACGCCGAGATGGCCAGGCTCCGTACCTTCCTCGACGGCTACTGGACCGAGAGCCTCCAACGCCTGCGGGACCTGGCCGAAGCCACCGAACAGTCGTCGTACGAGGCGCAGGACACCCAAGAGAGCTCGCAAGAGACAACAACAAGAGTCCAACAAGAGAAAGGAAACACACATGGCTGAATTGACCCGAGAGGTCCTGATCGTCGCCAGCCCGGCGACCATCTTCCCGTTCCTGGTCGATCCGGAGCAGCACGTCCGCTGGATGGGCACCGAGGCGGAGCTGGACGCCCGGGTCGGGGGTGCCCATCGGGTCCTGGTCCAAGGTCGACACCCTTCGGCGGGCGAGTTCGTCGAGGTCGTTCCAGACGAGCGAGTCGTCTTCACGTTCGGGTGGGACGAGCCGGGCCATCCGATTCCGGCCCGCTCCACGCAGGTCGAGATCACTTTGATCCCCGATGGCGACAAGACGCTTGTCCGCCTCGTGCACAGCGGGCTGCCCGACGACGCTGTGTCCGACCACACCAGCGGCTGGGGCCACTATCTCGAACGCCTGGCCGCGGTCGTCGGTGGGGACGACCCCGGTCCCGATATCGCCCCGGCCCAAGGCTGACGAGAAGGAGAAGACGAATGTCAGTCCCAGATTCCCGGCCAGAGTCCATGGCGGACAGCTGGCGCAACGGTGCGGCCACGGCGCTCGGGCGCCCGTTCGCGACGCCGACTTTCCGCTCCGCCGGCCTGACGAGCGCTGGGACAGCCGCGACGGCAACCGCGCTGACGGCGACGCTCGGACTCGCCGCCGCATCCTGGGTCGTCGCGGTCCCGCAGATGAACGGGATGGACATGGGCGTGGAGACCCGGCTCGGTTCGTTCGCGTTCTTTGTCGCCCTGTGGGTCTGGATGATGGCGGCGATGATGCTGCCCGGCGCCGCTCCGGCGGTTCTGAGACGCACTCATGCCAGCGGTCGTGCGCGCGCCGTGCCGCTGTTCGTCGCGTCGTACCTTGGCGTCTGGACACTCGTGGGCGTCGCCGTGTACGCGGTGTACCGCCCGCACGGGTCGTCTGTGGCGGGCGCGGTGGCGATCGCCGCCGGGGTCTACGAGTTCACGCCGCTCAAGCAGCACTTCCGCCGGCGCTGCCGCGAGAGCGTCGGCTCTGGATTCGAGTTCGGGCTCTGCTGCGTCGGTTCGAGCATCGGACTGATGCTGATGCTGGTGGCGCTGAGCGTCATGAGCGTCACCTGGATGTCCGTGATCACCGTCCCGATCCTCGCCCAGAAGCTCCTGCCCGCGAAAGCCGCCATCGATGTGCCGCTCGCGCTAGCAATCGTC
>Ga0208219_1000621_pt1 | contig 12595 bp, 27 predicted proteins | sample NGESurshal072012_7_FD_184469 | JGI IMG/M metagenome (GOLD analysis project Ga0208219, IMG submission 184469) | Arctic peat soil microbial communities from Barrow, Alaska - NGEE Surface sample 53-2 shallow-072012 (SPAdes) | ecosystem: Environmental > Terrestrial > Soil > Wetlands > Peat ...
CTGGTCATCTATCTTTTGAGTAAAAACATTAAACGTGCATTAAGCGTCAGGCCATCGCGGTGAGAAGCGATGGCGTGGTTAATATCGGCGCAACGCAGTCGTGCGGCAGGGGTTCGGACCTGCGGACCGGCCCAAACATTGTCCGCATCGCATCTGCCACATATCGCAGAAGGATACGATCGGCGTATTCAAGCAGCCATGGCATATGGACCCAAACGGCACCGAGCGGAAAGACGGCATTGGACCGGGCGCTCTAATGCTCGGAGGACCTCTCATTAGCCACAATTAAAACCCAAGTTATGCCTGCAGTGCAGTGGTTTTTATCAACGATAGGTTGCGTAGCTAAGTTACTAATTTGAAGGTTGCCGGGGAACGATGAGAGCCGTACCGATATTCGTGCGAAGTCTATCTTCTCAAGACTCTTTCTGTATTTGTGCTGTCTTGATTTGAAGACATTCTCAGCTGGCACTTACGGCCCTTGAACGCCAATCCACGCTCGTCGTTACGCACCCTCTTGCTCGATTGACCTTTGCGCGCTTTGTCCGCGACTGTCCAATAGGCGCGCGGCGAACATTTGCGTTCGAAAGGAGTATTTATGTTGAATAGATGGACCGTCCTGACCTGCATGTTGTTCGCCGGTTGTTTCGGAACTGCTTACGCAGCACCGCTGGATTCTCCTGGTACCACCTATATTGACGGACTACCCTGTAACAACCTTTGCCAGTCCTACATGGCGTGGTCACGCAATTCTTCGGCATTCTCTGCGCAATCAACGCATCCGCGGCCTTCAATCAAAGCCGCCAGCCACCAACCGATAACGACACCTAGGCAGAAATCGAAAGCTGCGGGGCAAGCTCCCTCAGCGAAACTGACGATACCGACGCCGAAGGAAAGGACCGCGGAGGTTCGGCTAACGGCTAATGCTAACTCTGATCCGACCGGCTCGAGGGCGGCGGTGTCGCCTCTTACGGGTGGGTCTTCTTCAAAGCCAAGGACTGTACAAGAGCAGATTGAGGCAGCGACGAGACTCGCTGAGCACGTGACCGCTGTCACAGTATCCACGCCGCAGGGTCAACAAGCTAATGATGCCTACCATTCGGAGATCGATCGCGCTGGGGATGGCGGAAAGATTGCAGCCGAACCGGCTGGCGATCCAGATGTCCTGGTTGCACTTCTCCTCGCGCGCCCTGAAATCAAGTCGTTATCTGATCTCAACGGTAAAGACGTCGAGATAGAGAACGGACCATTAGCGTCCAACGACCGCTTGCGGACCGCGATCGTGGCGGCGGGAGCGTTGGACGTCCGGTTAAATGACGACAATACACGGCCAATCGATCGGGTGATCAACGGAGAAGTGTCCGCCGCAGTTTTGGCTTTGGTGTCGCAAGAGGCCGCAGATTGGTTTCCCGATATCCGGGGTTACAAGATTTTTCGTATCCCGCTCTCATCCCGCTCGCTGAAGGCAAAACTTGAATAAAGACGGACGTGGACCCCGTCAGAGAGATATAGCGCGACGCCACTATTGTTTTGGCGTCGCCGGCGGTTTTGTCGCGGTTGGCGCTCTCATTGAGTGAATCCCCCCGCTCCTGCGAGCGGCATCCAGTCATCTTTGCGTAGCTAAACCAGTTAGGTTGAGTCGGTGCCCTGAATCTGATGAGGAGATTGGGAGCGACGCCATGAGGTTCGCGTTAATATTTGTTTCGATGTTGATGGTGGCGACGCCATCAAATGCTTCCGAGTCCTGCATGAGCAAGGCCGAAGCGCGTCAGCATTTTGGTTTGGGGCACATCTACTGGCATGGCGTCGATCATTGCTGGGATGCGTCGGTGGGACGCCGACAACGTCAGGTTGGCCGCAAAGTAGAGCTAAAACCTAATCCGCCAGATTGGCGTGACTCGATGTCCGAGATGATACCCGATGAGAAGCCTGCGCGTTCGCTGTGGGTTGATCGATGGGTGGACATTAAACCGTCCGAGCTACCCCTCGATGCGGGCTGGGTCGATATCCCTCAAGCCGTGCCGTCGCCCGTCATCGAACTCAATCGTGAGCCGACCGTGCCGCACGCTGTGGTGTTGCTGTTAGCGGTCATGGTCATCGCACTAACGCTCGCGATCATCGAAATTCTATTCCGCGGCACGATCCAAGAGCGACGCGGCCGGTCGGGGATGTGAGATCTCCGAGGCCGAGCTTGTGCTCAGAATTATTCGTCGCGATTCGTTCCGGTGAAATCAGTCGCGCTTGCGACGACGGCGCTTGATCAGCCAATAGATGCCGTAACCGATCCCAAGGAAGGGGAGTCCGGCGCCAGCAATAGGGCCCGGTGCGCCGCGGACGTCACTATTGCCGCGCCCCGTATCCGGTTCTCCAGTGCCACCAAAAATGTTCCCGGCGAAATCGGCTAGACGGCCCGCCACGCCGGTATGCTCACTTTGGCCATCTGGGCCTCCTGCACCAGCCGCAGCGCCGGCCCCTCCGGTACCAGCCACACCGGCCACCGTGCCGTGTTGTTTACTTCCGGCACGGCCTTTATCTGAGTCTGCTCTTTTTTGATTGCCGGCGCCACCGACGCCGCCAAGGACGCGACCTTTATCTGGGTCTGGTCCTCGACGGTCAGCGCTTTCGGCCAACGCGGGGATCGCAAATAATAATGAACACAACAAAGCTGCGAATGCCGATTTCTTCACGCATCTACCCTTTTTCTCTATTCTCCGCGATAGAGGTAAATCCGGAGCCGAGCAACCGAGTCCTTGGGATAAGGTTAAATGCAAAACGACTGACCGAGCCTTCGCGGAACTGCAGCCTCCGCCAGTTCCGTTACGACGGCCTGACGACATGGTCGGACCCATAGTTCGGCTCGCTCAAGACCCCGTCGAAGCGGCGCGACGAGAGGGTGCAGTGCTCGGCCGGCGTATCGTTGCCGAGCGCCGCGTGCGGACGTTCTTCGTTGTAGACGTTCTGGAATACGCGCAAGCGCTCCTAGCTGCTCACGCAGGCTGCGGGCTGCCGTTTGGCGGTGTCCTCAACAAGGTCAGATGCATGCGCGCTCGTGATGGCCATTCTGCTGCGGCTTGCCAGTTGCGATCCGCTCCGGCACGACACCGGCCTTGATCACCTTGAACGATAGTTGCGACAATCCGCTGGCACCGCGCGGGGCAACGGGCGGACCGTTGTCGGAGGGGAGCCGATGCGGAAGATCGAGCTCGTAAAATGCCGCCCCCAGCACCGGCCAAACGTGAGCGGTATCGGTGCGCGCCATCGCCTGGCAGCGCAGCAGACACCGGCTCGCAATGTAGTTGCCATCACCCGTCATGAACCGGCCCTTGAAGTCGATGCATCGTTGGTCCCCCTGCATTCCGCAAACGGTGCGCTCGATGGCGGGCTGCGACGGCGCAGCTTCAGCTTCACCGTCAGTCCTTCGCGGTCGAACAACGCTCCGATCGTGCTCGTGGCTGGCCACTCAATCTGCGCAGTCTCCCGCTCAAGCCACGCGCGCACCTTCGCCGGGCCTAGCTTGGATGCGCACGCGACTATCGCCTCGGCGATCGTCTGCGGATGATGCAGCGGCGCCCGCGAGCGATCGAGCAAACCCTGAATCCCCACCTCGCGATAGCGTTCAAGCCATTTGTAACCCGTCTTCTGGCTCAAATCGGAACGCGGCCAGACACATCAAAGGTGCCAAACCTGCCCCACCCATATTTCGGCCGGCCGCAGGTAGACGGCAAATTTCACCCCTACTGGGACGGCTAGGCGCCGCCACCGCCAAATAGCGGACCAAGAGCACTCTCGATTAAGAACAAGTTTACCCTAATTTGGCAGTCTCCTAGAAGGACCGACATGTAGTAGCGCGGGGAGCATCGGCCCAACTCTGCCTTTCGAGACCGTAACATGCTTACAGTCATTGCACCCAAACGTACCGCCCAGCTGCTCGCGATATCGGCCTTTGCGGTACTGATCGCAGACAACGGATATGCCGCAGATCTTCAGCTCCGGATAAATCCCACGCAATCATCAATAGCGGAGTTCGAGCGCTTTCTGGCGTCGCGACACGAGGAAACGGCCTCACCTGAGCAGCGCAAGAAGCTCTTTCGGGAGTTCTTGCGATGGAGCGCGACGCACCGCTAGCAGAAGCGCCAAATTTACAAGCGATTCATGAGCCTGAGAAGCAGACGGTCGACTGATACGTAGAAAGCCTTCTTTTCGATTCACCCGTGCCTAAGGGATCAACGCGTCAATCTCGGCTTGTCAGGAACGAACACGGCAAGCTGGCTGCCTCAACCGACAGTTTGCTGTGAGGCAAGTGATGGAACCCAACACTGTCGATCGACGTCCATGCGGCCGAGGGTCCCACACGGCCACTCGCGACAGGGGTCGTCCGAATCTGTCAACGCTAACGGGGTGCTGCGGAGCAAGAACTCCAAATGAAAGTTGATCGTTGCGTATATTGCGAATCTTTATCCCCAGAAAATCAATCGTTTACCTTATTTATCGTTCAGTCAGTGATTCAAAAATCTAGAAAATTACAAAATACGTGTGCGTGCATTGGTCGGACGCCGCGTCACTCTGTAGCGGTTTGGTTGCGTTTGGTTCTGTTGACACTCAATTGCAGAATCGAACACAGTCGGCGGCCAAAACATGAATCCCTTGGGGAGAACCAGGATTTGACAATTTCTCGCGAACTTATTGAAGTTTCCCACACAGCCGCGAGTTTAGTTCCGAGCCCGATTGAGCCCTCGTGGATCATCAAAGGCAACCCGGTTGCGCAATCCGCCATTTTGTCAAAAAGCGCGGACGGACTGGCATTTACCGTGGTTTGGCAATGCAGTGAAGGGAAATTCAACTGGTACTATAATTCCGACGAGACGATCTTGATTCTCGAGGGCTCTATCGTTCTTGAAAGCGACACGATGTCTCCGACCCGTTACTCTGTCGGCGACGTTATCTTCTTCAAGGATGGTGCGCATGCGAAATGGCATGTCGAAGGCCACGTACGAAAGCTTGCGTTCTTACGCAAGACCCAACCGGCACTCCTCGGCGTCGCGTTGCGGGTGTACTCCAAAATCAAGAGAACTCTTGTTCCGACCGGAAAGCGCCCGGGTCCGATTGGTCGCAACTAAGGGAAGGCCGCTAGGAATGGTGGAAAACGAATCGAGCCGCCATAGCGAGTCGCTAGATTCGTTTTCGACCACCTGATCAAGCTGACCGAGACGCAGGAGATTTATCCGCGACTTCCTGTTCACGTCTTAACGGAAATTCTGCCCGCCAGGAATTCGGCCGTGCTTGAGGAAATCTTAGCGTTGCAATTGCCGCCTCCGCGTGGCCCCGCGCGCCATCTTTCGGTCTCGCGTTCGTAGGCGTCTATGACGTAGCCCTCGTAAATCTGCACGGGTATTTCTGCGCTCGAGCCCAAACCGTGGCGAGTTGTGACTAAGCAGCAATCGGCAAATAGACAATCACACCGATATCGTCACCGATGCCGGCATCGCAAAGCACTCTGCTGATCCTCTGATCGAACCTGTTACCATTGATAGGAAATCGCCGGTATGATGCGATCACGAGGTACCAGGGCCGCGCCCTTGTCGACGTGCGCGTGCACGCATTGGACTGGCAGTGCCGATGCCGAAAAGGCTGGCACTGAAAATCTCAGCGTCGGTGGTTCGATCCGCACTTGGGGGCTAGCAACGTGGAGTATTTTGAAAAGCAATGCGCGTTTTGAAATCATCTTGAGGCGATAGGAGGGGTAACTGTGGAAGGCCTGGTTTTTGGCGATACCATACCTACCGGTGGTGACGTGGAAGTTGCAACAGACGCAATATTATCTCGGCCGGTTACGTGCTTGCGCACGGCCCCAATCACCGGCGCTACTGACACACTACGCTCGCTATTGCTACCGATGGAGTCGCCGGAAACCGAGACAAACGTCATGCCAGTCTGCACGTCGAATATTTCAACGCTCGTCCTCAGCGCGCACACTTTGGCGGGATCGAAAACGTCGCTGATGCTCACGGTCGCGCGCACGAGCTTCGATGGATTTGATGCTGGCACGGAAGTCGACTCTCCTGCCTTCAACTGCACTGTAGTCGCAGTGCCAATCAGCGAACCATCGGCGCCAGTGAAGCTCACCTGCACTTGGCATGGGGCGAGATGACTACCATTTGGGGGTACAAGTACGTTGGAGATAATGGCGCGCATGCTCTGATCTTTAGTGAGGGACATGGCTGCAAAGCGGACGCCCTCGGCTCGGGGCGAAGCCGCTAGCGGATCGGCTCCGCTGGCTGAAGTACCGATGCCAAGGACCAAAGCCGCAAATACAATTATTTTCATTTTCGTTCCCCATTTAAACCGTCTGCGCAGCAATTTCCTAGATTGGCACGAGCGCAAACCGGATTTGGATTGAGATGACGCCGATAATTCGTTTTTTGAAAACTGTTGCCTACATGCAACACCCAACACCAGGTAACTCTTTTCGGTTTAGGTAAGGCCTCAAGCCATAATTTCGCTGGTAAAAAGAACTGATGGCCACGCAACGAGCCTAAAGAGGCCAAGCAGGCCGGCGGGCTGAGTATGACGCGAAACTCGTAACAAGGCTGCGATGTCCAGGTTGGGTCATTCGCGCCGATTTAGCGATGTCTGCTACGAGCCATGCTTCGCCCAACAACGGACATTATGCCTGCCTTCATGCCCTGCGGACAGCTTCTCGCAATTTAGGCCGCATTAGAACGGAGCATCTAACGAATATTTCACGGCCCCGGGACACTATTGCGCTGCGAATACCGCGCTGGGCCGCCGCTTTTCGGCCAGCGAGATTGCGCGGAGATATCGAGTGGCCTGGTCACGCGAATTCGATGAGCCAATACCGCTCCCTGATGGTCGATCACTCCGCAACCTTCGTGATGCCGGCGACTATATTCTGCGGCTGCCGGCCACAGAAAAAGGCTTGTTCGAATGGGACCTTGCCGCAGAAGTGCTGATTATGGCGGCGGAAGGCCGCGGATCAATGCTGCAGGCAAAGTTTGGGATGCGGCACGCGCTGAATATCGGCAAGCCCCGGCTACTGCAGCGAAAGTGAGCGAAGGGGCCTATCGGATCAAAGCCAGCCGTGGAGAGGTGCCAATTCCAACAGGGCACTCGTCATGCCATCGAGTGGGGCAACGGCGGCCTAACGTTGAAAATCAACTAAGACCGCCAATCTATGACCGAGGTCCTGCCTTGGCGATCGTCAATGATTATGCGTTCGCGCAAACGTTCTCAATTGATAGAACGCATTAGCAAAACCTTCAGTGACACCGCTTTGAATAGGACGAGAGGGAGTGTTGGAGAGGCTCGGGGGCCGAAACGGCTTGGTGCGTCCTTTTGATGCAGCTAACGACCTCGGAGACGTTGCGACCGTGGACACATGTCGACGCATCATTGACGCGAACCTAAGCGGTAAGCACGCGATGCAGTCGGACATGAAGATCATCGTTGAGTATTTCAGATGCCCCGAGCGTAACCCCCGTATCAAAGTGCCGCGAGCTCCGTTCAGATCAGCTCGCTATTCGGCCGCGGGCTCAGCATGGGAAGCCACGATTTTGAGTTTCGCACGCCGGTTCTCGGGCGATATCGGTGGTGGCGTATCAAAGCTGACTCCAGCAACGTAGTCTTCGCGCCAGATAGTGTTACAGACGTAGAATGTTTGGAAGTGGTCCAAGCTAAATTCGAACTTATCCGGCAATTCCTCAGCGGCAAAAGGAAGTTCGATACAAACACCATAGCGTGTGAAATTATGAACAGTGCAATGGTAAATGCTCGATCCTTCAACCAAGATCCTTGCCGGGTGGTAAGTTTTAGTGCGGTTCGATCGCCGATCTCGCATGCATAGTCCACTTGCTAGAGGTTTCCATTGAAAACCATGGTTTCCAGGCAGGAATTGCATCGTACTGAAGCACGTCATGCGAAATTGCTAACAGGCGCGTCGCACTTGGCTACATCATTTAGAGTTGATGAGCATTGTCGCCAAGATTTTATCCACCTGAAATGAAATGTGCCGCCGGTATCCCTGATTAGCGTGTGCCATGACGTGGAGATGCGTGCCGCGGATCAGGGCCTAGAACGGCCTGACGAGAGGGTCCTCGCGAAGAGGAGCCCAGTTAGTGAATTGGACCCCAACGAAATCGCTATTCCGCCAGACCATCGTGCATTGTCGGGTTGTGCGAAAGTTGTCGAAAGATAAATCGAATTCCACCGGCAACACGCTTAGTCGATCTAAGCGAATACCCGCACCCCGGTTTGTTACGTCCTGGACGCAACAAGAAAACACACCCGCTTGACCCTTGAAGAATAGCAACACCTTGCGATCAATGCGCGTTCGTCCAATCGAACGTCGCTCCGGAGTTCCTTGCTTCAAGATCTGCTGGATCGATGACATGCCGGGAACCGGTTCGATTAGAACGAAGCCGTCGAGCGACAGTGGTCTTGGGTTGAGTCAGGACGTGGGGCAATGTCGCTTGGCACGACGATAGCGCTGGTCTCGCGTGCCACAAGGAAACCCGCTTGTTAAGCTTGATGCGGGCCGTTCAGGTTAGTTCGGGAACACGATGCATGGAGATCGAGGCGGAGGCGAAGCAACGGCTGGCCCAAACCGATCCCGTTCCAAGGCGCTCGCGTCATTGGTGATTTCTCGGTTGCGAACCTTGCGCCCGGCGTCACGGCTGGGGGTAGGGTTGACAATTCCAGGCCCTTATGACGCGGTCCGGCGTTCGAATGGCTCGCCAGCACGAGCTGGAAGCATAACCCAGGCGGCGCTGGTTTGCGGGGCGCCTTTGCAAATAGTCAAATCCGCTGAACACGCCGCTCTCCACGCGGCTATGCATGCGGCTCTCCACACGGCTATGCACGCGGCTCTCCACACGGCTTTGAACCTGAGCGAGTGAGCAGGTCGGCAGCGCCACGATTGCGGCAGTGAGGATCCATTTGCGCAAGAGAAACCACCTATTTTTGCAATCCCTAACGTCAGCCGTCGCCTAGCATCCCGCTCAAAGCCAAAGCCGTCTGCACCGTGATGGTCGCAGCCTTGATATAGTGAGGTTCTCTAATAGCCGTGTTGAGCATGTGAATTGCGTTTGTCCAGTAAAACGTATCGCGTTGCTCGGGCGTCAAATCGCCGAGCACCCGCATCACGTCTCCCAAAGTCCGTAGCGTTCCATCCTTGCAAACCAATTCAAACGTCAACGGCGTGTCGGTCGTGAGCTTGGACAAAAACACCCTCCTGAAGAAAAGACATGGAGCGCCTAACACGCGGTTTCCAGAGGCGTCCCAGAGAAAAGAGTCGCTTGACCCCCAGGACGGCTCTAACCCAACGCTCGGATTTGCAACAGGCTGCAAACATTGCGGACCTGCGAAGGGCTTTTCAAGTTCCTGTGTCGTGCAGCCGACCAATCAAAACTTAGTTTTGCCTTACAACCGTAATGACTCCGACGCGAAGAAAGGAATAGGTGGGTAGAAAGTCCAGGGAGGTGTCAATGAAGGAAGCTTCTCGTTTCCGCGCGCTGGCGTCGCTGTGCCGCCAACACGCTGCGTATAATCCTGCTGATAGCTGGAAGCTCCTCGCACAGGCGGAGCACTGGGAACATTTGGCCACGCAGCAAATGTCGTCCCACTTCAAAGAATGCAATGCCGACCGGCCTGTGCCCTCCGACGAGAGCGAAGCATCACCAAACGTGAATGTTTCGCAATGGAAAGCGATTGCTGCCGCGTGAAGGCTCTCACGCGAGCGCGTTGGCGGTCTTTATCGCGCTCATGGCGACCTGAGAATCTCAAACCAGCAACCCGCGGTCAAATTCAGGCTCCGTTACCGTCTGGAAGAATGAAGAGCAGTTCAATACGGTGCTTTCCAGAGAGCGCCAATGAATAGTTAGCTCGGATTTGAACCGGCCACGCGGAAACTCAGTGGGATCGAAGCGGATAGAGGGGCCAATCTCAATTGTTCAAATGTTAATTTGCCTTCGGTACATGAGGCGTCACCACCCGGCAAAAACATCGTGTCATTTGCGGCGCAACTTGTGACGAACCTTGCCTACCTTTTATATCACTTTCCCTCCGATGCTCAATTCGAACGACTGTGTAAAGGTTTGGTTCGGAGCCGACGGCAGGAAGCCGTAGGCGCTGTTGGCCGCCTCTACGGTGATGTAGTCCCAATCCACGCATGGCGGCTCCGTATTGAAGACCGACATGAAGTTCGACGCCATGTGGGTCATCGTCCCCGCGCCGGCGAGATCTGCAGCGCCAAGGCCGAAAGTGTCGATCAGCGGATTGCCCAGCTAATGCCCCAAGAGATGGCCCAGATCCAGCGCTGCATTGCGACAGTTATAGCGGTGAGGCAAATAGCCTTAAAAGTGGAGCTTCATATGGCTTTAGTAACTGTTGTCTCGGCGAAACATTCCTTATTTCAATGCGAACAAGCAGCCAACTAATCTCGCAAAGGGAGCAATTCTGGACATCTGAGGAGGAGCGGTGTGTGTGGGAATATCTGTATCTGCCTTCATGTCGCCACAACCGGCCCGTTGGTTAGGCAATCGCCTGGGGACTCACAAGGGCGATCGGAGAACGTCGATGGCGGTCGCGTTGGAAATTAACTTGGCTCTCTGGGTTATGATCGGATGTCTAGCGAAAGAAGCCATCCAGCTCGCCCCGTATCTGTTCTAACTACAAAAACAGCCTGAGAAGCGAAAACGATCCCCAACCCAAGGCGATCGACCACCCGGTCATGGCAACAGTGATTGCGCAAAGATACGCAAATCTAAAGAGCCGTGGCCCCCAATTGCTTGCACTAGCAGAGGCTACACGAATGGGCATCGTGTCGGACTGGCTTCTCATTACGCTACACCCACCTTTGAGCCCTTGTATCTCTCTTTTTTGGTCGCCAGAGTAGCGATAAGGTTCAACGCACCAAACTAACTGATGGTCTCAGCCAACATCTGCATCTGATTAATCAAGTCCATCATGCATGGTAGTGTGAGTGCCAGCCTCGCAACAACGTGCCGCTCCCCCCGTTGGCTTGGTTTCCGGTCTAATCTCATTCACCCGAGCTACCGTAAGCTCCAATCTCAAAGTTTGGCTGTCGAAAAACAAACTTCCTATATTGTCGACCAAGATTTCCCCAATCTCGTGATGCGGATTGAGCGGGAAACTCTTCATCATATCGGTAGGGCTAGCCGCCAACATATCTCTCTCCCAAGGGCGAGCGGCCCGAGCTGGCTCGAGATGCATCTCCGATCCCGAACTCGTGGGCAGAATCTCCGTATCGATTCGTCCCGATGATTTAGTCCGGCTTGCGGCGACGACGCTTGATGAGCCAATAGACTCCATAGCCGACCGCAAGGACGGGGAGGCCGGCGCCAGCGATGGGGCCGGGCGCGCCACGGATGTTGCCGTTGTGGTTAACGTTGCATTCAATGATGCAGGGACCAGGCATAGCCAGAGTCGAGGTCGTAAATAATGGTAATGCGAAAACCGCCAATAGAGAGGCGAGAGCGGTAGCCGACAGGAATTGAGTTGGGTTTTTCATCTCGTCGTCCTCGTGGTAATACAATAAGGCTACATTGAGAATAGATTAATTGAAAGAGATATTCTCGAAAATACCGCACGAGATTTAATCCGATGGAAGGGTTCTGTATCTGTATCCCGCTGCCAACCTTATGGGCTGGCAGGCAAAAGGTCCGCGGCCAAAGAATGCCGCACCGATCACGCCCGGAGTTCCATCAGTTGATTAACTTAAGTATTTTGGGCGATGATTTAATACGTATTGCCCTTTGCACGAGTTATTTAAAATGGAACGTCCCGATTGGATGTCAGTGGATCAGCTTTGGTTCCTTCATCAACTGGTTATCTCAGAGTTGATTCGCGAAATGACCGCGGAAAAAAGACGACTTGACGCGCGATTGCGCGAGCTAGGTGAGCCGGCGCGGCGGCATCACCCAGAGGTGATTCCGAAATATAGAAATCCTGCACGGCAGTCGGAGACGTGGGCCGGCCGCGGGGAGACATCCGCGTTGGTTGACTGCGCAGCGACCGTCAAATGCGCGTCAGGCGAGCGCCTCGCTGCCGGTTGCAACCAGCCGACCCCGCGGCCCTCTGTTGGCAAATATGACGACGCGCTAATCCTAAGACGCGCTAATCCTAAGGTGAGATCACCACGCAAGGCTTTCGCGCCGTCGCGCGCTCCTGTGAATGTTCATGCATCAAGTCGATGATCGCCCGTAACCGCGTTCGGCGAAACCTCGTCTGCACCTGTTCACACAATCATGCCCGCGATCGCGAGGCATAAGGCGGCGGTGGCGGCCTATGACGCCGCCGAGGGTAGACTCGCTTCCGGCGACGTCGAGCCGCCGTTGCTGCTCAAAACTCGCGCCGACCTTGAGAAGTTGGGAAAGGCTCGACGAGCAGCATTCAATGCGCTGATCGCGATAGATACATCGGCGCCGCGGCGCTTCACGCCATAGATCATGCGCTGCCTTGGGCGGACCGTCAGGACCATCCGCTCTAAAAACGGGAAAGTCGTTTCCGGTGGCTACCTCTTGAGAGCCCGGTGCAGAACCTCGCTAGGCTAAAACGATCCCCA
>Ga0208219_1000622_pt1 | contig 12592 bp, 13 predicted proteins | sample NGESurshal072012_7_FD_184469 | JGI IMG/M metagenome (GOLD analysis project Ga0208219, IMG submission 184469) | Arctic peat soil microbial communities from Barrow, Alaska - NGEE Surface sample 53-2 shallow-072012 (SPAdes) | ecosystem: Environmental > Terrestrial > Soil > Wetlands > Peat ...
AATCTCGTTGGATTCACCGTGTGGCACTGCGCCCGCACCATCGATTGGGCGGTCAATTGCGTCATGCGTGGGGCGCCCGAGCTGGCGGATGGGGCTGAGTGGCGAGACCTGAAAGTCCCGGACGCTGTGTTTGGTGCGGGAGCATCTCGAGACGCGGCTGATACCGTCGCGAGGGACGTGCCCCGAAGCAGAGTGTCGGCCTACCTCGATGCCCTTCGGCAGAACACAGTTGCATGGTTGGCGGCCGTTGACAACGAGGATCTTTCGACAAAAGTCGACCTGAAGGCGCGCCATTCCGCGAAGCCCGAATACATGACTCCGCAGGTTTGGGAGGAGCTCGAGGACCTCGACGGCCTACCGGGTTGGCAGTTCCTGGCCCGACCGTGCGTGTCGCATATCCGTGTCCATTTCGGCGAGGCGACAACCCAGCTCGGGACGTTGAGGACCGTCGCCCGAACCTAGCTCCGAGTTGCCCGTTGTCACCGAGGCCCGTAGTGTTTTGTGAGCCGATTGCCTCGCCCTGATCAAGGGGGGCGGCCCGCCGGCCGCCCCTCTTATGTGCGTCTAGCCGCCGCGCTCACGCAGTGATCGGAATGCTGATCTTTGGGCGCACGATCTCCGCCACTTGTGTAGCGCCAACTTGAGGGTTGGCCGCGACCCTCGCTGAGTCGAAGCGCATGTCCGTGGTGTCCATCAACACGGCGGCCTGGAGGAGGCCGGCGATGTCTGGCCTGAACGGGCGTAACGCGAATGCACCCAAGCGCAGGGCCGCCACTGGGATGTGACGGGCCTTCGCCTGCCGGCCATTGCTCTCGGCGATGATCTCGACCAACCCGTTCACGCTCAGGTTTTGCGGCCCGCCAACGTCCAGGGTTCTGCCACGCAAAGTTGGGTCGACGATCGCTCGCTCGATGAAGCGAGCCACATCTTGAACGGAAACAAAGTTGATCGGATTTCCGCCCCGCCCGAATACCGTGGCCGTCCCGGTCTTGAGCAGCGGGTCGCCGATGATGCCGGCCCATAGTTCCATGAACACGGTCGGCCGGATGATCGTCCACTCGAGCCCGCTCGCCCGAAGCCGCTCCTCGGCCATGAACTTCGCTCGATACAGCTCCATAGCATGGTTGGCGGCGGCGCCGTGGATGGAGATAAGGATGAAGTGCTTGACGCCGGCGGCCGTTGCGGCATCAATCAAGTTGGCATTGCCCTCGAGGTCGACCTTTCGAGGTCCATCACCATCGGGGCCAAAGCCGGTCACCGCTGAGATGACGGTTTCAACGCCGGCCAGGGCGTCAGTCAGGGAAGCCGCGACGCGAACGTCCCCAGCCACGATCTCAACGCCTTCCGGGACCGAAGCGCGCGCTCGAGATGGGTTTCGGCTTAGTACGCGAACGCCCATGCCGCGAGCCGTCAGCCTCTGGACCGCTGCGCTCCCAAGATGACCGGTCCCGCCCGCCAGGAGGATCATCGCCCGAGCCCTGATTGCACTGCGCCGTCGATTCCGACGCCGCCCTGCTCCACGGGCTCCAGGTAGAACCGCACCGACGTGAACACGTCATCGCCGACTTTGAAGACAGACACGCCGCGCATGAGATGGTGGGCGCCGTCGAGTCGCGTGCCGCGCATCTCCCATTCGCTCCAGACGGTGTCCCCGCTGCTTGCCGAATCGATGATCTCCGTTTCGAGATTGGGAACGGCGGCAAAGATCTGGGCCCAATTCTTCCGGACCTGGTCGCGGCCTCGAAATGAGCGGGCGGGGTGGGCCGGAGTCTCGTTCACGAAGTCCGGGGCAAAGCACCCGACCAGCGCTTCGAGGTCGTGAAGGTTGGTGGCGTCACGAAGGCGACCAGCCACCGCCAGGCCGGATGATGTACGAATGTCCACGCTTGCCACCTCTCAATACGCCAGACTGTAGGTCTGATCGTTAGACTAAGAGTCTGATGAAAGCTGCACCGGAAGTCAAGCGAACCTACCAATCGACCTTGCGCGGGGCCCAGGCGCAGTCGACTCGAGAGGCTGTGATCGCAGCCGCCGGTCGCTTGTTCTCCGAGCAGGGGTACGCCGCAACCTCCATCGACGACATTGCGGCCGCCGCCGGCGTCAGCCGCGCGACCGTGTTCACGTCAGTGGGTGGCAAACCCAAACTGCTGAAGACGGCGCTTGATGTGGCGATCGTCGGTGACGACGAGCCAGTGCCCCTACCCGAGCGGCCACGATCCAAGGCAATCCGCGCGGAGCGCGATCCGCGAAAGTACCTGGCGCTTTACGCCGAGATGGTGACCGAGATGGACGGTCGGATGGCCGGCATCCATGAGGCGCTGAGGGGTGCAGCCGGGGTTGACCCAGATGCGCGCGCGCTTTGGGAATCGCATCTCGCCCAGCATCGTCAAGGTGCTGCCAACGTAATCGCCGACCTCATGCGCAAGGGCAGGCTCAAAAAGGGCCTTGAGCCGGCAGCCGCCGCAGACATCGTCTGGCTGCTGGGTCCTGGGATGTACTACATGCTGGTCCACCGTCGAGGTTGGTCCCCGAAGCGCTTTCAGGCCTGGCTCACGGAAACATTCATCAGCCAGCTGCTGTGAGCTGCTTTTCGAACCAGTGTTGTGCGTATCCCTGTTTTATCCATTCAGCCTGCGCGAGACGATGCCCATCGCTCCTGCAATTTTCTGCTCGCGACGTATCGGAGCGAACGGCCGCCGCCCTCCTGGTCGAGCCATCCGTCATGACGCAGGCGCTGCAGGTCCTGGGTCGCCGTCGGGCTCGCGATGTTTGCCTCGCGCCGGTGGTCGGCGTTGGTTATCGGCAACCCGAGCAGCGCCTGGTCGAGGGCGCCGACCAATCGCTCCGGATAACCCTGATCGCGCGCCAGGTGCTCGCAGAAATCATGCCGTGCGTGCGCGATCTCCAGCCAGCGACGCCGCTCCATCGCCTCGAAGACATGTGCCTCGATGCAGAACTCGACCCACGCCGAAGCGTCACGGTCAGGATCGAATGAAGGTCCCTGAACCGCCTCCAGCACCGTGTAGTACTCGCGCGTGTGCCGCCCGAGGTACGGCTCGATCGATACCAGCTCAGGGCGGAGCAAACCCTCATTCGCCAGCACCAATGATTGGACGATGCGCGCCAACCTTCCGTTGCCATCGCGAAACGGGTGGATGGACACGAGGTTCAGGTGGGCCATCGCGGCGCGGACGACTGGGTGCCGAGCGAGGTCGCCCTTGTCGAGCCATGTAGCCACCTCGCCCACCAGTGCGGGCACGTCGCTCGAGTGCGGTGGACGGTAGGGATCCCGCCCCAATCCACGAGTGACTATCACGCTGCCATCGCGCAAGCGGCCCGGGCCGGCTTGGGGCTGGGGGTGGCAAACCAGGAAGTGCAGGTCGAGCATGGTCTGCGTCGACCACTGAAAGCGCGGGTCGTCCGCCAGTACGGCGACCCTGTCCATCGCCTGGGCGTAGGCGGCGATGATTCGCTGCGTCTCGTCGGAGGCGCCGGCGGGATGGCGCCCGGCAAGGATCTCGACCGTGTCCTCGAGGCTGGCGCCATAACCCTCAATCGAGGTCGAGCCGACAGTGGCTTCCGCTGCGGCCAGCCGGCGTAGCGCGCCAGTCCAGGGCTGCGCCGAGTCGCTCAGGTCATGGGCCAGATAGCGACGCAGCTCATCGAGCTCCTCCAGGCGCCGAAGGATCGTGGGGGACTTGGGAGGGGTGGCGAAGAGGGCCATGGCCAGCAGTATAGGATAATAAACGATTATTCGCTTATATGGATGGAAGGCCCCTGCAGGGAGGGAGGGGGGAGGCCGAGCGCGGGCCCGGCCTCTCCATCGAAGGTGTCGGTTAGCGGCCCCTCTTGCCCGCCGCCGGCGCCAGGTTGGCGTACATCTGCGAGCCTGGCGTGGTCAGCAGCTCGCCGGTCTCGAGCAGCGTCTTCAGGCCGGATAGGATCATCGGCCAGCCGCCGTATAGCTGGTTGTTGGCTCCCTCGCGGAGCTGGTCGTGCGTAACTTTCAGGTAGCAGGAGTCGCCGACGGGGTGAATCTCCCAGGTGACCCGCGACGTTCCTTCTGCCTTGACGTCGTCGCCCCACAGCGCTCTCATGCTCTGGACCAGGCGGCGTGGCGGGTCGACCTCGAGGTTCTCGCCCTCGCCCAGCAGGTCTGGGCCATTCTGATGGCGCTGCTCGTAGCGCGAGCCAGGCTTGAAGTCGGACTTGATCCCGACTCCGAAGTGGTACTTGCTGCGCATCACGGGATCCGTGATCGCCTGCCACAGACGTTCCGGGGTGGTCTTGATGTAGATCTCGAAAACCTTTTCCATGCTTGCCTCCAATGTGGTCTTCAGGTCGCTCAACGACGCGACCCAGGGCTCGGCGTACTTGCTGACCCACCTGTCGTGGACGAGTCGGATGGGGACTGGGTTCAGGAAATGGAGCTTTTCGCGGCCCCGACGCTTGGTCACGACCAAACCGGCCTCCTCCAGCAGCTTGAGGTGCTTCATCACGCCGAAGCGCGTCATCGAAAACCGCGCCCCGAGCGCGCTCAAAGTCTGCCCGTCCTGGCGGAAAAGCTCATCGAGGAGGGCCCTCCTCGTGGGATCCGCCATCGCCTTGAATACCTCGTCCATGAGGCGAAACTATACGTGACTATATGGTCACGTGTCAACCCAAGACAGGGTCTGATCGGCCTGGCTCTATATTGCTAGGCCGACCTATGGCCTCTGACTCCACTCCACTCATATCCGCGCGCGGCTTGGGCAAGCGCTTCGGCGAGCTCGTCGCTGTCGACGGCATCGATTTCGATGTCGCTCGGGGCGAGGCGTTCGGCTTCCTCGGGCCCAACGGCGCCGGCAAGACGTCGACGATGCGCATGATCGCGTGCGTCTCGCCGGTGACTTCGGGCTCGCTCACGATCTTTGGTGAGAACCCGGCGACGCGTGGCGCCGAGATTCGCGCGCGGCTCGGCGTCGTGCCGCAGGCTGACACTCTCGACCTCGAGCTGACGGTTCGTGAAAACCTGATCATCTTCGCGCGCTACTTCGACATCTCGTGGGCGGAAGGCCGCCGGCGCGCGGACGAGCTCCTCGAGTTCGTGCAACTCAAGGAACGATCGAAGGACAAGGTCGACGACCTCAGCGGGGGAATGAAGCGACGCTTGACGATCGCGCGAGCGTTGATCAACGAGCCTGACCTGCTGCTTCTCGACGAGCCGACCACAGGCCTCGACCCCCAGGCGCGACACCTCGTTTGGGACCGCCTCTACCGCCTGAAGCAGCGAGGCGTGACACTCGTGCTGACCACGCATTACATGGACGAGGCCGAGCAGCTTTGCGACCGGCTGGTGGTGATGGACAAAGCGAAGATCGTCGCGGAGGGGACACCGCGCGAGCTGATCGAAAAGTATTCGACCAAAGAGGTGCTCGAGCTACGCTTTCCAGTGGACGCGCGACCGATGCTCGATCACACGCTGGACGGCCTGGCGGACCGCGTCGAGGTGCTCGCCGACCGCGTCCTCCTTTACACGTCTGACGGAGACGCCGCAGTCGCAGCCGTGCACAGCCGCGGGCTGCGGCCGGAGACCGCGCTCATCCGGCGCGGCACGCTGGAGGACGTGTTCCTCCGGCTGACCGGCAGGAGCCTGGTCGACTGATGGCAACCGTTATCCCGGCGGGCGCCGCGCGGGTGGTCGAGCACAACGCGCTCGTGTTCCGGCGCCAGTGGAGGGGATCGCTGACCGTCTCGTTCTTCACCCCGCTCTTCTTCATCGCCTCGATGGGGTTGGGGCTCGGCAGCCTCGTCAACCGCAGCTCGGGCGGAGTCGGAGGCGTGCCCTATATCGACTTTCTCGCCCCCGGCTTGCTCGCGGCGACGACCATGCAGACCGCCGCATTCGAGTGCACGTACCCGATCCTCGGAAAGATCCTGTGGGATCGCATCTACGAAGCGATGCTTGCGACACCACTGAAGGTCCGCGACGTGGTGATCGGCGAGGTGGCCTGGGTCACCCTGCGCATGCTGATGGTCGCCACGATCTTCTGGATCGTGATGGCGGCGTTCGGCGTGGCCCACACGCCCGAGTCCCTGCTAGCGATTCCAGCTGCGACGCTGAGCGGCCTGGCGTTTGCCACGCCGCTGATCGCTTTCACGTCGACGCAGAAGAACGACAGCGTGATGGGAACTGTCTTCCGTCTCGTCATCACTCCTCTCTTTCTATTCGGCGGCGCGTTCTTCCCGATCAGCCGCCTTCCTTTTGTGCTGCAGGGAGTGGCGTGGGCCACGCCCCTTGCGCACGGCGTGGCCTTGAGCCGCGGACTCGTCCTGGGCACCATCGCGATGCCAGAGGCGGCACTGCACCTGGCCGTCCTCCTCGTCTATGTAGTGGCGGGAGGCGTGATCGCTCTGCCATTGCTTCGGCGGAGGCTCATCAAGTGAGCATTCGCACCTTGCGCATGCCGACCCGATCGATTCATGTCATCGAGCGAAACCTCGTGCTGTTCCCTCATTTCTGGAAGGTGCTGGCTGCGGGATTCGTTGAACCCGTGCTCTACCTGTTGGGCGTCGGCTTTGGCATTGGCTCATTGATCCGAACCATCGACGTGGGCGGTGGCCACACGGTGAGCTACGCGGTGTTCGTGGCACCGGCCCTCATGGCCTCGTCAGCGATGAACGGCGCGATCTACGAGACGACCATGAACATGTTTTACAAGCTGCGCCACGTGAAGCTCTACGACGGCATGGTCGCGACCCCGGTGGGGGTCGAGGACGTGGCGGCTGGAGAGGTGCTGTGGGCGGTCGCGCGCGGCAGCATCTACTCAGTCGGATTTCTTGTAGTCATGCTCGCGCTGCACCTGATCACCTCGCCGTGGGCAATCCTCGCCATCCCTGCGGCGATACTGGTGGGCATCGCCTTCGCGTCCCTTGGCGCCGCGGTGACGACTTTCATTCGCCAGTGGCAGGACCTCGACATCATCCAGCTCGCGCTGCAGCCGATGTTCCTTTTTTCAGCGACCTTCTTCCCGATCACCGTTTACCCGCCCGTGCTGCGTTTCCTGGTCGAGCTGACGCCGCTATACCACGGCATCGATCTCATCCGCGGCCTGACCACCGGCGCCATCGGCCCGGGGTTGCTGGTGGACGTCGCCTACCTGGCGGCGCTGGGCGTGTTGGGCGTGACGGTCGCGGCGATGCGGCTGCGAACTCAGCTGATCAAGTAGCCAAGGCGCTACGGGCCGAGCAGGTACCCCATCCGGCGGGGCATTCGTGCGATGGCGGACATCACGCGGTTCGGCCGCACGCCTCGCTCTTCGGCGGTGTCTTTGGCAATGATCGCGCGGCGAATTACTGCAGCTCCGATCGAGCGAAATGGCTGCGGAGGAAACATACGGGGCTTCGGATTTACCATCGGCAGTCGCGTGGCATCGGTGTCGTCTCCCCTCACGAGGTCGGCGATCACCTTGCCGGCAAGGTGGCTCGGCGCGACGCCGTTGCCCGTGTAGCCCAGCGCGTAGTAGACGTTGCCAGGTGCCAGGCTGCCGAAGGTGGGGAGATGCGTCGGCGACACGTCGATCGGGCCTCCCCAAGCGTCCTCGAGAGGCACCTCCGCAAAGCTCGGAAACAGGCGACGAAAGCCGTCGGCCGCTTCTGCGACCGCGCGCTGATCGCGTGTGAACGAATCGTCGATCCGGCTGGAGGCGCGGCCGCCGCCGCCCCCGAACGCGATACGTCCGTCACGCGTCGTCCTGAAATAGCGAACCGAGGTGCGGAAATCCGTGACGAGCTCGCCGCCCGTCCAGTTGATGGCGGCCAGCTTCTCGGGGGCCGGAGCCGTCAGCACGATGTAGCTGCTCCAGGCGACAAGCCGGCGCCGCAGCTGGGGCCAGCCGACCGCCCACGCGTTGACCGCGAGCACTGCTTTTGGCGCGCGCACGCTGCCGCCAGGCGTGACGGCGAGGGCCGGCGGGCCTGGGTCGAGTCGGGTGACCTCGGTGCCTTCGTGGATGGTGACTCCCCGTTCCAGGAGGACTCGGCGCAGGCCGCGGGCCAGGAGAGCAGGCTGCACCTGCGCGCCGTCCCGCATGAATGCCCCGGATCGAAAAGCGGGGGAGGCGCACCGGGCCTTCAACTCTTCGGCGGTCAGCGCTCGCAGCTCGTCCGCCGCTCCGACCTCGCGCGCCAGGTGGACGATCTCGGCGCAGACGGCGTCGTGCTGCGGCGCGGTGGCGGCGTAGATATATCCGGCGTGCTTGTACCAGGCATCGACCCCGTGCGTGCTGCAGAACTCGCCGATCGCATTGATGCTGTCCCCGAGCGCGCGACAGGCGCGGACAGCCTGGTCCTGGCCATAAAGGGCGATCAATCCATCCAGCTCGTCCCACCAACCACTCGCGAAGCCGCCGTTCCGGCCGCTCGGCCCCCCGCCGCAGATGTCCTGCTCCAGCACGACCACCTTCACGTCGGGCTTGGCGAGCGTCATGTGGTAGGCGGTCCAAAGACCCGTGAATCCGCCGCCGATGACCACGACATCGGCGTTGATATCGCCCTTCAACGGCCTCGGTTCTACGTCTTTCTCGGCCGCCAACGCCTCACGCAGCCACCAGCTGCGCTGGGCGCCAGGGGTGAGGGCTTTGCCGGCCAGGTTCAGCGCTGTAACGGTCGAGCTCACCCGACAATCCTGAGGCTTGCGCGCTTGCAACCTCCAAACCGGGGGGCGTCGAACCTGATCCGTCCTGAACGGGTTAGGATGCCAGGGTGATGGCAAATAAGACGGCGACGTCGGTCGAGGTAAACGCTGAAAAGGTCCAGACCATGATTGCGAAAGAAGAGGTCAGGTTCCTCGCCGCGCGGCGCAAGTCTGATGAGCTTTGGCGAAAAGCCCGTGCTTCCAGCCCCCGCGGGGTGCCCTCCTCGTTCCAGGACGCCTCGCCGCAGCCGATCTTCATCGAGAACGGGCGCGGCAGCCGCATCTGGGACGTCGACGGCAACGAGTACGTCGACTTTCACAACGGCTTCGGGGTCATGGTGGTCGGCCACGCCCACCCGCTGATCGTGGATGCGGTCTCCAAGCGCATCGCCAGGGGCTCGCACTTCGCCCAGCCGGTGGCCGACGACGCCATCGTCGCCGAGGAGCTCGCCAGGCGCTTTGGGCTGCCGCAGTGGCGGTTCACCAACAGCGGGACTGAGTCCACGCTCGACGCGGTTCGCATCGCGCGCGGATTCACGGGCCGGGAGCGGCTGGTCAAGATCGAAGCCTCGTACCACGGCCATCACGACGCGCTGATGGTCTCCGTCGAGCCGCCCCCGGACCAGATGGGCCCGGTCGAGTCGCCGGCGTCCTATCCGCAGAGCGAAGGCATCCCGAAGGCGGTCGTCGCTCTCACGACCGTCGTCCCCTTCAACGACCTTCCGGCGCTCGAACGCGCGTTCAAGAACCACCCTGACGACATCGCCGCGGTGATCGTCGAGCCCGCGATGATGAATGTCGGCATCGTTCTGCCGGACGCCGGCTACCTGGCCGGGATCAAGGAGATTGCCCACCGCAACGGCGCACTCCTGATCTTCGACGAGGTCAAGACCGGTGTGACCATCGCCCCCGGCGGCGCGACCGAGCGTTTTGGCGTGCAGCCTGACGTGATTGCGCTCGCCAAGGCGATCGGCGGCGGTCTCCCGTGTGGGGCCGTCGGCGGCCGCCAGGACGTGATGGCGGTGATCGAGGACAAACGCGTAGCCCAGATGGGCACGTTCAACGGCAACCCGCTCACCCTTGCGGCGGCCAAGGTGACGCTTCAGGACATCCTGACGCCGAAGGCATACGCCCACTTCGATGCGCTCGCCGAGGTGCTGCAGGGTGGGCTGGACGGAGTGATCAGGGACAACGCGCTGCCGTTCCACGTCACGACCCTGACCGCCCGAGGCAGCATCACCTACAAGGCTGAGCGGGTGCGCAACTATCGCGACTACCTGGGTGTCGACAAGCCGACCGCCTACCTGTCATGGCTGTACCAGTGCAACCGCGGCGTGCTCATGGCTCCGGGAGCGGAAGAGAACTGGACGCTGTCGGTGCAGCACTCGCAGGAGGACGTGCAGCGCTACGTCGACAACTTTGCGGAGCTGGCGCACGACCTGAGGGCGTAGAGAATTCGGGAGGCGTCCGGCCCGGGAACGACCAGGCGGGCACTAATGGCCGGCTCGCGGCCGCTGGGATGCAGCCATCTGTGCCCGAATGGCTGTCAGGCAGCTGGTGGGATGTGAAATTGCTGGGAACTCGGGGATAATGCCCTGATGACTATTGAAAACATCCTGCTGATCATTGCGTTCATCGCGTTCGTGCTCGCCGCGATCGGATTCGGCTTGAAGAAGGTCGACCTGATCGCCATCGGCCTGGCGGCCTGGGTGCTTTCTTTCTTCATCGGCGACCTTGGGCACTTCAGCCTGCCCATCATTTTCGAGATCCTCGCCTTCATCGCCTTCGTGCTCGCGGCGATCGGCTGGAAGTACAAGAAGATCGGTCTGATCGGCGTGGGACTTGCGCTTTGGGTGGGTGCGAGCCTGATTGGTCTGGTCGTCAAGTAGAGCGACGCCAATCAGCCGGCGCGTGGCTGCAGCTGTTAGCTAGGAGCGCGACTTAAATGGCATATTCCGCCACGTACACCGTAACGATCAAGGCTCCCCAGGCGAAGGTGTTCGAATACCTCGCTGACATCTCACGCCACGGCGAATGGGGCAGCGCCGATGACAGGATGAAGATCTCGGCTGAGAAGCCCGGAGCGCCCGCGGTCGGCGCGCGCTATCAAGCGGACGCGCTCCTCAACGGCAAGCAGAACAAGTCGGCGGTGACGATCACGGCACTCGAATCTCCGAAGCGGGTCGCCTTCGATGCAGAGGATTCGAACTCGGTGTTTCACCACGAGTTCATCCTCACACCCGATGGCGATGGGACCCGGTTCGAACGCCGGGTGACGATGACGAAGGGCCCCTTCTACTTTCCGCTGGTGTTGATGATCTTCAAAAGCACCGTGGTGAAGAACTACGACGGCGCGATGCAGAACGCCAAGGCCAAGCTGGAGTCGGCCGCCTGATCTAGTTCGTCAGCGCGCTCCAGTCGTTCGGGCGATGCCGCTGCCGCCGGTCAGTCGCGCTGCGATGACCACCGGGATGATCGTGACCAGGATCACGAACGAGACGACGACGTTTACCTCCGGCAGCTTCTGCCCAAGGCGAATGGCGCCGAAGATCCACATGGGCAGTGTGTTCTGTGCTCCGGCGGTGAAGGTGGTGACGATCACCTCGTCGAAGGAAAGCGCGAACGCGAGCATGGCGCCGGAGACGATAGCCGTGCCGATCAGCGGCAGGGTGACATCCCTGAAGGTCTGAAACGCGTTGGCGCCGAGGTCCATCGCCGCTTCGATCAAGGAGCCCTGCGTGCGCCGAAGTCGAGCGAGCACATTGTTGTAGACGATCACGATGCAGAAGGTTGTGTGGCCGACCACGATCGTCCAGATCGAAAGGCTGATCCCCGTGAAATGGAAAAAAGAATTGAGAGCCAGGCCCGTCACGATGCCCGGCAGCGCGAGAGGCAGCACGAACAGGAGGCTCACCACGTCTCGGCCGAAAAATGTCATGCGGTGGATGGCAAATGCGGCACATGAGCCAAGGACCAGAGCCAGAGCTGTGGCAGTCAGGCCAGCCCTCAGCGAAAGCGCGAACCCGGTCTGCACATCAGGGTCGTTCCACGTCGTCGTGAACCATTTGGTGGTCAGACCCGCGAGCGGCCAGCTCTCGATATTCGAGCTGTTGAACGCATAAAGGGGAATCAGGACGAGCGGGAGGAACAAGAACAGCAGGATCAGGACGACCCACAGTCGCAGGGCGAATCGCGCCCAGAAGCTCTCCATCTAGCCTCTCGCCCCGATCACTTTCTTACAGTGCCTCGAACGCGCCAAGGCGTTTTGCTCCAAGCAAGTACAGCGTCATGATCGCGACTGGAATCATCGTCAGGGCGGCCGCGAAAGGCACATTGTTGGCGATGCCTACGTTGCTATAAACGACGTTCCCGATGAATGTCGAGCCGGTACCCAACCCAAGTGAGCGCCACCCCGATGATTCACCGCCGACGAGAATCGGCGTGATGTAATCGCCGAGTGTCAGCGAGAAGGTGAATATGGAGCCGGCCACGACTCCGGGTAGCGCCAGCGGCAGCACGATATCGCGAACCGCCCGCCAGCGCCGAGCTCCAAGGTCGGCGGCGGCCTCCATCAAGGACTCCGGCAAGCGCTCCATCGCCGCGTAGGTGGGAATGATCATGAATGGAAGCCATATATAGGAAAAGACGATCCACATCGCGACATTCGTGTAGCCGATATCGGCCGGCGGGAGGTTAAGCGACTGCAGGCTCCAGTTGAGCACCCCGCTGTGATTGAGGATCAGGATCCACGAGTAGATACGTGCGATGTAGCTCGCCCATAGCGGCAGAAGCACGGCGGCGAAAAGCAGCGTCTGGATCCGGCGCGAGGCGACACGTGCCATGTAGTACGCGAATGGGAACGCGATTACGGCGTCGGTAATGGTGACGGCGGCGGCCAGCGCCACCGTGCGGCCGATG
>Ga0208219_1000626_pt1 | contig 12562 bp, 10 predicted proteins | sample NGESurshal072012_7_FD_184469 | JGI IMG/M metagenome (GOLD analysis project Ga0208219, IMG submission 184469) | Arctic peat soil microbial communities from Barrow, Alaska - NGEE Surface sample 53-2 shallow-072012 (SPAdes) | ecosystem: Environmental > Terrestrial > Soil > Wetlands > Peat ...
TGCCCATGGGTCAGCTGTCCTTGTGGGGCAGGAACTCCTGGACCTTGGTCTTCACGCCCTCCTTGATCACGCCCCACCTGTCCTCGTCGCCCTTGAGCATCGCCTCGGCGGCGTCTTTCATCTGCTCGAAGGTGGCGTGGGGCGGGATGGGCGGCACGTTCGGGTCGGTGTGCACGTCAAGCAGGGTGGGCCGGTCCGCGGCAAGCGCCCGGTCCCAGGCCGGGCCTACCTCGTCGGGGCTGGTGACGGTGATCGCCTGCAGGCCGAGGCTGGCGGCGAAGTTGGCGAAGTCGACGTCGGGCAGTGTCTGGGATTTGGTGAACTTCGGGGAGCCTTCCATCGCCCGCAATTCCCAGGTGACCTGGTTGAGGTCGTTGTTGTGCAGCACGGCGATGATCAGGCGGGGGTCGGCCCATTGCTGCCAGTAGTGCTTGATGGTGATGAGCTCGGCCATGCCGTTCATCTGCATCGCGCCGTCGCCGGCGAACACGATCACGGGACGGTCGGGGTTGCCGAACTTCGCCCCGATCCCGTACGGGACGCCGGGGCCCATGGTGGCCAGGTTTCCCGACAGCGAGCCGCGCATGTCGCCGCGGAATTTCAGCTGCCGGGCGTACCAGTTGGCCGAGGAGCCGGAGTCGGCGGTCACGATCGCGTTCTCGGGCAGCCGTGAAGACAGTTCGTGGAACAGCCGCATCGGGTTGACCGGGTCGGCCTCGACCATGGCCTCGGCGTCCATCACCTGCCACCAGCGCTTGACGTTGGTCTCGATCGTTTCGCGCCAGGCCCGGTCGTCCTTGTGTGTGAGGTGCGGGATGAGGGCGCGCAGTGTCGCGGCGGCGTCGCCGACCAGATTCACCTCATAGGGGTAGCGCATGCCGATGTACTTGCCGTCGATGTCGATCTGGACGGCGCGGGCCTGGCCGAAGGCGGGCAGGAACTGGGTGTAGGGGAAGCTGGAGCCGACGGTGAGCAGGGTGTCGCAGTCCATCATCATCTCGTAGCTGGGCCGGGTTCCCAGCAGCCCGATCGAGCCGGTGACGTAGGGCAGGTCGTCGGACAGGACGTCCTTGCCCAGCAGTGGTTTGGCGACGCCGGCACCGAGTAGGTCGGCGACCTGCATGACCTGCTCGCGGGCACCGCGGGCACCGGAGCCGGCCAGGATTGCGACCTTGCTGCCGGCGTTGATGACCTCGGCGGCGCGGGCCAGCGCGTCGTCGTCGGGGGACGGGGTGGGCCAGTCGACGCCGATGCTGGAGGGCACCATCTTGAACTCGTGCGTGGGTGGGGAGTACTCGAGTTCCTGCACGTCGGAGGGGATGATGACCGCGGTCGGCGCGCGTTCGGCCAGCGCGACGCGGATGGCCCGGTCCAGCACGTTGGGCAGCTGCTCGGGGACGGTGACCATCTGCACGTATTCGCTGGCCACGTCCTTGAACAGGGTGAGCAGGTCGACTTCCTGCTGGTAGGAGCCGCCCATGGCCGAGCGGTTGGTCTGCCCGACGATCGCGACCACCGGCACGTGGTCCAGCTTGGCGTCGTAGAGGCCGTTGAGCAGGTGGATCGCGCCGGGACCGGAGGTGGCCATGCATACCCCGAAGCGGCCGGTGAACTTCGCGTAGCCGACCGCTTCGAACGCGCTCATTTCCTCGTGCCGGGACTGGATGAACATCGGGTTGTCCCCGGCGCGGTCCCAGGCGGCAAGGGTCCCGTTGATCCCGTCGCCCGGGAAGGCGAAGACCTTGTCCACGCCCCAGTCGCGCAGTCGCTCGAGCAGGTAGTCGGCGACAGTCGGTTTGGCCATCGGTGGTGCCTCCTTGGGTTCGCGGTCAGGTCTGGTCTCAGTGGATGTGCGGCCGGTCAGCCGGTCAGCTGGTCTGCGGCCCGGGCGGTGACGGCCATGATGGTCAGCGCCGGGTTGGCACTGCCCTGGGTAGGCAGGACACTGCCGTCGGTGATGTAGAGGTTGGGCACGGCGAAGGTGCGGCAGCCGGCGTCAACGACGCCGTGCCGCTCGTCGGCGGCCATCCGGGCGCCCCCGACGAGGTGGGCGTAGCGGCCGATGGTGATCACTTCGTCGGCTCCCGCGGCGTGCAGGATGTCTTCCATGACGGACTGCGCGGCCTTCATCAGCCTGGTGTCGTTCTCGCACTGGGAGTAGGAGAAGTTGGCCACGGGCAGGCCGTGCCGGTCGGTCTCCTCGGCGAGGGTGACGCGGTTGCCGGGCTGGGGCAGGAACTCGCACAGCGCCCCGAGGCAGGACCAGTGCACGTAGTCGCTCATGTACTCGCGCAGCGCTGCTCCCCAGTGACCCTGGGCGGCGATGTGTTCGGCCCAGGTGATCGGCAGCGGGGAGACGGTCTGGATGGAGAACCCGCGCTGGTACGGCTTGGCGGGGTCGGTTTCGTAGAAGTCCTCGCTGCTGACCTCGGGCGGCGGTGACTTGTACATCCGCACCTCGGCGTCGAACCGGCCCGCGGTCTGCGGTGCGCCCTGCACCATCAGGTACCGCCCGACCTGGTCGAAGTCGTTGCACAACCCATCTGGGAAGCGCTTGGAGGCGGAATTGAGGAGCAGCCGCGGTGTCTCGATGGAGTAGCCGGCGATCGCGACCATCCGGGCCTTCTGGAACCGCGGCACGCCGTCGCGGACGTAGTGCACGCCGGTGGCCCGGCCGGTGTGCTCGTCGACCTCGATGTGGGTGACCATGCAGTCTGGGCGGACCTCGGCACCGTGGGCGAGGGCGTCGGGGATGTGGGTGATCAGCGGCGAGGCTTTGGCGTTGACCTTGCAGCCCTGCAGGCAGAATCCGCGGTAGATGCAGTGTGGCCGGTTACCGAAGCGGCCGTTGACGATGGCGACTGGGCCTACTTTCGCGGTGATGCCGAGCTTGTCTGCGCCGCGCAGGAACAGCTCCCCGTTGCCGCCGACTGGGTGCGGGCGGTAGGGATAGGTGTGCGGGTCACCCCACGGCCACTTCTCCCCCGCGACGGGGAGTTCTTCCTCGATCTCCTGGTAGTAGCTGCGCAGGTCGCCGTAGCCGATCGGCCAGTCCGCGCCGACCCCGTTCTGGGTGAAGGTGCGGAAGTCGCTGGGGTGAAAGCGGGGGGTGTAGCCGGCATAGTGGATCATCGATCCGCCAACGCCGCGGCCGGAGTTGTTCGAGCCGAGCGGCACCGGATCTGACCCGGAGATCACCCGCGGCTCGGTCCAGTACAGGTGGTGCGAGCCGGCTTCATCGCTGACCCAGTCGGTGTCCGGGTCCCAGAACGGGCCGGCGTCGAGGGCCGCGACCTTCCATCCGGCGCGGGCCAGGCGCTGCAGCAGGACCGACCCGCCGGCCCCGCACCCGACAACGAGCAGGTCGAGTTCATCGCGGTCGTCGAAGCGGCGCATGTCGCGGCGCAGTGCGTGGTTGGTGCGGGTGCCGTCGTTGGGCAGCAGCCACGCCGATTCGTTCCGGTTCCGGACGCTGCTCATTGCTGCCCCCTCGCCGGGTCGGCGGCAGGGCGGGCGTCGCGGACCTCGAACGGCTCGCGGGCGTCGACGCCGGGGTTCTTGTAGCCGCGTGGATAGGCCGGCCCGGGGAAGCCCATCTCGTTCCAGGCCCGGGGGTGGGAGTAGAACGCGGTGCAGGCGTAGCGGGTCCACAGGCTCCACACCTGTTTGGCAGGCAGGCCGTGCCAGGTGCCTGCGCCAAGATCCTGGACCGCCTGGATCAGCGTCGCCTGCTCCTTGTCGGTGCAGGCCGCGAATCCAGTGCCGTGGCGGTCCTTGGCGTCGGAGTCGAGCGCGGCCAGCGTGTCGCGCCAGGCCTGGCTGTCCTCGGGCATGTCGTGGTAGTGCCAGCCGTCAGTCTGCCTCTCGGCGAGGCGTGCGTCGATCAGGTTGACCACGGGGACCTTCGCATCGCCGTGCTGGTCGAGCAGCTGGCCGCACAGGGCGGTGGCGGCGGCCTGCTCGGCAGGGGTGAAGAAGCGGATGTCAGGTGCCATCCCGACCCGGGACAGCACGACCCCGGTGGTCACCGGATCCCAATGGCGGCGCTGGGCCAGAACGTCAAAGCCGGGAAACCGCCCGGGTCCGCCGCCCGGTGTCGTGGGCTCATCAGACGCGGTCGGCCTGGCGGGGTGGCGGCTCACTGCTCACGCCGCAGGATCGCGGCCAGCAGGCCCATCCCGCCGACCATGGTGACCAGCAGCGGGGCCAGCAGCGGCGGTCCCATCTCCAGGTTGTAGCGGGCGTTGCGCCAGCCGCCGGGTTTCTGCGCGATCCCGCGGGCGTGCAGGTAGGTGCCCTGCAGGCCGTTGGCGACGATCGCCGCCGACGCGATCGGCAGCGCGGTCTTGGCCATCCGGCGGCTGAAGAAGCCGGCCACGCCGGCGACAGCTCCGACCGGTCCCATCACCACCGGCAGCCACATCATCTTGTTGCCGAAGCTGGCACTGTCGTGCTCGAAGTAGATCTCGGCCGCGGTCACCAGCGCACCGGCGGCGGTCAGCGCGGCCAGGCTGCGCTCGAAGCGGCCGGTCTGGATGTTGCGCACCATCCGGTCGATGCCCAGCACCGCCGGTTCGGCGATGGCGGAGTCCGTGACGGCTGTCATGTGCAGTCCTTCCACTCGCGTGAGCTGGCATTGCAGGAGTGTCGGCGTTCTCAGCGCGGCCGGCACGGCCAGAGAGTCACCGAGCTGCCAATTGATTGCGCTAAAGCAATCATACGCGCAACGGTTGCGGGAAGGCAACTATCGGGTCGATACTCTGACCATGTCCACAGAGAATCAGGATGCGGCCCTGGTCCCGGTTACCGAGGAGCAGATCGATGCGATCATGCTTGCGGCCCAGGCGCTGGTCGGCGTGACCGCGCAGTCGGTGGCCGAGGTCGAGGATCTGGTCACCCTGCCGCAGCTGCGCGTGCTCGTGCTGGTCGCCGGCCGTGGCCCGCTGAATCTCCACGCGCTGGCGATGGCGATGGGCATCCACCCATCCAACGCCACCCGGGCATGTGATCGCCTGGTGGCGGCGGGCCTGCTGCGCCGGCTCGAGTCCTCGGTCGACCGGCGCAACCTGGTCCTGGGCCTCACCGATGACGGGCAGCAGCTAGTCAGTGCGATGGTGCAGCGCCGCCGTCGTGCCGTCGCCGCGGTGCTCGAGCAGGTACCGGCGACCCGTCGCCGCGCCCTGGCCTCCGCGATGCGGACCTTCGGCCTGGCCGCCGGCGAGGCACCGGCAGGGAACGCATGGAAGCTGGGCTGGCCCGGCTGACGGGGCCGCCCGCTACCGGCGGCGGGCGCCGCGCAGCCCGGCGAGGACGGCGGCCGCGGCGAGCACAGTGCCGAGCAGTGGTGCGCGGTGCATCGAGGCCCACAGCCACGGGTCATGCGAATGCGCCTGTCCGTCGAAGGCGCCGTGGGCGCCGCGGTCAGTGTCAGCGTCCTGAGGGCCGAAGACGTTCGATCCCCACCGGGGCAGCTCCTTACCGCTCTGCTGGGACTTGATGCCGGTGCGGCCGAGGTAGAGGTCGAGCAGTTTGGGTGCGACCCGCTCACCCAGGATGGTGTATGCGGTGGAGATCCCTACCCACATGTTGCGGCGGGGGTGCTCGGCCAGGTAGACGATCGCCTTCGCGGGCAGTTCCGGCTGGAAGATCGGCGCTACCGGCATCGGGTGGCCGGCCATCTTGCTGAGGTTCCAGTTGAACTGGGGAGTGTTCAGTCCGGGCAGCTGGACGGTGCACAGCTTGACGTGGCTCTTCTCGCTGGCCAGCTCAGTCACCACCGACTGGGTGTAGCCGACGACCGCGTGCTTGGCTCCGCAGTAGGCCGACTGCAGCGGGATCGAGCGGTAGGCCAGCGCCGACCCGACGTTCACGATGACGCCGCGGTCGCGCGGGCGCATGTGCTGCAGCGCGGTCTGGGTGCCGTACACCTGGCCGTAGTAGGTGACCTCGGTCATCCGGCGGAATTCCTCGCTGGAGGTGTCCCAGGAGTAGGCCAGCGAGCCGCTGAACGCGACGTTGACCCATACGTCTATCTCCCCGAGTTCAGACTCGACCTGCGCGGCAGCCCGCTGCACGGCGTCGTAGTCGGCCACGTCGGCCGCGATTCCGAGGCCGCGGCCGCCCGCGGCAGCCACATCCTTGACGGCTCCGTCGAGCCCGGCCTGGCCGCGGGCGAGTGCCGCGACGTCATAGCCAGCGGCGGCGAGGGCTTGCACGGTGGCCCGCCCTACCCCGCCGGTTCCGCCGGTCACGACCGCGATCTTGCGTCCTGTTGTCGATGTCATCGCTTCCTCATCTCTTGTGCTGGGACCGAATGGCAGGATGGTGCCCTGCGCGACGCCGGTCAGGAATCGGGCCGTGCCGTGTGCCTGGCCCGCGCCGATGGTGCTGGGTAGCCGGGAACACACGCCGTAGCGACGCGGTCCGCCCAACTCTGGCGGAGTTCCTGCACGGCGTTGGCCGGTCGCCGCGCCGGCTCGTGCGCTGCCTGGCGGGCGGCGAGGGCGCCGGCCGCCGCGAACGCGCCGGCGATCAGCGCGTCGGTGAACGCGGCCCGCCGTCGCCGGCCGGTGACGGCGAGCGCGAGCATGCTTGCCGCGTGGAGCAGGTCCACTCCGACGCCCAGGGCGAGGACCGGGTAATTGGGCACCGGGCCTGACGCGAGGGCCTGGGCGAGCTGCCGGGCGCCGAGCACGCGCGCCGCACCCTGGCCGCGGGTATCGAGGCGACCGTGCAGCAGACGGCGGCTCACCAACGTGGGACTTGCCAGCTGCAGCGCGCCGTAGCCCCCGCGGACCAGGTACAGCGCTGCTCTGATCGCCGGGTTCCGGTGCTCAAGGATGTGGCGGGTCACTGGCCGGCCTGCCAGGGCCGGGCGAGGCGTACCGACGCCTCGAACATCAGCGCGTGCACGAACGCCTGCGGCAGGTTGCCGCGCAGCTGGCGCTGGGTGACGTCGTATTCCTCGGACAGCAGCGCTGGTGGTCCGCAGGCGGCCCGGTTGCGTTCGAAGTAGCGGATCGCACTCAGCGTGTCGCCCTGCTGGTGGGTGGCCAGGGCGGTGACGAAGCCGCAGAGCAGGAAGGCGCCTTCGGCGTCGCCGAGCGGGCCGGGCTGCTGGCGGAATCGGTAGACATAGCCCTCTTGGTCAAGTTCGTCCCGGACGGCGGCCAGGGTGGCGGCGGTGCGGGGGTCGCCGTCTGGCAGGGCGCCGCGGATGCCGGGCAGCAGCAGGGCGGCGTCGACGCGGTCATCGCCGGGCGCTCGCTGCCAGCGGCCGGACGGGTGAGTGCAGTGCGCGGCGGTGTCGGCCAGGATCGCATCGGCCAAGGCCAGCCAGTCGGCGATACGCGGCGCCGGCGCGCCGGGGGCCTGGCTGGCCGCGCGCAGCCCGGCGACGCAGATCAGCCGGCTCTCGCTCCAGCGCTCGTCGTCCAGTTCCCATATCCCTGCCTCGGGTTGCTGCCAGCGGGCGGCGATCGCGCCGGCCGCGGTCTCCGCCGCGCGCCAGCCGTCGGTGCCCAGGTGGTCGTGGCGGGCGGCGGCTGCGAGCAGCAGCAGCGACTCCCCGAACGCGTCGAGCTGGAACTGGGCGTTGACGTGGTTGCCGACAATGTCGTGGCCGCCGGGGTAGCCCGGCAGGTGCAGAGAGCGCTGGTCGGGGACCCGGCCGCCGGTCGTGGTGTAGGCGGGTGCCAGTTTCGGCCCGTCGTCGAGCAGCCGGGCAGAGACAAAACTGACGGCGTCATCGAGCAGCGGGTACGCGCCGGCCGCGGCGATGGCCTGGCCGGTGAAGCACTGGTCGCGGATCCACACATAGCGGTAGTCGTAGTTGCGGCCCTGGCTGGCGCGTTCGGGCAGGCTCATGGTGGCTGCGGCGACCATGCCGCCGCCGGAGCTGGTCAGCCCGCGCAGCACGGTATAGGCGTGGCGGGTGTCGTGCGGGGTGAGGGTGGTGCCGGCGAACTCGGGCACACCCTCGCGCCAGGCGAGCTCGGTGCTTTCCCATGCCTGGTCAGGGTCAGGGAGCTGGCTGGGAAGCGCCCGCTCGGAAAGCTCCAGAACGAGGTCGTGGTGACCTCCTGCCGGCACGGTGAGGTCCATGGCCAGCACGCTCTGGCCGGCCGGGCCGCTGGCGAGGCTGGCTGCCTCGCCGCCGCACCAGCGCAGCCGCAGGCCGCCGGTCTTGCCGGACCACGCTCCGCCGTCGCGGCTGAGGTCAGATAGCCGGTGCTGGCCGTAGCCGGCCCGGGCGTCCAGGCACACACGCACGCTGGCGTCTCCCTGGACGGCGATGATGCGGCGCAGCAGCACCGTGCGGTCGCGGTCGCCGGGGAAGGCGAGCGCTTCGCGGCATTCGATGATGCCGGTATCGGTGATCCAGCGGGATCGCCAGATCAGCGAACCGTCCTCGTAGTAGCCGCCCCACACGAAGCGGGCGTCCGTGGGGGTGATCGCGTATCGGCCGCTGCCGCCGATCAGCGAGGAGAACACGGCGTCGGAGTCCCAGCGAGGGGAGCACATCCACACGATGTCCCCGCGCGGGCCGACCAGGGCGCCGCGTTCGCCGTCGGCGAGCAGCGCGTATTCACGCAGCACGTGCAGCGGGTAGTCGGCGGCGCCGTCTTCGTCGTTTCGCTTGCCCGTCATCGTCTGTCTCCTAGATTCCGGCGGCGTTGGCGTAGAACTGCTGGTCCTCGCGCCAGCCGCCCATCCCCATGCCGATGTCCTTGACATCGGCCACGAACTCGATGCCGGCGATCCACTTGACCATCTTGAAGCCGAGCTGGGTCTCGATCCGCAGCCGCACCGGCGCCCCGTGCTCGACCGGCAGCGGTGCCCCGTTCATGTCGAGCGCGAGGATCGTCTGCGGGTTCGTCGCGAGGTGGATCGGTATGGTGCCGTAGAAGAAGCCGTAACGGCCCTCACCTTCTGTCAGCCCCTTGTCATCCATCGCATAGAAGACCACATGCCGCGCCGAGCTGGCCGGGCACACCTCCCCCATCAGCCGGGCGAGCGGGACGCCCGCCCACTCCGCTATCGCGGTCCAGCCCTGGATGCAGTTGTGCTTGGTGATCTGCCGCTGGTCCCCGAGCCCGCGCAACTCGGCCAGAGACAGGTTCATCGGGCGGGCGACGAGCCCGCCCACGCTGAGCCGGTAGTCACGGAAATCCCCGGCGGCCAGCGCCTGATACTCCTGGCCTGCGGGCGGGTAGCCGTTGACCCGGTGATAAGGCGAGATGTCGCTGCGACGGAAGTGCTGGTGAGAGGTGAACAGCCGGGAGATGACACGCTCGAACGGGTCGACCATGAACCCGAGCAAACGCTGGGTGCGGCGCCGGTAGCGCAGGGAGAACCAGCTGATCACGACATGGGAGACGAGAATCGCGAACAATCCGGCCAGGCCGATCCCCAGGGCGAGCCGCCGGTTGCCTTGCGGGTCGCCCAGGACGATGCCCGCGAACTCCTTCGGCACCCCGTGAATAATCACCATGAACGTGTGCATGACGATGAACGCGGCGAACGCGCACAGCCCGAGGAAGTGCAGGCTGCGCGCCCCCTGCTTGCCGCCGAACAGCTTGCCGTAGCGGGGGAAGCGGGCCAGCAGCGACGGAGACATCGCCGCGCCGGTGGCGATCTGCAACGGCGCCAACAGGAAGATGACCGCGAAGTAGGCCAGCTTCTGCGCCGGCTCGAACGGCTGGCCGGGGATCTTCGCCGGGAACTGGAAGCGCAGGTAAGTGCCGATCGACTTAATCGAATCCGGGACCAGCGACCAGTGCGTGGGGACCAGGTAGTGCCAGTAGCCGGTGGCGAACACCAGGCTCACGTACACCGCGCCGGTCAGGATCCAGAACTGCACCGTCATGAAATGCCAATGCCGGCCCAGGCCAAGGTTCTTGCGGCCCGGCAACGCGACGATCGGTGACCACGCTTCTTCCTCGTCCAGCGACGTCCAGGGCTTGCGGGAGTCCGCCCCGTACATCTTCTTCGACAACCGCAGCCATTCGCGCCCTGGCGGGCAGCTGTCATGCCAGTACAGCTTCGGGAACGCGGACAGCACCTCGATGCCCGACCGGAACAGCAGCAGCATGAAGAAGATGTTCAGGAAGTGGGTGATCACCACCCAGTACGGAAAAAACTCAGGCACTCCCCCGGCTCCCTTCGATCTGGCGCGGACCCCGACTTCGGCTGGCCCTCCGCCCATGCTCCGGAGGTGCCAGAACGCCCATGACTTCCTTGAAGCATAACCGCAATTATTGCGTAAGAGCAACTATATATGGCAGGCTGGTCTCCAGGTGCATGTCCCCAGCGGCCGAGACGGAGCAGCCACGTGAACCAGCAGCGCGAGACGAGCGAGGGCGCGCGAGAGGATGCGTCAGCTCGAGTGGCACAGCTGCGTGCCGCGCTGCTGACCGGCCGGGGGCCAGGAGCGCCCGACCACGAGATCGCCGAGCACACCCGCGACCGTGCACTGCTCGGCGCGGTGCCAGCGCCGATCGAGCGGGCCCTCGTGGCGCGCCAGGGCGGGCGATGGCGGGCCGGTCAACCCATCACTGAGCGCAGCGCCCGTATTGGTTCTCGGCGCGGCCGGTGCCAGGCGGCCCTGGCCGGCGCGGCTGCAGCGCTGCTCATCCGCTGGCTCGTGCACCGGCTGATCCGATCCCGGCACGACCGTGGTGACTGATTGCCGTATCAGCCCGCGCGCCCCCTACCTGAAAGGTTCTCCATGGCTTCCGCAGCGTCCGGGCAGCAATTCGCTATCAGCGCCGGTGATCAGCACGCGACGATCGTCGAGGTCGGCGGCGGCATCCGCGAATACCGCGCCGGCGACCGCGATGTCCTTCAGCCCTACCCCGCAGAGCAGATGTGCGATGCCGCGCACGGCGCCCCGCTGATCCCGTGGCCCAACCGCCTCGCCGACGGCCGCTACACCTTCGACCACACCGAATACCAGGTCAGCCTGACCGAACCGGACAAGCACAACGCCATCCACGGCTTCCTGCACTGGCGGCCCTGGCGGCCCGTCGAGCAAGCCGCCGACCGGATCACCATGGCCGCAACGCTCTTTCCGCTGCAGGGCTACCCGTTCACCCTCGACCTCCGGATTGAATACCGCCTCGACCGCACCGGCCTGACGGTGAACACCACTGCCACCAACTCCGGCGACCGGCCCTGCCCCTACGGCTGCGGCCAGCACCCCTACCTGTCCCCCGGCGGCGGCCTGGTCGACGACTGCATCCTGCAACTACAGGCCGCCACGCGCATCCGCACCGACCCCCACCGTGAACTGCCCACGGGCTTCGAGTCGGTCGCGGGCACACCCTTCGACTTCCGCACTCCCCGGCGTCTCGGCGACCTGCGCATCGACTACGCCTTCACCGACCTCGACCGTGACGACGAGGGCCGCGCCTGGGTCCGGCTCGAACGCCCAGACGGCCACACCGCCGAACTCTGGGTCGGCGAAACACTTCCCACCATCGAGCTCTATACCGCCGACACCCTCAGCCCGGACCGGCGCCGACGCGGACTGGGAACCGAACCGATGAGCTGTCCCCCCAACGCCTTCCAATCCGGCCAGCACGTCATCCGGCTCAAGCCCGGCGAAACCACCACAACAACCTGGGGAGCCCGCCTGAGCGGCCCGGACCGATCAACATCCTGAGCCAGACCAGCGCGAGCGAAGGAATCCCTCGCACTGGTGGCACACCTGGTGGCATCCTGCAGGGCGCCGATGCCGTGCCGGCACGCCCGGTCCACCAGCTGAAAGTAGATCCTCTGACACTGCGGCCGGCCGCCCCCCTGCGGCAGGCTGAGCAGATGAACTGGTCGGCTGAATGACAAGCGGATAGCCCGTGTGCGTGCCGAGAATCCTGTCCACAGCGCTGACCAGCAGAGTTGCTCCCCCAGCGTCCGGCCGTGATGATCACCGGTCATGTGCCTGCGGTTCGCGTTCCTCCTGACCATGCGGCTAGCCCGGCGTGAGGAGACATGGAAGACCGCAGAGATCTTGATCCTGCGCCACCACCTCGCCGTCCTGCAACGGCAGCAGCCGCGCCTCCCGAAGCTGACCTGGGCGGACCGGGCCCTGCTCGCATCCTTGTTCAGCGTGATACCGAAAGCGCGTCGTCAGGGGCTGCGGTTGCTGGTCACTCCGGACACGATCTTGCGCTCGCACCGCGACATCGTCCGCCGCCGCCAGGCCGCCAGGTCCATGCGCGCCAAGACCGGCCGACCACCCGCCGGAGCACCAGGGCCCTGGTGCTCCGGCGGGCCAGGGAGAACCCCGGCTGGGGGTACCGCAGGATCTGTGAGTGTGTGGGGCAGCGGTTCTGGATGGATCCCTGCCAGGATCTGGTGCTGGTGGCTGGGATTGACTCGCGCAGGATCTGGCCGTTTCGGCGTGCCATGCCGTGGACTCGTCGTCCCGGTCGCCGGCACCGGACCTGGATCACCGTGCTGGCCTGATCAGAAGCATGTCCGCGCTGCGGCGCGTGACTCATCACAGATATGCCGTCCGGTGGCTCCGTCCAGGCCCGGAAACTCATGAAAGCGCCTGGAG
>Ga0208219_1000629_pt1 | contig 12539 bp, 19 predicted proteins | sample NGESurshal072012_7_FD_184469 | JGI IMG/M metagenome (GOLD analysis project Ga0208219, IMG submission 184469) | Arctic peat soil microbial communities from Barrow, Alaska - NGEE Surface sample 53-2 shallow-072012 (SPAdes) | ecosystem: Environmental > Terrestrial > Soil > Wetlands > Peat ...
GCCGGGCCCGCCGGCAAGGCTCCCAAGCGGTTGACGAGCTGGTCGCCAACGCCCGCTTGCACGCGCCCGGCGCCATATGAACTCCGCATTCTCCTTGGCCAGGCCTTCGTGAAGATCGCAGTCATGGATGGCGGGGACGACCACGCCGAACTGGGGCGCAGGCTCTTGCAGGAGGTCGGCGGGGAACTGGCCGATGGGGGAGTCAGGCCGCGGTTCTTCAAATCGTGACTGGGCCTTTTCCCCGGTTCGTGCGGCACTGAGCCAACATCGACCTGCACCGGGCTGAGCCCCGCAAAGCAGGTCTGGATCGTGGTCGAGTGGCCGCCTACGACTGACCGTGACCGTACAACCACTTAACTCCGACCGCCGGGCGACACCGCAGTAGCGCAACAGCCTGGCCCTCAGGTCCGAAATGGACGCACCCATGGCGTTAGCGTGGCCGTCGGACCGGAGCCGGTCATTCGCCGAGGGAGAAGCGGTGTTCCACTTGATCGTGCTGGGCCACAGGTAATGGCGCGCGGTGGGGCCGGCTGCTCCCTTAAATGTCAGGAGCAGGGGCCGCGGACTCATAATGCTCGGGACGTCTTGTAAAGCTTCAAAGGTGTCCCTATCGTGGCCGGGGATTGCAGGGAGAAAATCCTGATTAGCACCTTTCCCGCAACCGGGCTTCGGTATCTAACCGGAGGCAGAGCGGCAGGCAGCCTTTCAGTGATCCCGCCGCGTGCGATCACACTCAGCGGACTGGCGGCGTCTGGCTTGCCGGAATGGCGGCCTTGGTACGGCGCAAGCCTATGACCATGACCGGCAGCCTGGTCATCATCACCGAGACCGTCGCGGCGGTCGTCCCCGGAGCGGACTGCGCCGCGGTCGTCATCGCGGCGCCGGACGGGACACTGGGCACCCGGGCCGCGCATGGCGCCCTGCCGGGCGCAGTGATCGATCTGCACAACAAGACCGGGCAAGGACCGTGCCTGGATGCTGTCATGCCGGCCACCCAGATCTGGATCCGGGATATCCGGGACGAGTACAGGTGGCCGCTGTTCCGCAGCCGCGCCGCCGAAATCGGGGCGCTCAGCATGCTCTTCGCGCCCATGACGGCCGGCCCGGCCGTTATCGGGTCCCTGTGCCTGACCTCGGGGACCGCGGGGGCCCTCGATGATTAGGCACAGGACCTGGCCGCCTTGTTCGCCGAGCATGCAGCAATCGCAGTCGCCGGCAATGAGTCACTGCAGCAGCTCCGCGAGGCCCTAAGTACCCACAGCATCATCGAGCAGGCCAAGGGCATCATCATGGAGCGCCGCGGCATGACCCCTGACACCGCATTCGCGGTGCTGGCCCGGTCTCCCAGCACATCAACCTCGAGCTACGGGACATCGACGCGGAACTGTGCCGGACCGGCGACCTGCCGCGGGCCAGCCACGCGCCGCACTCCGTGGCCAGCCTGGCACGCGGCCACGCACGCACGGTCGCATGACCACGGAGACCCCTGCGGCTTCCGTGGACTGGATGTCACAGGGTGCCTGCCGGACCGAGGACCCTGAGCTGTTCTTCCCGATCTCGCTGACTGGCCCGGCGGTACACCAGGTCAGCATGGCCAAGGCCGTCTGCAGGCGCTGCGGCGTCCAGGCAAGCTGCCGGTCCTACGCCGTCAGTACCGGGCAGGACGGCGTGTGGGGCGGAACCACCCGGGATGAGCGGATGGCGATGCGCGTGCCTTCAGCGGCGCTCGCGGCCAGGCTCCGCGATGACGCACCCACCGATCTGGCATCGGCAGAAGCCCCCCCACGTGCTAGGAGCCTGGCCGACCCCCAACCGGGCGGAGGCATGGGATGAGGCCGTGCAGGACCCGCGCGCGCCCGACGGCGACCGCGCCCGTCCACGGCGAGGCCGCCGCCGCTGAGCCCGGGAACGCCGCCGGCGCGGCCAGGGGATTCCCGAGTGCGGCTGGACGGACGCATGGATAAGCCCGCGGTGCCTGGCATGGCATCCGGGTGTCGCCGGTGCCCGATGGGAGCCGCGCGAGACAGAAGCCGGGTGAGCTGGCCGGATCCCCTCCACGCCCTTGCCGGAAAAGGACAGGCACGCCGGCCAGAGCGCAGATCACACCATCCAGCAGCACGTGCCTTAAAACGCTGGACGACGCTGGCACGGGCCCGCGCCCATGGGATGGGGGCGGCCGCACTGGCAGCCCCCGTCGGGCCTGGGTGCGGGGGACCGGCTGTCCGGGGCCGCGATCCGTGGCACTCCTCTACCTGACCGGCATTGCCGGTCAGGTAGAGGAGGCTGGCACCTCAACGACGCCCAGTTCCTCCGGTGATTTCTGGCTGATGACTGATTGTCAGGAGCGACTCGGTCTTTTCGTTGTGCTCTTTGCGTTCTGTTACCATCCGCGTACTCCCCGTAAGATATAGAGTCTCCGCCGAGGGGGTCAGGACCTCGCCGCCACCGCGCTAGACAAGTGCGAGAGGCGCCACCCGTGACTGGCATCCCGGTTCTACGTGTAGTCACTGTCATCATCTCCGGCGAGATCGACATCGCCACCTGCCGTGCCATGCGGGAGACCCTGGCAGCCGGCCCCCGCCAGGCCCACCTGGAAGTCAACATGTCCGCGGTCACGTTCATAGACGCGTCGGGGATCGGCGAACTGCTCGCTGCCCGGCGGCTGGCTGTGGACGCTGGCGGGTCGCTCACCTTGCGGGCACCCAGCCGGGCGGTACGGAGGGTGACCGGGGTCCTGGGGCTGGATGAGGTTCTCCTCGCCCAGTGATCCCCGGCGTGCGCCAGCCCATGACGCAGGTCAGCACGGGGTCAATGCCAGGTGCACCGGAGGTACATCGCCGGCCGGGCGCACCGGCTGGAACAGGAGCCGGTGACCGCGCCGGTCGTGGGGTGGATGCTCGCCCAGCGCCTGGCCGGGCACAGCGTGGTCCGGATCACCGCGCTTTGAACGACGCCGGGATCCCATGTCCGTCGGCTGCTGAACCTATCCGAAATTCGCACCGTAGTGGTGCGATGTGGACGCTGGGCAAACGGTGGCGGCGATCCTGGGCAACCCGCGGTACACCCAGCGGCAGGTCTGGAACCGGAAGGAGTTTGACCGTACAGGACCTGCATGAATCCGGTGCACGCGGTGAGAGGTAATGGAGAAGCGCAGCGCGGTGCAGTCCTGCCGTGCAGTGACACAGGGCCGGGCCGGCCGCCTCGGCGGCAGGGCGCAGGACAGCGGGGGGTCTCCTGGTGGAACCCGACGTAACCCGGGCTGGCAGGCCGGAGCTGGACGTGGCAGTGGCGGAGGCTGCGCTCACCGATGTGTGGGCCCGGTGGGAACGCAGTCTTGACGAGCTTGGCGGGTCGGTCCCGGCGAGCCAGCTGTGGGCGGTGCTAGCCCTCGATGCTTCCGGTGCCGTGCCGGTGCCCCGGCTGGCCAGGGCTCTGGGGATGTCGAGCTCAGGGGCCGGCAGGCTTGGTGACCCGATGGAGGGGGCCGGTCTGGCGGCATGGGAGAGAAATGGCAGCGGCCAGGAGATCACGCTGGCAATCACGGCCGCTGGCCAGCGGCTCGCGGTCTGGGTCCGGGATCAGCGCCGCGCCGCTCGCGCGCGCGGCCTGGAATCGATGAGCCCGCAGGACCGGCAGGCCCTGACCCGCGGGCTGGGGAAACTAGCAGCTGCGCTTAAATGACAGACCGCCGCCGCCGCGGTCCAGCGTAGTGTGGTGAGCGGTGGCCGACGCGGCTTGGACCGATACCTTGCCCGACTGCTGATGCAGGCGGGCAGGTTGATGTGGGAAACCGGCAGCTAGGACCATGGCAAGCTCACGGGGCGCTGCGGACGGCGGCGATGAGCTACCCGCCGGGCCTGGCCGTGGGGGGCGACATCGACGAGGAATCATATTCCGCTCTGATTGAGGCGCTGTTCAAGGTCGCCGGGAACCCCGCCGGTGTGCACGTCGATCTGTCCGCCGTGAAATCCTGTGATGTCGCCGGACTGCACTTCATCCTCCAGCTGGCTGGCGCAGGCCTGCCTGTTGTTCTGCACGGGGTTCCTGGGCCGCTGCGCACCGTGATGAGAATCCTCGGCTGGGACGACACACCCGGGCTGGTGATCAGCAAGCGCCAGCACCGGCATGTTTGCCCGGCGATGCCGCTGGCCCGGTCGGCCTGGCAGGCGGACTGCTGGCCTGCCGCCGCCACCCGTCGGCGATGCCGCAGCACACACCAGTCCCCGCAGGCAAGGCGGCCCCACTGGCATGAGCCAGGAGCATGAAGCACACCACGCCTGCCCGTCAGTAGAAGGACAGTGAGATGCAGTGGACTCAGCTGGACTTCATGGGACATGATCCAGAACCTGTGTCGCGCTGACCAGGGGCACTTGGCAGTAACGGACGCCACGCGGACAGAACGCGGTTTTCACCGGCGAGGAATAGGGAAACCGCAGGTCAGCGGCCATTCGGATGGCAAGAATGGGCGGGCTGTAAAGCCGTCGGCTTAGCCTACGTTGGTTCGAACCCAACACCTTCCACTCAAAACCCCAGGTCAGACACGGTGCCGGTGTTCCCGGAGGCCGGGTCTGATGCGTGTCCGGGAGCGGTTCTGTAGACCGTTCCCGGTTGCTGTGGGCCAGATCTGGCCTGGTCAGCGGCATATGGAGAACGGCTGCCCGGGACCGCCCGGTCCGGGGCCGCGGATCCGTAAGCCGGCCTCCCCGGTCGGCAGCACGATGGTGCCGTGCGTGCTCCACTGCTGCGGGTCGAGGTTGAACTGCCACTGCTCGGACGGGTCGAGCCCCATGAAGACCTGGGAGTCGGCACTGCTGAGGTAGGGCGCGATCGCCTTCGGATCGCTGGCCACCAGGAACATCTTGTTGGACTGGAAGGCTGCGCCTAGCGTTGCGGTGAGTTTCCTGATCTCCATTGATTCCCCCGGGAGTTCTTTATCTCCTGCCTTCAATCTATGCGGTTAAGAAGTCCACGGCCGATATAGACAGGTATGTGAGGAGCCAGCGGTTTAGCCGGTGTTATTACACTGGCAGAGCTGGGTTCTCGAGGGGAATCTGATGACGGGCCGGGGGAAGCTCACCACCGAGGAGGTCGAAGCCCCATGTACGGAGTGAGGAACCAGCAAGCCGTACAGCACCAGCAATCCATATACCGCTATCGTTCTTCGGCAAGTCCTGTAATGGCTAATGGGTGATGCACAAAGGGGCTCGCCATGTACCTGGTATCGGGCCTGCAGCTCGCAGGGCGCCCGTTCGGGCACCGGAGATTCAGCCCGCCACCGGAGCCGGCACGCGGACGTCCCGGATTTACGGCGCACGGCATCGCGAGGCCCTGCGGTTGCCTTTCGGACCGGATGGGCCCGGAACATCAGGTGCAGCATCCCGTGCCGTCATGAACCCGCGATCCTGGCAGACCCACAACGTTCATCGCAGGCGAACCTGCAGGCCAGCTGTCTATACGTCATTCTGGAACCCCACAGGAGATCCGGGCCTAGCCGTTTACGTCCGGTCCACGCAGGTGGCTCAGGAACGCTCGGTAGGCGGGGAGGTAGATCCAGGTGAGGCACGTCCCGAGCCGGGTCGGTACGACGTAACCCGGGGTGTGCTCTACCGTCTGGATGATCACCTTGTCCTGGGCCGAATCATGGTGAGGAAGAAATCACCAACAACAGCACCGGCACAATCGACGTCCAGATCGCCGCCGTCGGCTACTACCAGAGTCCATCCGCGCCGAGCGCGCCCAACATCGGTAGCCGCAAGCCTGTCAGGGTCGTCAGCCACGGTGACCTGGTCACCACCCGCCTACCGATGGGGGCACCCCCATCACGAGCTACACGGTGACCGCCCCGCCCGATAGCGCGTCGGCCCGGCTGCCTCTTGGCAGCCCCTCGCAGTTGATCCCGATCGCCACATACACGGCCCGGTGTGCCCCGCGCATACAAGGCGATGATCCGGTCGTTGAACTCCTCCAGGCAAGTCTGGCCCTTGCGGGCGATCTGCGGCCCGGACATCCCTGCCCGGTCCCGCGGCACCGCCAGGTCCACCGCAGCCACATCGGTCAGCAGGGCGGCCTTGATCACCTGGGACAGAAGCCCGTCAGGGCCGAGCGGCTCCGCACCCTCAGCCCGGGCTTTGCCGAGCAGCTGATCGGCCAGGTCGTCATCGACGAGCGGCCGGCCCGGCCGGCCGCCCTCAGTGTTGCGGGCCACCTTCGCAGTCTCAGTCATCGTGTGTCCTCCCGCGAGCCGCCTTTCCTGCGGCTCATCGTCAGACCACGTCACTTACACAGCCGGTAAGACACGCCCGGATCTCCCGCGATGTGTCGTCGGTCAGTTGGCCTGTCGGTACCGCTGCTTACGCTGGACGTGCCGGGGTCGTCGCATGCGGGGAGGTAGCGGTGGGTCAGGAGCCAAGGCTGGTGCTGTCGGGTGTGGTCCTGGACGCCCCGGATGCTGGCGCGCTTGCAGGCTTTTACCGACGGCTGCTCGGATGGGCGGTTGAGGAGGATGAGCCCGGCTGGGTGAAGCTCCGCGCTCCGGACGGCGGCCCTGGTTTGTCATTCCAGGACGAGTCAGCGTATTTGCGGCCGGAATGGCCTGCCGGGCCGGGCGGCCAGCAGATGCAGGTGCACCTCGATATCGCCGTCGAGGACGTGGCGGCAGCGGGCGAGCACGCGATCGCGGCCGGGGCGGTTCTGGCCGGATATCAGCCTCAGGATGACGTCCGCGTCTATCTTGATCCCGTGGGGCATCCGTTCTGTCTATTCCTGTCCGGCTGAGGCGGCAGGCGGATCACGGTTGGCCTGGAGGCGGCACAAATGCGCCGGAAGGCCCACCAAGTCTGTGCGTTGTCATGCCGCATTGACGGCACGGTTCTAGCTGAGGGACATGCCCTGCTGCTCGAGGGCTTCCTGGAGCAGCCTCAAAGCCTTGGGTCCCACGCCATGTAGCTTTCTCATATCAGCGGCTGGCACGTTCGCCAGCTGTCTGAGTTCGGTGTATCCGGCCGCGGTCAGCGCCCGAGTTGCTGGCGCTCCGATGTTGCCGGGAAGACCGGACTCCGGTGGTGGCATGCGCTGGATCGTACCCTGTCGGCCATCTCGGTTGCGAGCGCAGGTGACGTCAGTAGCTGCTTCAGCTTCACAGGCTCGCGGCTGGCCGGACTGCACAGGCCATGCGCTGCAAGCCGCGCCCACCGAGCCGCCGTTCGGCGCCCCAATTCGCGGCCTGCCAGTTGCGGTCAGTGCCGCGCCGAAGATGTTGATCTGCGCCACCATCGTCGTTCGCGCCCAGAATGAATTCGCGGGCTTGGGCTCGGCGTTGGTGCAGAGGTCCCGCCAGATGCGGTGAGGCGCCGTTCAGCTGACGAGCCGCGTTGGTCTAGCGGTATCCGGCCGTGTCCGTCAAACTGACAATCGCCCCGCCTGTCCCTGTCCCTGTCCCTGGCGGGCGACCGGGTGCCGATGCGCTCGGCGAACGTTCTCGCGTGCTGAGGAGGACGAATGAATACGGACCAGAGCTTGGCGGGCACCCCGCTCAGCAGTTTCATTAACCGGACGAGCCCGTGGGAGCACGAATGAGACAGGTAAGCTCCGCGAGGATGGGGCCGGCGTCAGTGAACAGGTACCTGCTGCCGTACGAACGCTCGTGTATTACGGTCCGCATGCATCCGGCGGTGCTGGCCGGACCTTTCATCGTGATCTCTGGCGGGCTGGTGGCGGCCAGGAAACTGGCCAGCCGCTCAGAGCGCCCGGACATCGTCTGGGGAGCGTACCTGCTTCTCCTGCTGGACTTCTCTCGCCGGGTTGCAGCCTGGCCGGTAACGTACTTCGTCGTGACCAGTGAACGGATGCTCGTCATCCGCGGGCCGCTCTCCCGCACGGTCGCGGCAATGCCATTAGATAAGGCGACGGGTCTCACGCTTCAGCGCACAGTTATGGGCCGCTTGCTTGGCTACGGCTCGCTTAACGTCGCATCCTCAGGCCGGCGCCAGGCGTTCCGCAAGGTCAGGCACCTCCCCTACCCAGAACAGCTCTATCTTGAGGTATCCGGCCTGCTCTCGCCAGACGAGGTGGCCAGGCCCGAGCAGGGAGAAGACGCCTCTTCCGGCGTGGATTCGGATCCTGGATTCTGACGTCGCCGCCGTACGCCCCTCGTGCTGCAGCTGACCTTGCCGCTGCTGGCGGCTTGGCCGTTGTCCGTCCCGTCCGCACTGCGACGGCTCGCCCAGCGGCAGCCATCACGGGATCAATATTCGGCGTGAGGCGTTTGGCTCTAGGCGTCGAATGTCGTCGCGCATCCTGATCCGCGGCTTGGCGGGGGTTCGGTCAGACAGGCGCGGTGATGGTTGCCAGAGCATCCGTTAGCCGTTGGAGGTGAGGCGGCGGCGGCTCGAGCAGCGGAAGGCGCACCGTCGCATGCGGGATGATCCCGAGCCCGACTAGAGCGGCCTTGGCCATTACGGCTCCTTGGGATGTGCGCATGATGGCGTCCACCAGGGGAATCAGCGAACCTTGGATCGTCTTCGCCGACTCGAGGTCGTCGCTGCGGACCGCTCGTATGAGCTCGGAGTTGCGGTCGGCGACAACATTGCCCACGACGCTGAGCACACCTGTGGCGCCGCACGAGAGGTAGGGCAAGTTGAGTTCATCGATGCCGCAGTAGTAGGCCAGCGACGTGCGGGTCATGACGGACATCGCTTCGAACAGGTCGCCCTTGGCGTCCTTGACCGCTCGGATCCGGGGGTGGCCGGCGAGTTCGATCAGCGTGGGCGCCTCCATGGCGATACCTGTGCGTGCGGGGACGTCGTAGAGCATCACGGGTAGCTCAGTAGCGTCGGCTACTGCCACGCAGTGGGCCACCACCCCGGCCTGCGTCGGCTTGGAGTAGTAGGGGCAGACGAGCAGCAGCGCATCCGCCCCAGCAGCCTCGGCTTCGCGTGCCCGATGAATGCTGGCGGCCGTGTCGTAGGTGCCGATACCAGCGACCACCCGGGCTTGGTCCTTCGACTGGGCCGCCACGGCACGGACGAGCCGGGCTGCCTCGGCATCGGTCAGTGTGGGCGACTCACAGGTGGTCCCGCCAACGACGATGCCATCGCACCCTGTGCTCAGCAGGTGATTGACGAGGTTAGCGAGCCCGGGTTCGCTGATCGCGCCGTCGGGGTGCATCGGGGTCACCATGGCAACAAGGTTGGAGCCGAAGAGTAGGTCAGCAGGGTGCTGCGGGTCGGTCATGGTTCGATCCTGCCCGGCCCGATAACTGTGGTCCAGCGATGCTTTCTTACCAGTATTGCGTAGCCTCTCTTCATGATTGATGTCGGGGCGTTGCGGGCTTTGCGGTCGGTGGCTGCTCTCGGGACGCTGGCGCGGGCGGCCGCTGAGCTCGGGTTCACGGCCTCGGCGGTGTCGCAGCAGATCAAGAGACTGGAACGCCAGGTCGGTACTCCTGTGCTTGCGCCGGCGGGACGCGGGGTCGTGCTCACTCCGGCCGGGCAGGCCATCGTCGACTCAGCGCCCGAAGTGTTCCAGGCGCTGGAGCGCTGCGCCGGAGCGGCCCAGTCAGTCTCGGAGGGCGTGCCGCGCGGCATACTCCGCGTGGTTGCCTTCTCGACTTCTATCCGCGGGTTGCTCGCGCCCACTATTCCGCGACTGACGACGCGCTGCCCGGACCTACGCGTGCACATCACCGAGCAGGACCCCGACCACGCCCTCCACAGCGTCGATGCCGGTACAGCCGACCTTGCCCTCGTCCACGACGCCGACGGGCTGCCGGCCCCTCTGCCGTCGTCCCTGACCCAGCGCCATATGCACACCGACGTCGGCGACGTCGTGATGAATCGCACGCATCCGCTCGCGCGGCTCGACTCGCCACTCGCCGGGGCCGACCTTGTCGGTCACCCGTGGGTGACCAGCCCGCCTGGCTCGGTGTGCCACCAGTGGTTCCGACGACTGTTCGCAGACGTGCCCGAAGACCCCGACGTGCGTCATCTGATTGAGGATTTCGCCACCCAGCTGTCGCTGGTCGCCTCAGGTGACGTTATCGCCCTGATCCCTCGCCTTGCTCGCCCGCCTTTGGGCGGGCTCGTCGCCCGGCCGCTACTGCGGCAACCGAAGCGCGAGGTACACGCGGCGTGGCGGCGCAGCGCCAATGCCAGCCCAGCGATCCAAGCGGCGCTCGCGGAGCTAGGCTCGGCAAGCAGCCCTGAGGATGCCCTCAGACAGCGCAAACCCCGCAGTAGGAACCACCCGGAGCAACGCTGAGCTTGGCCACCGCCACTTCGACTGCCAGCACGACCCAATCGATTGGAAGGTTGTCAAGGCGGGAGAGCCAGATGACCGGGCTCACCCCGGCCGAGCCTGGCCCTGCCTACGGCCCGGGGGATTGCTGGCGGCCGATGACGGGCGCATCGGAGAGCCGCCGCCGATTCGGGATCGTTCAGCCGTAGCAGGCACACGGCTAGTCGCTCGTTAGCTTGGCCGGGGGCGCGTGCCGCCGCGACGGCCAACTGGATAAGACTGCTGGCTGGCCCGCCACGATCATGCCAGACGTGGATGGGCACCGAGCTGAACTGCCAGCCCGGGCGGTAGAAGCGTGTCCCGCTTCGGAGTGCGCCCGTATGGCCGATCGGGGGCGGGTCGGCCGGCTCGCGAGCCGGATCGCCGCGAGCCGGTTGGCCTCTCGGGCTTAGCCGAGTCCGATCTGCTTGGCCTGGAGCGCGGAGTCCCAGAACGCGGAAATAGCGATGAGCTGGTCGCCCTGCCACTTGCTGGTCTGCCCGAAGTCGAGGTCGAAGGCCTTTCCTGTCGGCGGAATCACTGTGCCGTCGGGCAGCACCATTTCCCCGGTGAAGGTTCCAGTGGTCCGAGTGACCACGGTGATCCAGTCGCCGCTTCCGAACTGGACCGGGTACGGATCGTTGTCGACGTGGACGTCAGGGAAGATGCGAAACATCTGCTGCACCATCGCGGCGTGGGCTGCCGATCCGTAGATCGGCTCTGCGTTGCCTCTGACGTACGCGATCATGTCGGGGTGGTGAATCGCGTTCAGCACCGTGAAGTCACGGTTGTTGAAGCCGTCGTCGCCCTGCTTCATGAGCGCGAGGAGGTGTGCCGTCCGGCTGGTGTCGGTGATGGTAGCCATGAGGGCTCCTGTTCTTGTCGGTGATTCGTCAGGTCACGGATCGCTAGGCCGCCGCCGAGGGGTCCCGTTGGCGCTGACTCTAATTTTAGAGTTCACCCTAACTATAGCATGCCTCGGCGCGCCGGAGCCGGAGCGTGCGTTACGAGGGCGTATGGCGGTCCAGCCCAACTTCCTCTCGCCCAGGAGGGCATGGCGGGCTCATCTCAAGATAGATAGACCTGAGTCGATTTCTAGTGTGGAGTCAAAGCTTGGAGTAAATCCGCTAGACTGTAGGGATGACGACCACCGGACTGCGCGATCTTAAGAAGGCGCGCACGCGCCGGCTCATCGCCGACACCGCGGCCCGCCTCTTCGCCGAGCGCGGCTACGAACGTGTTGCGGTTAGTGACGTGGCGCGCGAGGCTGAGGTCGCCGAGCAAACGGTCTACAACTACTTTCCGACCAAGGAACAGTTGGTTACTGATCGCGAGCAGCAGGTTCAGGATCGGCTGTGCGACCTGATCCGTTCTCGCCTGCCCGGCGTAACTCCGGCCGCTGCGATCCGCGACTTCGTCCTCGAGGAAGCCCTCGCCGGAATTCGGAGCATCCCGCCGGAGATCTGGCGTGGCGAACTCGGCTACCTGGCGGCAATCAGTCCGACCGTTCACCGGCTGGTGCTGGACTTGACCGACCGCCAGGCCGCTGCCCTCGCCACCGCCATCAGCGACACCACCGCTGTGGCGCCGGAGGTCGCCAGGCTGCAGGGGATCGCGCTCGCCGCCGTGTTCCAGATCATCATCAGCGAGGCCGGCCGGCGCACCCGCGAGGGCCAGAGCCAAGCCGAGATCGCTGACAGGCTGTATCCAATGGTGGAGAACATCCTCGACGAGCTCGACCGCTGGCTGCGCGTCTCACCACCGCCCACACGGCGGTAGTCGAGTTGTGGTTGACGAAGACCCTGTTGCGCCGACGGCGCGCGCCGCCGGGTTCCGGAGACGGGGTGGCCAACGCCGCGAGTCGGCGCGCTCTGCGGTGGTCAGGGGCTTGGAGTTCCGCGTCACTCCACACCATCGGCCTCGGTGATCATCTTGCCGGGACTGACTCCTGCCAAGAGAAGGACAGCCCTTACAGGCTGCGGGTAACCAGGACGCCGGTGTGGCTGAGACCAGCCGCTGGACAGGAGCAGACGATGTACGACCGCGTTGACCGCCCCGGTTTAGCAGTCACGCCGGGAACCGGGTCACGGTTGGTAAACGGGGTACGGAGGCAACGGTTTGGGTGATCCGGGCCGGGGTGAGCCTCCCCCCGTGTGGTGGACACCTGGCCTGCCAGGCTGTGCCTGGCGGAGGGAGTCCCGATGGGACAGCAACGCCGGCAGTTCTCGCCGGAATTCAAGGCTGATGCGGTCGCGCTGGTGCGGTCG
>Ga0208219_1000633_pt1 | contig 12457 bp, 11 predicted proteins | sample NGESurshal072012_7_FD_184469 | JGI IMG/M metagenome (GOLD analysis project Ga0208219, IMG submission 184469) | Arctic peat soil microbial communities from Barrow, Alaska - NGEE Surface sample 53-2 shallow-072012 (SPAdes) | ecosystem: Environmental > Terrestrial > Soil > Wetlands > Peat ...
TTCCGATCGCGTGCTGCAGACCTCACAAGCCGGCGGATCGGTCGACGCGTTGCGCGCCGCCAGGGCGTCGTCGTATCAGACCTACGGATTGCAAATCGGCAAGACGGAGAAGTTGCCGCTGTACTTCTGGGCGGACGGTCCTTCGCGCGCGCTCGATGGTCTCGCGACAACGCAGCCGCCGGAATCATTCGCCGCACGTGTGATGGCCGACGCGAGCGACGCCGGCGCAACCTCGTTCGACGGAACCTCGCGCGCGATCACATTGCGCGTCGAGTTGGGCGGGCCATGGGCGCAACGGCCGGACGCTTCGTCACTAGTGGATCGTGTGGCCGGCGCGCTCAGCCGCTGGGGTGCCGATGCGACGCCGTCCGGCTATCTGAAAAGCCATCGCACTGCGATCGGCGCGTACGGATTCGCACCGGGATCCACGCTCGGGGCGCTCGACGCATTCACCGCGTTGCCGAATCAAACGGTGATGTGGGCTGCGCTCGCTCAAGCGCGCGAAGCGGCGGGCGGCGATGCGGGCTTGAAAAAAACGGCCGTCCGAACGCCGCTGCTGCGCGCCGAATCGGGCTCATGGTTCCTGCTGCCGACGTTGCCGTTAGCGCCCGCGCAATTCAACGAAGACATTGACGGTTTTCGAGCCTTGCTGAGTGCGGTCTACGCAGGCGCGGGCGTGCCGAAACCCGCGACGATCGCGCCGATGCGCCCGACGAGCACGCCGACACCGGTGGCGCCTTCTCCGATGCCGTCCGCAACCAAACCCGGCGTGCACAAATATGTTTATCCACAGGGTCTGTGAATATGTGGAGAACAAGCGTTTGATGTGTCCCGCGCTAAGCGCGTTTTACTAGTGAAACAAGAGTCGCCAATCGTCTGCACTATCGGCACAACCGATCCCACCGGCGCGGCCGGAATCGGCCTGGATCTAAAGCTTTTCACGACATTGGGCGTGCGCGGAGTATTCGCGGTCGCGGGCGTCAGCGCGCAGAACAGCGAGCGGGTCCTTCGGGTGGATTCGCTGCCGCCCGTTTCTATCGCGGCGCAGCTGCGTGCGATCTGGCAACAAGCAAAACCGGACGCGATCCGCATCGGTCTGTTGCCGGCGGCTGACGGCATCGCAACGGTCGCAAAATTCTTGCGCGCGTTGCGCAAGCGCCCGCCCGTCATCATCGACCCGGTGCTCGCCGCGACAAGCGGCCGGAAATTCTCGGGTCCGCTAGAGATCGCGGCATTGAAGAGGCTCTTCACTCTATGCGAACTCGTCACGCCGAACGCGCGCGAGGCCGCCAAACTCGCCGGCGTTCGCGTGCGCACGGTCGCGGAAGCGGCTGAAGCGGCGAGCGCGATCGCGCGCGACGCCGGCTGCGCCGTCCTCGTCAAGGGCGGTCATCTGACGGGGCGCATCTGCTACGACGTCCTCGCAGACGCGGGTGGTGTCGTCTACATCGGCACCCGGCGATCGGCGCGGAGCATGCGCGGCACGGGTTGTCTGCTCGCGGCGGCGATCGCGGCCGAACGTGCGCGCGGGACTCCGCTGCACGAAGCGCTCGGCAATGCGCGTGACATCGTTGCCGCGGCGCTTCGCGAGTCAAAGCCGCTCGGCAGCGGAAGCCCACAGTTCTAAATGGCGGGGAGGGTGCGCGGCGTTAGCAAACAAGCGACAACCCGTTCTTCCACGTCAGGCGCACGGAGCACTATTTTTTGATCGATCAGGCATCTCCAAAACCCGAAGCGGTCTCGCGCAAGCGGATCATGGCAGGCATGCGGCCGACAGGCGATCTGCACGTGGGCCATCTCCTCGGCGCGCTTCTTAATTTCGTCGATCTCTCTCGCCGGCATGAATGCTTCTTCGAAGTCGCCGATCTGCACGCGCTGACGACAAAATTTGAGCGCAGCGACGAGATCGCTGCGAGCATCACGAAAATGGTGACCGGTTGGATCGCGGCAGGCTTGGATCCCGATACATGTACGATTTACGTGCAATCGCAAGTGCCCGAGATCAGCGAGCTCTACGTGCTCCTCTCCATGATCGTGCCGGTTTCATGGTTGGAACGCGTGCCCACGTACAAGGACCAAGTGAGCGCGCTGGGGACCGCGATCGCGACCCACGGCTTTCTCGGCTATCCGCTGCTGCAGACCGTCGACATCGCTATCATGAAGGGCCAAGGCGTGCCGGTCGGCCAGGATCAATTGCCGCACGTGGAATTGAGCCGCGAGATCGTCCGCCGCTTCAATCATCTCTACGGCAACGTCTTGATCGAACCGGAAGCCATTTTATCCGAGACGCCTTACGTGCCCGGCACTGACGGCCGCAAGATGAGCAAGTCGTACGACAACAGCATCATGTTGGCCGAATCGCCGGAACAGACGCTGGCCAAAGTCAAGACGATGTACACGGATCCGACGAAGATCCGCAAGAACGATCCGGGTCATCCCGAGACGTGCCCGGTATTTTTTCTGCAGGAAGCCTTCAATGCTGAAGGCGCGCCGGAGATCGCGAGGCGTTGCCGGGCAGGCGAGCTCGGCTGCGTTGAAGACAAGGCCGACATGGCGCGGCGGCTCAACGAAGCGCTGTCCCCGATCCGCGATCGCTACCGCGAGTTGGACGCGCGCCCGGGATATGTGGACGAAATCCTATTCGAAGGCACAAAACGCGCGCGCACGATAGCGCATGCCACACTCGCCGAGGTAAAGGCCGCGATGGGCCTCGCCTAATAACTGTAGGGCCGACCTTTATGGTCGGCCGGCCGATGATAAACATCGGCCCCTACAGAGAATTTACGATTTGTAGTTCGCCACCGCGCGGCCGATGCGGGAAAGGGCTTCGCGTAGGTTGGCTTCTGAATTCGCGTACGACATGCGGATAAATCCGCGGCCGTTCGGGCCGAACGTCGAACCGCCGAGCACGGCGACGTTGCCCGCTTCCAAGATATGATTCGCAAGCTTGACGTCGTCCGGCTCGATCTTCGAAAAGTTCGGGAAGACGTAGAACGCGCCGCCGGGCATCTCGCACGTCACGCCGGGGATCTTTCGCAGACCTTCCACCAAGAGCGTGCGGCGCCTCAAGAATTCTTCGCGCATCGCTTGCACCGGTCGATCGTCGCCCGACAACGCGGCCAAGCCGGCATCCTGGACGAACGTGGCGGTGCAGGAGACCGTGTTGAGCATGAGCGCGGTCACGGCGTCCGCGATGTATTTCGGGAACACGCCGAATCCCAAACGCCACCCTGTCATGGCCCACGCTTTGGAGAATCCGTCGATGAGGATCGACTGCTCGGGAAGTCCGCTCATACCGTAATACGATGCGAATTCGGCATCGTAGGAATGGCGGTTATAGATCTCGTCGGAGATCACCAGAATGTTGTGTTTGCGTGCGATCTCCGCAATGGCCGCGATGTCTTGCGGCGTCATGATGCCGCCGGTGGGATTGTGAGGCGAGTTGACGACCAAGATCTTCGTCTTGGTCGTGACGGCGCGCTCGAGATCCGCCGGATCCAGCCGGAAGCCAAGCCGTTCTTGAAGCGGCACCGAGACCGGGACCGCGCCGACGTAAGTGGTGATCGAGCGATAGGCCGGATACGCGGGATCCGGGATGACGACTTCGTCACCGGGGTTGAGCAGCGCGAGCAGCGTCATGGCGATGACCGGCTTGCCACCGGGTCCGATGACGACTTGATCCCGCGTGATGTTGAGGCCGCGCGTCCGGCTGACGTGAGCCGCGATCGCATCGCGCAGTTCAGCGATGCCGGCGGCAGGCGTATAGTGTGTCCGGTTAGCGCGGATCGATTCGATGCCGGCTTCCTTGACGTGCGACGGAGTGTCGAAGTCGGGTTCGCCGATCTCAAGGTGGATGATGTTTCTGCCCTCGGCCTCGAGCGCACGCGCTTTTGCAAGCATGACGAACGCGCTCTCCGTGCCGAGCCGGCGCATGGTGTCCGCTAGCGCGAACGTGGGTGCAGTTTGCATGACGAGGCGGCGCTCCCGAATAGAAGAGACGAGCGGATGGAACGAAAGCCGACTTTCGCTTGCGCCGACAGCGCTCCTTGAAACGGAGCGAGCGTTCCTAATGACACTAGCGGCCGGTGGCGATGCAAGCGATGCCGGCCACCGCGCACGCCATGCCTGCCATTTGCGCGGGCGTGAACCGCTCGTTAAGTAGTACGCGCGCGAGCAGGACGGTGCTGGCCGGATACAGAGAGGCGACCACGGCGACAAGCGATAGCAGGCCGTAGCGGGTTGCTTCGAGGTAGAGCGCATTTGCGGCGATGTCGATCACTCCCGAAGCCAAGATCAACCGCAACGACCCAGGGACGGGGCGCAGAGAATGGCGCAGCGACAGCGCCGCGGCTCCGCAGATCGCCGCCGACACGAGACGCGACGGGACAAGAGGCCAAAGCCCAGACGCGGGGCTGGTCCGCGCGATCAAGATGTAGAAACCGCCGATGGCGAGTCCGGAGATGAATGCGTCGAGCACGCCTGGTTCGCGCCACCACGGACCCGCAAACGAAAGAGGCGATCCATGTTCGTCGTGGCCCGGTGAACTCGTGACGAGAGTGATCGCGACGAGCGCGATGACGACGCCGGCAAGGGCGAGGACAGACGGCCGTTCCCCGATTGAAAGTCCGAAGACGACCGGCGCGACCGCGGCAACCACCGCCGTGATCGGCGAGACGACACTCATGCGGCCGAGCGAGAGCCCGCGATAAAGGAAGGCGATGCCAAATGCGCCGGTCACGCCGGCGAATGCACCGAACATGAGATCCGCACGCGTCGGAAACGCCGGCGGCAAGACGCGCAGCAGCACGAGAAGAATCGCCAATCCCACGAGTTGCGAGATGACGACCACCGCCAGCACACGCGCGCGCCGGCTCGCAATGCCGCCCATATAATCCGCCGCGCCGTACGCGACTGCGGAAAGCAGAGCAAGGATCACGCCCATCTAGTGAGACGCTCCTTTGGTCCGATGGGCAAGCGGGGCCGACCATAAAAGTCGGGGCCGACCATAAAAGTCGGGGGCCGACCATAAAAGTCGGGGGCCGACCATAAAAGTCGGCCCCTACAGGCGGTCAATCGCGGAGGCCTGAGCCGTTCGGACCGGCATGCCGGATGTGGAAGTAGGCTTCGACGATAGCTTGCGCGACCGGAGCTGCGTTCACCGCGCCGAAACCGTTCGTGCGATCCATGAAGACGACGACGGCGATCTGCGGATGCACGTAAGGCGCGAAGCAGACGAACCATGTATGGTTGTAGCCTTCCGGATTGTCGACCGTCGCGGAATTCTCGGCCGTACCAGTCTTGCCGGCATAGTGGAATCCAGGAATTTCGACGTTGTGCGCGGTCCCGCCGGCATCTTCGATCGCGCCCAACATTCCCGCGCGAATGACCGCTAGGTCTTCCGACGGCACGGGTACCGTGCGCGGTTCCGGCCGGGAGAACGTATGCACGACGTTGCCGCGCGCGTCGCGAACGTCGGCCACGATGTACGGCGAATACAGCCGGCCGTCGTTTGCGATCGCCGACGCGATGCGCAGCATCTGCATCGGCGATGCTTCCACAAAACCTTGGCCGATCGCCATGTTGACGGTGTCGCCGCCGTACCAATCATCGCCGACGACTTTCTTCTTCCAAGCAGGCGTGGGAAGCGTACCGTCGGTTTCGCCCGGCAAGTCGACACCCGTCTTTTGGCCGATCCCGAACGCCGAAGCATACTTGTCGAGCCGGTCGATGCCGAGCGCGTGTCCGACTTGATAGAAGAACACGTCGCACGATTCGGCGACCGCCGTCCTCACGTCGAGCGTGCCGTGGCCGCCGGCTGCATCGTCGTTGAAGATGTAGCCGTTGAGATCGAAGGCACCACCGCAATAGCGAGTGGATGACGGCGTCATCAGACCCGACGCGAGGATCGCCGATCCGCTGATCATCTTGAACGTCGATCCGGTTGGATATTTTCCGGAAATCGCCCGGTCGAACAACGGATTGAGCGGGTCGCTCAGGTACGACGCATAGCGCGCCTCGGTGATGCCGGTCGAGAAGTCGTTGGGGTTGACGTTCGGTTGGCTGACCAGCGCGAGAATCGCGCCCGTGTTCGGATCCTCCACGATCGCGGCACCGGCGACCGCGTGGCCGATGCGTTTGGTGATGTCGCGCCGCTGTTGCGCCACGGCCGATTCGGCCGCGCGCTGCAGCCGCCAATCGATGGTGAGGTCGAGACTATTGCCGGGCACGGCCACGAACTCATCGACGTTTGCGACCGCTTCGCCCGCGGAGTTGACTTTGATCCGCCTGCCGCCTCTTTGCCCTTGCAGCATCCGATCGTATTGGTATTCGATGCCGTCTTTGCCGACGACATCGTTCGAGCCGTAGCCTTTGCCTTTGCGCTCGGCGTATTCGCTCGCCGTTATCTGGCCGACGTAGCCGACGATGTGCGAGCCGATGGTGCCGAACGGATAGTCCCGCACCGGGATGAGTTCGACCGCCATCCCGGGCAGATGATCGGCCTGCTCGGCAAAGCGCCCGACCACTTGGGGATTGAGGTCGTCCGCGACATTGATCGGCCCGAGCGGCACCGCCCTTGCGAGATCGTCAAATGTCTTGTAGGCCACGCCATTTTGATGCAGCAGCCGCTTCCATATCTCCGTCGCCGGCTTACCGAGGATGCCGGCGAGCTCTTGGATTTCGGCTTGCGGCTGCGAGAGTTGCATCGGCACGATCTGGACGACGAACGACGGACGGTTGCGCGCGATGACGACGCCGTGCCGATCGTAGATCACGCCCCGGGGCGCCGAGACCGGTATCGTGCGGAGCTGGTTGAGATCGGCAAGCCGCGTGTAGTGACTGCCGTTGCGCAACTGGACGTCGGCGAGTTGCCAGATCAGAATCGCGAACACGAGCGAGATGCCGCCGCCGAACGCGAACGTCCGCGCGCGGCGTGACGAGGTCGTCGGCTCCGGCGCGAACGGCCGCCCGCCGCCGTATCTCATGAACGGCCGGTTCGCGCGACGCCGTACGTCCGGACGATCGCAAGCGAGAGCGCGGCGACCGCACAATTCAGCAAGACCGCCCATGCCATCGTGTGCGTCGTGGTGATGAACGCGCCGCGTTCTGCAAACGCAAGCGCCAAGATCATCCATGCGATCAACGTGTGCACGATCGTCGCGAGCGCGACGGCGGCGATGAACACCGGAAGGGAATCCCAAAAGAATCGATTGGCGAGCAACCCTGCGCCGAATCCCGCGAGCGTCAAGCCGAGTACGTTGACGCCGCCGCCACCCAACGCATCGGCGAACACACCTGCGAAAAGCCCGAGCCATCCGCCGGTGACGACGCCGCATCGCAATCCCGTCCAGACGACGAGAACCGTGAGAAGCGATACGTGGGCGCCACGAAATTCGACGCCGGAGAGCACGGTGGATTGCAAGATCGCGCAGCCGAATGCGATGGCGAGCAGAACGGGAAATCGCGGCGGGACCGAGATCTCCGCGTCGACGCGCGCGGTCCGCGGCGGCCGGCTGGGGCCGATGCGGAGACGGTCGGCTTCGCGAGCCGGATCGAAGGTGCTCACTTCGAGGTCAGCACCAGCACGTGTGCGAGCGAAGCGACGTCGATCGCCGGCTGGAGCACCGCCACCTGATAGAGCGCGTTGTCCTTACGGTCAACTTCCAACACCGCGCCGATGGGGATGCCTGCGGGATAGATCTCGCCGAGGCCGGTGACCACTTTGTCGCCTTCGAGCACCTTGACGTCCTGGCCGATATACTTCATCCGCGCGTGCGGCCCACTGCCGAACACGATGCCCCACGTATGGGTTCGTAAGAGAAACGCGGGCACGGCGCTCGTCGGATCCATCACGAGCAGAACATGCGAGAGATGCGCGCCCGCATCGATGACATGCCCGACCAGTCCTTCGCCGTTCACGACGACGTCGTTGCGTTGAACGCCGTCGCGCGTGCCGCGGTTGATTGCGATCTCCTTGCGCGCGGCTTCGGGCGAGTAGCCCACGACGTCGGCTTCGATCGTTTTTGCGGGCGATGCCAATCGCACGCCGAGCATGCGCCGAAGCTCCGTGTTTTCGTCGCCGCGCGCTTTGAGCCGCTCGTTGGCCGACGCGAGGTCGCGCGCTTTTTGCGCGAGGCGCGCGTTCTCCGCCGTGATGACGCCGGCATGCGTGACGACGTATGCCTCGGATCCGATGGCTTGACCGATGCCGTTTATCGCGCGCGCGATCGGTGTGACCACAGTGCCGACGATCTCGTCCGCGAGGCTTTGTCCTCCGCGCCGGGCCGCATTGATCTCGAAAAGCATCGCAACCGACGCGACGATGATCAACGCGAGGAAAACGAGGAGCTTTCTTTCATCCCAGAACGAAGGAATCGCCACCACCTGCCGATCAGCGAGACGGACGCGGGAAACAGCGTGTCGAACAGGCGGCGATCGCGCAAAATCTCGCCCGTGCCAAGCGCAACGCAGAGCAACGGGTTCTCGGCTCGCCGTACCGGCAATCTGAGCACGAGGCTGAGCGTTTCCGCGAGTCCGGCGATCTGCGATCCGCCGCCTGCGATAACGAGTCCGCGCTCGGAAAGATCGCGCACGAGTTCCGGCGGGGTCTGCTCCACGACCGCGCGGATCGCATCGACGATCTCGCCCAACGGCTCTGCGATCGCCGCGCCAATCTCTTCCTCGCGAACCTCGAGCGTTCCCGGCCCGCGCGTTCGCACGTTCTGACCGAACGCTGAGACGCTCGCCCGTCCGAGCGGCCGGCCATAGTAGGCGAGCGCGATCTTCAATTGTTCGGCGCTGCGTTCGCCGATGATGAAACCGCGCGTCGCCCGGATGTGCGCCATGATCGCGTCGTCGAGACGGTCGCCGCCGAGCTTGAGCGATTTGCCCACGACGATGCCGCCGAGCGAGATGACCGCGACTTCGGTCGTGCCGCCGCCGATATCGGCGATGCCCGACGCATTTGGTTCGAGCACCGGCAAGCCGGCCCCGACAGCCGCCGCCATCGCCTGCTCGACGAAATACACGCGGCCGGCGCCGGCGCCGAGCGCCGCTTCTTTGACTGCTTTTTTCTCGACGACGGTCGCCGAACCGGGGACGCCGACCATGACGCGCGGCGGGATCAGCGGCCGGCCGCGAAGCGCGCGCTCGAGCAGACGCCGGACCAGCGCCTCGGTGTAGGTGAAGTTGGAGACGACGCCGTTGCGCATCGGCCGGACCACGGTGACGTTGCGCGGTGTGCGGCCGAGCATTTGTTTCGCGCCTTCGCCGACCGTGATGATCTCGCCGGAATCGGTGTCGATCGCGACCATGCTCGGCTCGGAAAAGCGCACGCCTTCGCCGCGCACGAACACGGGTGTATTTGCGGTGCCCAAGTCTACGCCGACCTCGGGCGCGTACCGCGCATAGAGGCGGTCAAAAAAGCCGCTCATCGTGTCCTACAGCAATTCGTAGCCAAGGGCGGCGAAAGCCTGGTCGAGCCGGGCGAGCGGCAGACCCATCACGGCGTAAAAATCGCCCTTGATGGAAACGACGTTGAGCGCGCCCTTGCCTTGGATGCCGTATGCGCCGGCCTTGTCCATCGGCTCGCCGGTAGCGACGTAGCGGGCGATCCGCTCCTCGTCGAGAGCCGCGAATCGCACGCAAGCCGATTCCACGCCTTCCTCGCGCGCGCCGGCCTGCCGGTCGAGCACGACGAATGCGGTGTGGACATCGTGTTCGCGACCGGCGAGAACCGCGAGCATGCGCCGCGCGTCGGCTTCGTCGCGCGGCTTGCCGAGCACGGCGCCGTCGATGACCACGATCGTGTCGGCAGCGACCAGAAGCGGCGGACCGCCCGCTTGCGCGGCCAACGCTTTGCCGTTGGCGTGACGGAGCGCGAGCGCGCGCGGATCGTCATCCGGACCGAGTTCGTTGACTTCTTCGTACTCGCTGTGTACGACGGTGACGTCGAGTCCGACGCTGCGCAACAACGCCAGCCGGCGCGGAGAATTCGATGCAAGGCTGATTGCACGAAGCCGCTCAGTCATAGAGGACGCCGTTGTCGCGAACGAATCCGGATTCGTGGTGTCCCCGAGGGTCGTGGTGCGTCCAGTGGATCACGGGACCGCTCGGGTCTATCGCAAGTTCGCCCCTCACCGTCACTGTGTCGCCTTGGTGAACCGGCGCGGAGCGGCCGATCGAAATATTGTCTGCGACGAGGATGTCTTGCTCGGCGCTGCCCGCGCGCACCGCGATGATGAAGCGCTCGTGAGCGCCTTGCACGCCGTCTTGCGTGGTGAGCACGCGGACGACCGCGCCGTCGACGGTGACTTCCGCGCCGCTTCTGCCGTGCGCGATGTCGTCGAGCGCGCCCGCGTTGTCGGGATTCGCGCCGCCAAGCGAGCAGCTCGTGAGCGAGCAGCAAAGGACGAGCGCCGCGGCGCAAGCCGCCACGTGCAAAGAGCGCATCAATCTATGTCGAGATCCAGCACGTGCTCGAGCGGTTCGCGTTGCGCGATAATCCGAGCGCGTCCTTCATTCACCAGCACGACCGCAGGCCGCGAGAACCGGTTGTAGTTGCTCGCCATCGAGTACGTGTAGGCGCCGGTGTCCGCTACTGCGAGCACATCGCCCGCGCGCGGCGCGGGCAACGGCACGTGCGCGACGAGCCGGTCGGTCTCGCAGTGCCGGCCGAAGACGGTGTACTCTCCGTCGGGCGTTTCGTGTTCGCGCCCGACGATCGATACACTGTAGCGAGCCGCGTAGAGCGCAGGCCGCGGATTGTCGGACATGCCACCGTCGACGATGAGCGCCTCGCACCCGTCGGGCAATCGCTTGCGGACGCCGATCGTGTAGAGCGTCGTGCCGGCCTGCGCCACGAGCGCTCTGCCGGGCTCGACGTAGATGTGCGGGCGCGCGAGATCGCCGTCATCGAGCCCACGTTCGAATGCATTGAAGATCGCGTCGGCCCACTTTTCAGGCGTCAGCGCTGCGCTGCCATCGCCATCGCCGAGGCCGAGCCCGCCTCCTACATCGATGACCTCGCATTGCGCGCCGCAATGCCGTTTCACATCGCGCGCAAATGCGAGCAGTGCGTCGACTTCGCTCTCGTACGACGCGAGATCCGAAATCTGCGATCCTATGTGACAATGTAATCCGGCGAAGTGCAAGTTCGGATGCGCGTGGACCGCCGTCACCGCTGCGAGCGCTTGGCCGTCGCTCAGCACGAAACCGAACTTCGAGTCGGGCGCGGCCGTCCGGATGAGTTCGTGCGTGTGCGCGGCGATGCCGGGATTGACGCGCACGAGAACGTCGGCGGTGACGCCGGCGGCGTGCGCGCGTGCGCCCAATTCATCGATCTCCGCACGGTGATCGACGACGACGTGGCGCACACCACTGGCGATCGCGGCATCAAGTTCGGCGGCGGTCTTCCAGCAACCATGCACGATGCAGTCCCGGGCAGGCACGCCCGCGCGCAACGCCGTTTCGAATTCGCCGAGCGAACATACGTCGAGCGCAAGGCCTTCGTCGCAGGCGATGCGCGCGATCGCCCGCACGAGCAGCGCCTTGCCGGCGTACGTCACCGACGCCGTCCAGCCTTCCCGGACGAACGCCCTGGAAAAGCGCCGCATGGCGCCCCGCAGCGTGGGCTCGTCGATGACGAGCAGCGGCGTGCCGTACGTCACAGAAAGACCGAGCAGGACGTTTGGGTCCGCTCGGACGGCTGTTACGACCACACGTTCGGAATTGTGGGGAACCATTGGTCCTACTATAATGGGAACCGTGCCGTTCGAAAGTTCGCCGCGCGACCCATTGCCCCGCAAGTACCGCTTGCGCATCGTGGGTCAGTGCCGGATTCTACTGCTTGGCTGTTTCGGTGCTGCCGCCGCCCGTCGAGCGACTCGACCGATTGCGACGGGAACGTTCGCATTCCCCGCCTTCGGCACCAACTAGCCTCTATTTATAAAGCTTGTGGCGCTCGATATATCGCGCCACGCTTTGCGGCACAAGCCCATCGATCGATTGCCCCGCCGCTACGCGAGAACGGATCTCGCTAGAGCTCACGTCCTCTATGGCGACGTCGAGCGGCACAAAGCGCGCGCGTAACGCAGGGTCGAGCTCCGCGATGACGCCCTCGACGTCGCCCCAAGAGCTTCCGCGTCTCGGTATGACGTAGAATCGCTCCACTGCGCTTGCGACTTCGTCAAGCCTGCGCCAAGCGCTATGTGCGAGCGAATCCGCGCCGGCGATAAAACACAACACGTCGTCCGGAAGCGCCTTGTGCGCGAGCGCTAGCGTATCGGCGGTATACACCGGTCCGGGTTGGTCGAGTGCGGTCGCATCGAATTGCAGGCGCGGATCAAGTCCAACGAGCGCGAGGTGCACCATTTCTGTGTGCTGGCGGGCTACGGCGCCGAGGCCGTGAACCCCTACCTGGCCTTCCAGACCCTCGAACAGCTGCGCGTCCAGAACGGGC
>Ga0208219_1000635_pt1 | contig 12439 bp, 10 predicted proteins | sample NGESurshal072012_7_FD_184469 | JGI IMG/M metagenome (GOLD analysis project Ga0208219, IMG submission 184469) | Arctic peat soil microbial communities from Barrow, Alaska - NGEE Surface sample 53-2 shallow-072012 (SPAdes) | ecosystem: Environmental > Terrestrial > Soil > Wetlands > Peat ...
TCGGTCTTGCCGCGCCGTACGTCATGCAAGATCACCGGCACGTCGCCGCCCGGCCCGTTGAGGTGCGGCTCGACCACCTGCAGCGTGAAGGCGGTCGCCGCCGCGGCGTCGAAGGCGTTGCCGCCCTTTTCCAGCGTCGCCATACCGACGGCGGTCGCGATCCAGTGGGTCGAGGCGACGACGCCGAAAGTGCCTTCGATTTCCGGGCGGGTGGTGAATGGATTGGGATTGATATTGGAAGGGCGAGCGGGCATTGCGGCTCCGTTTTGCTGCCGTCATTTGTAACAGAGATATCGCCCTAGCGCAGGTGGCAAGCGACCAGTTGCCCAGGCTTCACTTCGCGCAACAGCGGCGTTTCCGCCCGGCAGCGGTCGAACACATAGGGGCAGCGGGTGTGGAAATGGCAGCCCGACGGCGGCGTGATCGGGCTCGGCACGTCGCCCTGCAGCACGCGCTTCTGCCGCTTCACCTTTGGATCGGGCACCGGCACCGCCAGCAGCAGCGACTCGGTGTAGGGATGCAGCGCCTTCGTGAACAGCGTGCGCTTGTCGGTGTATTCGACGATTCGGCCGAGATACATGACCGCGATATGGTGGCTGATGTGTTCGACCACCGCCAGATTGTGCGAGATGAACAGATAGGCGAGCCCCATGTCGCGCTGCAGGTCCATCATTAGGTTGAGCACTTGCGCCTGGATCGAGACGTCGAGCGCGGATACCGGCTCGTCGCCGACGATCAGTTTCGGCTGCAGCGCGAGCGCGCGCGCGATGCCGATGCGCTGGCGCTGGCCGCCGGAGAACTGATGCGGATAACTGTCCATCTGCGCTTTGCGCAGGCCGACGCGGTCGAACAATTCGGCCACGCGTTTTCTCACCTCGCCGCCGCGCGCGGTGCCATGCACGCGCATCGGCTCGGCCACGATGTCGCCCGCCGACATGCGCGGGTCGAGCGAGGAAAACGGGTCCTGGAAGATGATCTGCATCTGGCGGCGGTAGGGCCGCAACTCGGTCTTACTCAGATGCGTGATATCGCGGCCGTCGATCTCGATGTGGCCCGCGGTCGGCTCGATCAGCCGCAGCACGGTGCGGCCGACGGTGGATTTGCCGCAGCCGGATTCGCCGACCAGGCCGAGCGTCTCGCCGGCGGCAATCGAGAAGCTGACGCCGTCGACGGCGAACACGGTGCCGCCGGCGCGCTGCAACAGACCCTTGCGGATCGGGAAATGCTTCTTGAGGTCGCGTACCGCGAGCACGGCCGGGGCGGATGCATCAGCCATCGCGGTCACCGAATAGCTCAGCGGAACGCCAGCACGCCGCCCAATGGCGCGGCCGTTTTTCCTCATAGGCCGGATATTCGCGGCGGCAGCGATCCTCGGCATGCGCACAGCGCGGCGCAAACACGCAGCCGGCCGGCAGGTTGGTCAAGGCCGGCACCATGCCGGGGATTTCCTGCAGGCGGCCGGATGCGCCCGCTTCCTCGCCGCGCATCAGGTCGAGCCGCGGGATCGAGGCCATCAGCCCGTGCGTATAGGGATGCTGCGGCCGGGCGAACAGTTCGTCGACCGGCGCTTCCTCGACCTTGCGCCCGGCATACATGACGATGACGCGCTGTGCGGTCTCGGCCACCACGCCGAGATCGTGGGTGATCAGGATGATGGCGGTGCCGAGCTTGCGCTGCAAATCGAGGATAATGTCGAGGATCTGCGCCTGGATGGTGACGTCGAGCGCGGTGGTCGGCTCGTCGGCGATCAGCACTTTCGGATTGCAGGCCAGCGCCATGGCGATCATGGCGCGCTGGCGCATGCCGCCGGACAGTTGATGCGGATATTCCCTGGCGCGCTGTTCCGGTTCCGGAATACGGGCGAGGCGCAGCATGTCGATCGACTTCTCGCGCGCCTGCTGGCGGTTGATCGGCTCATGCAGCAGCAGCACTTCGGCGATCTGGCTGCCGATGGTGAGCACCGGATTGAGCGAGGTCATCGGCTCCTGGAAGATCATCGCGATGTCCTTGCCGCGCACGCCGCGCATCGCCTCGTCGCTGAGCGTGAGCAGATCGATGCCGGCGAGCTTGACCGAGCCGCCGGCGATGCGGCCGGGCGGATCGGGCACGAGTCTCATAAGCGAGAGCGCGGTGATGCTCTTGCCGCAGCCGGATTCGCCGACGATCGCCAAGGTCTCGTGCGGCGCCAGCGCGAAGCTGACGCCGTCCACGGCTTTCACCACGCCGTGGCGCAGGTCGAAATAGGTCTTCAAATCATCGACTTCGAGCAGCGGCGCCTCGTTCGAAATATCGGCCGGCGCCGGCGTTCCCGTCTCGCGCTCGCTGGTCGTCATGGTCATGGATCAGTTACGCAGCCGCGGGTCGAGGATGTCGCGCAGCGCATCGCCGAACAAATTGGTGCCGAACACCGCGAGGCTGATGGCGACGCCCGGGAAGATCACCAGCCACGGCGCCGTGCGCATGTATTCGGCGGCGGATTCCGACAGCATGCGGCCCCAGGACGGATGCGGCTCGGGCACGCCCAGCCCTAGAAACGACAGCGACGCTTCGGTCAGGATGGCCGCGCCGAGCTGCGCGGTGGCGATCACGATCAGCGGCGCCAGCGTATTGGGCAGCACGTGGCGGACCGCGATGCGGAACTCGCTCATGCCGACGGCGCGCGCCGCCTCGACGAACGGCTGTTCGCGCAACGTTAGGGTGTTGGAGCGGATGACGCGCGCGGTATAGGGGATGAGCGGGATCGCAATGGCGACGATGGTGTTGTCGAGCGCCGGTCCGAGCGCCGCCGCCATCACCAGCGCCAGCACCAAGAGCGGCACCGATTGCAGCACGTCGACGATGCGCTGGATCACCAGGTCGACCCAGCCGCCGATATAGCCCGAGGCGAGACCCAGCGCGACGCCGAACACGCAACCGAGGAAGGTCGAGCCCAAGCCCACCGCGAGCGAGATGCGCGCGCCGAAGACGATACGGCTGTAGATGTCGCGGCCCATCTGATCGGTGCCCAGCCAATGCGCGTGGCCCGGCTGCACCAGCGTGATGAGAGAATTGGTCTTGATCGGGTCGTAGGACGTAATGAAGTCGGCGAAGACCGCGGCGAATACGAACACCGCCATGATCGCGGCGCCGACCACGCCGAGCGGATGCGCGGCGGCGTGATAACGGATCTTCGACCACACGCTTTCGGCGCGGACGATATCCGCAGGCCCCGGAACGATGTCGATGCTGGCCATACGCTCTGCTTTCAGGAATACTTGATACGCGGATCGAGCACCGCGTAGAGCAGGTCGACCAGGAAGTTGACCGACACCGCGACCACGGCGATGAACATCACCAAATTCTGCACGATCGGATAATCGCGCCAGCGGATCGCCTCGACCAGGAAGCGCGCGACGCCCGGAATATTGAATACCGTTTCGGTCACGATCAAGCCGCCCATCAGGAAGGCAGCCTCGAGGCCGATCACCGTGACGACCGGCAGAATCGCATTGCGCAGGGCATGGCGATAGTTGACGGTGGATTCGGAGGCGCCCTTGGCGCGCGCGGTGCGAATGTAATCCTGCCGCAGCACTTCCAGCATCGACGAGCGCGTCAGCCGCATGACCAGCGCCGACGAGCGAAAGCCGACCGCTGCCGCAGGCACGCTATAGAGCCACAAATTATTCCAAAACCCGTGCGGCGGATCGGTATAGATCGGAATCGTGCCGAAGAATTTGACGAACGCCATCAGGATCAGCAGACCGAGCCAGAAGGCCGGCATCGACAGCCCGCTCAGGCTGATCACCCGCAATACGTAATCAAGCCCGGAGTTTTGCTTGACCGCGCTGATCACGCCGAGCGGAACGCCGAACAGAATCGCAAACGTCAGCGCCAATCCGGCAAGCTTGGCGGTGATCGGAATGCGCGGCAGAATCTCTTGCAGCGCTGGCTTTTCCGACACGTAGGAATAGCCGAGATCGCCGTGCGCCAGGCCGCCGATCCAGTGTGCGTATTGCACGACGATCGGCTTATCTAGCCCCAATTCCGTTTCCAGCTTGCCCTTCTCGGCGGTGTCGATCATGCCGGCCGCGTCGAACAGAATGTCCGCGATATTGCCGGGCACCACCCGCAGCATCGTGAAGACCAGCACGGAAATTCCGAACAGCGTCAGGAGCATCAAAAAGAAGCGCCTGATCAGATAACTCCCCAACCTGACCTCCCGTCATGTGCGGGGAAAGACGCGCAAAGCCTCCCAAAGTCTAGCCGCCCCTCACGGCCAGCTTTTGGACGATCTTGCGCGCCGGGGCTGGCGTTCACTTATCCAGCCAGATGTCCTCGTAGCGATAGCCGTTGTAGGCGCTGTTGCTCTCGATCGTCACGTTCTTGACGTAAGGCTTCCAGCAGGTGCCGGTACGGGCGTGGAACAGGATCGGCCGCGCGCCGTCCTCCTGAATCTTCTTGTCGATTTGCCAGACCAGCTTTTTGCGCTTCGCGAGATCGGTTTCGGCCGACTGCTGATCGAACAGCTTCTCCAGGTCCTTGTTGCAGTAATGGGTGTAGTTGCGCTCGGACCCGCAGGAGTAGTTTTCATAAAAGGCCTGGTCGGGATCGTCGATGCCGTTTCCGGTGAGGTTGAGACCGACCGAATAGTCTTTGCGCGCCACCTTGGCGAACCAGGAGCTGGATTCAACCGGGTCCAGTTCGGCGTCGATATAGATCTGCTTGAGCTGGTCGATCAGCACCACAGCGGGATCGCGATAGGTCGCGAGATTGCGCGTCGATACCTTGATCTTGAGCGGCTTGTCGGCGGAATAGCCGAGCTTGGCCATGATGGCGCGGGCTTCGTCGCGGTCATTCTTCACATCGCCATAACCCGGAATGGTCTTGAGAATGTCGGGCGGCAGGCCCCATACGCCTTCCGGCGGCGGCAGCAACGAGCCGCCCTGGTCGCCTTGCCCCTGCAAGATGATGTCGATGAGCGCCTTGCGGTCGAGCGACAGCATCATGGCCTTGCGCAGTTCTGGATTGTTGAACGGCGGCGCCTCGACATTGACGATCAGATTGGTGTTGACATTGATCGGCTTGATCTCGCAGATCGCGGTCGAGTCCTGCGACTTGATGTCCTTCTCCAGCGTGGCCGTCATCTCGGTCGGGAAAGTCATGTCCACTTTGCCGGCGACGAAGGCCAGCACCGCGGTCGCACGATTTTTGATGATGGTGTATTCGATGCCGTCGAGATACGGCAGGCCCTTTTTCCAGTAGTCCGTATTCTTCACGAGCTTGATCGACTCGTTCTGCTTCATCTCGACGAACTTGAACGGGCCGGTGCCGATCGGATGCGTGCGCATCTGCGCGGCGGTAACGTGGCAGGGGTAGATCGGCGTGTAGCCGGACGCCAGCATCGCCAACAGCGAAGGCTGCGGCCGCTTGAGATGGAAGGTCGCTTCAAAGTCGCCGTTGACCGAGACGTCCGAAACGAATTCGAACCAATCCTTGCGCGGATTCTTGCGGAACTTGTCCTGCGCTTTGCCTTGCAGCAAGTCGAAGGTGCATTTCACGTCCTTTGCCGCGAACGGCACGCCGTCGTGCCATTTCACGCCCTCGCGCAGCTTGAAGGTGAGCGCGGTGCCGGCTTTGTCCCAAGCCCAGCTGGTCGCCAGTTCGGGCACGATGGTGTCGATGCTGGTTTGCGGCTTGTGCTGATCGTAAATGATCAGATTGTTGAAGATGGCCATCGCCGGCGCGTTGACCGAGAAGGTCGCCTCCTCGTGAATCGAGAGGCTTGGCGGCGTTTCGCGGTGATAGATTTTCAGAATGCCGCCATGTTTCGGCTCCGCTGCCTGAGCGTTGCAGAGCGTGAGGCTAGCGAGAATAGCGGCCGTCAACGCGACAAACTTCGTTCCCATTGGATCCTCCCAAGGATGCATGGCTGCCGTGACCAGGACTGGCCGGCCGCCTGTTTCTTGCTTTTTGTGACGGCAACGCTACCCGGTATGGTTGCCCCGATCAACTCGACAAAAGTCCTTCCTGGCTGCGCCAAGTTGCCGCCGCTTGCCAACGATGCGGCCGCGCCGCACGATGGCGGGACGAGGAAGCCCGGGAGCGGCAATGGAGACCGAGAGCGATAATATCGTCGCCGAAACGGCGGCGCGGATATTTGCCGACCTCGCCGATCCCCAAACGATCAACCGCGCCCGCGATGCGAGCTGGCAGGAAACGCTGTGGCGCGCGTTATCCGATGCGGGCCTGACGCTCGCCTGGGTGCCGGAAAAGCACGGCGGCGCCGGCGCGAGCCTGGCCGACGGCTTTGCCATCCTCGGTGCCGCAGGCCGTTATGCCTTGCCGGTGCCGCTGGCCGAAACACTGATCGCCGGATGGTTGCTGTCGCGCGCCGGTATCGCGGCGCCTGGCGGCGCGATGACGGTCGCCCCCGCCCGCCCGCGCGATCGCATCGTGCTCAACGCTGACGGCAGCTTGAACGGAATTAGCCGCGGCGTGCCTTTCGCCAAGGATTCGCAGCACATTGCGGTGCTGGCCGCCGGCAACAAGGGTGCCGCGATTGCTTTGGTAAAAACGAGCGGCTGCCGCGTAAGCGAAGGGAAAAATCTTGCCGGCGACGGCTCCGACACGGTGACCTTCGATCGCACGAAAGCGATGGCCAGCGCGCCGGCGCCGTTCGATGCCTCCGCGCTGATGTTGATGGGCGCGGCCGTGCGCAGCGTGCAATCGGCCGGCGCGCTTGAAACGATCCTGTCGCTCAGCGTCGCTTACGCCAATGAACGCGTGGCGTTCGAGCGCAAGATCGGAAAATTCCAGGCCGTACAGCAGAACCTGGCGCGGCTCGCCGGCGAAACGGCGGCAGCGCTCGCCGCCGCCGGTTCTGCCGCCGACACCATCGAGCACAGCGATGCGTTCGACGACACGGTGCTGCTCGAAGCGGCCTCCGCGAAAATCCGCACCGGCGAGGCCGCCGCGGAAGGCTCCGCCATCGCGCACCAGGTGCATGGCGCGATCGGCTTCACCAACGAGCATGTGCTGCATCGCTTCACGCTCCGCCTGCTGTCGTGGCGCGACGATTTCGGCAGCGAAAGCTATTGGGCGGCGGCGCTCGGCGAACTGGTCGCGCGGCGCGGCGCCAGCCAGTTCTGGCCCATGCTGGCTTCGCGTTAGGACCGGCCATGACCAGCCAACTTCGCTTCGATCAGATTAGGTTGCCGCCCGAATGCGAGAAACTTCGCCAAGAAGTGCGCGCTTTCCTCGCCGAGGAAGTGGCGGCCGGCACCTTCGTTCCGGACCGGCCCGGCCACGGCGACAGCCAAAATCGCGCGTTCAGCAGGCGCGTCGGCGCCAAGGGCTGGATCGGCATGACCTGGCCGAAAAAATACGGCGGGCATGAACGCAATTTCCTCGAGCGTTTTGTCGTCACCGAGGAATTCCGCGTCGCCAACGCGCCGGTGCGCCTGCACTTCGTCGCCGACCGGCAGAGCGGCCCGATTCTGCTCAAATACGCGCCCGAGCACATCAAGCAAGATATTCTTCCCCGCATCTGCCGCGGCGAATTATGCTTCGTCATCGGCATGAGCGAACCGAATTCCGGTTCCGACCTGTTCGCCGCCAAAACGAAAGCGACCAAGGTCGACGGCGGCTGGAAGATCAACGGCACCAAAATCTGGACCAGCAACGCGCATATCGCCGACTACATGCTCGGCCTGTTTCGCACCTCGCCGGCAACGAAAGAGAACCGGCGCCACGGCCTTACGCAATTCCTCGTCGACATGAAGTCGCCGGGCATCACGGTCAACCCGATCATCCAGATGACCGGACAGCACGACTTCAACGAAGTCGTGTTCGACGACGCCTTCATCCCCGACGATCACGTGCTGGGCGAGATCGACGGCGCCTGGAAACAGGCGACCAGCGAACTCGCTTATGAGCGCAGCGGGCCGGAGCGCTTCCTGGAGACTTATTATGTGCTGGCCGAATTGGTGCGCGCGCTTGGGCCCAATCCCGATTTGCGCAGCGCCGAAGGCCTCGGCCGTCTGGTGGCGCAATTGCACACTTTACGACGAATGTCGGTGTCGGTGGCCGGCATGTTGCAGGCCGGCAAGGAGCCGGTGGTGGAAGCATCCATCGTCAAGGACGTCGGCACGATCTGGGAACAGAAACTGCCCGAGCGCGTGCGCGATCTCAGCGCGTTCCTCGAGCCGGAGGCGAGCAACCGGGTGGCGCTCGACGAACAACTCGACTTCGCCTTCAAGATAGCCCCCAAGCTCACCATCCAGGGCGGCACCACCGAAATCCTGCGCGGCATTATCGCGCGCGGCCTCGGTCTGCGTTGAACGGGAGCCGCGCCATGCCGGACATCGGAAAACTGCTCTGGCCGAAAACAGTCGCGGTGGTCGGCGCCTCGTCCGACACCAACGGCCTGCGCGGGCGCATCCTGGAAGTTATTTTGAGTCATCCCTTTGCCGGGAAAGTCTATCCGGTGAGCCGCAGCGCCGGCGAGGTGCAAGGCCTCAAGGCCTATCCTTCCGTCGAAGCCCTGCCGGAACCGGCCGATCTCGCGATCCTAATTATTCCCGCGCAATTCGTGCCGGTGGAGTTGGAACGCTGCGGCCGCGCCGGCATCAAGGCCGCGGTCATTCTCTCCTCCGGCTTCGCCGAGGAACCGGGCGAGGCGGGCCACCGCATGCAGGCCGAAATCACCGCCACCGCGCGGCGCTACGACATGGCGGTGAGCGGACCCAACACCGAGGGCTTCGCCAATATCGAAGCCGCGCTTTGCCCGACCTTCAGCCCGGCCATGTACAAGAATGCCGGCGCCATTCGGCCGGCGCGCGCGCTCGGCCACGGCCAGGTGTCGGTGATCTCGCAAAGCGGCGGGCTTGGCTTTGCCTTCTTCGACCGCGCGCGGCCGCGCAATCTGGCGTTCCGCCACATCGTCACCACCGGCAACGAGGCCGCGCTCGATGTCGCCGACTTCCTCGATTACATGCTCGACGAAGGCGGCACGGATGTCTTCCTGCTGCTGCTCGAGGACGTGAAGTCGCCGGCAAAATTCCGCCGCGCCGCGGACAAGGCGCTCAGAGCCGGCAAGCCGCTGATCGTCGGCAAGATCGGGCGGTCGGAGCCGGGCAGCCGCGCCGTCATGTCGCATACCGGCGCGCTCGCCGGTTCGCACGCGGCCTATCGCGCGATTTTCCAGCATCACGGCGTGATCGAGGGCCAGGATTTCGACGACATGATCGATCTCGCGGCCGGCTTTCTCGCCTGCGGCGAAAAACTGCCTGCCGGCAGGCGCATGGGCATTTGCACGTCGTCGGGCGGCGCCGGCGTATGGATGGCGGACGCCTGCACCGCGGCCGGCCTCGAGGTGCCGGTGCTCGACGACGCCACGCGCAAGGCCATCGACGTGCATTTGCCGTCCTACGGCACCTCGCAGAACCCGGTCGATTCCACCGCGCAAGGCGTGCATAAGCTCGGCTACGCCGAATTCGCCCGCCTGGTCGGCCAGTCGCCCATGGTCGATGGCGTCATCGTGGTGGTGACGGCGCGCCGCTCGGCGTTTCTGGAAAACGATCTGCCGAAGCTGCAGAACCTCGGCCGCGAATCGAAAAAGCCGGTCTTCATGTGGACCTACACGCTGCCCTCCAGCCGCAGCGTGGAAATCCTCAACGAAGCCGGCTATCCGCTGTTCACCGGCGCGCTCGGTTGCGCCCGCACCATGCGTGCGATGGCCGATTACCGCGCCTTGCGGGAGCGCCTGTTGCGGCCGGCCGACGCGTCCAACATTGCAGCGCCGAATCGTGACGCCGCGCGCGCCATGCTGGCCGCGTCCATGCCCGTCCTTTGCGAATGGCACGCACGCCCGGTGCTGGCGGCCTACGGCATCGGCGGCAACGAGGCGGGACAACTCGTGCATTCGGCGGCCGAGGCGGAAGCCGCGATCCGCGCGATGGCGCGGCCGGCGGCGCTGAAAGTGCAATCCGCCGACCTTCCGCACAAGACCGAAGCCGGCGCGGTGGCGCTTGCGGTCGCCAGCGACGGTGCGCGCGCCGCCTACGAGCGTGTGGTCGCCGGTGCGCTACGGCACGCGCCGCACGCCCGCATCGACGGCGTGCTGGTGCAGCCGATGGCGCCGCCCGGCCGCGAAGTCATCCTCGGCGTCAACCGCGATTCCGTTTGGGGCCCGTTGCTGATGGTCGGCTCGGGCGGCGTGCTGGTCGAGGCGCTCGGCGACGTCACGCTGGCGCCGGTGCCGCTGGATCATGCCGCGGCGCGCGCGCTCATCGGCCGCCTCAAAGGCGCAGCGGCGCTTGGACCGTTTCGCGGCGCGCCAGCGGCCGATACCGAGGCGCTCGCCGACCTGATCGTGCGGCTGTCGCATTTCGCCGCCGACCACGCCAACGCGATCGCCGAGATCGACCTCAATCCGATCATCGTGCACGCCAAGGGGCAAGGCGTGTCGCTCGTGGACGCCCTGATCGTCAAACAACCGCGTCCGGCGCAGCGCAGCGCCGCCGAGTAGCAAGGAATATTGCATGGGTCCGTTCAAGGATATCGCCGTCGAGAAGACTGGCCACGTGGCGTTGATCGAGATTCGGCGGTCGCCGAATAATTTTTTCGATATCGCGCTGATCCAGGAAATCGCCGGCGCGCTCGAGGCGCTCGACGAGGACGTCGATTGCCGCGCGGTGGTATTGGCCGCGCAAGGCAAGGCGTTCTGCGCCGGCGCCAATTTCGGCGACGGTTCGGCGCTCAACAAGGAAGGCCAGCGGCCGGGCGAGCTCAACCGCGAACAGGCCGTGCAGCATCTTTATCTCGAGGGCAACCGGCTGTTCCGCACCAAAAAGCCGATCATCGCGGCGGTGCATGGCGCGGCGGTCGGCGGCGGGCTCGGGCTTGCCATGGTGGCGGACTTCCGCGTGACCTGCCCGGAGGCGCGCTTTGCCGCCAATTTCACCCGGCTCGGTTTCCATCCCGGCTTCGGGCTGACGGTGACGCTGCCGCTGGTGGTCGGCGCCACCCATGCAGCGCTGATGTTCTACACCAGCCGCCGCGTCGGCGGCGAGGAAGCCCACGCCATGGGACTCGCCGATGTGCTGGTGCCGCAGGACCAGGTGCGCGCGGCGGCGATGACACTCGCCGCTGAAATCGCCGAGAATTCGCCGCTCGGCCTGATCTCAACGCGCGCGACCATGCGCGGCGACCTCGCCGACCGCGTGCTTAAGGCGACCGAGCATGAACTCAAGGAGCAGACCTGGTTGCGCAAGACCGACGACTTCAAGGAAGGCGTCAAGGCCACCGCCGAGCGGCGGCTGCCGAACTTCACCGGCAAGCGTTGACATCGCGAGGCCGTGACATGGACTCGCCGTTCTGGAATTTTTCCCTCGCGGTCTATGGCGCCAACGCGGTCGAGGACGAATGTCTCGATTTGCAGGACCTGTTCGGGCTCGACGTGAATTTGGTTCTGCTGTGCACTTACCTCGGCGCGGTCCACGGCGCGGCTTTGACGGCCGGCGACATCGCGTTGGCGCGCGCGGAAGCCGGTCCGTGGCATGAACAGATTGTGCGTCCCTTGCGCGCCGCGCGGCGTAGCCTCAAGACCATTGCGTTGCGGACGGACGAGGAGACCAAGGCGGCGTCGCAACTGCGCACACAGGTCAAGGCCGTTGAACTTGAATCCGAACGGATCGAACAATTGACGCTGGGACGATGGGCCGAAGCGCGGCTGGCGTCCTGGCCGCGCGGCAATTCCCGCGAGGCCGCTGTCGGCAATTTGCAAGTTTTGCTCGCCACCTATGGCGTCGGACCCGAGCGGCTCGTGGCGGCAGAGGCCGCGAAGCATCTCATCGCGGCCGCGCTCGACCAGGTAGTAATCAAGTAGCGCGCCGCGGCCGTCCGTCATTCAATCGAGCGGCGACGTTCCATTCCTGTGCTGGGCTTGTTCGCGCCTGGCAACGCGACTTAGTGGCAATAAAGAACAGATCGGAACGCGAAGGCCGCGCCGTCACTCCACATTCATCAGGTGTTCGACCACCAGTTTGTTCGCGACCTGGCGCACGCCCGGCGTCACCTCGACCGCGACTCGGATCGCATTCTTCTCGGTCTCGGAGTCGACGATGCCCCAGAGCTCGACGCTTCCGTTATTAACGAGGATACTGATTTTCGACGGATCGACCCACGGCTTGGACCGCAACTGCTTGAGGATATCGCTGTGCAGGGTCAGGTCGTCGACCGATGTTTCCGTCTTCGCGCGGTTGAGGTTCACCAGCGCCTGAATAAGATTGGCGCGGCTCACGATGCCGACAACCTTTCCATTGCTCGCGACCGGCACGCGTTTGATCCGGTGCTTTTCGAGCAGGGCCGCGATGTCGCCGAGCGGCGTGTCCGGCTGCACGCTGATCACCGGACGCGTCATCACGTCGGCGGCCTTGCGGGCGTGCGACATGACAAACTC
>Ga0208219_1000636_pt1 | contig 12434 bp, 14 predicted proteins | sample NGESurshal072012_7_FD_184469 | JGI IMG/M metagenome (GOLD analysis project Ga0208219, IMG submission 184469) | Arctic peat soil microbial communities from Barrow, Alaska - NGEE Surface sample 53-2 shallow-072012 (SPAdes) | ecosystem: Environmental > Terrestrial > Soil > Wetlands > Peat ...
TCACCCTCAGGTCTTCGGCCGCCTGCCGGGTCGTCTCGTCGGGGGCGGTCATCCGCAGCGCCCCGGCCTGCAGCACCATCAGGCTGACCCGGTGCGTCACCACGTCGTGCATCTCGCCGGCCAGCCGGGCCCGTTCCTCGGTCCGGGCCTGCTCGGCGAGCAGGTACCGCTCGCGCTCGGCCCGGTCGGCCCGGTCGCGCAGCGACCGCAGCAGCGCGTGGCGGGCCCCGAAGTACAGCGCCAGCAGCGGCCCCACCAGGATGCGGAGCAGCCCGTTGCTGATGACCTCGACCGAGGGCTGCCAGGGCCGGCACACGATCACGGCCAGCACGGCGACGGCCAGGAACGCAACCCGCCGGTCCCCCCGGTAGTAGAAGGGCCCGTAGGCCGCGAGCGACGTGGCGAACGGCGCCCACACGTTGCCCATGTCGACCGGGGTCAGGGCGCCGGCGGGGCGGATCAGCAGCGTGACGGCCAGCGTGAACGCGGCCAGGAGGGCGATCACCAGCAGCGGCGCGCGGCGCCGGGCCACCAGCGACAGGCAGGCGGCGGCCTGGATGCCCAGCAGGACCCACGCCAGCGTCCCCGGATGAGCCGGCCACCAGGAGATCCCGACCAGCGTCGTGGCCGTGTCCAGCAGCGCGAAGAAGACTGCGATCCCCACATCGAACGCGGTCCGGTGCCGGGACGGCCAGTGGTTCCCGGACCACCACTGGCGGCCTGACGGGCAGTGTTCCTCGCTCACGCGTTTCACGCTACGTCAGCGACGGCCCCGGGCCCCGGTTCGCGCACACCTTCGGCGGCACAGGAACCTACGAAAGTCGTATCCCGCCCGTCCCGGCACGACCTTCGCCAGCCCAGAACCCTCCGGCTCGCCCTGCCGCCCCCCGGCCCGGCCGGGGTGTCCTAGGTCCATGACAAAACACGCAGAATTCTCCGCAACGAAGCCCCGTCTCGGCCGTTATGACATCGACCCGGAGGGGTCGTCCGTGGCCTTCCGGACCCGGCACCTCTTCGGGCTGGCCCCCGTGCGCGGCACGTTCGCCCTCCGGCCGGGGACCGTCGACGTCACCGAGCCGCTGGCCAGCTCGCGCATCCGACTGGAGATCGACGCGGCCAGCTTCCGCACCGGCCTCGGCGCACGCGATGTCACCGTGCGGTCGGCCCGGTTCCTGGATACGGGGCGGCACCCCGTGATGGTTTTCGTTGCGGAAACAACGGACGGGGACACGCTGGACGGTGCGCTGACCGTCTGCGGGACCACCCAGCCGGTGCGCCTGCCCCTCGAGCTGAGTGTGCAGCCCGATGGCTCGTTCACGGCCCGCGGCGCGGTGCGGATCGACCGGACCGAGTTCGGGATCACGGCGTCCCGCGGGCTGGCCGCGCGCTACCTGGACGTGTCCGCCGAGGTCCGGTGCGTGCGCCGTGGCTAGCGCCGTCACGGTGTCGGGACTGGCCAAGAGCTACGGCGGGGTCCAGGCCGTGCGCGGGATCAGCTTCACCGTCCGCCGCGGGGAGATCTTCGCACTGCTGGGGCCGAACGGTGCGGGGAAGACGACCACGCTGGAGATCCTGGAAGGCTTCCGCGGCCGGGATGCGGGGCAGGCCGACGTGCTGGGCCTCGATCCCGGTGACCGGGCCACGGGCCGGGCGCTGCGGGAGCGGATCGGGCTGGTGCTGCAGGACATCGCGGTCGAGCCCTACCTGACCGTCCGCGAGACGCTCGCCCGGAACGCGGGCTATTACCGCGCCCCGCGGGACGTCGGCGAGGTGATCGCGCTGGCCGGCCTGGCCGGGCAGGAGCGGAAGAAGGTCAGGAACCTGTCCGGCGGCCTGAAACGCCGCCTGGACCTCGGCCTGGGGCTGATCGGAGACCCGGAACTGCTGTTCCTGGACGAGCCGACCACCGGGTTCGACCCGGCCGCCCGGCAGGACGCATGGCAGATCGTGCGCGGCCTGCGCGGCTGCGGGACGACGATCCTGCTCACCACCCACTACATGGACGAGGCGCAGGCCCTGGCCGACCGGGTGGCGGTGATGTCCGGCGGCCGGATCGTGGCCGAGGGGACGCCGTCGGACCTCGGCGGCCGGGACACGGCCCAGGCCCGGATCCGTTTCGCCCTCCCCCGCGGCCACGCGGCCGGGGACCTGCCGCCCGGCACGGTGCTGGGTGGCGCAGTCGTGGTGCCGGGCGATGGCCTGGTCACCGTGCAGACCAGCGTGCCGACCGAGACGCTGCACCAGCTGACCGGCTGGGCCCTGCTCCGGGGGCTGACGCTGGACCGGCTCACGGTGGACCGGCCCAGCCTGGAAGACGTCTACCTCGGGCTGACCGAGACCGCGGACGCGGAAGGCCCGCTAGAAAGGAGCATCCGATGACCACCCTGCCTCGCCGGACCGGGCGGCGTGATCTCGCCCTGCTGTGGCACCAGGTCCGCTACGAGCAGCTGTCGTTCTGGCGGAACCCGCAGAGCGCCTTCTTCACGTTCGTGTTCCCGGTGGTGATCATCACGCTGTTCGGCGCGCTGTTCGGCGGCGGGGGCCGCAGCTCCTACTTCTACGGGCTCTCGGCCCTGCAGTACTACGTGCCCACCATCGCGGCGCTCTCCGTGCTGGGCTCCTGTTACAGCCAGCTCGCAATCGTGCTCTCCACCCGGCGGCAGAACGGGATGCTGAAACGGGTCCGGGCCACCCCCCTGCCCGCCTGGGCCTATTTCCTCGGCCTGCTGGCCCACTGCCTGATGGTCAGCGTGGTGGACATCGCCCTCATCGTCGGCGTCGGCCACCTGTTCGGCGTGCCGCTGCCCACCCAGTGGGCGGCGATCGGGGCGGCCCTCGTGCTCGGCGCGGCCAGTTTCTGCGCGCTGGGCGTCGCGGTGGCCTCCCTGATCCGCAACGCCGAGGCCGCCCCCGCCGTGGTGCAGCTCGTCCTGTTCCCCCTGGTGTTCATCTCGGGGACCTACATCCCGATCCATTCCGGCGTGCTGGACCGCATCTCCGGATGGCTGCCGGTCCGGCCGTTCAACGAGGCCCTGCTCGGCCCGTTCGCGCAGCACAGCGGCGTCGACTGGAAGGACCTGGGGATACTCCTCGCCTGGGGCGCGGCCGGGGCGCTCATCGCCGTCCGGCGGTTCCGGTGGGATCCCCGGTCCGGGTGAGCGCCCGCGGTGAGCGCCCGTGATCAGAGCCCGTGATCAGAGCCCGTGATCAGAGCCCGTGATCAGAGCCCGTGATCAGAGCCGGTGATCAGAGCCCGCGCTTACAGGCCGTTCGGGAAGGTGATGGAGGCCGGGGAGATGAGTGGTTTCCCGACTTCCAGCTGGATCTGGGCGTGCTTCTCGAGCGGGATGCTGCGGGGGTTGCCCCGGTAGACCTGGCCGTTGTAGAGCGCGGTCACCGGGCTGCGGGCCGGGCCGACCTGGGCCGGCCCCAGCGGCTGGCCCCAGATGTCGAAGAAGTCCCCCAGTGTGTAGGTGCGCTGGACGGGGGACTCGATGTGGATGATCCCGTCGGCCGCGTGCGTATGAAGCCAGTAGAAGCAGGTGCCGCTGGCGATGAACGGCCCGTTCGCCGTGTTCGTGGCCTGGGCGCCGGGGATGCCGATGGCCGCGGGCACCTGGCGGGCGGCCCCGTTCACGAACACGGTCAGGTGGGCGTGGATGTGATAGGCGACTTGCTCGCCCCTGTCGCAGCTGATCCCGTCCACGGTCTTCCCGGTGGCCACCGTGGCCGTGCCGGCCAGCGCGGGTGCCGACGGGACCGGCACGCCCTCGGACCCGTTGGCGCCGGGTGAGGGCAGCGGCTTCAGTGTGCCGAGCGTGCTCAGCGAGGCCAGCTTGAGTTTCGGCGGGCCGGACGCGGTGCTGGGCGGGTTTCCGCTGCCGCTGGTGACGGCCAGCGTGATGGCCACGGCGGCGATGACGGCGATCACCCCCGCGCCGATCCAGGTGAACCAGGTACGGCGCCGTTTGCGGGCCGCCTCCTGGGCCCGCATCTCAGCGACCCTGGCCCGGGCCGCGGCCCCGCGAGCCTTGCTGCCGCCAGCCCTGGTCCCGCCGGGCCTGGCCGCACCGGGCTTAGCCGCACCGGGCTTAGCCGGACCGCCCCGGTTCGCGCCGGTATTGGGCCGTCCTTTGCCCCCGGTCCCCTTGGCCACGTGATCCTCTCCTCCGCCCTGCCCGCTCACCTTAGTCAACGAGCGGACCCCACCAGGAGACACGCGTGACCCGCCGCCCCGGTTCCCGGGAGCATGGCACTTCCATGATCACGACCCCTTGAACCCGCTGACCCATAGGGGGCGCGAATTGCCCAGGACCCTGGAGCGGCGGGCCCAACAGCTAGCGGCGGGCTTCGGTCGCACCGCTGAGCACGCCGGCGATCCGGGCGACAGTGTCGAGTTCCCCGGAGGCGATCGCCATGACGAGTTCGTAGGCGGCATCGTTGGTCAGGATCAGCCGTCGTCCGTTGACGCCGTAGAAGGCAATCAGCCCGGAGAGCGCGAGCCGCTTGTTGCCATCGACGAGGGCATGGTTACGGGCCAGAGGAATGCAGCAGCGCCGCCGCTTTCTCATCCAGGGTCGGGTAGGCGTCGGCCCCGAAGGCGGTGGTCTGCGGGCGGGCGAGCGCCGCCTCCAGCAGGCCGAGATCCCGGGTCTTCATGTCGGGGCCGAGAACCGGTGGCGGGCCGGCGGGCTACAGCCAGCCGGCGCGGGCGCTGGCCAGGGGGCCTTCGGCGGGCGGGCGGCCCAGCTCGCCGGCCTGGACGCGGTCGATCAGCCGGCCCAGCGCCTCGAGGACCTCGGGGAGGCAGTCGCGCAGGCTCTGAGCGTCCGCGGCGTCGGCCGGGGCGCCGCCCGCGCCCGCCTGCTCCAGCAGCCCCTCGAGGTCGGCCAGCTGATCCCCGACCCACTCGACGGGCGCAGCGGACAGCTTCCGGTCGAAGACCCGGTTGCCCGGCTCCAGGCCCCGCGAGACGCCAGGATGGTGGTGCGTCCGGTCGAAGCTGCCCGACGGCCCATCCACCGATTCGAGCAGGTCAGCCCGCCAGATCAGGTCGCCGATCTCGATGGGCTGCGCCGAGTAGATCGATCCCTGCAGCGGGCCGGGGGTGATCGCCCGGACCTCCAGGCGGGCGCCGTGCTCCGGGCCTTCCTGGCCCTTGGCCGGGTTAGGGTCCACGAAGTACAGATCGCTCAGCACCACGGCCGTCCGCTCGAAGCCGAAGACGTAGAGCACGGTCAGGTCCTCCTCAGTTGACGCCGGCATCAGCCCGTCAGGACACCTGCACCCAGTCTGCGCCAAGAGGCCGGGCGCGGAAAGGCCCGGCCCGCGGGCGATCCGGGACGGCCGGGCGCCCTGCGGGTCCTAATGCCGCGCTGGCCCCACTCGACTTCCTTGAGGATCTTCTGCAGTGACTCGTTCTGCTCTCGTAGGTAGTCGAGCTGCGCGCTGACGTCTCCGAGCTTGAGGTCGGTGTGCTCCTGCTCGGTGATCGCAATGTCTGCCAGCCGGCGGTACTCGTCGGCCAGTTGCCGGTACTGCTCAGCGCCGGTCAGCTCGATCTGCCCCCTCTTCCTGGCGGTGAGGTACCGGAACCACAGGACCACCGCGAGCGCAGCCACCCCGGCCACAGCCAGCCCGATGAGCAGGTAGCCGTTGTGGTCGGGACTTCCGCTAGGGCCTCGTTCGAGCGGGATCAGCAGCAGGGCCAGCGCGAGCACACCTGCCCCGCAGAGGATGGCCGTCTCTTTCGGTGTTCTGGTTCTCATCGCACGTCCGCCTCCAGATTCCTTGCCGTACCCAGTGTCCGCGTCGCGTTCATGATGGTCTTGGGCGACAGGTGCAGTGAGAAGGGCGTCACCTCGTAGAACTTCATGGCCTTGCCGTCCTCCGAGACTTCGATGGTGGCCGAGACCAGCCCGGCCGCCTCGAGTTTCCGCAGGTGGACCTGCAGCAGTGGCCGACTGATGTCCAGGTCGCGGGCCAGCCGGCTGACGTAGTTGCGCTCGTGCGCGAGGGCGGACATGACCCGCAGGCGATGCGGGTTGGCCAGCGTGGCCAGCACCCGCAGCAGTTCGTCTCCGGTCATGGTCGTCGTGTCCATCGCACCCTTCTTAGCACCTGCAAGAAAAACATAGCAGGTGCCTGCGGCGAGCGTCCAGGCCACACCGGCCGCCCTAGGGCCGGCCGGCTGTGAGCACTCGACCGCGTAACGCAGCCGAAACATATTCGTCATCGCAGGTAATGACTGCGGAACACATCCCGCTTACGCTGCGGACGTGGCGGACATTTTCGACTCCTACCAGCTGGCGGAGGCCTGGGACGAGATGTTCGAGCAGCCGGGCCGGCCGCGGGCCCCTTACGCGGGGCTGCTCGCCGCGCTGCAGCCGCTGGATCCGGGGGAGCTGCGGTTCCGGTCGGACCAGCTGGCCCGGATGTTCACCGACCGCGGGGTCACCTACGACTACGCCGGCGAGGAACGGCCCTTCCCCCTGGACCTCATCCCCCGGGTAATCGACGCGGCGGAATGGGACCTGATCGCGCGCGGCGTCAAGCAGCGGGTTCTGGCGCTCGAGGCCTTCCTCGCCGACGTCTACGGGCCCCGGCACGCGTTCGCTGACGGGGTGCTGCCCTGGCGGGTGGTCTGCACGTCCGCCCGATTCCACCGCGAGGTGGCCGGGCTGGACCCGCCGAACGGGGTTCGCTGCCACGTGTCCGGAATCGACCTGGTCCGCGACGGGGCCGGGCGTGTCCGCGTGCTGGAGGACAATGTCCGCATCCCGTCCGGGGTCAGCTACGTGATCGAGAACCGGCTCGCCATGACCCGGACCTTTCCCGCGCTGTTCGCCGAGCAGCACGTGCACCCGGTGTACAGCTATCCCGCCGAACTGCTGGCCGCGCTGGGCGCGGCGGCGCCAGCCGGTACCCCCGACCCGGTCGTGGTCGTCCTCACCCCGGGCACCGCCAACGCGGCCTATTTCGAGCACGCCCTGCTGGCCCGCCTGATGGGCGTGGAACTGGTCGAGGGCGGCGACCTGACCTGCGCGGGCAATCGTGTCTACGTGCACACCACGCAGGGGCTCCGGCAGGTGGACGTCATCTACCGGCGGGTGGACGACGATTTCCTGGACCCGCTGCAGTTCCGCCCCGACTCAGTGATCGGCTGCCCCGGCATGGTCAACGCCGCCCGGGCCGGGAACGTGACCATCGCGAACGCGGTCGGCAACGGGGTCGCCGACGACAAGCTCCTCTACACCTGGGTTCCCGACCTGATCCGCTACTACCTGAGGGAAGAGCCGCTGCTGGAGAACGTCGAGTCCTACCGGCTCGACGACCCGGAGGTCCTGCACTGGGTGCTCGGGCACCTTGACGAGCTGGTCCTTAAGCCGGTGGACGGGGCCGGCGGGAGCGGGATCGTGATCGGCCCGCGGGCGGACGAGGACACTCTCGACGTGCTCCGCGCCCAGGTGATCGCCCAGCCCCGGAGCTGGATCGCCCAGCAGCCGGTCGCGCTGTCCACCTCGCCCGTGCTCATCGGCGAGACCCTGGCGCCGCGGCACATCGACCTGCGGCCGTTCGCGGTCAACGACGGGAACGACGTGTGGCTGCTGCCCGGCGGCCTCACCCGGGTCGCGCTGCCCGAAGGTGAGCTAGTGGTCAACTCCAGCCGAGGCGGCGGGTCCAAGGACACCTGGGTGCTCGTCGAGCCTGGCGAGCCGGAGACCGCGGATTCCGCTGCGGGCCAGGCCGCCCTGGCCATGGCCGGCCAGCCGGGCGTGCCTGTCATGTCTCCTCCCCCGCTTCCGCACGATAACCAGGTCAGCAGGGAGAGCGGGCCGCCCATGGAAGACCAGCAGCAATGATCACCGGGCTGCTCAGCCGGATCGCCGAGACCCTGTTCTGGACGGGCAGGTACATCGAGCGCGCGGACGACACCGCGCGGATGGTCGACGTGTACGTGCACCGCATGCTCGAAGAGCCGCACGCTGACCAGGAAGCCGACTGCCGGGCCCTGCTCGCCGCGCTGGGCATCCCGGCCGCGGACGGCGCCCCGCTGGACATCGGGATGACACTGGACCAGTCGGCCTACGACCCGGACAACCCGAGCGCGATCGCCGGGTCGGTGCTGGCCGCGCGGCGCGGCGCGCGCAGCGTCCGCGAGGTGATCTCCAGCGAGATGTGGGAGTGCCTCAACGTCACCAGCCACGGCCTGGCGTCGCGCCGCAAGTCCGCAGAGCGGCTCGGGCCGCATGTCTACCTGGAGTTCATCCGGGAGCGCTCCGCCCTGTTCTTCGGCCTGACCGAGTCGACGATGAGCCACGACGAGGCCTGGCGCTTCCTGGTGCTGGGCCGCAGCCTGGAACGGGTGGACATGACCGCCCGGCTGCTGCTGGCCCGGATGCCGGCCACGCCGTACGAGGTCGGCTGGCCCATGCTGCTCCGCGCCTGCGGCGCCTACGAGTCCTTCATCCGCACCCGGACCTGGGACGGCGACCCGCAGCAGGTCGTCGAGTTCCTGCTGATGGACCGGCTGTTCCCCCGGTCGGTGGTGCACGCGCTGGCCACCGCGGAGGAGGCGCTCGCCGCGCTCGACCCCGGCGCGGGCGGCTCCCTGACCGACCCGGCGCGGCGGTCGATCGGGCAGCTGCGCACCCGGCTGGAGTACGCCGATCCCGAGCAGCTCAAGGGCCTGCTGCCGGACATGCTGTCCACCCTGCAGCGCACCTGCCGCGAGGCCAGCGAGGCGATCACCTCCCGCTATTTCATCTACGAGCAGCCCGTGATCTGGGCTCAGGAGTGCTGAGGCGTGGGCTGGCTGCTGGAGATCGTGCACGAGACCCGGATGCACTACCACGGCGCCGCCCGCGCCTCGTACAACGAGGCCCGGATGACCCCGCTCACCCTGCCCAGCCAGACCGCCCTGCAGACCCGGGTGTCGGTGGTCAACGGGACCACCGTCTGGGCGTATCACGACTACTGGGGCACCGTGGTCAGCTCGTTCGACATCCAGGCCCCGCACAACGAGCTCACCGTGCGGTCGCACGCGGTGGTGGAGACCAGCCCGGCTGCCGCGCCCCCGGACCCGCTGGCCTGGGATGAGCTGCGCGCCCGGGCGCACGCCGGGATCGCCGCCGAGTATCTCGCCGCCACGCCCCGGACCACCGTGAGCGACGCGCTGGCCGGGGCGGCCCGGGAGCGGACCCGGAGCGCTGATCCGCTCGAGACGGCCTCGGCCATCGCGGCCTGGGTGCGGGAGCGGGTGGAGTACGTGCCGGGCGCCACCGAGGTACAGACGAGCGCGCAGGAAGCCTGGGACAAGGGCGAGGGAGTCTGCCAGGACATCGCCCACCTGACCGTCGCCCTGCTGCGTGAGACGGGCCTGCCCGCCCGCTACGTGTCCGGGTACCTGCACCCGAGCCCCCAGGCGGGGATCGGCCAGGCCGTCGCCGGGCAGAGCCACGCCTGGGTCGAGTACTGGGCCGGTGACTGGGTGGCCGCGGATCCCACGAACCAGGCCTCGGTCGGTGAGGGCCACGTGGTCGTGGCCCGGGGCCGGGACTACGGCGATGTGCCGCCGCTGAAAGGGATTTATCACGGGGCCCCGAGCGTCGCGATGGACGTGACCGTCGAGGTCACCCGGCTGGCCTGACGGTGGCTTTACCGGGACTATGCCGGATCCACGCCGACACCAGGCCCGCGGGTCACGGGGGCAGCGGCGGCCCTCGCATAGGCTGTGCCGTACCCCGTAAACCCTTCCAGTGATGGCGTGATACATGGCTGAGCTGCTCATTGTCGTCGTTGTCGTGGTTGTCCTGCTGGGTTACGCAGCAGACCGGGCCCGTAAGCTCCGGGTGCGGGCGCGCCAGCTGTCCGGGATGAATGACCGGCTCGACGTGGCCGCCGCGAAGGTCGATGAAGAGCAGCACCAGCGCCGGGCCAGGGTCATGGCCAGCGCGGATCTGACCTCCGTCATGCCGGCGATCAAGCGGCCTCCCCTGACGATCCCGGGCATGGCCGGGCACGGGGACGCGCCGGAGGAGCCGGAGGAGGAAGCGGCTCCGGAAGCATCGCCAGCCGCAGGGGCCAGTTCGCCCGCGGAGGCTGGTTCGCCCGCGGAGGCTGGTCCATCGGCAGACGCGGGGGCCGCCGCGCAGGAGGACCCCGCGCCGGACGCAGAGGATGGGGCCGATGAGGCCCGGGACGCGGATCTCGATCCCTCCTCAGCTGGCGCGGTTCCTGCTGCTGAAGTGCCTGCGTCCGCACCCCGCCTGACGGACGACACGCTGAGCATGCCCGCCGGGATAACGGCGGACGACCTGCCCCCCGTGCCGAAGATCCAGGTGACCACGGAGGGCACTCTGATCATGCGCCCGGTACCAGACCAGGGGCCGGCGCCGGCCCGGGAGGAGCTGCTGGGGCAGGACGGAATCCGGGACGAGCCGGCCGCCCCCCAGAAGCGAACCAACCGCCGTTAGTGAACAGCGGGCAAACGCCAACTGGCCGGGAGCAGACGAACCGCTACTAGCTAGACTCGGGTAGGAAATTCAGTCGGCTTCCCCCCGCCGCGTCCTTGCTTCCTGACCGAGCCGAGGTTCCCGGGTGCAAACGTTCTCGCATGTCGTCGACCTGGCGGTCGGCGGCCCTGGCCAGCCCCGCGAGGAGGATGTGCTGGCCGCGCTGGCCCCGCGCTTCACGCTGGGCGCCGCGAGCCGACCCCGGACCGTACGCCGCACCTGGCTGGACACGTTCGACTGGCGGCTGCACCGCGCCGGGCTGACCCTGGAGTACCTGACGGGCTCGCGGCCCGCAGAGCTGGTGCTGGCCACCGCCTCCGGGGACCGGCTCAGCCAGGCCGCAGGCGGTCTGACCTGGCCGGTCCTGGCCGAAGAACTGCCGCCCGGCCCAGTCAGCGCGGTGATCCGCCCGGTGGCCGGAATCCGGGCCCTGCTGGCCGCCGTCCGGGCCACCAGCGCCATCCAGGACCTCCGGGTGCTCAACGCCGACACGAAGACGATCGCCTGGATCAGGGCCGACCGGACCACCGTCAACTATCCGGCCGAGACCCAGCTGCCGCCCCGGCTCCAGGTCACCCCGGTCCGCGGCTACCAGACCCAGGCCCAGCGGATCGGCGAGCTGCTCGCCGAGGCGGCCGGGCTCAACGGCGACCTGGCCCGCCCGCTGGACGCCGCCCTGGCCGCCGCGGGCCAGCGCGCTGAGGCGTACAGCAACAAGATCAATGTCCGCCTCGGCCCGGACATGCCCGCCCGGGCCGCCCTCCAGGCCGTACTCCTGCAGCTGCTGGACACCCTCGAGGCCAATGTGCCCGGGACCCTCCGGGACATCGACACCGAGTTCCTGCACGACCTGCGGGTCGCGGTGCGGCGGACCCGTTCCGCGCTCAAGCTCGCCGGGGACGTGCTGCCGGCCAGCTTGCCCGCCCGGTTCCGCCCGGAGTTCAAGTGGCTGGGGGACCTGACCACGCCCACCCGGGATCTCGACGTCTACCTGCTGAACTACCACGAGATGGCCGGCGCCCTGGTCTCCGCCTCGCCGGCTGAGCTCGAGCCCTTCCACGCGCACCTGGCCCGGCGCCGCGTCATCGAGCAGCGCGCGCTGGTCCGCGGGCTGCGGTCCGCGCGCTTCTCGCGGCTGGCCTGTGAATGGCGCAGCGTCCTCACCGGCCTCAGCGTGCCGCGGGCCGGTGAGCGCACCGCCGACCTGGCCGCCAGGCGGCTGCGCCGGGCGCACCGGCGGGTGCTCCGGCAGGGCCGGGCGATCAGCGCGGACTCCCCCGCGGAGCAGCTGCATGACCTGCGGAAGCGCTGCAAGGAGCTGCGCTACCTGCTGGAGATCTTCGCCTCGGTGTTCGACCCGCAGGCGTACCAGCGGGCACTGAAGGACCTCAAGGGGTTGCAGGATTGCCTCGGCGAGTTCCAGGATCACCAGGTGCAGCAAGAAGAGCTACGGGAGTTCGCCGTCCAGATGATGGCCGACCGGGAGATGCCCGCCACCGCCCTGCTCGCCATGGGCGAACTGGCTGGCGGGATCGGCCGGGCCCAGCGGCGGGCGCAGGACGAGTTTGCCGAACGGTTCGGCGAATTCGCCAGCCCGGCCAGCGACCGCAGGTTCCAGGACCTGACCGAGAGCGCCGGCCGATGAAGATACTGGCCACCTACAACATCAAGGGTGGCGTCGGGAAGACCGCCACGGCGGTCAACCTCAGCTACCTGGCCGCCCAGGATGGGCTGCGCGTCCTGCTCTGGGACCTGGACCCGCAGGCTGCCGCCAGCTTCCTGTTCCGGATCCGGCCCCGGGTCAAGGGCGGCGGCAAGGCGCTGATCAAGGGCAGCCGGGAGATCGACGACTCGATCAAGGGCACCGATTTCGCCGATCTCGACCTGCTCCCCGCCGACTTCACCTACCGGAACCTGGAC
>Ga0208219_1000637_pt1 | contig 12431 bp, 13 predicted proteins | sample NGESurshal072012_7_FD_184469 | JGI IMG/M metagenome (GOLD analysis project Ga0208219, IMG submission 184469) | Arctic peat soil microbial communities from Barrow, Alaska - NGEE Surface sample 53-2 shallow-072012 (SPAdes) | ecosystem: Environmental > Terrestrial > Soil > Wetlands > Peat ...
CAGCCTTGCCATCCATTACGGCGACGCACGAATTCGTGGTGCCGAGATCGATCCCAATGACCTTTCCCATGGTCCTCATATCCTTCTTTTTGCGGCAGGTTGGCTGGGCCCTGACGGCGCACCAATCCAAACCCCCAACGATCAAATGCTCGCGATATTGCGACGGTGAGCCTCATATAGGAGGGTGCCCCAAGCCTGCAAGGACCGGGACGCAACCTTCACCCGCGAAAACCGCTCCCGTTGAAAGATAGTGTCCGCAAGCTCTCCGGCGGGCTGACCGGCCAGGCCGCAAGCCGCGCGAGGGTAGGCGGCTGACCGGCTAACGGGATATCGGACCGGGCCTGCCCCCGGCTGTTGCCGGCGGGGCAAACCGGCTAAAAGGCGAGCGGAACGGAAAGGCCGCCGCCCGGTGCAAGGCCGTGACCGGCTACCATTGAACGGCCTCAATGCAAACTCAGTAGACTTTTCATGAACCAGATTCGACTGCTGTCCGCGGCTATCCTGCTCGTCGCCAGCACGCTTGCCTTCGGTCCGGCCCGCGCCGCAGACCCGGTTTTCCCGCCGGGATCCCGGGTCGGGATGACGCCGCTGGTCGGCCTCGTCGGCGCCAAAACCTTCGTCGGATTCGAAACCGAGGACCAGGGCGTCAAGGTGCTGGTGGCGGAGCTTCCGGCTGGCGCCTATGGCGAGGTTGTGAACGCTTTCAAGGCCAACCCCGCCGGCAGCAACGGCATCAAGCCCGAGAGCATCGAGACCGCCGCAGGGGTCGCCTATTATACGGCCGAAAACGCCAAGGATGGCACCACCAGCGTGCGGCGCTATTCGATGATCATGCCGGGCGGTACGTTCTCAGGCTATATCGCGGTACAGGTCCCCGAGAACGCCAGCAAGGTCTACACCGACGCCGCGGTCCGGCAGATGTTCGCCTCGGCGACCATTCGCAAGGAAGTGCCGGTCAACGAGCAGCTTGCGCTGATGCCGTTCAGCGTCACCGACCTCGCCCAGTTCAAGAATGTCCGCACGCTGGCGCCAGGAGCCGCCATCCTTCTTGCCGATGGCGACGAGACCACCGGCTTCGAGGCCGCCCCCTTCATGCTGATCGGCCTCATCGCAGCGGCACCAGCGCAGCCGCAGGATCGCGACCGGTTTGCCCAAGAGGCCGCGACCACGATTCCCGGCGTGCGCGAGGCGCATCTCACGGTGTCGGAGGCGATCCGTATCGACGGCATGCCCGGCTATGAAACGCGTATCGACGCCATCAGCGGCAAGGACAACACCCCCGTCACCGTCGTGCAGTGGCTGCGATTCGGTGGCCCGACGTCGTTGCGCGTCATCGGCAGTTCGCCGCGCGACCAGTGGGACAAGGCGTTTCCGCGTTTTCGTGCGGTGCGCGACGGAATTCACCGCCGCTGATCGTCGCGATGGACTGATATTTCAGGCGGCGTTGTTCGGTTCGTTGCCGTTGGCGGCGGTTGCCGCCTTGGCGCCTCCCTTGGAGACGCTGACCAGGGCCGGACGCAGCACGCGCTCGCCAATCATGTAGCCGGCCTGCACCACCTGCGCCACTGTGCCCGCGGGCACCGATGCGTCGGGAACCTCATACATCGCCTGCTGGAAATTCGGATCGAACTTCTCGCCCGACGGGTCGAACTTCTTGACGCCGTTCTTCTCGAGCGCGTTAAGCAGCGACCGCTCGGTCAGTTCGACGCCCTCGATCAGCGCCTTCAGGCCGGGATCGGCGGCCGCCCTGGTATCGGCTGGAACCGCATCGAGTGCACGCTGCAGATTATCGGCGATATCGAGCACGTCGCGCGCGAAGCCGGTGATCCCGTAGATCCGCGCATCGGCTACCTCGCGGCTGGTGCGCTTGCGCAGATTTTCCATTTCCGCCAGCGTGCGCAGCATCTTGTCGCGCGATTCCGCGGCTTCCCGGGCGAGCGCCTCGACCGATCCTTCCTCCGGATCGTCGGGCATCACATAGGGCTTGGAGACCACGGGCTCGCCGGCTTGCGCCGCATTCGCCGGATTCTCGTTTTGCCGGTTCGGATCGGTCATGGCCTGCCTTTTCGAAAAATCGCCGGGGATCAAGTCAATGCGGGATTTGCTGGCGGGATATCGTGCTTTGGGCGCGGAAAATCAAGCGCCCCGCGGACAGGATCATCCCCCCAGCATCCGGCTGACGATCCGCGCGGCATAGTCCACGGTCGGAATAACCCGGGCATAGTTGAGCCGGGTCGGTCCGATCACGCCGAGAACGCCGACAATATGGCCGGCGCCGTCGCTGTAGGGCGCGATGATCGTGGAGGAGCCGGACAGCGAAAACAGTTTGTTCTCCGATCCGATGAAAATCCGCACGCCTTCGGCGCGCTCGGCGCGACCCAGCAGATCGATCACGCCGCGCTTGGTTTCGAGATCGTCGAACAGCAGCCTGACCCGCTCGAGATCCTCGAGCGCGTGCAAATCCTCCAGCAGATTGGCATGACCGCGCACGATCAGTTGCCGGTCGTCGTTCTCGCCACCCGACCAGCTGGCGAGCCCGGCGGCAATGACCTTCTGCGTCAGTTGATCGAGTTCGGTGCGGCTCTGCGCCAGTGCGGTCTCAAGTTCGAGGCGTGCCTCGGCCAGCGTTCGTCCCCGGATCCGCGCATTGAGAAAGTTGGTGGCTTCGATCAGCGCCGAGGAGGGAACGCCGGGCGGCAGCGTCAGCACCCGGTTCTCGACCTGGCCGTCCTCGCCGACCAGCACCGCCAGCGCCCGCTCCGGCTCCAGCCGCACGAACTCGATATGCTTCAGCCGTGAATTGGATTTGGCGGTGAGCACAACCGCCGCGGCGCGGGTCAGGCCGGACAGCCGCGTCAATGCCTCCCCAAGCGCGGCTTCGACCGATTGCGCCTTGCCGACCGATGCGAGCTGGGTCTGGATCGACTGCCGCTCCGGTTCGGTCAGATCGCCGACCTGCATCAGGGCATCGACGAAAAACCGCAAACCCAATTCGGTCGGCAGCCGGCCGGCCGAGGTATGCGGTGCGTAGATCAGTCCGAGCTGCTCGAGATCCGACATCACGTTGCGGACCGAGGCCGGCGAGAGCGGCACCGCGATCAAACGTGAAATATTGCGCGAACCGACTGGCTCGCCGGTCGCGAGATAGCTCTCCACTATTTGGCGAAAGATGTCGCGCGAGCGCTCGTTAAGCTGGGCAAGCCCGGCATTCGGGGCGATCAGGCCGATCGGATCGTGGTGGGCCACCATCTACTCCCTGCAACTGACCCTAATCTGTCCATCCCGGGCGGCTGTGACAAGCGGTCATTGGGCCGGCCCCACGGAATGCGGCCAAAGGCCTTGCCGCTGTCGCTTCCCCCACCTACAAGCACCGCGAGACCTGTAACTTTGCTGGAGGGTTCCCATGCGGCCAAGCCGCCGTGCGCCGGATGAACTGCGCGCCGTGTCCCTGGAACGCGGCGTCGTCAAGTACGCCGAGGGTTCCTGCATGGTCAAATTCGGCGACACCCATGTGCTGGTGACGGCAACCCTGGAAGAACGGTTGCCGCCCTGGCTCAAGGGCCAGGGACGCGGCTGGGTCACCGCCGAATACGGCATGCTGCCGCGGGCGACGCTGGAGCGCACCCGCCGCGAGGCATCGGCCGGCAAGCAGAACGGCCGCACCGTCGAGATCCAGCGCCTGATCGGCCGTTCGCTGCGCGCCACGCTGGACCTCGAAGCGCTGGGCGAACGCCAGATCACGGTCGACTGCGACGTGCTGCAGGCCGATGGCGGCACCCGCACCGCCTCGATCACCGGAGCCTGGGTGGCGCTGGCCGACTGCATCGGCTGGATGAAGACCCGCAACATGGTCAAGGCCAACGTGCTGCGCGACAATGTGGCGGCGATCTCCTGCGGTATTTATAACGGCACGCCGGTGCTCGACCTCGATTACGCCGAGGATTCCGAGGCCGAAACCGACGCCAATTTCGTCATGACCGGCGACGGACGCATCATCGAGGTGCAGGGCACGGCGGAAAAGACCCCGTTCTCGCAGGACGAGTTCCTGGCGCTGATGGCGCTGGCGCGCAAGGGCGTGGCGCGGCTGGTGGATTTGCAGAAAATGGCCGTGGCGTGATCGGGCTGGCCTAGGCTGATAGATTGAAAGCCATGCATCGCCGAATCACAGGCAGGCTCGTGATCGCGACCCACAATCCCGGCAAACTTGCCGAGATGCGCGAGCTGCTGGCGCCGCATGGCGTCGAAGCGGTCGCGGCGGGCGAGCTTGGCCTCGGCGAGCCTGACGAAACCGGCGACAGCTTTCGTGCCAATGCACAGATCAAGGCGATCGCGGCCGCAAAGGCCGCCCGGTTACCCGCCTTCGCCGACGATTCCGGACTGGTGGTCGACGCGCTGGATGGCGCGCCCGGGATTTTCTCCGCGCGCTGGGCCGGCCCGGGCAAGGACTTCTCCGTCGCGATGGCCCGGATCGAGCGCTTGCTGCAGGAGCGCGGCGCTACCGCGCCACCGCAGCGCCGCGCGCATTTCGTTTCCGCGCTGTGCGTGGCCTGGCCCGACGACCATCTCGAACAGGTCGAGGCGCGCGCCGACGGCACGCTGGTATGGCCGCCGCGCGGTACGGCCGGCTTCGGCTACGATCCCGCGTTCATGCCCGACGGATATGCGCGCACCTTCGGCGAGATGACCAGTATCGAAAAACACGGGCTGCCGCCGCTCGGTCTCGGATTGTCGCATCGTGCCCGCGCCTTTGTGAAGCTTGCGGAGATCTGCCTTGACCGGCGCTGACAGCGAAGCGTTTGGCGTCTACGTGCACTGGCCGTTCTGCCTGTCGAAATGTCCGTATTGCGATTTCAACAGCCATGTCCGCCATGCGCCGATCGACGAGGCGCGATTTTCGCGCGCGTTTGCGCGCGAAATCGAAACCACTGCGGCGCGCACCCCGGGCCGGGAAGTATCGTCGATTTTCCTGGGCGGCGGCACGCCCTCGCTGATGCAGCCGCAAACCGTCGGCGCGATCCTCGATGCGATCGCCAGGCACTGGCGCGTCGCCCCCGCTGCCGAAGTCACGCTGGAAGCCAATCCGACCAGCGTCGAGGCGACGCGCTTTGCCGGCTACCGCGCCGCCGGCGTCAACCGGGTTTCGCTCGGCGTGCAGGCGCTGGACGATGCGTCGCTGGGCGCGCTGGGCCGGCTGCACACCGCGCGCGAGGCGCTCGATGCGGTCGCGATCGCGCGCCGCGCGTTCGACCGCTATTCGTTCGACCTGATCTACGCCCGTCCCGACCAGACGCCGCAAATGTGGGCGGAGGAGTTGAAGCGCGCGATCTCGGAAGCCGCCGAGCATCTGTCGCTCTACCAACTGACGATCGAGGAGGGCACGCCGTTCTTCGGGCTTCACGCCGCGGGCAAATTGAAGACACCGGACGAGGCGATGGCGCGCGCGCTGTATGATGTCACCCAGGAGGTCTGCGCCGCGCATGGATTGCCGGCCTACGAGATTTCCAACCACGCGCGACCCGGCGCAGAATGCCAGCACAATCTGCTGTACTGGCGCGGCGAGGAATATGCCGGCATCGGGCCGGGCGCGCATGCCCGGCTCGATATCGGCGGGATCAGACACGCGATCGCCACCGAGAAGCGGCCCGAAGCCTGGCTGATGCGCGTCGAAGCCACGGGTCATGGTGTTGTGACCGATGACACCCTCAACAGCGAAGAGCGCGGCGACGAGTTCCTGCTGATGGGGCTGCGCCTCGCCGAAGGCATCGATCCCGGAAGCTATGCCGCGTTGTCGGGCCGAGCGCTCGATCCGGACCGGATCGCCATACTGCTGGAAGAAGGCGCCATTACCGTCGATGCCAGCGGCCGGCTGCGGGTCACGCAAGCCGGGTTTCCCGTGCTCGACGCGGTGGTGGCTGATTTGGCGGCGTAGAGAGCAATGGTGAACGATATTCGATGGCTCTGGACGTTCCCGACACTCGAAGGGCTATTGGCAGCGCCGGAATAGCCGCTAAGGTTGCGCCGCCTACATCTATCACAATGTGCAATAGTTTCACATTTTGCTGTTGATTTTGTGCAACCATTGCACTAAGTTATCCCATTGAGGCGATATGGCGGGCATCGTTGCTCCCCTAAGTAACTGTAAGATCTACATTTATCCGGGAGACCATAATCCCCCACACTTCCACTTAAAGGGGCCAAATTCGAGGGCTTCCGTGGAGATAATGAGCTTGGAGGTTGTCGCTGGGAGGGCGTCAAAGAAGGACTTGGCCGAAGTCAAGGAATGGGCCGCAAAGCCAGAGAATCTGGCCCTATTGGTAGCAGAGTGGAGAAGGCTCAATGAACGGGAATGATATCGTTGATAGTGGGATTCGGCTTCCCCGGATGGCGAGTGTCCAGCCGCTCCATGACTTTGTGCTTCGAGTTAGGTGGGGGGAAGGCCCAAGGGCTGGACGTGAAGATTTCGTGGACGTTAGCCCGGCTATCTTCAGCTACAAAGTGTACCGTCCTCTGAGAGATGAAAGTCTTTTTTTGACCGGGATCATCGCCGAAGACGGAGATGCCATCGCGTGGGGTAGCGATGCGGATTTAATGATGTCAGCAGACACTATCCAATCCCTCGCACAGGAAAGTTGGACGCCCAGGGAATTCCTGGACTTCCTGACGCGAAACAGACTTACGCAAGAAGCCGCCGCGGCATTATTGGGTAGAAGCAGAAGGCAAATCGCAACTTACGCTACGAAGGGGCCGATCCCTCGCGTCATCGCGCTTGCATGCTACGGGTTTGAATCACTCAGGCGCGATAGATTCTTGCAGGATTCGGGCAGCATCAACGCACAACCTCCCGCAATATCCACTGTCCGGACCCCTGAGCAGAATGAACAATCCCATTCTCCCGCTGCCCACGCAGCGCTACGCCAACGCGCTTGGTCATAAGCCGGAATGCTTTGGGCTTTTACGCGCCAAAACTTTTCGGCGAGCCGGCGACCGCCACCCCGCCGCCCGATCCCACCCGCATGACCGCCAGGCCGCGTTCGTTGGTGCCATCGGCACGGAAGCGGAACAGGCCGTCGATGCCGGCAAAGCCGGATGGATTGGTCAGCACATCCGGTGAAAACCGGGTTGGGCCCTGCGTCCTCGCCAGCGCCGCCACCAGCGCCACCGCGTCATAGGCCAGCGTCGCGGTCCGCACCGGGTCGGCGCCATATTTGGCGCGGTAGCGGCTGGAAAAGCTGCGGAAACCGGCGGGATCCGGCGCCGCATAAAGGCCGCCCTGCAAGGCGGGGCTCGCGAACACGCGCGGATTGTCCCACAAGCCGGTACCGAGCAACTGGATGTTCTTCAGATTGGCGCCGGCCGCAGTCAGCGCATCGGCCACCTGCACCACCGAATCGCCGTCATCGGCAATAAAAAGCGCATCCGCGGTGCCAAGAGTCGGCGCCACCGTTCGCGCCGCGGTGGCGCGATCGGCACCGTATTTCTGGAAGGTGACGATGCGGCCGCCGCGGCGGCTCACCGCCTGCTTGAACGCGGCCTCCACGACATTGCCATAGGCGTTCTCGGGCAGCAGCGCGGCAAACGATCGTTTCCCGAGGCTGGCGGAATATTCGACAATCCGGTTGACATCGGACTCCGGCAGGAAGCTCAAAAGATAGACTCCCCGGCCGGCCACGCTTGAATCGGTCGAGAACGCGATCACTGAAATACCGCGCGCCCGCGCGAGTTGGGCGGTCGCCGGAACCGAGACCGCGAACAGCGGGCCGAGAATGATCTCTGCGCCTTCGTCAAGCGCCTGCTGCGTTCCCTGCTGCGCGCCTTGCGGGCTGCCGCCGTCATCCTTGATCAGGAGCTGAAGATTCGGATTCTGGAATTCCGCCAGCGCCATCTCGGCGGCATTCTTCATGGATTGCGCGGCAACCCCGGCATTGCCGGACGCCGACAGCGGCAGGATCAGGCCGACCTTGACCTGACCAGTGCCGACCGCGAGCGGCTGCTGGGTCGGTCCGGCCGGACCGGGCGCCGCCTCCGAGCCGTACTGGCTGAGGCTTTGCTGGACGCCCGCACAGGCCCCGAGCAGGGGCGCGCCGAGAATCAAGCCAACCGCGCTCCGCCGGGTTGCCCCGGCAGGCTGAAATTTGCGATCGAGCGGGCCCACCATCGGTTCTCTATCTCTTGACCGACCGGAATCGGTCAGAACATTGCCTCCCGGCGATCAGGAAGGTGGATTCAGGCATATTGTCGACGAATAGTTAACCAAAACAAAAGGATTATAGCGATGCGACATCGGCGCGCCCGTAGCCGGATTCCGGTTCCTCGCCGGCTGATAGCCGGCAACTCGCCCGGGCAGGATCGTGGCGTCCGCGCCTCGTTCCCACTAGATTGAGCCGATGCGCGCCAAAGCTGCCTCCCCAGATACATCCGAAGGCGTCACGGGTTTCACGGCCCGCAGCTTTTCGGTCGGCGGCCAGTTGCTCTCCGCTCCAAAGCCCCAGCCGGGACTTTATCTGGTCGCGACCCCAATCGGCAATCTCGGCGACATCACCCTGCGCGCGCTGGAAACGCTGGCCGGCGTCGACGTCATCGCCTGCGAAGACACCCGCATCACCCGCCGGCTGATCGAACGCTATGCGATCACGGCACAGCTCAAACCCTATCATGAACACAACGCCGCGGCAGCGCGGCCGAAAATCATGCAATTGCTGGCACAGGGCGCCGCCATCGCACTGGTCTCGGACGCCGGAACACCGCTGATTTCAGATCCCGGCTTCAAGCTCGTGCGCGAGGCCTGCGCGGCGAGTCATGCCGTGATCGCGCTGCCGGGAGCGTCATCGGTGCTGACCGCGCTTTCGGTGGCAGGGCTGCCGACCGACCGGTTTTTCTTCGAAGGGTTTCTGCCGGCAAAAGCGGCCGGCCGGCGCGCGCGGCTGACCGAGCTTTCGCGAATCGAGGCAACGCTGGTGATGTTTGAATCCGGAAATCGCCTCGCCGACGCCTTGGCCGATCTCGCCGCCATCATGGGCGGGCGCGACGCCGCGATCTGCCGCGAACTGACCAAGATGCATGAAGAGATCCGGCGCGCCCCGATCGCCGAGCTGGCGCGCGCGGCCGCTGCGCAGGAGACCCGCGGCGAATTCGTGCTGGTGCTGGGTCCGCCCGCGGCCGGCGCACAGATCATGCCGGAGCACGAACTGGACCAGTTGTTGCGAAATCAGCTCGCGCGCGAAAGCGTCAAGGATGCGGTGGCGCACGCCGTCGAATTGTCCGGCCGGCCGCGCCGCGAGATCTACACCCGCGCGCTGCAGCTCGCCGGAAACAAGGAAGACGATGATGGCCAAGATGGATGACGCCGGGCCGATGGCGGCGCCGCTGCGATCCGCTTCGCCGGCGCGGCGCGCCGCATTTCGCACCGGCGTTTCCGCCGAGGCGCGCGCCGCGGCCTTTCTGACCGTCAAGCGCTATCGCATTCTCGCGAGACGCTTTCGCACCCCCTTTGGCGAGATCGACCTGGTCGCCCGCCGGGGCAACCTCGTGGTCTTTGTCGAGGTCAAGGCCCGCGCCAGCCTCGAGGAGGCCGCCTATGCGGTGACGCCGCGCCAGCAACGGCGCATCATCGATGCGGCACGGGCCTGGCTGGTGGCGCATCCCGAACATGCCGAATTCGAGCTGCGTTTCGATGTCATGCTGATTGCACCGCGGCGACTTCCGCGCCATCTGTTAGCGGCGTTCGACGCCAGCCCCTGAACCTCCCCGACCGAGCCAACCTGCGGACCCGAAGATGAAACTGAATATCGCCGTCCAGATGGATCCCATCGCGCGCATCAATATCGGCGGCGATTCGACCTTCGCGCTGCTTCTGGAAGCGCAGAGGCGCGGCCACGGCCTTTCCTATTACACGCCGGACAGACTGTCGCTGCGTGGCGAGGAACTGGTGGCGCCGGTTCAGCGGCTCACCGTGCGCGACCAGGCCGGCGACCATTTCACCCTCGGCGAGGCGCGGCGCGAACCGCTCGCGGCATTCGACGTCGTATTGCTGCGGCAGGACCCGCCATTCGATCTCGCCTACATCACCTCGACGCATTTGCTTGAGCGCATCCATCCGAGGACGCTGGTGGTGAACGATCCCGCCAGCGTGCGCAACGCGCCGGAAAAGATCTTCGTGATGGATTTTGCCGATCTGATGCCGCCGACGCTGATCTCCCGCGATCTCGACGAGATCAATTCGTTCCGCGACGAACACGGCGCGGTGGTGATGAAGCCCTTGCACGGATATGGCGGAGCGGCGGTGTTTCGCATCCTGCCGCAGGACATGAATTTCGGCTCGCTGTTCGACATGTTTTCGGTGACGTTTCGCGAGCCCTGGGTGATCCAGCGCTTTCTTCCCGAGGTCAAGCACGGCGACAAGCGCATCATCCTGGTCGACGGCGAATTCGCCGGCGCGGTCAACCGCGTCCCGGCGGCGGACGATCTGCGCTCCAACATGGTGCGCGGCGGCGCTGCCAGGGCGACCGAACTTTCGCCGCGCGAGCGCGAGATCTGCGCGCGCCTCGGCCCGGCGCTGCGCCAACGCGGATTGCTGTTTGTCGGCATCGACGTGATCGATGACTTGCTTACCGAGATCAACGTGACCTCGCCGACCGGCATTCGCGCCGTGGCGCGGCTCGGCGGCCCCGACATCGCCGCGAAAATCTTGGACGCGATCGAGGCGAGGCGCGGATAGGCCGTCTCGTTCCCTCATTGTTCTTGCTCTCGTCTGAACTTTCCGCTACCTTTGGTTGCAGGAAGAAGAGGCGGCATGGTCCAGCGGGTGTCGACCGTAGCGTTCGAGGGGATACGGTGGACCAATTTCTCCTGTTTACCTGAAATAGCTTGGAATTACTAAAGGCCGGTTATAGGCTGAAACCGGGCTGATTTGAGGGCAACGGTGCTTACCCCAGATTTCCCGAGCTTTCCGATCCCTGCTTACCCGGCGCTTACCCATGCCAAAGCTGACCAAGCGGACTATCGACGCCGCGCGCTCCAGCGGGGCCGATTTATTCATTTGGGACGGCGAATTGCCCGGGTTCGGCTTGAGGGTGAAGGCGAGCGGAGCCAAGTCCTTTGTGGTGCAGTATCGCAACGCGAATGCTCGCAGCCGGCGGCTCACAATCGGGCGTTATGGCGTCCTGACGGTTGAAGAAGCGCGCAAGGCGGCCAGGATTGCTCTGGCGGAGGTGTCGAAGGGCTCAGACCCAGCCGAGAGCAGGAAGCTGGAGCGCGGCGCCGTCACCATTGAAGCACTCTGCCGAGAATACATCGACAAGGCGAAGCGCGGCCTGATCCTGACACGGCGCGGAGAGCCGAAGCGCGCAATTACGCTTTATACGGACCAGGGGCGCATCGACCACCACATCATTCCACTGATTGGCAGTCGCACCGTCAAGGATCTCACGCCGGTCGATGTCCGGCGGTTCATGCAGAGCGTCATGAGCGGTAAAACGGCAACGGACGTTAAGACAAAGGCCCGGGGCCGCGCCATCGTGACGGGTGGTATGGGTGCTGCCAGTCGGGCGATCGGCCTACTGGGCGGCATTCTTTCTTTCGCGGTCAGTGAGGGCTATCGGCCGGACAATCCGGCCCGCGGCATCGTGAAGCCTAAATCCGGCTCGCGAGAATGGCGGCTCGACGATGACGGCTATCGAGCACTCGGTAGGTGTCTGGCGGCAGCCGATGGCGAGCATTGGCAGGCTGTCCTTGGATCGCGCGCTCTGGCACTGACGGGCTGCCGGCGGAACGAAATAGAAAGCCTGCTTAAAGTCGAAATCGACTGGACGGGCAGCGCTCTTCGCCTTGGCAGTACGAAGACGGGCAGGAGTATCCGGCCGATTGGCGACGCCGCGTTGACCGTTCTGCGGGATGCTTGTGAGCGCTCCAACTCGAAATACGTTTTCCCCTCGATCACCAACAACGCGAAACATCATATCGGCTTGACGGAAGCCCTGCAGCGAATCGGGGGCGACAACGTGCCGGGCCTGACATCGCATGGCCTGCGGCATTCGTTTGTCTCTACCGCGGAGGATATTGGTTTTTCGCTGCCAACCATTAAGGCCCTGGTCGGTCATTCGAGTGCCGGCGTGACGGAAGGTTATATTCACAAAATCGATACCGCCCTGGTGTCGGCGGCAAACAAGATTGCGCAGCATATCGAGATGGCAATGACCGGCAGAAATTCAGCGAGCGTGGTCAAACTTAGATCGGCGTAACGAATCGGCGCGGCTAGGGTAGCTCCCGAAAAGCTGGTCCGCACCAGCCTGCCGCGTCGTCCTCATGCGGAAAGCTCCAGCGGAGGGGCGCCCTATGGTCGAATCGAGTGATCCGATACCAGCAGATGGCATTTATTTGCTAGACGCGTTCGAACATGTCTATCGAGCAATGAATCCCAATTGGCAAGAATTGGA
>Ga0208219_1000638_pt1 | contig 12421 bp, 8 predicted proteins | sample NGESurshal072012_7_FD_184469 | JGI IMG/M metagenome (GOLD analysis project Ga0208219, IMG submission 184469) | Arctic peat soil microbial communities from Barrow, Alaska - NGEE Surface sample 53-2 shallow-072012 (SPAdes) | ecosystem: Environmental > Terrestrial > Soil > Wetlands > Peat ...
AGCTGGAGCTTGGTGCGGTAGGTGATCGCTCCGGCCTCGTCCAGGGCAATGTCCTGCTTCACGACCTCCGCCACTCGAAGATCGCGGATTGTCCCAGCTGCAGTCCTGATCGCCTCCGCGGCCGCGTCCTCCCATGAAGTACCGCTTGTCCCGATGATCTCGGTCACCCTGTAAACGCTCATGACACTCTCCCTTGATGACTTGCCGGCCCCGTGAGCAGCGACGCTCAGCCGGCCCGTATCCGTCTAACCTCGGCCCGGGACTGGCCCGGATCGGTAGGTGAGACATTCGCTGCCGGACTGAGCTTGGCACTCACCCCGGATAACGTCCAGAACCGATGCGCCGCAGATACGCGACCGTGCTGCGGACTCAATGTCACGGAGCATGGGCGACACGCACTCTTCTGCCGCCTTCCGGCCCGACTATCCGGGGGATGCCGTTCGCTGCTAGTCGCAGTTGTCCGCCGAAGTCAAAGAGCCGTTCCCGGCATCGCCTGGCAGCAGTGGTCACCTGGTCGCAGTCAGACGGGTGCCGGACGTCATGAGCGTACGGTCGCTGTAGCAACAGCAGCGGCGACCGCACGTTCATGGCCCTCGGAACTGGCCGGCACCGTGGCTGGCCGCGCTGGGGCCGCCTCCTAGTTCGGGTTGTCGGCCACAGTGATCCGGTCGAAGTCCGGGGTGTACGCCGAAGGGTCAGCAAACTCGATGGTGTTGGACCCGCTGCTGAGCTGCAGTGGCACCGTCATCGTGCCGACGGTGCTGAAGCTGCCGGTAGGCGTGAACGACAGGTCCTGCGGGGTCCCGCCGTTCACGCTGATGGTGGCCGGCCGGCCGGTGGCCGAGCCGTCGCAGTAGGCGATGGTGACGTTGTAGGTACCCGCGCTGGCCACCGTCACGCCGGTGAAGGTCAGCGTGCCGCCTTCGCCGACGTAGCCGACCTTGTTGCCGCCCGAGCAGGTTGGGCAGCTCTGCACGACCGCGCCACCGGTCAGCGTGTTCGCCGCCGCCTCGGCCTCATACGATGTGGCCCCCGGGGGCGCGGTCGCGCTGCCGGTCGTCGTCAGGCCGCTGAACACCGCCTGAGCTGGCGAGCCCGCCGCGTGGGAGGTCACGAAGAGGCCGGCGTCCTGCATGGCGCTCTGGCCGGGCACAGTCGCGCTGCCGACCGTCAGCCAGTCCGAGCCGTCATAGGAGTAGTAGCCCGTGTAGCTGGATCCGTTGCGCACCAGTTCGAGCCAGACCGGCGTGCTCTCCGGAATGGTCTCGTTGGGCGGCGTGACGGAGGTGATGTTGTCGCCGCCGTTCGAGTCCCACTCCAGCTGGATTCCGCCCGACGGGGACGCGAAAAGGATGACCCCCTCCGGCGACGACCCCGATCCGGTCATGTCGTTGCGGACGATGATGCCCGCCTTGCCGTAACCGGTCAGGCTCGTCGTCGATACCACCTTGGTCTCGATCGTCGCGGTGCTGGCCGCGGCGCCTGGCAGGTAGATGGTGCTGTAGGCGTCGGCGTCGTTGTACAGGTCAGCGCCGGCGCCGGAGATGCCGAACTCCTGGCCCGACTGGGCGAAGGCCGCCGGGGCGTCGGTGGCGGAGGAGTAGGTCTTATATGGCGCCTGGACGGGCGGGCTGACGGTGACCGGCTCGCTGACCGAGTCCTGCTGGCGGAGCAGCAGCCACCGGTAGCTGGCCGTGGCCGTCAGGATGCCCGGCTGGAACAGCGACGTCGGCGCCGGCGCGGTCACCGCGAACGTGACCTGGGTGGTCTGCCCGCCCGCCACCGACGTGAACGTCGTCTTCGAGGAGGGCGTGACCGTCCAGCCGGACGACGCAGGCAGGCTCAGCCGGACGTCCTGGACCGGGTCGACGCCATTGTCGGCGAAGGTCTCCGTGACGGTGGCCGGCTGGCCGCCGATCAGCGTGGCAGGCCCGCTCATTGAGACCGTCGTGGCCGGCGGGAGAAGCCCGGGGTGCGCAGTCGGGCTGATCCGCAGCAGGGCCACCCCGTGTGAGGCGACGTCCGCCGAGATGGCGGCCCCGCTCTCGGTGAGGTGGTGCGTCCACAGGTTGTCCAGCCGGTAGGCGCTGGAGGCGGGCAGCCCGACCGCGGCCGCCGTGGTCGAAACCACCTGGGGCTGGCTGCCGGTGTTGAACAGACCGACGACCACGTCCCCGTTCTTCTCGGTCTTGGCGAATACCTGCGTCGTGGCGGTGCTGGAGATCCGTGACGCGTCGATGGCGTCCTGGTCGACGGACAGCACGGCCCGGTTCGTCAGGTACTTCAGGTCAGTCGGGTCGAGGTTGGTCAGGTCGGTGCCGAGGATCAGCGGCGACGAGGCCAGTGACCACAGGCTCATCTGGGTCTGGCGCTCGTCAGGGGTGAGGCCGTCGTTGCTCCCGTTCCCGACCTCCAGCGAGTCGTAGTCGTTGAACGCGCCGGGCCCGCCGTAGGGCTGCCACTGCGCGACCTGGTCGAACCGGGACTCGATGTTGGCCCAGTCGGTGAGCGGGTAGCTGGTGCCGCTGGTCTCGCAGCCGTAGCACTCGATGTCGCCGCCGGTGCGCCAGCCGTTGGAGTACTGGGCCCAGGCCGAGGCGTCGGCGATGGCCAGGCTGTTGGACAGCTCCAGGTGGATCGGGCGCCCGGTCTGGGCCAGCGCGGTCGACCAGGCCTGCACGTCGGGGATGTCCCCGGCGCCGACGCCGTCGAGCTTGAGGTAGTCCACGCCCCAGGAGGCGAACTGGTCGGCCCAGGAGTTGATGAACGCCTGCGCGCCGGGCTTGCTGTAGTCGATGCCCTGCATGCCGCCGCAGTTGTAGTTGTGCTCGCTGGCCCCGTCCGCGATCTGGCCGGCGGTGTAGGAAGTGCCCTCGATCGGGGTGTTCTGCGCCACCGCCTGGTCGGAAATGCCCGGCGTCATGTAGAGGCCGAACTTCAGCCCCAGGGAGTGCGCGTAGTCGGCGACCACCTGGATGCCGTTCTCGGATCCGCTCGGCGGGAACTTGGTGGCGTCAATAACCCACCGGCCGTACTCGTCCACGTTGGGGCCCTGACTGCCGGGGCACTGGTACCAGAAGTCGTCCACATTCACGTACAGGTAACCGGCCTTGGCCAGGCCGCTGTCCTTCATTGCGAGCGCCTGCGCCTCGATGTCGGCCGCGGTCGGATCATGCCGGATGAAGCTCCAGCTGCTCCAGCCCAGCGCCGGGGTGAGCCCGACGCCATTGGTCTCGTTCGCCGCGACGGGCGCCGCCGTGGCGGCTGGCGCGGCCAGCAGGATGCCGTAGACGGTCAGTGGCACCGCGGCCAGGGCCGCCACCAGGCCGTAGATCAGTCTCCTCATGTACTGGCCTCCATCCCTAGCTGATCTTTATTGCGAAGATGTGCAGCGACGGGCTGCCCGAGGCGACGCCGCTGCTGACTCGGGCAGGGTGACCTGGTCACCGTCTTGCTGACTGCAGCGGCACCGAGGTGTCGTAGACGCGCACCGGCAGTGAGTTCTGTCCACTGGCGGATACGGCCGCCGCAGGCGATGCCGCCGGGCCTGCCTGGGGCCCCCGTCACCGGACCGCTGGCCAATAAGGCGGTGGCGGCAGCCGCGGCGACGGGCATCCGCCGCATGTGGGGCGGGCAGACGAGCCGGCGAGGCGAGCGCATAGCGGCCTTCCGTGGCGGGTGGCGGCCCAGGCGAGCGCTGGACTACACGAAGGAGGCGGCGACACATCCGATGTCTAAACCGGGACGTTAAGCTCGTTTCTGTTAGGTGTCAATGCCGAAGTAGACGATAATCCATACTAATTCGGTCACCGATCTCCCATGATCCGACACGACACGACAGGATCCGACAGGCAGATGGGGTCCGTGCCCCCTGGCGGGGCGGTTCTGGATCGGCGGCGCACGGCACCCCTTTAGCCGGTGGGCGAGGTCCTGCCCATGTGTTCCCGTCAGCGATTATTTTTCTGGTGCCGGGCCGTCTTGGTGTGCGTGGACCCTATGACAGGGCGGCACCTTGAGGCCTGCCTGACCGGCTACGCGGACCTGAACGGCCTGCACATGTCCTACGAGGTGCATGGCGAGGGGTCAGCACGGTTCCTGGACTGAGATCAGCAGGGCAGCCCACGCAGATGCCGTGCGCCCGGCAGGCCTGCAAACCAAATGGCTGCAGCGACGGAAACCCGCGGGCAGGCGAGACTGAGCATTTCCCGCCCTGATGGACAATGTGAGCACAGAATCAGAAGATCGGCACTCGTACGGCGGGCTCCTGGCTTCGCAGGGTCTGGCCGCCAGGCGAAGTGAACCATCCATTCAGTCAGCAGACGTGGTTCTGGACGTGCCCACACTTCTCCGAATCACGTCTTATCGACGGGAGGCCGGTGTCGCGCCTCCGGTGCGGGTGTGGGGGCGATCTGGTGGCGGGAGGGCCTGCTCTTATCGGTCTATTCACGCATTCCTGGGGGAAGATGTAGGTGTGCATCCCGAAGAGGCGGGCCGCCTGGTCAGCGCCGCAGCGGCCGGCGACGCGGCGGCGTGGAAGGAACTCGTCGAGTCCTTCAGCGGCCTCGTCTGGTCGGTCACCCGCGGCTACCGTCTCAATGCCGCCGACGCGGCGGACGTGTTCCAGACCGTGTGGCTTCGCCTCGCCGAGCATGTCGGCCGGATCAGGAGTCCCGACCAGGTGGGCACCTGGCTGGCGACAACAGCCAGGCACGAGTCACTGCGGGTCGCCCGCGCCAGTACCCGGATCATTCTTACTGACAGTCCGGACCTGCTGGATTCCGGGCTATCCGATGAGCACTCACCGGAGCAGGCCTTGCTGGACTCTGAGCAGACCGCGCTGAACATCGATCGCGCCACACAGATGTGGCGAGCACTGGGTCAACTGTCGGCGCGCTGCCAGCAGCTGCTCCGCGTGCTGACCGCCACGCCCCCACCGAGCTACGCCGAGGTAGCAGCCGCGCTCGACATGCCGGTGGGCAGCATCGGGCCTACCCGAGCCCGCTGCCTGGACCGTCTCAGGCGACAGCTGGTGGGGCAGGTATCTCGCACTAGTTAACTCCCTCTTGAGAATGAGCCGCATACATGGCCGAGGTAGCGGATGGGAGGTCCGGTGCGTCACGAGCCTGACGACACAGACCTGGAGGAGGAGCTCCGGCGGGCCGTGGCCCGCCTGGACGGAGTACCTCCGCCGCTTTTCCAGGCTGCAGTTGACTCCTACACGTGGCGAGCTGTCGATGCTGAACTTGCCGAGCTTGTCTTCGATTCGCTCGTGGACTCCGGCCGCGCCGCCGCCGTCCGCGGTCCGCAGCAGACCCGGCTGCTCTCATTCGAGGCAAACGGCCTGGGCATCGATGTCGAGGTCAGCGGCACGGAATCTACACGCACGCTGATCGGCCAGATTGTCCCACCGCAACCAGCGTCGGTAGAGGTGCGCCAGGGGGATGAGGTAACCGCGCTCGACGCCGACGAGCTTGGCCGCTTCCGATCCGGCCCGCTCGGCTCAGGCCCGTTCCGTCTGGGATTCAGCGTCGGCACCGACCTGGCCCGCCGCCGCGTGGCGACCGAGTGGATAGCAATCTGACCTCGCAGGGCCGGCGGCCTGAGCCCGCTGGGCCGACCGCGCTGGTCCGGGACCGGCGATGACGTCGCCGCATGGCTGATGCGGGCCGCCGGGGTTCCCAGTGGCCCGCATCAGTGACTGTCCTACTTGCTGTACACGAGGTAACGGTTGGGCAGGTCGTGGCGCCATCCCGGTGGGGCCGGCGGGACGAACAGGAAGCCAGGATCGCTGTCCACGTCGATGAAGTTCGTCGCGAAGGCCGCGTAGGGCTGGCCGGGATCCACGATGTCCAGGGTCACGTTGGCCTCGTACACGGCCGCGTCGGGTCCTGGATCCGGAGTGGGCAGGGTGAACACCACGAAGTCGAACGCTGGCGCCTGGGGGCCGTAAGTTCCGGTCTGGACCAGTGTCGTGTGGGTCAGGTCGGTGAGGTCAACCAGGTCGAGCGAGATCCGCCAGCCCCGTCCGCCCAGCTGCACGGTCGGCGGCACGGCGAAGCCGCTCGGGATGCTGGCCACCGGGTTAACGAAGGTGAACGCGACAAGGAACGCGAACTCTCCGGCCGCGATGACCTTGCCCGGCTGATACGGGGGCAGGCCGCTGACCTGAATCGGCGACGTCGCAGCCACGTCGAACGCGACGTACTGACCGACTGTGGGTTCGCCGATGCGAGGCTCGATGCCCCCGCCAGAACCGTTGGAGTGGCCCGCGATCTGCGCGAGGCGGCTCGTGGACTTCTCGGAGAGTGCGGCCAGGTAGCCCCGGGCCCACTCCTTGACGGCATTCATAGCCGCCTCATGTGGTTCGGGTGCCGCCCCGGCTTCGGGTGCGGCGGGTCTGTCGGTCACGGCAGTCATCTCGGGCTCCCCCTGAGTGTTGGCGGCGGCCGGCTGGCCGCGGTTGCTGTCATCTAACAGAGAGAGCCGGCGGCCACTGCAGATACACGATCAGCCCGTTTACTTGCGTTCCGGGGTTCCCGGCTGCTGCCGCCGTCAGCAGCCAGGGACCGGGCATTCCTTCCTGTGGTGGTGCGAGCCATGATCGTCCCGGTCGTCGCACGCCTGCCCGGGGAAGATTACGGGGCCCACAGCTGGGATGGTCTGGGCGCGGGCCCGGGCCAGCAGAGCCGCCGCCGCCTGCGGACCGTTCTCGCCGGTCCCCGACATGCGCGCCGCGACAAGACCGGCCACGAGCGGCGTCGAGAAAGACGTTCCGCTCCAGCGGGCCATGCCGTCAAAGGTTCGCCGCTCGCCCACGGACGGTGGCTCGGTGCACAGGTACGTGCCGGTCGCAAAGGCGTTGACCAGTCCCTCACCGGGCGCGAAGACATCCACCCACGGACCGTAGTTGCTGAAGTGCGCCCTCTTCCGCCAGGTCGCGCTGAGAGCACCCACGCCCACGGCCCAGGGGAAAGCCGCAGGCCAGAACGGCCGCCTCGACGCGCCGTTTCCTGCGGCGGCCACCAGGACGACGCCCGGGTAGTTGCGCAGGAGTTCTCCTAGAACCTCGAAACCCAGGGAAGCGATGTCCTTCCTGGTGTTGCTGCCGAAATCGAGCGAAATGATCTCGGCGCCCCGCTTGAGCGCGTCGGATACCTGCTTAACCAGGTCAGACTCGTAGTACGCGCCGACTTTCGTGAATGTCTTGCCTACCCACACGCCGGCCTCGGGCGCCATGGTCCGCACGACGCCAGCGACGAAGGTCCCATGGCCGGCATAGGGAAGAATGCGAGGTGGGTCGCCCCCGAACGGATTCTCCGCCTGTCCGTCCACGCCGGCCAGCCAGTAGTGCTGTGCGGCCGCGTCTGGCAGCCAGCCACTGTCCAGAACGGCGACCAGGACACCGTCACCGTCGCACTGCTCCCTGGACACCCCGGGATCGGGTGCCGCACTGGCCGGGACCACTTCCGGTTCCGTGGCGGGACAGGCGGTGCCGGTGCAGATATAGAAGATGTGGTCGGGTGTGACCACCCCCTCGCCGAGTACCCGGTCGGCCAGCGAGCAGGCCTCCTCGACGCTCTTGGATTCGCTATCGGAGAACTGGATACGGGTCAGGCCGCGCAGGTTGTTCTCGTGGTCAACCGGCGCTCCCCGCACGATGGGATCCTCGCCCCCGAGAACGCGATGGACGTCGGCATCGCGCATGAGAAGGGTGCGCTCGCGATAGAGGTAGTCCACATCACCTAATTTCGCCCAATCGCCGGGGTGAACGGCCGCTCCCTCGAGACCGTCCTCGACATCCGGGATGCCGTGCAAGAGCAGGTCGATCTGCGCCTCGAGTCGGCTTCGCGGCTGGCCTGGCCCCTGCTCGCCAATCGACATGATCGTCCCCCGATATCACATGTGATTTGTATTAAGAACTGTTTAGCATTATTTGCATGACGTCGGGAGATCCGGATCCGGGGAACTTGTCTTCCGGGCCGGACCTGCTCCCGGCGCTCGCCGTGTCCAGGCCTCATGACGCCTTGCTGGCCGCCCGGCGCGTGCTGGCCGGCCAGCCGAGCGCCTACGACGCCTCGCTGGCTCACCATGCGGTCGGGATCGTCCTGCGTGACCGCGGGGACCTTCCGGGCGCCATCGCCGAGCTCAGGAAAGGGGTGAGGCTGGCCCGTGCGTCAGGCCGGCCGGAGCGTGAGGTCGACGTGCAGGCCACCCTGGGGATCGCGCTCGCGTGGACCGGGCGCAGCCAGCAAGGGCTGGCGGTGCTAGACCGGGCGGTGGAGGCCTCGCGAGGCGCCCTGGCCGGACGCGTGCTCATGCGGCGAGCCCTGATCCTCTGGGACCTGGGCCGCTTCCACGAGGCCCACCGGGACCTCTGCCGCGCCCTGCCCTGCCTCCGCCGGGCTGGCGACAGGGTATGGGAGGCCCGGTCACTGACCTGGCGAGCCCATGTCTTCCTCGGGCTTGGCCTCCCCGGGCGGGCCGCCACGGACTTCGCCCGTGCTGAGGAGCTGCTCGCAATCAGCGGACAGGGACTCGAGTACGCCAAGGCCCGGCATAACCGCGGACTGGCCGCGCTGAGCCGTGGCGAGCTTCCCGAGGCGCTCACGTACTTCGACGAGGCAGGCGGCCGGTACGCCGCGTTGGGCTTCACCAACCCCGACCTCGCCATTGACCGCTGCTCGGCATTGCTCGCCGCGGGGCTGGCCGGAGAAGCGGCGGCCGAAGCCGACACCGCCATACGCCGGATATCTCCAGCGGGAGGGATCGCGTTCAAGAGAGCGGAGTTGCTCTTCGCGGCGGCCACCGCCGCTCTGGCCGCCAGCGACCCGGCCACCGCGAGAGACCGGGCACGTCAGGCGAGGCGGCTGTTCCGGGCGCAGGCGCGGCCCGCCTGGGAGGCGCGCGCCGACCTTGTCGTCGCCGAGGCCAGGTACGCAAGCGGTGAGCAGTCCGCCAGCCTGCTCCGGTACGCCGAGAGTGTCGTGGCCCGTCTCGAAGAGTTCCGGGAGGGCGAGGCAATGCGGGGCCGCCTGCTGGCCGGCCGCCTGTCCCTGAGCCGGGGATGCGCGGCCGAAGCCGACCAGCACCTTGACCGCGCGGCGAGGTCACGCCGCCGCGGGCCACCCCTGACCCGCAGCGTGGCGTGGCTCGCCCGGGCGCTGCAGGCCAACGCGCGAGGCAATGCCCGGGCGACCCGCGCCGCCTGCGCGCGCGGGCTCGACGCCCTCGGTGAGCACCAGGTGAGACTCGGGGCCACTGAGTTGCGCGCCTACGGGACAGCCCACGGAGCCGAGCTTGCCTTGCTGGCTCAGCGCGATGCACTCAGGCATGGTGACGTTCGCCGACTGCTGGTGTGGAGCGAGCGATGGCGGGCGACCGCACTGGCACCCCGCGGCGGCCCGCGCCGGCAGGACCGCGAGCTCGTGGCCGAGCTGAGCGCACTCCGCAGCATTACCCGGCTCCTCGAGGTAAGCGAGGCGGGCGGTCCGCGCCGGAACGCCCTCGAGCGCGAGCGAGACCGGCTCGAGGCCGCCGTGCAGGCCCGCACTCGCCGGTCGGCCGGAAGCGGCGGCCTAGGCAAAGGAAGCCTCGATCTCGACATCCTCTTTGATGAACTCGGCGGCAGGTCGCTGATCGAGCTCGTCGAGGTCGACGGCGTGCTGCACGTGATAACCGTTGCGGATCGGCGGGTGCGCCTGCACCTCGTCGGCGGCCTTCCTGAGCATGAGGTCGAGATGAGCCGCTTCATGCTGCGCCGCCTGGCGTACGGTCCCTGGCGGCGCAGCGAGGATCTGCTGTTGCCGCAGGCTGGCGCCCGGCTGGAGGCAGCGCTGCTTGGCCCGGCTGCGGCGGACCTGGGCGATGGGCCAGTCGTGGTCATACCGCCGGGCCGGCTCCAGGCGGTGCCGTGGGCGCTCCTGCCGTCGCTGCACGACCGCGTGGTGAGCGTGGCGCCGTCCGCGTCGATCTGGGTGCACGCTCGTCGAGAGAAGCCTCCCGCCCAGCGGCGCGTCGCCCTCGTCGTGGGGCCCGGGCTGACGTCCGGCGGTGCGGAGGTCACGGGGCTGCGTCCGCGTTATCCAGACGCGGTGCTGCTCGGTCAGGGCAGCGCGTCAGCCGAGCAGGTGCTCCGGGCCCTGGACGGGGCATGGCTCGCGCACATCGCGGCCCACGGCACCTTCCGGGCTGACAACCCCCTGTTTTCGTCGCTGCAGATGGACGACGGGCCGCTCACCGTGCACGACTTCGAGCGCCTGAACCGGGCGCCACACCGCTTGATCCTTTCCAGCTGCGACTCCGGGGTAGCTGCCGCAGTGGGCGCGGACGAACTCCTCGGCCTGGTGAGCAGCCTGGTTCCGCTCGGCGCCGCCGGAATCGTAGCCGGTGTCGTGCCCGTCAATGACCTGGCCGCCGTGCCCCTCATGCTGGCTCTGCACGATGCTCTTCGAGGAGATGTGACGTTGCCTGAGGCGTTGCTGGCCGCGCGCAAGGCGACGAGCGGCGACCCGCTGGCCCAGGCGACGGCTCACTCCTTCATAGCCCTCGGGGCCTGAGGGGGCCGGGCTGCGCGTCAGGCACCGCACGCCCACGGGCCGCGGGACTGGGCCAGACAGGTCGTCTCGCCCAGTCCCGGTACTGCCGATGCGGTCGAAGCCGCTGGCCTGCCGCGTCAGCCGACCCGCACCTCGACCTCGTGCGAGGCGATGCCGTTAGCAACGACCCGCAGGTCGTAGTGGCCGTGGGGGAGGCCGGTGGGGACCGCGAACGAGGTATGCACGTGACGGTGGCGGGTGGCCACGGCGGTCGGCACCGATGGTCATGGCCACGGGTAGGCCACCAGGTGGATGGCCAGCACGGTGAGGCCAGCCAGGATGATCACCACGGCGGGATGCCACCGGCTGTTGAGGTCATCCAGCGTCCGGAAAAGGGTCGGGAACGGCACATCCCTTGCGAACCAGTAGGCGAGCACGTTCGGAATGATCAGGAATGCCACAGCGATCAGGCCGTAGATGACGTAACCGACGACGAACTTGCTGCTGCCCAGTCCGGCGGCGGCAGCCCCGGCTCCGGCCACCAGGACAATTGCGATCGGGAAGTACCACCGCGCATTCCTGAACTCGGCGGTGTTGCCGCCCTCAGCCTTGGTCAGCCGGCCCTTAGCGGTCCTCCACCGCTGCGGGCGCCGTTCCGGCAGGCGGAACTCTCGCTGTCGCGGCGGATAACTGAGTGTCTGGACGGCTCCAGCCACGATCAGGGCAACAACGATGATCTTGACAGGGCTCCATAGCTGCTCAAGATGGCCGACCGTGGCTGAGATGGTCAGCCACCACGGATTCCCCGCAACTGCCCAGAGCTCAGAGACACCAATCACGCAGCCCATAAAGAGCCAGACGCCATAACCCCACCACTCGCTTCTGCTGACGCAGGTGAAGCGGTCTCGCCACCGCCCTGGGTGGCTCAGAGTCTGGTCTGAATCGCGATTCCGCGTGAGCGTCATCGGACTCTCCTCACCGCTGACGGATATGGCCTCCTGCAGTACAGAGCCGGATGGGCCGAGCCAGATACACGGCTGCGCCTGACCGGCCCCACGGGACGCCCGGTTCGCCCCGGCGCCGCGGACAGGCTGAAGGCACAGGCCACGAGAAGATCGTTTGCGAATAGCGAGGAGTTCGGTCGGCAGTTTTAGACTGGCTCGGGGTCCATCCGCCAAACAGGGTGTTGATGGATCGGGGGAGCCGGCCGGGCGCTGCTGGACAACGTCCGCGCGCGTATCAGGTTGATCTGGGTGCATGTCCTTTTCACAGCCCGGTTGCGTGCCTGCCGAAGCCGCGCGGTGGTCCCGGCCCGCTCCCACTCGCATCCTTGAGGATGGCGGTGCCTGCCCTGGGGCCTCGGCCGACGGCGGTCTCTTCCCGGTAGCGTGCGGAGGTGACGCTTTTGGTGGTGTTCGCCGGGCTCCCGGGTTCGGGGAAGTCCGTGCTGGCACGCGGAGTAGCCGACGCAATCGGCGCAACATACCTGCGCATCGACACCATCGAATCGGCCATCGTCTCGACGCTCATGCCCTACCGGGACAACCCGGCGGGTTACGTGGTTGCCGGCCCATATCGCGCATCCGCGGCGGGCTCAGGGTGCACACCCATCCGCTGCCGCCCGGTGGAAGTGTCACGCGGACCCGCCTGCTGCCGGCCGTGCCCGCGTAACAGCGAGATGGTCAGATCAGCGCGATGCCGCAATAGGACCATGCCCGGTCCGCATTGTGGCCGGGGACGCCGCCATCCGGCCGCCAGCGGGAGACGAGCACACAACCGGGGTCGAGGAGTTCCCGGCCGTTGAACATGCGCAGGATGCTGTCCTTGCTGCGCGGGATCCAGGTGGCTCCCCGCTCTTTGGCTTCGGCCGAGGCCTGGTGCGTCCT
>Ga0208219_1000640_pt1 | contig 12405 bp, 15 predicted proteins | sample NGESurshal072012_7_FD_184469 | JGI IMG/M metagenome (GOLD analysis project Ga0208219, IMG submission 184469) | Arctic peat soil microbial communities from Barrow, Alaska - NGEE Surface sample 53-2 shallow-072012 (SPAdes) | ecosystem: Environmental > Terrestrial > Soil > Wetlands > Peat ...
CCAGGACTGTCCGACCCCACCGCTACCGTCTCCACCAGCGACAACAACAGAACCCCCCTCACCGACCAGAAAAGGTGCAGTTTGCAACCCGAGGTTTCGCCCGAGGTGTCCGCGGCGGGATCTTGACGACCTTGACGCCAGAGGCGGCAAATATCTCGTCAAAGGCGCTCGTGAATTTCGCGTCCCGGTCGCGGATGAGGAACCGGAACGCGGTGACCTTATCCCCGAGGTCCATGAGCAGGTTGCGGGCCTGCTGCGCGGTCCAGGCGCCGTCTGGACGGGCGGTGACGCCGAGGACATGGACGCGCCGGGTCGCCACCTCCATGGCGAACAGGACATACAGCCGCCGGAGGAAGATCGTGTCGACGTGGAAAAAATCGCAGGCCAGCAGGCCCTCGGCCTGGGTGCGGAGGAACGCATGCCAGGAGTTGTCCAGACCGCGGGGAGCAGGCCGCGGGTACTTGGCGCGCATGATCCGCCGCACGGTCGCCGCGCTGACGTTCTGGCCGAGGCGCGTGAGCTCGCCGTGCACCCGGCGGTATCCCCAGGCGGGGTTCTCCCGTGCGAGCCGCAGCACCAGGTCCTGGATTTCCTGGCTGGTCGTCGGGCGTCCGGGCCGATGAGGGTAGGTCCATGAGTGTGCGACGAGGCGGCGGTGCCAGGCCAGCAGCGTGCCCGGTGTGACGAGCCGGTGACCGCGCATTGCGGCGGGAAGGAACCGGGTCAGTGCGGCCAGCATCGCCCGGTCGGCCCAGTCGAGCCTTGGCCGGGTGACCTGACGGCGCAGGACTGAGACCTCATGGCGCAGCACCATGATCTCGGCGTCCTTCGACGCCTGGCCGCGGCTCAGCAGGTGCAGCCAGCCAAAGGCCCGGACCATGATGAGGTACAGAAGTCGAATCGGCACAGTCCGCGATCTTGCCTCACCTCGCTCAGTGGGACAAACTGCAGGTCATGGCCTCTGCATCGAGTTCTGGAGCGGTACAAGGTAGAGCCACGCGGTGGCGGTCGCGATCCAGGAGCAGGCCAGCGCCGGCAGGATGACAGGCAGGGAGATGCTTCCGATGAGGACCTCGGCGGTGAACAAAGCTCCGGCCAGCGGGACGTTGTAGACCGCAGCGAGCCCGGCGCCGCCGCCGCAGGCCACCAGCAGCCGCCGCTGCTGCACCGACAGGCCGGCCCAGCCGGCCAGGACGCTGGCCGACGCTCCGCCGAGCAGCTTGGGCCCGGCCTCCCGGCCGATGGAGGCGCCCATCCCGATGACCACTTCCGAAATGACCGACGTGCCCAGGCACCGGCGGAACGACAGCCGCCCGTCGCCGTGCCAGACCGCGTCGTCGATCTCCGACGGCTCGTCCCTGGTGTACCGCCGCAGCAAATACCAGGCGACGCCGCCGAACACACCCGCGATCAGCAGCGAGCGCACTCGCCGGATGTCCGACGCCTGCTCGACTCCGTGCTGGAGGGTGCCGGAGTGATAGCCAAACGCCGCATACTGCACGTTGAACAAGATCAGCATCATCAGCGCCCCGAGCAACCCGGCGGCAATCCCGGTCAGGACCACCAGCGCCCAGAACCGCGCAGTGAGAACGCCGGCGCCGTGGCTGGTGATGTTTGGCTGCTCCATGGCGCCACGGCCAGACGGCAGCCGCTGGCGCACCAGTGGCTGCGGCCGTCGCCGGCGCTCACTTGCGGCGGCAGCATCGCGCCGGCTCGCGCGCATCCATCGCGGCCACCTGCGCGCTGGCGGGGGACCAGCCGGTTGGCGGCCGGTCCCGGTCACCGGGGCAGCTCCGGCAGGTGTCGGCGGCACGCGCTGAGGCTCAGTCGCGGCAGGGCAGGAAGGTCCCGGCTCCGGGGCAACCCGGTGCCGCGGAGCCAGGGCAGGGTGATGTTAGGGCCGGCCGGCTGGCGAGGGCCGGCCTGCTGCGCGCTGTGCATGAGCCAGCTGCCTCCGCGTGCCATAGACCCAGGGTGCGCTTGTAATCGTGCCGGCGCTGGCCCGGCGGGCGGCCGGCTAGCGTCCAGCGTCCCATGCGCTCTAGAACGCCACGACCCGGGCCAGACATAGTTGCCGGACTGCTCCTGGCCTACGGGAGAGTCTCGCTCACAGAGTCGAGGGCTGCCCGTAGCCGGCTCGCTGCCTCATCGGCGACCGGCTGGAGCGACCCCTCGCCCGCGATCGTGATCATGACCTGCGGGTCAAGCGCCTCAATGACGGTTTGGCCCGATTCCGTACGGACCACGACGTTGCACGGCAGCAGCATGCCGATCCTGCGGTCCGCGCTCAGCGCCCGGTGCGCCAGCGGCGGGTTGCACGCGCCCAGGATCAGGTACGGCTCCATCTCCTCGCCGAGCTTGTCCCGCAGCGTGGCCTGCACGTCGATCTCGGTCAGGACGCCGAAGCCCTGTGCCTTCAGCGCCTCGCGGACGCGCGTCACGGCCTCGGCGAACGGCGCCGGGGTGCGGACGGTGATGCCGTAATCCAACGGTCCCCCTCAGTGAAGCGGCCGGGCCGCCTGTGTCCAGGTGCCGGCGCTAGTCGCAGGCAGATGTCAGGCAAGGCTGAGGAACAGCTTCTCCATCTGCTCCTCGGTCATCGGGGAGTCTCCGTCACCGGCCAGGCACTGCCGCAGCCCGCTGGCGACGATCTTGAACCCGGCCCGGTCCAGCGCGCGGGACACCGCGGCGAGCTGGGTGACGACCTCCTGACAGTCGCGCCCGTTCTCGATCATCGCGATCACCCCGGCCAGCTGGCCCTGGGCCCGCCGCAGCCGGTTCAGCACAGGCACCGCGGCCTGCTCGTCGACTTTCATACATGTCCTTCCCGTGTCCAGGTCCACTATACCCGACGGGGTATCTTAGGCGAGGGTCGGCAGGCTCCGCGCCAGCGTGTAGACCGCGACGCCGATCACCAGGACGGTGAAGGCGGTGCTCAGGCGCTGCGAGCTGACCCGGCCGGCCAGGCGGCCGCCTGCCAGCGTGCCGGCGATCGCGGCGGTGGCAAAGATCGCTGTGACAGCCCAGTTCAGGGCCAGACCGCCGTGCGCGAACCTGGCCGTCAGGGCGGCAGCGCTGTCGATCGCGATCACCACCAGGGAGGTGGCGGCCGCCACGGGCATGTCGAAGCCGAGGACCAGCACCAGAGCGGGGACGATCACGAAGCCGCCGCCGACGCCGAAGAATCCGGTGATCAGCCCGACTCCTGTGGCCGCGGCAGCGACCAGCACCGGATGCCGGCCGGGCCCGGGCCGCTGCGCCGTGGCTAGCTGAGCCGTCCGCGGCAGCGTGCCCAGCGCCGTGACCGTTGCCGGCTGCGGCGTGCCGGCGGCGGCCGTCTTCACGGCCAGGCCGCTCGCAGCGGCGGCTTCCGGGCCGGGCAGGCGGGCCGGGGCAGCGCGCCGCCGGGCGATCATCAGCACGGCGACGGCGAGCATCAGCGCGCCGAACCCGGCGAGCAGCATGTCAGCCGGCACGGCGGTGCTGGCCCGCGAGCCCGCATAGGACCCGGCTATCCCCAGGACCCCGAAGATCGCGCCTTCCCGGAGCCGGACGCGTCCCGCGCGGGCGTGGCTCGCCGCACCCGCGAGCGCGGCGGTACCGACGACCAGCAGCGATGTCGCAGTGGCCTGATGCGCGGACTGGCCGAGCAGGTATACCAGCGCCGGGACCGTGAGGATGGAGCCGCCGCCGCCGAGCGCGCCCAGGCTGAGGCCGATCAGCAGGCCCGCGCCGATCGCCGCCAGGACCATCAGGGTCACCCCGCCTGGCCGGGGCACCAGCCGCGGCCGGCGGTCCGTGCCAGGACGCGCACTCGCCCGGTGATGCCCGGCGCGGCACGCCTCTGACGGGCAGCAATCAGAGTGCGATGCGGCGGCGGGCCGGCGGCCCTGGTACGGGCCGCGGAGCGGGATGCGCCGGATGGCCCGCACCGGCGGGCCCGGAACTGGCCGTGCTTGCGGGCGCCCTTCGCGGTCGTGCCCTGCGCGCGGGCCTGGACGGCGCGCTCCGTGGTGGGGGTCACGCTGCCCGGCCGCCTGGCGCCGGGAGCTCCAGCTGAAGACCCGCGCTGGCGGCCCGGTCGTAGGAGTCGTCGACCGCCACGACATCGCGGCCCGCGGCGTCCAGGACCGAGGCCGCGATCGCGGCGCGGTGTCCGCCGCCGCAGTACACCCAGACCTCGCCGTCCGGGACCTCGTCCAGCCGCGCCGGCAGGTCGTGCAGCGGGACATGCACCGCACCCTTGAGATGCGACTGCGCCCATTCCCCCGTCAGCCGTACATCCAGCAGCACGACCGGCCGGTGACGGCTGACCGCCGCCAGGTCGGCGAACCGGGCGCGCGGGTAGCTGCGCAGCGACTGCCCGCCGGCCCACTCCTGCGGCCGCCCCGTAGCCGCAGCCCTGGGCCGGTCGATGCCGATCCGGGCGAGCTCACGCTGGGCGCCGGCCACCTGCTCCGCGTCCTCGCCGAGCAGCGTCAGGGGAGTTCCCCACGGGATGATCCAGCCCAGGTAGGTCGCGATGCCGTCCTCCAGCGCGAAACTGAGACTCCCGGCGACGTGTCCGGCCGCGAACGCGGTGCGGGTGCGCAGGTCGACGACCCATTCGCCGGCCCGGACCGCCGCGCGCAATCCCGCCGCATCCGCGCGGCGCGGCGGTGACAGGTCCGGGCTGGCAGGCCCGGCGGCGTTGGCGGGGGCCATGTGCGCGTAGTAGGCAGGGTAGGCGTCCAGGCCGGCCAGCAGCCGGGTCACGTAGGTCTCCTCGTCCGCGGTCAGCGCCGGGTTGATGCGCTTCTCCCGGCCGATGGTCGACGAGTTGCCTTCCGCCTGGGTGGCCGAGCAGAAGCTGCCGAACCCGTGCGTCGGGTACACCCCGGCCTCGTCCGGCAGAAGTTCCGCGAGTCGGTGTGCCGAGGCGTGCTGCGCACGGGCCAAGTCGGCGGAGTGCTCGGCGCCGAGCAGGTCCGGCCGCCCGGTGGAGCCGTATAGCAGCGAGCCGCCGGTGAACACCGCGACAGGCTGTCCCGCGGCCTCGAGTGCGTATGACAGGTGGGTGAAGGTGTGACCGGGCGTGGCCAGCGCCCGGACGCGCAGCAGCGGGCTGACCTCGACTACGTCACCGTCGGTGACGCTGGCCCGGTCGAAGGCGACGGGGTCCGCGGCATTGACGTGGTAGGCCGCGCCGGTGGCCCGGGCCAGAGCCAGGCCGCCGGTGACGTAGTCGTTGTGCAGGTGAGTCTCGAACACGTGCCGGATCACCACCCCGAGCCGGGCGGCTTCGGCGAGGATCCGGTCGATGTCGCGCTGCGGGTCGATGACCAGCGCAGAGCTGCCGTCGTGGGCGAGGTAACTGCGGTCGCCCAGCGCCGGGGTGTCCACTGCGACGACCTGCGCGCCGGATACCGCGATCGTGCTCATGCCGGGTGCCTCCTTCGCCCGCAGGCTGCCTGCCAGGCCAGCCGGCTGGACTATCCCAGATACCCCCAGTGGTATCTACAACTGCGACTCTACGGCACAGCCGGCTGGCCGGCCAAATACCCCCGCGGGCATCATCGCGCGGCCGCGGCTGACTCCCGGTCGCCACCGGCACGGCCGCAAGCCGTCCCTCCCGGCCGCCGCGCGGCGCCAAGCTGCCGGGAATGCCGCGACCCACCGCGTGGTTACCGCGGTATACCCCCATGGGTATGATGGACATAGCGCGCAGAGGAGGCCATCGATGGCCACGATTGAGCTGACTGCAGAGAACTTCGACGCCGTCACGGGCGGTGACGGCCTGGTGCTGGTCGATTTCTGGGCCGGGTGGTGCGGGCCGTGCCGGATGTTCGGCCCTGTCTTCGAGCAGGCTTCGGAGCGCCACGCAGACGCCGTGTTCGGCAAGGTCGACACCGAGGCGCAGCCGACGCTGGCCGGCGCGCTCGGCATCTCGTCGATCCCCACGCTGATGGTGCTCCGAGACGGGGTAGTCGTGTATGCCCGGCCCGGGGCGCTGCCGGAAGCCGCGCTGGAGCAGCTGATCGCCAGGGCGCGCGAGCTGGACATGGACGAGGTCCGGGCGAGCATTGGCGAGCGCGCGGGCGCGGCGCCGACCCCGAGTTCGTAGGCGCTGGCCGGCCGGCGCGGGAGGTGCGCAATGAACGGCACGGCGCGTGGCAACACGCCGGCGATTGCGGAGGTGCCGACGTCACCGCTGCTCGAGCGGATCCGGCGCGGGATCATCGGCGAGGGTGAGCTGATGGACGGCCCGTTCGGTCCGCGGCGGGTCACTTACGCTGATTACACCGCGTCGGGCCGGTCGCTGGACTTCATCGAGGATTTCATCCGCGACGCGGTCCTGCCCCGGTACGCCAACACCCACACCGAGAGCTCGGGCACCGGCCTGCAGACCGGCCGCCTGCGCGAGGACGCGCGGCGCGTCATCCGCGATGCGGTCGGCGGCACCGAGGATGACCTGGTCATCTTCACCGGATCAGGCGCGACCGCGGCGGTGAACAAGCTCATCGGGATCCTGGAACTGCGCATACCCGGCGGCCTGGACGACCGCTACCAGCTCACGGCGCGGATCCCGGCGGCCGAGCGGCCGGTGGTGTTCGTCGGCCCGTACGAGCATCACTCCAACGAGCTGCCCTGGCGCGAGTCGATCGCCGACGTGGTGGTCATCGGCGCGGACGCCGACGGTCACATCGACCTGGCCGACCTGGAATCCCAGCTCCGCACATCTGCGCAGCGGCCGCTGCGGATCGGCAGCTTCTCCGCCGCCTCCAACGTCACCGGCATCCTCACCGACACCAGCGCCGTCGCCGCGCTGCTGCACGCCCACGGCGCGCTGTCTTTCTGGGACTACGCCGCCGCGGGGCCCTATGTGCCCATCCGCGTCTCGGCCTCCGGGCCGGACCGCGACGATCACAAGGACGCGGTCTTCCTGTCGCCGCACAAGTTTCCGGGAGGCCCGCAGACCCCGGGGGTGCTGATCGTCCGCCGCGAGCTGGTCCGCAACGCCGTGCCGACGGTTCCCGGCGGCGGCACGGTGGCGTTCGTCGACCCGGTCGGCCACCGTTATCTGGACGACCCGGTCGCGCGGGAGGAAGGCGGCACGCCGGCCATCGTCGAGTCGATCCGCGCGGGCCTGGTCTTCGGCCTCAAGCAAGCGGTCGGCACCGACCTGATCCAGGCCCGCGAGGAGGGGCTGTGGCGCCACGTGCTGGGCCGGTGGGCGGACAGTCCGGGAATCGAGATCCTCGGCAGCCGTCAGGCGGCGCGGCTGTCCATCGTCTCGTTCCGCATCCGGTACGGCGGCAAGTACCTGCACCATAACTTCGTGGTCGCGGTGCTGAACGACCTGTTCGGCATCCAGGCCCGGGGCGGCTGCTCGTGCGCCGGCCCGTACGGGCATCGGCTGCTGGCCATCGGCGCCGCCCGCTCGCATGCGCTGCGCGAGGAGATCGGGCACGGCTGCGACGGCGTCAAGCCCGGCTGGACCAGGGTCAACCTCAACTACTTCATCTCCCCGGCAGCCGCAGGCTATATCGCGGCCGCCGTCGAGCTCATCGCCGCGGACGGGTACCGGCTGCTGCCGGCCTACCGCTTCGACCCGCACACCGGACTATGGCGGCACGCCGGCGGGCCGCCGCGACCGCAGATCACGCTCTCGGAAGTTTCCTATGGCGCCGACGGTGAGATCCGCTACCCCAGGCACCGCTCCCGGGCAGGCGAAGACGAATTCCCCGGCTACCTGCGGCAGGCGCGCGCGCTGCTGGCCGCGCTGCCCGAGGATGTGCAGGACGGGCCGACCGGGCTCGGCCCCGAGTTCGAGGCGCTGCGGTGGTTCCCGCTCCCTCCGGCCAGCCTCGCAGCCATGTCAGCGGGCCCGGGTGCTGGCCTGGCCGGTCTGGTTCCGTCCGGGCCTGGCCCGGCAGAGCACGCCTGACCGGCACGCTTCGCGTCCGGTAACAGCGGTCCGCACGCGCCTCGTGAACCCTGCGGCCGCAGATACCAGGTGCTGAACGGGCTAGCACTGCGACAGGGCGCACAAATGTGGACCCAGGCGCGCTCAGCGCGCTAACAAGCCAGGGCACTCCTTGCGTGAATGCGCGCGGAGCTACTGCTGAGCGCAACGCAGGGCCGTCGCGGGAGTCAGGCTGGGGGAATGAGCCAGCGCAGGTGCTCGCAGTCGGCCTGCAGTTGCAGCCGCCGCCATAGCACCGCCGCGGACGATATCTGACTCTCGTGCAGCAGGGCGGCCCGGCGCTGCCTGACCCGGTCCACCCGGACGCCCATGTCGATGCGGCACGGCGGCTGGCCTGCGAATGGCGTGCCGGTCTCCTCGCGCAGCCGGCCGGCGATGGCAGCGGGCAGGGCCCAGGCCAGCACCGGCAGCCCGGCGGCCGCGGCGGCCTGCACCGCGGCGCGCGTCGCGGCCTGGTGGTCAGGATGGCCGGTGATCCCGGTGTCATCGAAGACCAGCAGGCCATCAGCATGAACTCCGGCCGCGATCCGCGCCGCGTGCCCGGCCAGCTCGCCCGGCGGGACGGAGCCGAGCCGGCCGTCGGGGTAATCCAGCAGCGTGACAGTGGCTACGCCGAGTTCGCGGCTGGCCTGCCGAAGCTCATCCTCCCGCGCCCGGCGCAGATCGGCGCCGCTCTCGTTCAGGGTGGACGCCTCGCCGCGGGTGTAGCACAGGACGTGCACCGCCGTGCCGCCCGTGACCATCCGGTCCAGGACCGCGCCGAGCCCGAACGTCTCATCGTCAGGATGAGCGACGACCGCAAGTATGCTCAGCCAGGCCGGCAGCACGCTGCGCGGACGCCGCCAACCCGGCCCGGCTGCTGCACGCCCAGACCCGGCCAGATCGCGTCCGGCCGTATCTGCCATCAGCGGGCCCGCATCGGGACCCGCAGCAGCTGAGCGGCCAGGCACGCCCCGGCCGTTCCCGCTGCCAGCGGGACGATGCCGATCACCGCGAGAACCAGGCCGCCGGTCCCGCCGAGGGCGGCACCCGTCCCGATCAGAGCCAGCCCGGCCAGCACCCGGGCAGCACGCCCGGCGCGTGAGTTCATCAGCTGGACAATCCTCATGACGCACCTCCTGAGTTATACCCCACGGGGTATCTGTACTCGCTGCAACCGGCGCGGCCTGGCCGTGATTCCCGACAACTGCTCGTCTTGCCCGGAACTTCTGGCAGGACGCCGCGGCCAGCCGCCCGCCGCATTCCCGAGGGGTGCCGTTGGCCGGCGTGCGCAGGGACCTTCGGCCATGGCCGGACCGAGAGCACGAGCGGCAGGCTGGTGGCATGGCGAGGCAGATTGTGATACTCGGCGGCGGGACCGGCGGCACGCTGCTCGCGAATAGGCTCCGGCGCCAGCTATCCGACGATGACGTGATCACCGTGGTCGACCGGGACGACCAGCATGTGTATCAGCCCGGCCTGCTGTTCGTTCCGTTCGGCAAGATCCGTGCCGACAGGATCACGCGGTCGCGAGCCCGGCAACTGCACGACGGCGTCGGTTACCAGCTGAGCGGTGCGAGCCACGTTGACATTGACCGGCGCCGCGTCCACCTCGAGGACGGCACGGTGCTGCCCTATGACGCTCTGGTCATCGCGACCGGCGCGGCGTTGCTGCCAGGCGAGACGGAGGGACTGGCTGAGGCAACTGAACGCGGTAAGGCCTTCACGTTCTACGACCACCCGGGGGCGGTGGCCCTGCGGGACGCGCTGGCGCGGTTCGACGGCGGGCGGATCGCCGTCAACGTCGTGGACATGCCGATCAAGTGCCCGGTCGCCCCGATCGAGTTCAGCTTCCTGGCCGACGCCTACTTCCGCAGCCGGGGAGTCCGCGACCGGGTTGAGATCACCCTCGTCACCCCGCTGGACGGGGCGTTCACCAAGGCCGTCTGCAACCGCGAGCTGAGCGGCATGCTGGACCAGAAGGGCATCCAGCTGGTCACCGAGTTCAACACCGGCGAGGTCGACGCCGGGGGCCGACTTGTCTCCTATGACGGCCGCGAGGTCGGCTTCGACCTGGCCGTGACGGTGCCCGTACACGGCGGCCAGGCTTACGTCGAACGCTCACCCGGTCTCGGTGACGCGCTCGGCTTCATCCCGGCCGACGAGCGGACCCTGCAGGCCAAGGCCAGCCCCAACGTCTTCGTCATCGGCGATGCCGCCGACGTCCGCGCCTCCAAGGCTGGCTCGGTCGCGCACTTCGAGGGCGATGTCCTCACCCGCAACATCGTCAGCTTCCTGCACGGTGAGCCGCTGAACGCGAGCTTCGACGGGCACACCAACTGCTTCATCGAAAGCGGCTTCGGCAAGGCCCTGCTGATCGACTTCAACTACGACACAGAACCGGTCACCGGGCGGTTCCCCGGCCGCATCGGCCTGCCCCTGCTGCGCGACTCCCGCCTCAACCACTTCGGGAAGCTCGCATTCCAGTGGATCTACTGGCACATGCTCCTGCCTGGCCGCGACATCCCCGGCGTCGGTTCCGACATGCCGCTGGCGGGAAAGCGGCTCGAGGCAGTGCCGGCAGGCAGCCGCGCCGCGCATCCGAGTCTGGAAGAAAGGGGCTGACCATGCCCGTCAAGATCTACGCAGGTACCGAAGTCACCGTCAACGACGAGGGCTTCTTCACTGACCCGCAGCAGTGGCGCGAGGACATGGCGCCGGACATCGCCGCGGAGGCTGGTACCGGGACGCTGACAGAACCGCACTGGCAGGTCATCAAGTTCATGCGGCACGAGTACGCCGAGAAAGGCACCGGCCCCAGCGTGCGCGCGCTGAGCAAGACCTCCGGGGTGAGCATCAAGGAGCTGTACGAGCTCTTCCCGAAAGGGCCAGCCAAGCTAGCAGCGAAAATCGCCGGCATCCCCAAGCCGCGCGGCTGCATCTGAACCAGACAGGACGGTGCGTCATGACCGAGAACAGCACAACAACCGGCGGCAAGATCGAGAAAGTCTCCATCATCGTCTCTAAGGGTTCCCTGGAGGGCATTTACCCCGCGCTGATCATGGCCAACGGGGCTCGCGCCGAGGGCATCGAGGCGAACCTGTTCTTCACCTTCTTCGGCCTCGACGCCATCCACAAGGCCCGGCACGAGCACATCAAGCTCGCCACCGTCGGAAACCCCGGACTGCACATGGCCACCTGGGCAGGCGGCCTACCCGGCGTCTCGTCAGTGATGACGCACTACATGGCGCACAAGATGGGCGAGCTCGACATTCCGTCGATCCCGGAGTTCGTCGAGATGATCGCCGACACCGGCGCCGGCCTGTACGGCTGCAAGGCGTCGGTTGACCTGTTCGGCCTCACCAGGGACGACTTCATCGACCAGGTCAAGGACATCATCACCGTCGGCGAGTTCTACGACCTCGCGGCCGGAGGCCAGATCATCTTCACCTGACCGCGCAATGTCCCCGCCGCCCGTGTCGCGACATCAGCCGCCGCCCGCATCCAGCCGCAGTTGCATGCCGTCTTGATCATGACTCTGGAGAATCGCCCTCCCGTCGTGTCCACCCTGAAGCCGACAGCGCGGCGCCGCTGAGGACCAAAGACTCTGTCAGTCGTGATCTTGCGTGAGTAAAGATACCCCATAGGGTATTTTCGGTCAGGGAATGCAGCAGTCAATGGGGAGGGCAACATGAGGCAGGGACAGGTAACGGAACGACCCGTTGGCGCGGACGTCCATGAAATGGATGTGCGCTTCGTCGCAGGGGAGTCCTATGAGGTGTCTGTGCGCGGGCACCAGGTGCTGGTGGACCAGCCAACGGACGCGGGCGGGCTGGACACCGCGCCCACACCTACCGAGTTGTTTGTCGCGTCGCTGGCTACCTGCGTTGCTTTCTACGCGGGCCGATACCTGACACGCCACGGATACAGCCGGGACGGACTGGCGGTGTCGGCCGGTTTCGACATGGCCAGTGACCGCCCGGCGCGGGTGAGCGGCATCCGCCTGACCGTGCAGGCGCCTGCCGATCTGCCGGCCGACCGGCGTCCGGCGCTGCGCGCAGTGGTCTCGCACTGCACGGTACACAACAGCCTGGCCTATCCTCCGTCGGTCGCCATCGACCTGATCTGAGCAGTTCCGAGCCGGGCCTGACTGGGGCCTCCGGGCGCGAGCTTTTAGGGCCGCCTGCGGCCCGCGGCCATAAGCGGGGATCTGTGCCACCCTTCAAGCCGATCTCGCCGCAGAACAGCAGCCGGAGCCCACGAGCAAATCAGCAGCCGCCGCCTGACAGAGGAGCTAGAGATAGGCCAGCGATGGATGATTCTGTACGGATTGTGGAGACGCTTCCAAGCCCGGCCTGGCGTGGGGGACTGTAATTTTAACGGTGTAACTCCTGACAAACAGGGAGACACCAGTGACAGATGTGACGACCAGCCAGGCCCACGATGGAGGCGAGCTGCCG